>Ga0214921_10001490_pt1 | contig 39844 bp, 27 predicted proteins | sample LL1505_MetaG_FD_177992 | JGI IMG/M metagenome (GOLD analysis project Ga0214921, IMG submission 177992) | Freshwater microbial communities from Lake Lanier, Atlanta, Georgia, United States - LL-1505 | ecosystem: Environmental > Aquatic > Freshwater > Lake | place: USA: Georgia | collected...
GTCGCGGCAAGAGCCGGAAATCCGACCACATCCCCCGCAGCGAAAATATTCGGCGCTGATGTCCGGAAGCTGGTATCGACCTCCACAATCTCACGCTTGCCGACCTTGACTCCTGCAGCAAAGCAATTCAATTTCCCGGTGTTACCACTGCGCCCGGCGGCGAACAGGAACATGTCCGTTGTCAGCTTCCTGCCACTGTCAAGAGTCGTCACCACGCCGGTTTTTTCTTTGGCGACAGATTTCACACCGACATTGAAAAGTATCTCGATACCGCTGCCGCGCATCTGCTCGACAAGGGCCGCCGAAATCTCACCGTCAAGAAACGGCATGATCTTGTCACGATCATTAACCAGATGAACCTTGGTCCCCATCGTAGCGAATATCGTCGCGTACTCGCATCCGATGACGCCGGCACCGACGACCACCATGCTTGAGGGAATACGGTTCAACTGCAGGATTGAGTCCGAGTCGTGAATGGATTCAGCGTCAAAAGGGATGATTGCCGGGTGAAACGGATAACTTCCGGTCGCTATCAATATGAACTCGCCGCGGATGACACGATCCGTCCCGTCGGCCCCGGCGATTGAAACATGGTGCGCGTCGACGAAAGACGCGGTTCCATGGAGCAAGTCCACTTTGTGCAATTCAATGTTGCTTCGAACTTCACGCTCCACCGAGGCCTGCACCGAACGCTGACGGAAAAAGAAGTGTTCAATGCTGGTCTTCTGCTCCAGCTTCTTGTCGACCCCGTAGAGTCCGCGTTCATACTTTCCCGAAAAGAAGAGGGCCGACTCTTTCAGAGTCTTGGACGGCAGGGTTCCCGTGTTGACGCCTGCCCCGCCGACCAGAGTCTGCGCCTCTACAATTGCGACCCTCTTCCCGAAATACGCGGCCTTGACGGCTGCCTTCTCCCCGGCCGGTCCGCTCCCGATAACGATCAAGTCATATTGGATGGTCATGGTCCAAGCCCTTCTACATCAATAAAATCTGTTACTTGATTCGGATTCGAGCTTTGCCGTTGACTACCGGAGTCCGGACGGCTATGACGACGTTTCACCCGCGCGGGCGTAGCTCAGTTGGTTAGAGCGCTACGTTGACATCGTAGAGGTCCCCTGTTCGAGTCAGGGCGTCCGCACCACCTTCCTCAAAACAGCTTTCTGAATCACCATCCTGGAACAGGGTCCTAAAGGTTTTTTCCGAAGCCGATGGCGACACCGGATTCGACCAATCGCGTCTCGTTAGTCCCCGATTTGATCTCGACAATTCTGCGGTATGCCTCCCCGGACAGGCAAATCGCCGCATAGCGACAATTCAGGTACCCGGCGGCCAGATGGGTCAAACTTCCGTCCCCCCGGCTGGCCGCTTGGATGTTTGCGTACCAGACCGCGCCGAATCGGATCACTTGGGGCTGAAGCCTGATCCCGACAAAACCCTTTGGCTCAAAGTCCGCGGTCACCGGGACGGAGACCAGAGAAAACTGAGGCCCCGCATGCAGGGCGATCTGGTTTTCCACCAGATCCGGAAAGAAAACGCCCAGATCGTAGCCAATCATCAGTCCGCCAAAAACATGCTTGATCAATTCCGGAGGCTGACCGGAAGGTGATCCCTCGTACTGGGCATGCACTCCGTGCCACTCAAAGTCAGCGAAGATACTGGCCGGGTAAAAGCCGACATCCTCGATCCGCAAAGCACCCCCGATGGACTTGGCGCCGGAAACGGCGAATTCCAGACTGCGCTTGATCACCAGATCTTCACGAAGGTATTTGCCAAGAAGCCGCACGGAACTGACCGAATCCCGCGTTGGCTCACGCGGATCGATGATTTCACCCAGAGGTCCCACAAATTCAGGAACTTCACCCTCGCCCGGCCTGCCTTCAGCCTCTTTATCGCTGACCAATTTGCCGCCCGGGGGATACAAGACCCGCTCAGCCTTCCATTGAGCGATCGCCCCGGAAGCTGACTCGGCTGAAGGGATCTTGGACACGCGCGCCACTTGCAACCCGGGGAAACGACCATCCAGTTGCCTGATCAAGGCGTGATTGAAGGCCGGGGCGATACGATAGGTCCAAGGCTTGTCCCCTGCGGTCAAAAACACCGAGGAGCCCGTAACTGAGAAGATCTTGTCCGGATTTCTTCCAAAAAAGGAGGTTGGGGCATTTTCACTTACGAAAACATCCCACCGGGCGTCTGCTCCAAGGTTGATCCAGACGGCCCCGTTCGCCGGCACAACGATGAAAATACCAGGGTGCTGCCGCAAGTTCCCTTTCGGATCACGAAAACGCCAGAACAGCACCTGGTCATCATTGAAAGGAGGAAACTTCAGGCTGGGGTATTGGTCGAAGTCTGCGACCTTTCTCCAAGGGTTGCTCTTCACCTCGAAAAAAGTCGTACCGAATCCCGGATCTGTCGAAACCTCAACAGACCTTCCGGTGGTGAGGAGTCGCTTCCAGGTTTCCGGCACATTGAGGCTCTGCTCGGCGGCCAGAACGCTACCAGCGAAAAGAACCGGGACCATCAGGGCGACAAGGGCCATGAGAACCGGGGACCCTTTTGGACATAAACGGAAGCCGGCCACGAGTAGCACTCCATGTGTCTGGAAACACAAGAAATTTTACCATAGCCACACGTATTTCATCCAGACTTGATCCTGGATCAGGCCCGGCCGGTGATCCTCGCCAGGGTGGCCGGAGCAACGGGCTGATAACTGTCGAAACGCATCGTGTAAGTCGCGCGCCCCTGGGAAATCGAACGGAGTTGGGTCGAGTATCCAAACATCTGCTCGAGGGGAGCCGAAGCCTCCACAACCTGGAGATGCCCGCGCATGGATACGTTGTTGATCTGGGCACGACGGCTATTGAGGTCCGTGATCACGTTGCTGAGATAGTCCTCGGGAACAAGAACCTCGATCCACATGACCGGTTCAAGAAGTTGGGGTGACGCCTGACGAAGAGCTTGCCGCAAGGCCAGCGACGCGGCGACCTTGAATGAGTTCTCGTTCGAAATCTGCTGGTCGAATGCTCCGCCCAACAGTTCCGCGCTGACGCCAATGACCGGAAAACCCGCCAGCGCACCGGCCTGCATCGACTCGACCAGGCCCTTGCGAACGCCATCCGCAAACTGCTGCGGGACCTGCAACGGCGATGCCTTGTTCTTGAAGATCAGACCTCCCTGGGCATCGGCTCCCTCGGCGCGCTTGACAGCGATCCTGACTTTGGCGAACTGGGCGACGCCAGCGCCCTCACGCGAGAATGTCTCCTCGACTTCGGCCTCACCCATGATGGTCTCACGGTAAGAAACCTGCGGCGCGCCGACATTCGCCTCGACTTTGAATTCACGCTTGAGGCGATCCACGATGATGTCCAGGTGCAGTTCGCCCATGCCGCTGATCAGGGTCTGTCCTGTCTCGCTGTTATAATTGACGCGGAACGATGGATCCTCATTCTCCAGGCGTTCCAGGGATTTCATCAGTTTGTCGAGATCGGCGGTGGTACGGGGCTCGATGGCAATCGAAATCACCGGTTCCGGGAACACAACCGACTCGAAACGAATCGGATGCTTCTGGTCACAAATCGTGTCACCGGTAGCAATCTGCTTGAGCCCGGCCAGCGCGCAAATGTCTCCCGCCTCGATTGATTGCAATTCTTCACGCTGATTCGCCTGCATGCGCAAGATCTTGGTGATGCGCTCGCGTTTACCGGTGCGGGTATTCAGAACCACATCACCGACGGAGAGTTTTCCAGAGTAAACTCGCGCGAAAACCACTTGGCCGACAAACGGGTCGCTCATGATCTTGAACGCGATTCCCGCGAAAGACTCACCCGCGTCACGCTTGCGGATCAGTTTTGTTTCCTTGTCATCGGCACTGAGACCCTGAACCGGTGGCAGGTCCAACGGCGAAGGCAAATAATCAATTACGGCGTCAAGGAGCGGTTGGATGCCTTTGTTCTTGAACGCACTACCACAGAATACAGGGACAATTTTGAAATCGATCGTGGCTCGCCGCGCGGCCACCTTGATTTCGGCTTCCGCTGGTTCGACACCTTCCAGGTATTTCTCCGCGATCGCATCATCTACATCTGCCAATGACGAAATGAGCGTCTCACGAGCCGCAATCGCTTCGTCCTTCAATTCCGCCGGAATGTCCACAACATCGAACTTCTCGCCTCTTGCCTTGTCGTCTGCCGGCCAAACCAGGGCCTTCATCCGCACAAGATCGATCATGCCGGCGAAATTATCCTCGGCACCAATTGGCATCTGGAACGCAACCGGGTTGGCAGCAAGGCGCTCCCGGATTGATTGAACAGACCCGTTGAAGTCGGCACCAACGCGGTCCAGCTTGTTGATGAACGCGATACGCGCAACTTTGTACTTGTCCGCCTGCCGCCAGACAGTTTCTGACTGGGGCTCCACACCAGACACACCATCAAAAACAGCAACCGCTCCATCCAAGACACGCAGGGAACGTTCGACCTCAATGGTGAAGTCCACATGCCCCGGGGTGTCGATGATGTTGATCTGGTTATTGCGCCATTTGCACGATACCGCCGCGGCCGTAATCGTAATCCCGCGTTCCTGCTCCTGGACCATCCAGTCTGTTGTGGCTGTGCCTTCATGCACCTCGCCAATCCTGTGGATCTTGCCGGTGTAGTAAAGAATTCGTTCGGTGGTTGTCGTCTTACCCGCGTCAATGTGGGCCATGATACCGATGTTACGGAGAATGGATTGATCAAGTGCCATCAAGAATACCTAGAACGACAACCAGTTATAAAAAAACCCAGAGGCGCCAAGAATGACGCATCTGGGTCTAATTTCAAGCAGTGATTACCAGCGGAAGTGCGCGAAGGCCTTGTTGGCTTCTGCCATCTTGTGCACGTCTTCACGACGCTTGATCGCTCCGCCACGCTTGTTGGCGGCGTCAATCAGCTCGTTCGCGAGGCGCTCACGCATGGACTTGCCGGCACGACCGCGGGAGAACTCAACGATCCAGCGGATCGCGAGAGCCTGACGGCGCTCCGGACGAACCTCAACCGGCACCTGGTAGTTGGAACCACCGACGCGGCGAGACTTCACCTCGAGGAGCGGACGGACGTTGTCAACGGCCGTGCGGAAAAGTTCCAGAGGACTCTTGAAGGTACCAAGGCCCTGTGGACCCCGACCCTCGATCATGTCCAGGGCACCGTAGAAGGCCTTTTCAGCGGCCGACTTCTTGCCATCGTACATCATTGAGTTGATGAACTTTGTTACGAGTACGTCTTTGTATTTCGGATCCGGAAGGATCACACGTTTTTCAATTTCGCGGCGGCGAGCCATGCGAGTTGTCTCCCGTTAAACTCAGTTGGATGCAGCTTTTGGTTTCTTCGCGCCGTACTTGCTACGACCCTGACGGCGGGCGTTGACGCCTGCGCAGTCGAGCGTGCCACGGACGATGTGATAACGGACACCCGGCAAGTCTTTCACTTTGCCGCCGCGCACCATCACCACGGAGTGTTCCTGAAGGTTGTGGCCTTCACCGCCGATATACGACGTGACTTCCACACCGTTGGTCAGGCGAACACGGGCAACTTTCCGGAGAGCCGAGTTCGGCTTCTTCGGGGTTGTCGTGTAAACCCGGACGCAAACCCCACGACGCATCGGAGAACTCCGGAGCGCTGGCGATTTCGTCTTTGATTTCTGGACTTTACGTCCATTCGCAATCAGCTGATTGATCGTTGGCATGTAAACCTGTTCCTTAAATACTGACCCTTACCGGGCCCCGTTTCCTATCAAAGCAAAGCCCTGTTTGCAATAGCGAAAAAGGCCGCCCACCCTTACTGGTGGGCGACTTCCAGAGCCTGGTCGGCAGTTTGACCTGCCGGCAGGTTTTCCTGCCCATGTACCACAGCCTTCAAGTTCCGGTAGTAGGCAGCACCCGTACCTGCCGGAATCAGGCGACCCATGATCACGTTCTCTTTCAAGCCGCGCAAGTGGTCGATTCGACTGTTGATACTGGCTTCCGTGAGCACTTTCGTCGTTTCCTGGAAGGAAGCGGCCGAAATAAAGCTCTCGGTTGACAGCGACGCCTTCGTGATACCCAGAAGAATCGGCTTCCACGTTGCCGGGCGGAGGCCTTCCGCAGCCAGCTTGCTGTTGGCTTCCTCGACCTCAGCCCGCTCAACCTGCTCGTTCGGCAGGAAGCGGCTGTCGCCTGCATCCACAACATTCACGCGGCGCAGCATCTGGCGCACGATGACTTCGATGTGCTTGTCGTTAATCTTCACACCCTGGAGGCGGTACACTTCCTGAATCTCGTCAACCAAGTAGCGAGCCAGGGCAACGCGACCCAAAACCTCAAGGATTTCATGGGGGTTAGCCGAACCGTCGACTAGGAACTCGCCTTTGCGGACGTAGTCGCCTTCGGTCACGATCACGTGGCGTCCCTTCTGGATCGCGTAATCGGTCTTCTCGCCGTCCACACCCACGATGGTCAGCTTGCGCTTACCCTTCGTGTCGGCTCCGAATTCGATGGTTCCGTCGCGGTCAGCCATGATCGCCATGTCCTTGGGCTTGCGGGCCTCAAAGAGCTCGGCAACGCGGGGCAAACCACCGGTGATGTCCTTGGTCTTCGTGGTTTCACGCGGAATCTTGGCGATGATGTCACCAGGAGCGACAACGGCGCTGTCTTCCGTCGACAGGATCGCTCCGACCGGCAAGCCGTAACGAACCTGGCGCTTGTCGCCCTCACCCATGATCTCGATGGCCGGTTTGAGGGTCGTACCCTTGGCATCAGTCACAACCTTGCGGGTCATGAACGTGACATCATCGGTGCGCTCATCCAGCGACTGGCCTTCTTTGAGGTCCGCGTAACGAACACGACCAGCGAATTCAGAGACGATCGGCACAGCGAACGGATCCCACTCGGCCAGACGGGCACCCGGGGCTACGGAGTCGCCTTCCTTCACGAGGAGGATCGAGCCGTAAACGATCGGGTAGGTTTCCTTGATCTTGCCCGCGTCGTCCAGAACCTGGATCTCACCGTTACGGGTGAGGACGACCAGCTGGCCGTCACGGTTCGTGACGTGGCGGATGTTGTTGAATTTGACGCGACCTGAGAACCGGCTGTCAATCGTGCTCTTCTCGACCTTGTGCGTAATGGTACCGCCGAAGTGGAACGTACGCATGGTCAGCTGGGTGCCCGGTTCACCGATGGACTGGGCGGCGATAACGCCGACTGCTTCACCGGAGTTCACGAGGCGCCCGGAAGCCAGATCACGGCCATAGCACGCCGCGCATGTTCCACGCATCGACTGACAGGTCAAAACCGAGCGGATCTTGACGGTTTCAACACCAGCCTCGTCGATTTCCTTGCACAGGAATTCATCCAGCAGGGTTCCGGCCTTCGCGATCAACTTGTGGCCATGCGGGTTGACAACGTCCTCCAGGACGACGCGACCAAGAACGCGCTCGCCCAGGGACTCGCGGATATCAGCGCCTTCACGCAGCGGCGTCAGGCTGATGCCATCGGTCGTGCCGCAGTCTGGCTCGCTGATGATTGCATCTTGCGCAACATCCACAAGACGACGGGTGAGGTAACCGGAACTTGCGGTCTTCAGTGCCGTGTCGGCCAAACCTTTACGGGCACCGTGGGTCGAGGTGAAGTACTCAAGAACCGACAGACCTTCACGGAAGTTCGACGTAATCGGGGTTTCAATGATCTCGCCGCTTGGCTTCGCCATCAGACCGCGCATACCAGCCAACTGGCGGATCTGCTGGGCCGAACCCCGGGCCCCCGAGTCCGCCATCATGAAGATGGAGTTGGTGCTCGGAACACGCCTGGTTGCGCCTTTATGGTCCTGACGATCCATGTGCGAAATGTTGCTGAACATGTCTTCAGCGATGTTCTCGGTAACTTTCGCCCAGATGTCGATGACCTTGTTGTAACGCTCACCCTCGGTCAAGAGACCTTCGGAATACTGCTCCTTGATCTTCTTCACTTCCTCGTAAGCGTCACCGAGCAGCTTTTGCTTGCCGGCTGGAATGACCATGTCGTTGATACAGATCGAAAGACCTGCTTTCGTCGAGTAACGGTATCCCATGGAGCGGAGTGCGTCAGCCAACAGAACGGTGCGCTTCGGACCGCAGATACGGAAGGTCATGTTGACCAGCTGCGCCATCTGCTTCTTGCCGAGCGTCTTGTTGATCATTTCAAACGGGACTTCTTCCGGCAGGATTTCCGAAAGGAGTCCACGACCGACCGTGGTTTCCATTCGCTGGCCACGCAGGCGGACCGTGATCGGAGCCTGAAGGTCAATTTCGCCATGATCGTAGGCAGCACGGACTTCCTCGATCGAGGCGAACGTCTTGCCCGCGCCCTTGGCACCGATGTCTTCACGGGTCAGATAATAGATGCCGAGAACGATATCCTGCGTCGGCACGATCACCGGGGTACCGGAGGCCGGACTGAGGACGTTATTCGTCGACATCATGAGCACGCGTGCTTCCATCTGCGCTTCCACAGACAGAGGCACGTGAACTGCCATCTGGTCACCGTCGAAGTCCGCATTGAACGCGAAGCAAACGAGCGGGTGCAACTGGATCGCCTTGCCTTCAATCAGGACGGGCTCGAACGCCTGGATACCGAGGCGGTGGAGTGTCGGGGCGCGGTTCAGGAGCACCGGGTGTTCCTTGGTCACTTCCTCGAGGCAGTCCCACACTTCCGGACGCTCTTTTTCAACGAGTTTCTTCGCGCTCTTGATCGTCGAAACGATGCCATGCTCTTCCAGTTTGTTGTAGAGGAAGGGCTTGAACAATTCGATCGCCATTTTCTTTGGCAAACCACACTGGTGCAGACGCAAATCCGGACCAACGACGATGACGGAACGGCCGGAGTAGTCGACGCGCTTGCCGAGCAGGTTCTGGCGGAAACGGCCTTGCTTGCCCTTGAGCATGTCAGACAGCGAACGCAACGGACGTTTATTCGGGCCAGTGAAGACCTTGCCGCGACGGCCGTTATCAAAGAGGGCATCCACGGATTCCTGGAGCATCCGCTTTTCGTTGCGGATGATGATGTCCGGGGCGTTGAGTTCCATCAGGCGGATCAAACGATTGTTCCGGTTGATCACGCGGCGGTACAGGTCGTTCAGGTCAGAGGTCGCAAAACGGCCGCCGTCGAGCGGCACTAGCGGACGCAAATCCGGCGGCAAAACCGGGATCACGTTCAGCATCATCCACTGCGGCTTGGCATGGAATTCGCCGCTCTCGTCCTTCTGGTTGAAGGCATCGACAACCTTCAGGCGCTTTTGCAACTTCTTGCGGCTCGCCTCAGAGGTACTCTCTGCCAGGTCCTGACGGAGCTCCTCAGCCAGGTCTTCGATGCGCAACGCACCGAGGAGTTCCTGGATTGCCTCTGCCCCCACCCCAACACGGAACGCGCCGTTGCCGAGTTCACTCAGCAACCGGTCGTACTCCTCGTCGGACAGGATTTGGCCGGCCTTGAGGGCCGTCTGATCCACGTTCCCCGGATCGAGAACAACATAGGATTCACTGTAGAGAACCCGTTCAACATCCTTGAGCGGCATGTCCAGAATCGCGCCGATACGTGACGGCAGCGACTTCAGGAACCAGATATGCGCGACAGGAGTTGCAAGGTTGATGTGCCCCAGGCGTTCACGGCGGACTTTCGAGTGGATGACTTCCACGCCGCACTTGTCACACACGATACCGCGGTGCTTCATGCGTTTGTACTTGCCGCAGATACACTCAAAGTCACGGACCGGTCCGAAGATCTTGGCACAGAAGAGGCCGTCACGCTCCGGCTTGAACGTCCGGTAGTTGATCGTTTCAGGCTTTTTTACTTCGCCGTACGACCAGCTCCGGATCTTCTCTGGAGATGCCAGAGAGATCTTGATGGCCGTAAAGTTCAACGGATCCGTCGGTTTGTCGAAAAAGTTCAGCAGGTCTCTCACGTTCAATACCCCGCTTTCTTATTGCATAGGCTGTTGTTGAAGGAGTCCGTCGAGCGTCATTTCCTGGCCGTCTTTCTTCAGCAGGTTGACGTCAAGGCCGAGACTCTGGAGTTCCTTCACGAGAACGTTGAAGCTCTCAGGCAGGCCCGGAGTCATCATATTCTGGCCCTTGACGATCGATTCGTACATGCGGGTACGGCCGAGGACGTCGTCGGACTTCACGGTCAGGAATTCCTGCAGCGTGTAAGCTGCGCCATAGGCTTCCATTGCCCACACTTCCATCTCCCCGAGGCGCTGGCCACCAAACTGCGCCTTGCCGCCCAGCGGCTGCTGGGTCACGAGCGAGTACGGACCAATCGAACGGGCGTGGATCTTCTCGTCAACGAGGTGGTGCAGCTTCAGGACGTACATGACGCCGACCGTCACCTTGTTGTCGAACTTGTTGCCGGTACGGCCGTCATACAGGTCCACCTGACCGGTTTCACCGATGTCGCCCATTTCCAGTAACTCGCGGATCTCTGCCTCGTTTGCGCCGTCGAATACAGGGTTCGCGAAGTGCACACCTTCACGGTACTTGCGCACGAAAGTACGAAGTTCTTCGTCCGAGCTGGACTTCAGGAAGTTGCGAACTTCAGCGTCATCCCAGATCGCGAGAATCATCTTCTCGAGGTTTTCGCGACTGTTCACTTCATCGACGATACGGTTCAGCTTCTCGCCGATCGACTTGGCGGCAGCGCCAAGGTGAACTTCGAGGATCTGACCGACGTTCATACGAGACGGAACACCGAGCGGGTTCAACACCACGTCGACAGGACGTCCGTCTTCCTGGAACGGCATGTCTTCTTCCGGCAAAATCCGGGATACGACACCCTTGTTGCCGTGGCGACCTGCCATCTTGTCACCGACGGCCAGCTTCCGTTTGATTGCAACGTAAACCTTGACCATCTTGATCACGCCCGGAGGCAGTTCGTCGCCCTTGCGGACTTTCTTGATCTGCTCTTCGGTCATGTACTTGATCAGGTTGACCTTCTCACGAAGGTTCTCGAGCGCTTTCCGAAGGAGACCGTTCTTCTCCGCGTTCTTGACGGCAAGCTGATCCCAGTGCGTGTAATCCAGCGACTGGAGAAGACCTGCGTCAAGTGTCTCACCTTTCTTGGCGACGACTTCACCAGACTTGTCCTTAATGTCCGCAACAAGCGACTCGCCGGCAGCGATCTTGACGATCTTACCTGCGGCAGAATCCTTGATGATCGCAATCCGGTCCGCCTCGTCCTTGCGAAGTTTCGCAATTTCCTGCTCTTCGATCTGGAGGCTACGGTCATCTTTTTCAGCTCCTGCACGGGCGAATACTTTCGCTCCGATTACCGTACCGACAACACCAGGGGGAACGCGCAGCGAGGTATCGCGAACGTCGCCAGCCTTCTCGCCGAAAATCGCCCGGAGGAGTTTCTCTTCCGGAGTCAATTGGGTCTCACCCTTCGGCGTGATCTTTCCGACGAGCAGGTCGCCCGGCTTCACTTCAGCACCGATACGGATAATGCCCGAAGTGTCGAGGTCCTTGAGGGCCTCTTCACCAACGTTCGGGATATCGCCCGTGATCTCTTCAGCGCCAAGTTTCGTGTCGCGGGAGATACATTCGAATTCCTGGATGTGGACGCTGGTGAACAAGTCTTCCTTCACCACGCGTTCGCTGATCAGGATGGAGTCCTCGAAGTTGTATCCGCTCCAAGGCATGAAGGCGACGGTTACGTTCTGGCCGAGAGCCAGTTCACCCATCTCCGTTGCGAAGCCGTCGGCGATGATATCGCCTTTCTTGACGGCCTCACCCTTCACCACGATTGGACGCTGGTTGATACAAGTGTCGAGGTTCGAACGCTTGTACTTCTGCAGATTATAGATGTCGACGTCGGCGCCGACTTCAGTCACGTCGCTTGCAGCTTCGACTTCGGTTGTCTTGACAACGATACGCTCCGCATCCACTGCCACGACCACGCCATCGCGACGGGCGACGACGGTTGCGCCAGAGTCCCGGGCCACCGTGCGCTCGAGTCCCGTTCCCACGAGCGGAGCACGTGTCTTCATAAGCGGAACGGCCTGACGCTGCATGTTCGCACCCATGAGTGCGCGGTTAGCGTCGTCATTCTGAAGGAACGGAACCAGGGAGGCGGCAACAGAAACCAGCTGGTTCGTCGCAACGTCCATCAGGTCTGCTTCTTCGGCGCGAACGATTTCGCTCTCACCGCGGCGACGGGCAGCCATGAAATCATCCGGCTTGTGAGCGCCGGCGGGGGCCGCCTGGGCGATCACGTGATCACGATGCTCCTCGGAGGCCGTGTAGTAGCGAACAGCCTTCTTGGGGTCTTTTTCTTTCAGTTCGCGATAGGGAGTCTCAATGAAACCGTACTCGTTCACGCGCGCATAAGACGCAAGTGACGCGATCAGACCGATGTTCGGACCTTCCGGGGTTTCTACCGGACAGATACGACCATAGTGGGTCGGGTGCACGTCGCGAACTTCAAAACCAGCGCGTTCGCGGCTCAAACCACCGGGCCCGAGGGCCGAAAGACGGCGCTTGTGCGTCACTTCGGACAGCGGGTTGGTCTGGTCCATGAACTGGCTCAACTGCGAGCTGCCAAAAAACTCCTTCACCACAGCCGAGGCGGGCTTGTTGTTGATGAAGTCATGTGGAAGCAGCGTATCCACGTCCTGCAATTGGAGACGCTCGCGGATCGCGCGTTCGATACGCAGCAACCCGATACGGTACTGGTTCTCCAGCAATTCGCCCACGGCGCGGACACGACGGTTGCCAAGGTGGTCGATATCGTCGATGTCTCCATCGCCGTTCTTGAGCTTCAGCAGGTACTCGATCGTCTTGAGGATGTCTTCCTTGGTCAACGTGCGCTGTTCCAGCGGCAGGTCAAGACCAAGGCGCTCGTTCAACTTCAGACGGCCGACGGCGCTGAGGTCATAGCGGTCTGCGTTGAAGAAGAGGTTGTCGAACAATGCCTGAGCCGGCTCGAGCGATGGCGGATCACCCGGGCGCAGACGCTTGTAAATCTCGAGGATCGCTTCCTGACGTCCTTTTTCACCGTTCGGGATACGATCCGCGACGAGGGTGTTGCGGAACGAGGCGTCGACGTTCAAGTTGTCGATGAACAGTATGTCGAACGACTTGATCCCTGCTTTCACGATCTCCGTGAGGCTTTCCTCAGTCAACTCGCCGTTGAGAGGAACAAGGATCGTCCCGTCTTTCGCCGCGATGTCCTGACCGGCAATCTTGCCGACAAGATCCTCTGTCGCGAGCGTCTGGTATTCAAGGCCCGCTTGTTGCATCTGACGGATGGCGCCGACGGAAATACGGCGGTTGCGCTTCACGAACACCTTACCCGTCTCCGGGTCAACGATGTCGGATGACGCACGCTGGCCGCGAAGCAGGTCGAAGTTCAACTTCTTCTGGAACTGCCCTTCGCGGATACGAACTTCTTCCTTGCTGTAGAAGTAGTCAAGCAACTGCTCCTCAGTGAAGCCCAGCGCGCGGAGAAGAACCGTCGCGTGCAGCTTGCGACGGCGGTCGATACGGACATAAAGCATGTCCTTGGTGTCAAACTCAAAATCGAGCCAACTGCCGCGGTACGGGATAACGCGGGCGGTGTAAAGAAGCTTGCCCGACGCGCTGTTACGACCTTTGTCGTGGTCAAAGAAAACACCGGAAGAACGGTGCAACTGTGACACAACGACACGCTCGGTGCCGTTGATGATAAACGTACCATCGCTGGTCATGAGCGGGATTTCGCCGAAGTAAACTTCCTGCTCCTTGACGTCACGGATGCTCTTGACGCCACTGTCCTTGTCAACATCCCACACAACCAGGCGAATGATCACCTTGAGTGGTGCCGCGAAGCTCATGCCGCGCTGACGGCACTCGTCGACAGTATATTTGGGCTCTTCGAAGGAATAGCTGACGAATTCAACCGACGCGGTGCCAGCAAAGTCCTGGATCGGAAACACCGACCGGAACACTGCCTCGAGACCGACGTTCTTTCGTTTCCCCGGCTCGATTTCGGCCTGGAGGAACTGATTGTAGCTCGTCTTCTGGATTTCAATCAAATACGGAAGACCAACCGATGCCGGGATCTTCGCGAAACTTTTTCTGGGCCGGGTAAAACTCGCAGCCAGGGAGGTCATCAAGCACTCCTTTGAAAAGATGCAAGAGAACAGGGGTCTGGGAATCAACCAAAAATCAACTTACAAAATGGACAAAAGCAAACAGAACAGACTCGTGGAATCAGCATGCCAAACACCGAGACCCCAACAAGCGCCCGACATCATTTGATGCGGCCACTGCGGGGTTTCACGTTAAGCAGCTTTCCACCGAGATGCGCGCAAGCCGCCGGGGCTTTCGTGGTTGTTCGTGCTCGGGCAGCTCTGCAACCACTCAGCACCGGCGGCCATGACGCAGGGGCAAAAGTTACTTAACTTCGACTTTTGCGCCGGCCTTCTCAAGGACTTCCTTGATTTTTGCCGACTCTTCCTTGCTGATGCCTTCCTTGACGGTCTTCGGAGCTCCTTCAACGAGGTCCTTGGCTTCTTTCAAGCCGAGGCCGGTAATGGTCCGGATTTCCTTGATCACGTTGATCTTGTTGGCGCCGCTGTCCTTGAGGACGACCGTGAACTCGGTCTTCTCTTCAGCAGCTGCGGCACCGCCGCCAGCAGCCGGCATAGCAGCGACTGCAACCGGAGCAGCAGCGGAAACGCCAAACTTGGTTTCGAGTTCTTTCACGAGCTCAGCAGCTTCGAGCAGCGTGAGGTTTTCCAGAAACTGGATTACTTGTTCTTTGGTAACGGCTGACATGGGTCTTCCTCCTAGAGCACCTCCGGCCTTGTGAGACCGGAAGATTAATTATGCGTTCTTCTTGTCTTTGATTGCGTTGATAACCTGTACCAAGTTCCGAGGTACGCCGTTCAAAACGTTCAGCAGGCCACGGTGTGGCGATACCAACGTTCCAACGATCCGCCCGAGAAGCACCTCTTTGCTTGGCAACTCCGAGATCGCCTTGAGATCGTCCAGGCTCACACGCTTGGCGTCCATGACGCCCGCGGTGACCTTGAACAACTCGGCGCGCTCCTTGCCGAATTCCAGCAACGATTTGGTCGCTGCCGCGAAATCACCGTGGATGAGGACCAGCCCGATCGGACCCTTGAGGTCATTCAGGATGGCCGCCGTCTTCGGCGACTTGGCTTCAATTGCTTTTTTGGCGACGCGGTTCTTTAGAACCTTGAACTCTGCGCCGGCAGCGCGAAGCTTCACGCGCAGCTCGGTCAGTTCTGCCACCGTCAGGCCACGGTACTCAGCTACAACTGCCCCGTTCGCCTTCTCAAAACGCTCTGCGAGATTGTCCCTGAGCGCCTGTTTTTGTACACGATCCATAGCCATGGTTCGAATCCTCTCCTCTTTACCCGCTCAATCAACCACGGAAAGGCGCCGGATCAATCTTGATACCCGGGCTCATGGTCGAGGAAACGCTGATCTTCTTCAGATAAGTGCCTTTTGCAGTCGACGGTTTGGCTTTGACCACGGTCTCAAGAACCGCGCGGATGTTGTCCGCGAGCTTGTCCGATGCAAAGCTGGCCTTGCCGACTGGACAGTGTGCGATGCCGGCCTTGTCCACACGGAACTCAGTACGGCCAGCCTTCAGTTCGTTGATGGCCTTTGTGACTTCGAAAGTCACCGTGCCCAGTTTCGGGTTTGGCATCAAACCACGCGGGCCGAGGACGCGACCGAGCTTACCGACGACACCCATCATGTCCGGGGTCGCGATGACCTGGTCGAAATCCAACCAACCGCCGCTGATCCTCGTCGCAAGGTCATCGCCACCAACTGCCTCAACACCGGCCGACTGAGCCTGCATTGCAGCGTCGCCCTTGGCAAACACAACGATTCTGACGGTTTTGCCGAGACCATGAGGCAGCGGAGTCGTTCCGCGGACATTCTGGTCTGCATGACGGGGGTCCACGCCGAGATTGATGGCCAAATCAACCGTTCCATCAAACTTGACGTAAGACACTTCTTTCAGGAGTGCCACCGCTTCATCAAGTGAATACTGCTTGTTGCGATCCACTTTCTCAGCGGCAAGGCGGTACTTTTTGCCTCTACTTGCCATATCTATCTCCGTAGTTCGATCGAGCAGACACCAACGCCCACTCTCCTACTATGTAAAAACGTTAGTCGACCACCTGAAGGCCCATGCTGCGAGCCGAACCAAGGATCGTGTTGACAGCCGCCTGCTCCGTGAAGGCATTGAGGTCTGCCATCTTCGCTTTCGCGATCTCCTTTACGGACGCCATCTTCACGGTTCCACACGTCGCCTTGCTCGGCGTCGACGAACCCTTCTCGATCTTGGCCGCTTTTTTCAACATATCCGAAGCAGGTGGGCTCTTTGTGATGAAAGAGAACGACTTGTCCGCATAGACCGTAATGATGGTCGGCAGGTTGTCGCCAGCTTGCTTTTGGGTGCGTGCGTTGAATTCCTTGCAAAACGCCATGATGTTGACGCCACGCTGACCCAAAGCCGGGCCAACTGGAGGCGACGGATTCGCCTTGCCTGCAGGGATTTGGAGCTTGATAAGTCCGACTACTTTCTTTGCCACAGAAGCCTCCTAAAAACGGTGTACCGTTTCTAGTCTTTATATGAAGAGCCCCATCGTGTACGAGAAACGCCTCGGCGTGTCAACGATTTTCAGGGCTAATTTTTCCGAATCTTACTTGACGCTTTTTTCAACCTGGGTGTAGTCCAGCTCGACCGGCGTCTCGCGACCAAAAATGCTAACGAGAATGCGGAGTTTCATCTTGTCCGGACGAACCTCATCGACGATGCCGTCAAAGTTGGTGAACGGACCATCCTTGACCTTGACCGTCTCACCCTTCTCGAATTCGATCTGAGCGACCACCTTCCGGGCTTGTTCAGCCATTGCTTCTGGAGAGGTCAACCGCAGCACTTCCTGATCCGAGATCGGACGCGGGTTGCGGACATTGCCGACAAACCCAGTGATCTTGGGGGTTTCGCGGACCAAAAGGCTGGTCTCATCACCGAAGGCCATCTCGACCAGGATATACCCGGGAAAAGACGTCTTCTCGACGCGCTTTTTCTTTCCGCTCTTGAGGACCTGTTCGGTCGCAGTGCGCGGAACGAAGATCTGGCCGAACTTCTCTTCCATGTTGTGGAGCTTGATGCGCTCAAGCAAACCCTGACGGGCCTTTTCCTCAAACCCTGAGTAGGTATGGACGACGTACCATTTTTTGGTAGCGGTCATGACAGTCACCTTGAATGCCTCTTGTTCTATACAACTCAATCTATGCGATCAGCAGTCTGAGCAGCTTTGCCCAGGCCACGTCAAAAACAGTCAAAATGGCCGAAAAAATCACGACCACAACGCAAACGATCAACGTCATTTTGCGCGTGTCATCCATACTCGGCCAAGAGACCTTGCGCAACTCCGCAATGCAGGCCAGAAAATACTCGTGACGCTCCGCGTCCGCATTCAGCCACATGGCTGATAGCCCGCCAACAGCCAGACTTCCGACCACGATCGCGGCCGGGAGCCACGCCTCAAACTTGTCGGTCCAGCCGAGATTGATGGAAAGAGCAGTCATCCCCTGCCACGCAACCAACGCGATGCACAGGGCAAAACCCGCCAAAGCCACGTTGAGCCAAGTTGAATCGTCTTTCTGCACTTCGATACCCTCAACGAGATAAGAACTGGCAGGCGAGGTGGGATTCGAACCCACAACCTACGGATTTGGAATCCGCCGCTCTACCGTTAGAGCTACTCGCCTTCCCTTTGTGAACCAGACCCCGCCCAGACCCTTTTGGGCCCAGAGGGCGGGTCAGAGGCGGGGTCCTTGGAACCAATCAAAAAACGGGCGTGTTACTCGATGATCTCAGAAACGACGCCGGCGCCAACGGTACGACCGCCTTCACGGATAGCGAAGCGCAGCTCCTTGTCCATGGCGATCGGGGTGATCAGCTCAACTTCCATGGCGATGTTGTCGCCCGGCATAACCATCTCAACGTTGTCAGGCAGCTTGATGTCGCCGGTCACGTCAGTAGTACGGAAGTAGAACTGGGGACGGTAACCCTTGAAGAACGGGGTATGACGACCACCTTCTTCCTTGGTCAACACGTACACTTGAGCCTTGAACTTCTTGTGCGGAGTGATGGATCCCGGCTTCGCGAGAACCTGGCCGCGGACAACTTCCTCGCGCTTCGTACCGCGGAGAAGGATACCGCAGTTGTCGCCTGCGCGACCGTCGTCGAGAAGCTTGCGGAACATTTCCACACCGGTACAAACGGTTTTGGTGGTCGCCTTGATCCCGACGATCTCAATTTCGTCGCCAGCCTTGACGATACCGCGCTCGATACGACCGGTAACAACCGTACCACGACCCGAAATCGAGAACACGTCTTCGATCGGCATCAGGAACGGACGGTCAACCGGACGCTCTGGCAGCGGAATGTAGCTGTCGCATGCGTCGATCAGCTCGACGACCTTCTTGCCCCATTCGCTGGACGGGTCACCGGATTCGAGGGCCTTGAGAGCGGAACCGCGGATGATCGGGGTTTCGTCGCCAGGGAACTTGTAGGTGGACAGGAGTTCGCGGACTTCCATCTCAACGAGATCGAGAAGTTCCGGGTCGTCAACCATGTCGCACTTGTTCATGAAAACAACGATCCGCGGCACACCGACCTGACGAGCGAGGAGGATGTGTTCACGGGTCTGCGGCATCGGGCCGTCTGCTGCGGAAACGACGAGGATAGCGCCGTCCATCTGCGCTGCGCCGGTGATCATGTTCTTGACGTAGTCAGCGTGACCCGGGCAGTCGACGTGAGCGTAGTGGCGCTCTTTCGACTCGTATTCAACGTGCGAGGTCGAAATGGTGATACCACGAGCCTTTTCTTCCGGAGACTTGTCGATCTGGTCGAACGCCAAGGCCTGCCCGCCGTGAGCAGCGGCCATCACCTTGGTGATCGCAGCGGTCAGAGTGGTTTTGCCGTGGTCAACGTGACCGATCGTACCGATGTTGACGTGGGGTTTCTTACGTTCAAACTTCTCTTTTGCCATTTCATCCTCCAGCTATGGCACTTCGCTTGCAAACACGATTCAAGCAAAGGTTCTACAAAAAAAGGCGCTAAACACTACCGCACAATCTTCAAACAATGCCAGTCCCAGTTTCATGGCCCCAAACTCTAGGAGACTGGAGCCCAGGACGGGATTCGAACCCGTGACCTCGTCCTTACCAAGGACGTGCTCTACCTACTGAGCTACCTGGGCTTTCTGGAGCGGGAAACGGGATTCGAACCCGCGACCCTTAGCTTGGAAGGCTAATGCTCTACCAACTGAGCTACTCCCGCCCTGGAACCTCGAACCCCACACCGGCACCATCCACGTCCTCTTCGTGATTTTTTGAAACGCACGACCCGGCCAGGGAAGTGGTGGATGGAGAAGGATTCGAACCTTCGAAGACTAACGTCAACGGGTTTACAGCCCGTCCCCTTTGGCCACTCGGGCATCCATCCAAGCGATTCAAGAAAACACGGAGAGCGTTCGTCTGGTTCTATCCAGTGAAGCTAACCAATGGAGCTGGCGATGGGACTTGAACCCGCAACCTGCTGATTACAAATCAGCTGCTCTACCGATTGAGCTACGCCAGCGCGAAGGCTCCGTTCTGCCTCAACACCGAACAAGCATTTCACGCAGTGTCCGGAATTTTCCGCAGAATGTTGTGGGGTGATACTAGAACTGCAAGGATGAGTCAACGACTTGTACCAAGCTGTTGCATGAGGATTCCCGCAGCCACGGAAACGTTCAACGACTCGAGGCCACCGGGCCTCCCGGCAATGCTCACCATCCGGTCGCACTTCCCCCGGATCCCGGCGGCGAGCCCCGACTCCTCGGAACCCATGACCAGGACGATTTTCCCGTATTTTGCGGACCGGATGGCCTCGATCGATTCACCGCCCATGTCGGCGCCGATGATCCAGTAACCGAGCTCCTTGAGCTCCTCCAGGGCACGCCCCAGATTGACCACGACCACGAGATCGCAAAGCGCAAACCCACCTTGTGCCGTGTTGACCGAGGCATTGGCCAGCAAAGCCTGCCGGCGATCCGGAACCAGGACCTCGCGGACACCGAAAAAGGCCGCGGAACGCACCATGGCGCCGACATTCCTCGGGTCTACGACGTGGTCCAACGCAAGGATCAAGTCATCCCCGGCCTCTGCCCGGTCGCGGACGCGCCCAAAAAAATCCGCTTGTTCCAAAGACTCCAGCGAAATCTCCGCCCAGACCGGCGATGCTCGCCCGGACTGAAGATCTTCTTTTGGTGGGACGAAGCGTTTCGGACTGACCCCGAACTCCTTCAGGGCCGGGGTCGCCTCCCGGCTGGCGGCGTCGGTGCACCACACGGACTTTACGGCCTTGGGCCGGTGCCGCAGGTACTCCATCACTGACGCAAGCCCTTCCACGCGAAACAAGTCACTGGATCCAGAACCACGTGGTTTCATGATTCCATTTTCACTTTCTTCATGTCGACGCCCCAGGTTTTCAACTTTTTGTGCAAATGACTGCGTTCGATTCCAATCACCTCAGCGGTCTTGCTGATATTCCATTGATTCTCATTGAGCCGCTCGAGCACAAACTGACGCTCGAAATCAGACTTTGCCTGACGGAGGCTTGCTGACGCCACAGCGGCCGGAGAGCCTGTCAAAAGGGCCCCGGGAACCTCGGATTCAACGTGGCGGACCATCGATCCGGGCAAGTCGACTACATCAATCTCCTGGCCAAAGACGACAATGCAAAGGCGTTCAAGCAAATTCTTGAGTTCTCGCACGTTACCCGGCCACGGATAGTGCATCAGTACCTCGAAAGCCTCGTCGGTCAATTGCTTGCGAGGTTCCTTGAGCTCGAACGAGAGCTGCTCGAGGAAGAAATCCGCCAAGTACGGGATATCCTCACGGCGTTCGCGCAGCGGTGGAACGTAAACAGGGATCACATTCAACCGGTGAAACAAATCCTCGCGAAACCGGCCGGCCTTCATTTCCGCCGCGAGATCCTTGTTGGTCGCGGCAACCACCCGTACATCAACCTCAAGCGTCTTGTTGTCACCAAGACGCTCGAACTTCTGTTCCTGCAGGATTCGAAGAATCTTGGCCTGGGTCCTCAGCGACATGTCGCCAATCTCATCGAGAAACAGCGTGCCGCCGTGGGCAAGCTCAAATTTACCCTTCTTTTCTGCAAACGCGCCTGTATAGGCGCCCTTCGCGTGACCAAAAAGCTCGCTTTCAATCAGTTCCTCGGGAATTGCGGCACAGTTGACGGCAACGAAGGACTTCGTGGCGCGCGGACTGCCGTTGTGGATGCATCGCGCGACAACTTCCTTGCCGGTTCCATTCTCGCCCGTGATCAATACCCAGCTGTTGCGCGGGGCCACCGTCGCGATTGTCCGCCGGATGGCCTCGGTAGCGGCGGCCACACCGCGGAAAGCAATTTCGACTCCGCGACGTACAGAAACCGAACTGTCCGTGACGAATACCGAGGCCGTACCTGCCGAGTCGGCCGTACCGCGGCCGCTGCCACGCCGCGAACGGATCTGGACCGCATGGTCGATCATCGGCAGTAATTTTTCCATCGACAACGGCTTCTCGAGGAAGTCGTAGGCACCCAGCTTGGTGCACTTCACGGCAGTATCAATCGTGCCGTGCCCGCTCATGATCACCACCGGGATGTCGTCACGGAGCTGCTTGATTCGCTGTAGAGTCTCGATGCCATCCATACCGGGCATCCAAACGTCAAGCAGCACCAGGTCCGGCGTACTCTTCTTGAAAGCCTGGATCCCCTCATGGCCGGAAATGGCGTAACCGGCGGTCCAGCCTTCGTCCGAAAAAATCCCTGCGAGGGTCTGGCAAATACTGACTTCGTCGTCGATGATGAGGGCTACTGGTCTCTGACTTGCCTCACTCATTTTCCACATCCTCCTGGCGGATCAACACCTGCGCCAATTCGCGACCTAGCGGCAACTCAATCACAATTGTCGTCCCGCGCGGCTTGGTATCAATGATCCTCACGTATCCGCCGTGATCAGACACGATCTGGCTCACGATCGCAAGGCCAAGCCCGCTGCCGTTGACTCGCGTTGAATAGTACGGCTCCAGAACCCGGTCCTTGATGGCATCCGGGATCCCGCAGCCATAGTCCGCGACCTCGACCCTGACGGCGTTCGCGCTCTCAAGAAACTCAGACCGGAATTCAATACGCGGTTTTTCTCCCAGCCCCTCGAAAGCAAGAATCGCGTTCGTGACCACGTTCACAAAAACCCGGTTGAGTTGCTCGCGGTCGATTGGAACCTCAGGCAACTCACAAAGCCCCCCGGTATCCAGGGTCACGTCCGGATAACTCATCCGGTAAAGGTTCACAACGTCCATGATGACCGCGTTCACGCTGCCCATTCGCGGCTGGATCGACGGCATGCGCGCGAACTTGGAGAATTCATTTACGAGGTCACGCAACGAATCCACCTGAACGACGATGGTGTCGATGCAGGACTCAAATACCTTCCGGTCCTCGCCCGTGAATTTCTCGTTGAACCTGCGGAGCAGCCGCTGCGCGCTCAATTTGATCGGTGTCACGGGATTCTTGATTTCATGCGCGATGCGTCGCGCCACTTCACGCCAGGCGGCAACCCGCTGGGCCTTGACCTGTTCCGTGGCGTCATCAAAGACAACGATGGAACCACAATCCTCGCCGTTGTCATCGTAGATCCGGGTGGCTTCAGCCAGCAACGTCACCGGTTTGCCATCCACATCGACCTCAAGCTGACCGGAAAATGTGGAGTGACGCCCGATCCTCGCAGCGACTGGACGCCAGAAGTCCTCACAGAGTTGCGGCCCTATGGCTTCGGGCGTGAAACGCCCGATCGATTTTGAGGATTCAATCCGGAGAATCCTCTCGGCCGCGCGATTGACGATGGTGATGCGGTCCTCGGGGTCGACGGCGAGGACGCCAGTATTGACGTTTTTCAGGATCACTTCCATGTAACGCCGCCTCTGGTCGAGCTCGACATTGGCTTTGCTGAGGGTTGCCTGGGACGCCTCGACATCTTGCTTGTGCCTCTTCAAGTCGATCGTCATCTGGTTGAACGAGCGGACCAGCTGACCGATCTCGTCGTCATTCTTCGGCACAATCGAGATCGCGTAATTGCCCAGGGCGATTTCCCGCGTGGCCTCCGCGAGAGTCTGGATCGGACCGGTTATCGTACGCGCGACGTAAAAACCCAACCAAACCGCGGCGAAAGTGATCATCAGCACCATCATGATCATCAAAATGAGAAAGCTGACCCGGATGACCTGGGCCCCTGGACGCAAAGCCGCGAAACCCGCCAAGATGGTCTCGATGCTGTTCAGGATCTTGGTCTCGAAATACTCCTCAATCACAACCGCGCCAGCGACCTCGCCGGTTTCGCGATCCCGCACCGGGGCCATGCCGCGCACAATGTCACGACTCTCGTCGGCCTCCACCATGCTGGTTGATACAAGGCCTGGCTCGTCCGCAAAGCGCGAAAGGCTGTCGACGACGAAGATGTCCGGGGCGCGCCAGCGGGATTTGCCCGCGACCTCGCGCTCCAAAGCCCCACTACGGTCCACGACGGTGACCGACTTGACCCCGTATTCGTTCTCAAAACCATCGAGACGGGTGGTTTCAAGTTTCCAGGCAGGGACTCCCGCGACCCAACCCGCGCGGCGTGCGTGGACCCGCTCTATGGCAATGCGGGCAAGTCCCTCAAGACGCCTCTGGTCTTGGCGGTAGATCCGGGCACCAGCTTCCCGGGTTTCCTGCATGGTAGTTCGCACACGGTCCGAAAACCATTCATCGAAACTGCGGGAAATGAACCCGGTCGACACGTAGAAAAGGACCAGCGTCGGAGCCAACGCGAAGAATGCCAGGATCGCGACGAGCTTTGTCTTGAGTTTAGACCCCAGGACACCCCGTCGCCGGTCGATCATCAACTTCACGACATTCCGGAAAATCAAAAAACTCAAAACGAGGATCATCACGACGTTGATGTTGATGATCCCGAAATAAATGACCGTGCTGATGAAGTGGCGATTGCGAGACAGGTTTTCGCTGAGCTGGAACAGCCTGCTTTCAAGGCTGGCCGTGGCCACAAGTGTCAAGATGGCGATGATCATCGCCGAAAGCTCGAAAACCCGGCGACGGCGCCCCGGCGCCAGAATACGCATACGATGTTTGTCGAGGAATTGCCTCAAGTGGACCGAGCCCCGCTGACTGACATCCGAATCTCCCCGAAAACGCGTCCACGGTATTTGAACCGAAGCAAGCCACCATCAGTGACCGCGTCCACCTCGATTCTCGACGGGTCCGGGATGTTCGTCCGGACACTCTGAACGCGGACGGCGTCCGAAGGCTTCAGATTGACCTTGCCGCCTGCCCTGACCGTAACAGGCTTGTCGTTCACCAAGACGACCGCATATTCAAAGCGCGGCTCCGCGACAACCAGTCTGATCTGGCCAACGACTTTTTCCCCGAACCGCACGGTAACCGGGTACGCTTTGCCATCCAAAGAGGCGGTCACGATCTCAACGCCCCGTTTATCCCGATCATCCCGCTCGCCACGTTCCGCTGATCCTGCCGAAATGCCGTCGATATCGATCGTGAGGCTGGCGGGATGTAACGCGGGGTCGCGGGAATCGGCCGCGAGGAACTCCACGTTGTCGCCACGGTAAACATGCAGGGCCTCGCCGGCTGCCACAACCGTCTGATCACCATTGACCTTCACGACCACGTGACCCAGACCTGGCTTGAAAGCCACGGTCTTTCGGGTGGTGGCACCAGCAGCGAGACCGGAACCAAGCACCACCAATGCGGCGCCGAGTAGCATTCTCATGTTGACGGGTCCTCCCTGTCAGGCAACCATAACGGAAGAATGGAAATTGCCACAGACAATCTGATCAATCTATCGGTTGCGGACTTCCCCGAAAACCTGAAATCCCGGGGCAAGCAACCTTCCACCGTGGAGTCCTACAGTCGGGACGCCAGCCGGTTTGTGGAGTTCATGCAGGAAAAAAAATTGCGGCTCGGAAAGCTTGAGCCTGACATCCTGCTTGAGTACGAGAATTATCTCCGGACCGAGTGCGAAGGCCGGACCAATTCAGTGCGACGGTCGATGATCGGAGTTCGCCAATTTTTCCGTTTTCTGGTCGACAGGAAAGTTTTGAGAGAATCACCGTTTGACGCGGTCGCACTGCCGGCGCGGGATGAAGGCTTGCCAGACCAGCTGGATGAGGAAGACGTCGCCATGCTGATCGAGGCGGCGGCCGCGTCCTCCCCGCCAATCAAGGCTGCCAGAGACCGTGCGATTGTTGCCCTTCTGGCCTACGAAGGACTGAAAGCCAGCGAGCTCATCCATCTGGTCTGGACCGACCTGATGCTGGACGACAACCTCGCCGCATGGGGCAGCCTTTCCATACCGGGTGACCGGGGACGAACCATCATCCTGGGCCCGGAAACCGCGACCGCCCTGGACTTTTACCGGACCCTGTTCCGGGAGTGGTCAGCCAAACGCCCCGGGCTCATCAGCCGCATGTTCATCTCTTTCAAGGGCCGGGAATCAGCGGTTTCGGTACCGACGATGACCCGGCACGGCCTCAAGTTCGTGATGTATGAACTCGGCGAAAAGATTGGGTTTTCGAGCCTCAATTCAGAACTGCTGCGCCACCACGCGATCCGTTATCAACTTTCCTTGGGGAAAAGCCCTGAGGACCTCATGGGACATTTTGGCCTGAGACGTCCCGGGAACATCGCTCGCCACAATGCCAGACCTGTGCTAGAAAACGCCCGACCCAAGCCCTTCAAGGCCACCGGGGGTTCCACAGGATCTGATGACGATGACGGATCACAAAATATTCATGACTGAGGCACTGCGCCTCGCGGAGTTCGCGGCCACTATCGGTGAAGTGCCGGTGGGAGCTGTCGTCGTCAAAGAGGGCCTGATCATCGGGCGTGGTTACAATCGCCGGGAAATCGAAGGCCAGGCCACCCGTCACGCGGAAATCGTGGCCATGGAAGAAGCTTCCGAAGCCATTGGCGCATGGCGCCTTTCGGGGTGCGCGCTGTACGTCACCCTGGAACCATGTTTAATGTGCGCGGGAGCCATTTATCAGGCGCGCGTCGATGAGGTAATCTTCGGCGCGCTTGACGCGAAGGCCGGAGCCTGCGGAAGCCTCTATCGGATCCACGAAGATGCTCGCCTTAACCATCGCTTTCTGGTACATCCCGGAGTTCTGGAATCGGAAAGCCGCGAAATGCTTAAGCAGTTTTTTCGGCGGCGGCGCCAACGGAGAGATGGCCGAGTGGTTGAAGGCGCTAGACTCGAAATCTAGTATACGTTAACGCGTATCGTGGGTTCGAATCCCACTCTCTCCGCCACATTCCCCCCTGTTCATCATTTGCCGGCTCCCGGCATCGAAACAACAACCTCAGTTGTCAATCACAAGGAAACCAGGGACATGAAACAATCGCTCGCCAGACTGTTGATTTCGGCGTCACCGCTGTTCGCAACGATCGCGCAGGCCCAAGACGTTAAATCCGTTGACGCGAACAGGGCGTATCTTGACGCAAGCCGGGTTGGGCGCGTTTTCACTGCCGATGTCGGCGGCGGCTATTCCAGCGGACCAACTCGCTTCGCCAAGGCAGGTGTTTATGTCAATCCCGACTGGGTCATCGAGGGCTATTACGAGGAATCCAGAACCTGGTTTTTCGGACGAATGACGTCGCGTGGGGTGCGCTCGAGGAACTTCTGGAACGCCAACCTGTATACAAACGCCGGCATCATTCAACGGCGCGTTTCCGGAAGAAACATGTTCCTCGACATGGCATCGTCCACTTTCAGCGGGGTAGATACCCGTTATGAGATCAAGTACTGGGATATTGGCCCGGAGTTCGCGGTCGGCAGCCAATGGCAGTGGAGCGCCTTCCAGGCCGGGATTGATTGGGCAGGAATCTATTGGCCGGTCTACGCGTCGGCCGCAGACATCACTCGTACGGAAAATGACGTCGTTACCACGAAGAGGGCAAACGATGACATCGAGCCCGAACCATCTGCCAAACTGTTGCGAGTCTACGTCGGGTTCTCGATTTGAGGGCTCGCCCCGCGGTGTCAGACCCTGCGCGCCATGATTTGCAGGGTCGAGCTGAGTCCATCGTGGCGTGAACCCTCAAGGACCTCGCGCTCAACTTTTTGAAAGACCTCAAGATTGAGCGGAAGTTCATTCCTGATGGCGGACGGTTCGTACAGCATGTCCAGTTCCGTGGGCCCGCCAGTGCCGTACCGGATCTGGTCCGGGGTGTAGCCCTCGCAGATGAAAATCCCGCCTGGAAGCAGCAACGTATCCAGGGCCGCATGGACGCGCCGACGGATCCGCGACGGCAGATGACACCATATTGAGACGACCGCGTCGAATGATCCGACTGGAAGGGTCCGGGACAAGTCGATCACCTGATAATCCACAAAACGGCCCGGAAATTGTTGGGCAATCCGCCGCAAGGCATGATCACGGGCAACAGGAGACGCGTCCACACAAGTCACCTGGTGCCCAAGACTCATCAGAAAAATCGCGTTTCGCCCTTCGCCCTCGCCCAAGGACAGGATGCGGGATCGAGGCTTGAGCATGCCTGACGCCAGTCGCAGATAATCATTGGGAGCATGACCGTAACGGTCAGCCTCCCTTGAAAAAATCTGATCCCAGAATTTACCCGGGTCGGAATGCTCATCCATGATCGCGTCAAGCTCACCCGTAAACAATCAAAGTGGATAGAAAGGCTGCCATGGCTGGCAAGAGAGTCAATGCCAATGTCGGAGTTGCCAGATCCAAACGGTCGTAGCGTATTTCGTGTCGCGGCGACCCGAAATATGCCTGCGCCATTGCCCTGATCACCAGAAGCTGGATCAAGACTGCAAGTAGACCACCCGCGCACGCGCCCCAGTGACTAAGTTCGAAGGCCGCCTCAAGGATCAAGTCTTCCCCCCGAAACGCCGCTGTAAACGGGAAAGTAACGAGGGCAAGGCATCCCAGCAGGAAAAGGATCGAGGCCCTCGGGAAAGCCACGGCATAGCCCAGAAATCCGCCATTGGCGACCGGGCGCTTGCGCGCTTCCATGAAGTACAACGCGCCTGTCGCAAGCATGACTCCGCCACCGAGACCTGAAAGCACCGCCAGACAATTCATCGATTGTCCTTCACCGCAGAACCAGAACGCGGAAACCAGGAGAATCCCGAGACCCTGGAAACCGGCATTGATTCGCCATCCAATCGGCCTTGACTCGTCGCCCAGCAAACAAAGGATGATGACGGCAACCAGAAACGAACATCCCGAGAACAGGGGGCGAAGGCTCGAGTTCACTGCCGGCAGCCGGCTCACGAAGAGCGCCGCCACGAACGCGGAAAAAACAGCGGACACGAAACCCAGCGATTTCGTGTCATCAATGAAACGCAAACCGAGGAAAGGGATGGAAAGAGCCACTGCCGTTAGCATGACGCCTGCCATGCCAGCGAAATCAGCGCCGTTGATCCCCATCGCGATGAAGACAAGTCCGGAGAATACCACTGGAACCAGGTACCAGAAGACCCGCGGAACAGAGCCCAAAGTTTCAACAAACCGCGTCGACCGCGAGCGAAAACGTGATGTGATCAAACGGTTGAATAACAAATCAATGTAAAACTCATTCAGGGCAGCCATGTAAAGCGATGCCGCAAGGTCACGGCGCCGGCTTACACCCCGCTCGAACAACATTGCACGCGTCCGGAAGTGCATGCCCTCGCGAAAGTGCTGCGCAAGGACCGATTGCGATGCCAGCAATTGATAGCACCGGTAAAGCGCGTGCAAAACCATGTGCACGACAGCGACAATGTGCCATCCCAGCGCCAACTCACAAAACATGATGCCCACGTGGCTGATGGAATTCCACGCGATATGTCCTTTTACGGTCGACTGCACCATGCCGGTGAGCCGGGCAAGAATTGTCGAGACGGCGCCCCAAACGAACAGAAGGACGCACACAAACGTGGAAATCCCCCAGATGGCTTCCGTCCGCAGCAACAAATAAACGCCACAATGGATTGAAAGCGAACCGTAGAACACCGCGCTTGAGGGGGACGGCCCCTCCATCGCGCGAGGCAACCATCCTGAGAACGGAAACTGCGCAGCCTTGCCGGCCGCGGCAAGGAATACGAGACAGCTCAAGGCAATCAGCATCGCTGGTGAGATACCCTCACCCGCGATGGAACCAAAATGCTTTCCATCAATCACTTCGAACATTCCAGAGTGATAAAGCGTGTGCGCCAGGATCGCACCCACAAGGAGGCCGACATCACAAAGCCGGTAGGTCAACAGGGCCCGGAGGGCGTGGCGCGCCGCCTTGGGACGCCCGAGATAAAATCCGACCAGCAGGAAAGACGCCAGCCCGACAATTTCCCATCCGATGAACAGCGTATCCAAAGCCCCGCCCAGAACAATAAGAGCCATCCCAAAAAGGAAGATCAACAGACACAGGAAGAACCGGCGAAAGCCCGGCTCACGATGCATGTACCGGTCCGAAAACGACACCGAGATCCAGCCTATGAACCCGACAAGGGTCATGTAAACCGCCGCCGTCCAGTCGATAAACAGGGGAATGCCCGGAATGATGAACGAGTGAAAAGGTTTGAAACCAGAGTCGGCGAGGACGGCCAACACTCCAAGGCTGCCGATCAATTGAAGGGCCGCGGCATAGCGCGCGATGCCGGAAATCAGGGATTCGCGCTGTCCCGGCTTGAACAACCTTTTAAGGGAACCTTCAAAAAATCCATCAAAAAAGCCGTCAATGACGAGAGCCAGAAATCCGGCCGCTGGAGCCAGCACAGCAAGGATGAGAGACCAGCCAATCATGAGAGCACCTCGCCAAGATTCCAGGGGCGGATCCCGTCAGGATGCGTGTTGTCCGGAGCGCCAAGAAACGAAACCGCGCCACTCCGTGGATCAACGCAGGAGACGCGTACCCACTGGTTATCGACCCAGCTCTTCAGCAAAGGCGAACCGTCAATCACGCGGCGCACAACTGAGGGATCCTGGTCGATCATGAACAGAAGGCGGATGGGATCGTGCAACTCCACCATCTGGGACGGGAGGCCAGTCTGTATGTCATCGTCTACACCGTGGGAAACGCCAACCATGCCGACGACATTCAGCGATAGTTTGGACTCGCATCCGTATACTTTGTTGTCGATCCGGGAGAAGAAGTAGTCGAGGTTGATCCCGCCAGAAACTGGAATGGCCGCGCCAAGAATTCCGGCCAGCCACTTGCCATCTGGATCCTGGAGTGGATCGTATGACACAAGGAATGATCGGCGGTTCAACGACAAACCCGTGGTCATCCCACGGCGACCAATGACGCATGCGGCATTCGTCGCGTGTCCAAGTTCCGCCCGGGGCTCAAAAAGGGCTGATGCGCGCAAACGCACTTCGCGTAATGCCTTGCGCGGGGTGAGTTTGCGGGGGGCCTTCTCGAACCGGGCACAACGCTCAACGGCATTCAATCCGGCCGCGGTTTCAAGAGTCCTGCGGATGGATTGAAAGGCATCCCGGGCGGACGGATTCGTCGTCCGCGCGCCTTCCAGCGTAGCGGCGTCGAAATATTTGAAATCATCCAGCGCAGTGTCATGGAACGCAGGCACAAAAAAGGTCTCGTCCGGAATGTTGATTCCGCGACTGCGCAGGATCGCCCGGACCTCGCTGTCATTGGCCATTCCCGAGAAAACACGCACGTTGGGAATTCCTTGACGACCAGAGCAGGCCGCGCAGTCATAGGCCGCGTAGTAGGGGTTGTTCATGGCTGACGAGCCATGCGCAATGACAAGGACCACCGGAGCAAAGTCGCGGGTCATGCCCATCGAACGAAGCGCCGCCTCGATCCTGTCCGCCATTTCAACTGCCGTGTAGCCAACCTGATAGCCTGAATGATGCCCTGGTTTGTCTTTGGCGGCATGGAATTCGAGAGTTGTCGGTTGAGAAGAAGCACCATTGCGCATGGATTTCGCGACCCGTGATGGATTCAGCCACAGCTGGATCATGCGCAAAGGAGCCGCGATCACAAGGGGGCGAGACTGGCGTTTCGGCTTTCTGCCCAAAAGGCGCGTTGATGTCGTCGCCGCGCGATGCTCGAGGACAATATGTTTTGGCATCATGGGGACCGGACAATATTTTTCTGGATATTCGCGGCCAGCCCCGAGGAACATCATATCGATGCCAAAGAACCCGGGCATCCCGTATGTCCTGGCGCGCGGGTCAAGTTGCTCCACGTACCGGCGCATCGAGCATTCGCGGTCGTCAAGACAGAATATCAATTGGGCAGAGGGTGACATCAAGGAGTCAACCTTGAATTCCCCTTTCGCAATTGCCTGGGCACGAGGCACCACGAGACCCAGGACAGAATGGTAATAAGTTGACTCAAAAGCCTCGTGCCAGACACTTTCCAGGTCGACATCCGCGAGGCTGAGGCAGAGCCTCATGACGTCCGGCCATTGTTGCGGAGGCGTGGATGTTGCCCGGACGACGTCAAAAACGTCATTTAAAAGAAGTAAACGCGCATTTCCGGCATCGATTCGACCACCCTGGGCAAACGGGACATCGTGATTCGCGGCGTCGGGTCCGCAAAGCAAAGACCCGATCCGTTCGTGAACTCCGTATACTCCACGCAGGAGCGCGTACTCCACCGTGAGCGAGCATGCGACGAGATCCGCAAGATCGATCTTGCGGCGCTGTTGCAGGCGCTCGCCCTTGCGAGCGATCTGGGCAACGAGGCTGCTCCAACCCGGGTTTGCCATGATGGTTTCGCGCAGGTACGACGGCCACAACGCCTTGTCGCCCACGAGCTCCTTCAATAAAGCTTCAATGGCTTCGAATGTATCCAACTTCGCGAGATCGATAGATCCCGGATCCGGGATGAGGCCGTTGAAAAACAGGCGTCGCGCGGCCTGATAAAAACTCACTGAAGTCCATGGCATCTGCCAGGTGGCGACACCCTGATCCAGAAACGAAGCAAGCATCCGGTACAAAACCGGATTGGCAAGCCACTGGATCCTTTCACCGAGCAACGGCGTCCACAAGTCACGCAAAGGGCGTCGCAGGTCGTCATTCCATCGATTTGATGCTTCCCGGATGCGTCTTGAATCCATCAGGGGAGCATGCCTATCCCCGGACGGATCTTTGTTCGAAAACGATTCGAGCGGAAACATCGCCGAAACCTTTTCCCACAGGCGACGATCATTGGAATTTGCGTCACCGACTGCCGAGACCACCTCGCTTGGATCGTAAAGTCTCGGAGAACGCTCCAGGATCGAGAGGGCGATGTCGATCCACGCGGGGTCGGGAATGCGCCGGATGGCGATCGACTTCAACAGGTCGCGCGATATGAGCCCCGCCGCATATTTCGCGCGGTAGAAAGCAAGGGGCATGTACGGACGGGCACCGTATATGTTCCTTGCCTTGAACAGCGCTTCCTCGAAGGGAACGCCAAGAAATGCCTGAAGCGTATTGTAATGAATGAACTCCCCTATGGGTTCAACCACGGGGAGTACCGACGAATAATGATCCAGGAGATCCCGGAGATCCTGGGGACCGAAATCCGGCCCCCGGACAGGATCACGCGCGACGGGTTGCGAGTTCATGGCTGGACACACCCTTGAGGTTGTGCAATCCGGTGACCTCGAAGCTGCCGATCTTGTTCGAGTGCTTGATCGCGTGCAAGCGCTCGAGCGTCGTGTGGTCCACGAACATCGCCGCGGAGAAATCAACCACGACGCGGTTTACGCTTGCCGGAGCCGCTTCGATCCGCTTCTGGATGGCGAGGAAGTTCGAGAAAACGGCGGACCCAACGACATTGAGGGTCAAGGTATCGCCCTCGATGTCCTCGCGGATCTCTGAACTGAAGAAGTCCCGGAGGCGCAAACCGCGTGCGACGTGAAGCAGCATCTTGAGGACGATGCCGGCAACGACACCAGCCAGAAGATCGACACCGACAGTCAAGGCCATGGTCACGACGAAAATCACGAATTGATCCGAACCAATGCGGAACACCTTGGCGAACTCCTTCGGCGAAGCCAGGCGATAGGCTGTCACGAGGAGCATGCTGGCCAGCACCGTCAGCGGGATGGCATTCAACATGCCCGGGATCAAAAACAGGGCGGCAGCGAGGAAGACGCCGTGGAAGAAGTTGGACCATGAAGTCTGCGCGCCGTTGTCGAGGTTGGCGCGGCTGCGAACAATCTCGGAAATCATCGGCAGGCCACCACACAGGCCTGCGATGAGGTTGGCAACACCAAGGGTTACAAGATCTGCATTCGTGTCAGACACACGGCGTTTCGGGTCGAGGGCGTCTACGGCCTGAACTGTCAGAAGAGCCTCGACGCTGCCGATCAGGGCCAACAGGAAAACATATTTCCACGTGGCGGGATCAAGCAAAGCACTCCACTCGGGTCGGGCCAGGGAAGCCACGATGCTTGCTGGCATGCGGACCAGATACTGCGGTCCGATTGAAACGCGCTCACCGGCGACGACCAGGTCGTGGGCGTGGCTGAAATCAAGGAAGAATGCCGCCGGCAGGGCCATCGCAAGGGCGACCAGCTGGGCGGGAACTTTCCTGGAAACGCGGGCGGGTAGATAGCTGAAACCGATCAAGACAGCGAGCGACAGGAAACCGATACCCGCGACAGCCGGGTTCATGTTGGCGATCGAGTGCGGAATCTCTTTGAGCAGATCCAGTGGAGTCTTGGCCACCGGCGCGGCACCAAGAAGAACGTGAGCCTGCTTCGAGAAGATGATGACACCGATACCGGCCAGCATTCCGTGGACCACGGAGGGCGGGATGATTGAACTGTAGCGACCCATCCGCAGGACACCGAAAAGGATCTGGATCAAGGCAGCCACGCAAACAGCCGCCAACAAACGCGGGTAACCCGCGGCCGCTGATCCGCCACCCAGCTCCATGACACCGCCGAGGACAATGACGATCAATCCAGCGGCCGGACCCTTGATCGTGAGAGGCGCGCCACCTAGGCGGGACGCCAGGGCGCCGCCAACGATGCCACCGATGATCGCAGTTACGATACCAGCCGCGGCGGGAAAACCGCTGGCCATGGAAATACCGAGGCACAATGGCAAGGCAATGATTGATACGAGGAAACCGGTGCGGATTTCATTCGCAATATTGAGACGATTCATGACCTTTGAGTCCTTTCGTCGACGCGTTGAATGATTCAAAACGGGGAACAGATGAATCAAGCGCGTGCGGGCGGACTGGTCGCTGAATGGGCTCCAAGGTTGGCAAGCAAAGAAACGAAGGGAATATGAGATGACAGCAGGTCGAAGACCAGCGTCAGGACCGGGACCAATGACGAGATCACGATGCTCGGGTATTCTTCTGCGAGAACAGCGTCCGCCGCAGAGGACGCCAATACGGTACTCTTGGATTCAACTTTGACGCCCTCGCTGGCAATTTCTTCCGCCAGCCCGAAGGACCAATCCCAGCCGCCACCCTTCAGGTCACCCAGGCCGCCGGTCGAATTGAGGCTGACACCGGCCAGGGATATGACGCAAACAATCGCGACGATCCCGGCAAGGGTCCGCCTGAGATCAAAATTCGCAATGTTTCCAGCCAGATAACGCATCGTCATTATAATACTATCAACCGCCTGATTTGTCTAGTATTTCTTATAAAATAAATCTCAAAAACAGCCTCATGCGGACAAGCGCTCGCTGCCACTGCCTGCCAAATGCCCCGACGTCACGGGACGGTCAAAGATCCGGCTTGCGACGTCCACGATCACCTCAGGATCCAAGACCGAAATGATCCGGTTCTCCTGGATCACGCTGCCCTTGATGCACTCATAGCTCCGGTTGCTCGAACGCAGATCTTCCTCGAGAGAGATGAAGTCCTTGATCCGGTCAACGACACACCCAAAGAACTGGCCCAGGCGGGTACGGAAAACAAGCACAAAGGCACGCTCCCGGTCTCGCATCACCACGGGAGCCGGCTTGAGGGCTCCCACGGCACCGGCCTTTATTATCAACGAAAGATCCACGATCGGCATTGCCTGGTCGCGGTAAACGACGACGCTGCGATCGATGGAGTCCTTGACGTGAACAGGCTCAAAGTCCTCAAGACGATATACTGAATCCATGGGAACCCCAAAGTCTCCCGGGACATCAACGTCCACCAGCAGTATGTCATTTTTACGAATGACCTGGACGGACCTGGCAGGCTTGCGGATGTCCGCGTAACTCAAGTTCACATGCCCGAGCTCCGCGATCCCGTCGACATTCAAGATAAGGCCGACCGTTCCGTCACCCATGAAGGTCGCTCCGGAAAATGCCTTGCGCCCTTCCAGCTGGGGCCCGACCTTTTTCATGACAATTTCCTCGGAGTCCAGAATGGCGTCGACGAGGCAGGCGTAAATCCCGCCCTCAGCCTGAATCACCACAAAGCTCGCCATGTCTGCCAAAGACGAGTTGAAATCAGGCATCGCATCACGCAATCCGAGAACGACACCAAGATCCAGCACCGGGATCAGCTGGCTGTGGAAGTCAAGAACGAGACCGCCCTGGACAGGGCGAATCATGCCCTGGGATCGCGCGTCAGCCGCGCGCAACAAGCGAACGATCTTGTCCTGCGGTACCGCGAAAGCCTTGCCGGCCGCCTGGACCAGAAGGGAACTGACAATCAGGACCGACTTCGGTATCGGCAATCGCAAAGTGAACCTGGTACCGGCATTGAGTTTGCTCTCGATATCAATACGACCGCGCAACTTCTCGACGGAAGTCTTCACCATGTCCATCCCGACACCGCGCCCGGAGATCCCTGTCACTTGCGCGGCGGTGCTGAACCCTGACTCAAAAATTTGCGCGAACAACCGGTTTTCTGCCCAGGACATCACCTCAGCCTCAGAGACCCTGGCACTGGAGATCAATTTCTTCCTGATCTTCGCGGGATCGATACCGGCGCCATCATCCTTGACGATCGCGATGATTTCCTCTCCCTCTTCATGCAAGGAAACCTCGAGCTTTCCGCCGCTCGTCTTTCCGCGCGCGGTGCGGACATCCGGAGTCTCAAGTCCATGATCCACTGCGTTGCGGACCAGGTGGACGAGGCTCTCGCCCAGGATCTGCGCCACGGCAGTATCCAACCTGAGACCCTCACCATCGATCTTGAGTTCGATTTGCTTGCCTAGAGACTTGCTCAAATCCCGGACTGCCCGCGGCAAGGTCTTCAAAATGCGCCCCGCAGGGACTTTGCGTAACTCCGTCAAGCGCCCCTGGACGCTGCTGTTGATCTTGTGCATCTCATCAAGGAGCTCGCCGAGCAGCGACACGTTCCGGTTGCCCGGAGCCTCTTTTTCAATGGCCCGGACAAGCTTGTTGACCATGTTACGGATTACCGTGATCTCGCCGCTGAGCTCCATGAACTCATCAAGCATCTGCACGGGAACCTGGATTGCTTCACGAGCCTTCGCCTCGCCCTTGCCATCGGCCTTGATTTCCCCGCGGGGTTCGTCAGGATCCGCATGTAGCTCAACCACTGGCGTAGCCGTATTGGTCGCGATGGCCATCGCGTCTGTCGAAACACTGGCCGGCAGATCAAACATCCTCACTTCATCCACCACGGAACCGGGCCATGCCAAGTGATCGCGCAAGGCAACCAGCATCTGTCTGGTCACATCGATGCCCCTCAACATGACTGTCGTGCTCGCCTGGGTCACCGGCATCTTCCCCGACTTCATCTTCGCGAGGACATCCTCAAAGTGATGCAGGAATTCTGGTATCGGGTTCTGGTCGAAGAAGCCACTGGATCCCTTGATCGTATGAATGTTCCGGAAAACAGTGTTGAGCGCGTCCTGGTCGCCGGGATTTTCCTCGAGCCGGAGGACCAGCGGCTCCGTCTCTTCCAGAAGGGCAGTCGACTCCTCGATGAAAGCCTGCTCAAGAACAATCTTCTCCTCGATCTGGGCAGCGCGCTCGGCGAAAGCCTTGAAACCGCCTGCCACAATCGCCGAAAGCTCCGTGACCGGAGACATGGTCACGATGCTGAATCCGCCGGGGAGTGCCGTCGGATCGCCAAAATGAAGCGCAGAGGCCGGATCAGAGATGACGACAAGAAATGGGACCGCCTTGTTCTGGGACTTCAATTCGAGGGAATCGCGAACCACTGTCGCGGGATTCTTTTGCAGGGGGCCGGGATGTCTCATGTCCAGGATCACGCCCGCGATTTCCGGGCCTGTGTCGCGGAAAAACAGCGCGAGTTCCGGAAGAGCGCCGACCGGCACGACGCCGCATTTCGCGTCACGCGCCAGATCATTCGACAACGCCAGCATTGACGAATCGCTGGACCAAACTGCGACCTTGCAATTACGGAGTGACTCTGCGGACATGATCCACTTCTCCGGGAGATGAGCGTCGGTTGACTCTAACGTCGATATGATCGGACCATGCCGTGCATTATTTAGCGGGCGCGACATTGCCAAGGTGGACGATCAGACCGAAACCTCCTTTTTTTACTTTTTTCCAAATACGGCTTGCGTGGACTCAAAAAGTACCCAGACAGATCGAACCTGAAATTTGAAAAGCGGGCTCCCGGTCTATAGCATTGAATGGTGGACTCATGAAATCCCCTTGCGAGCCGAGAAGTTTGCGCATGAACACCGGAACCCCGAATCACGCACCTACTTCGTCTGCCCGCGGCGCGAACGCACCGGGCAGGACCCAATACTCCACGTTCACCGTCAGCGGACACCTGTACGGAGTCCCGGTGATGAGAGTGCGGGAGGTTGTACGCCCACTGCCGATCACCGCGATCCCGCTTGCGAGTCGCTTTGTCCACGGACTGATCAACCTCAGGGGTCAGGTCGTTACGGCCATCGGGGTCCACCGTCTCTTCGGGATCGGGAGTCCGCCGCCAGAAAAATTGATGAACGTCATCTGCGAAAGCGGATCGACATTGATCTCACTTCAGGCCGATGAGATCGGGGATGTCGTTGAGATGGAGACGCACGATCTGGAGGTACCGCCAGCCACGACGGCTGATGGAATCAAGGAGATGCTCGAGGGCGTCTACAAGATGCCAAACCGGATCCTGTCGATTGTCGATGTAGACAAGATCTTCAACAGGATCAACAACCACGAGAAAATTGGCGGGTAGTTCCCGCCATGTAACGCCCCGGGACCAAACGCCAAGAAGTGACACAAGGAGAGGCCCATGTCAGAGAATGTCAGGATCAAACCAGTTGCGACGATCGGCGAAGGAACCACTGAAGGGCTGACGGTAGTGGCAGAGCAAATGCCCCTCGCGCACTATGCCCCGGTCAACTTGCTTTTGTGTGATCGCGACCTCACCGTGACGTACGCCAACCCACACGCGCTGACAACCTTCCGGAAAATGGAAGAGCGCCTTGGAGTCCGGGCCGACGATCTCGTGGGGTCGAGCCTCGAGGCATTCGATTCACTCTCTCCCGCTGACCGGAAGGGGCTGACCAATGCCAAGCAGATGCCCTACAAGACGCGCATTGACGTGAGGGGCGAGAAGGTCACCCTTCAGGCGAACCCGATCATCAATTCCGATGGCAAGCACATCAGCACAGTCATCACCATGGACGTGACGACACAGGCTGACAACGCGCAAACGAAACTATCCGAGATGCTCTCCATGCTCGAGAACGCCCCGGTCAACATCATGGGGTGTGACCTGGACCGCACGATTACCTATCTGAACCCCGCAAGCAGGGAGACCCTGAAGCGTCTTGAAAAATACTTGCAAGTGACCATCGACAAGATCGTCGGTAGCAAGATTGACGTGTTTCACAAGAACCCGGAGCACCAGGCGAGGATGATCGCGGACCGCCGCAACCTGCCGCACCGGGCCATCATCCATGTCGGCCCCGAAAAGCTTGACCTGCTCGCGTCCGCGACGGTCGACGGAGCTGGCAACCATACCGGAACAATGATCACGTGGGACATCGTCACCAAAAAGCTCGAGACCGAGGACGCGATGGTCAAGTTCGCGGCGATGACCGAGCTTACGCCGATCAACACACTACTCGCCGACGTCGACTTCACTCTCATTTACATGAACCAGGCCAGCAATCGCACATTGCGCAAGATTGAGCACTTGCTGCCCCGGCCGGTCGACAAGCTCGTCGGGGAGAAGATCGACATCTTCCACAAGGATCCGAGCCGTATCAGGAAGATTGTCGCTGACCCGAAAAACCTGCCTCACAGGGCCAATATCAAGCTGGGGACCGAAACGCTGAACCTCCTGGCCAGCCCGGTCTTTGACAAGGACCAGAAATATATCGGACCGATGGTTACCTGGGACTTGATCACGGATCGCGTCGCCCTCGTCACAAACCTGAACGAGGCCTCGTCGCAACTGGCGGCTGCTGCCTCTGAATTGAACGCCACCGCGAGCGAACTGACGACCAGCGCCGAGGAAACGAACCGCGAAGCCGTGTCCGCGGCCGGAGCCTCCGAGGAAATCTCACGGGGCGTTGATGCTGTCGCTACGAACAGTGAAGAGATGAACGCGGCGATCAAGGAAATCGCGCGCAACGCCAGCGAAGCCTCGGCAATGTCCAACTCAACGCTGAAGCAAGCGCACATGACGAATGACACGATCCAGCAGCTCGGACAGAGCAGCCAGGAGATCGGCAATGTCATCAAGGTCATCAGTTCCATCGCGCAACAGACCAACCTGCTGGCACTCAACGCGACCATCGAGGCCGCGCGCGCCGGGGAGGCTGGCCGCGGATTC
>Ga0214921_10001491_pt1 | contig 39811 bp, 44 predicted proteins | sample LL1505_MetaG_FD_177992 | JGI IMG/M metagenome (GOLD analysis project Ga0214921, IMG submission 177992) | Freshwater microbial communities from Lake Lanier, Atlanta, Georgia, United States - LL-1505 | ecosystem: Environmental > Aquatic > Freshwater > Lake | place: USA: Georgia | collected...
CATGATTGTCAAATCTGACAGGCCCAATATAGAATCAATTTGGGACACGGTATTACCTCCATTGAACTCGTTTTTCGTACTTACAAGTTTAATGAATACCGTCGTCCCCCTTTAATGATGAAGAGCCTGAAAACGTGCTACAGATTTCCGTAGCACGAACGTAGCACGGTTTTGAAACAGCAAACAAAAGAAAACGTGTGGTTTTCTTTTGTGTTTTAAAAAGCACTCACTCCCACACTCTCCCCCCAATTTTTCTGTTTGTATAACAGCTATACAAAGCCGTTAGCTTGCACAGCTACAGCAGTCACACACGTGCATAGTCATTAAACGCACGTAAACAAGCTACAAGCGCACTTAGTAGCTGTCCGCTACTCACACACTACCCACACGCACTTGCACGTGCATACGAGTGCCTACAGCGTGTTTTAGTGTTTACCCACAGTTACAGCAGAAAGCGGTAGCACGTTTGTGTTTTTGACAATAAACTGTTTACGAATAGAAAGCGGAGAAATTAATGAATTGCTTTTTGAACAAACGAATAGTCGCAACAGCTTTAATTCTCACAACACTAAAAGCATATGCAATTGGCTACATAGAAATAAGAGAAAAAGAAGATAACTTTAAAACATTAAAAAAAATAACACTAAAACAAAATGAAGAAATACAAATTGATGTGAAAAAGATTGGTTGGAAAAGTTGCAAAGTTTTTAGTAAAGAACCAATGGTTGGTGTAAATTGTTATGTGACAAACGATAAGTCAATTAATTACAGTTGTAACGGTAATGAGTCAATTGAAGTTGATTTAAGCGGAAATAACTATTTGATAGGTTTAAAAATTAATTGTTCATATAAAAAATAGAGGGAACATGAAAAACACATTAGACGGATTTATTGGCTACTTTATGGGCGCATCAAAAGGTGCTCAACTGCTAACAGTTAGTGATGCAAGTTGTCATGCATTAGCATTTAGAAAATTTTTTAAAGCATACATAAGAGAAAGAAATAATAGATATGCTTTAGAAGATGGAATGAATATTGATAGAAAAGAAGAAGAAAAAATATTAGATTTTTTTCAAAATTTAGAAGCTATATTTTTATCTGCAAATCCAAGCATAGCTTTGTCAAATGTAAAAATTATTGATAAAGAAAAATTTGAAGTTCTAAAAGAAATAACAAATATTCAAACGCATAACTTTGAAGAAAATTACAGAGAGACTTTGCAAGAGATAGAAGTTTACAAATGTAAAGTCGATAAGCTAATGTGGGAAATGGAACCACGTTAAGCAATGAAACTCAAAGTAACGCGAGTAAATGAAAACTTAGCGCACGTACGTGGTGGCGAAGTTGTCTTGTACAAACGTGAAGACAGCACTAGGTGGCAAGCACGTTACAAACTAAAAGATTTAAAGTGGCACAGGGTAGCTACTAAACACATTAACTTGCAGTACGCGGCAGAAGTAGCATGTGAAGCCTACGACAGAGCACGTTTTTTATTTGCAGAAAACATTCCAATTAGTAGCAAGCGTTTTGATGTTGCGGCTAACTTAGCAGTAGAAGAAATGAAACGACAGTTAGCGGCTGAAGTTGGTAAAAGTGTTTACAACGACTACATAACAGCCATTAACAAATATCTAATTCCATTTTTTGGCAAGTACAACATAAACACAATTGGCTACGAAGAGTTACAAGCGTTTGGTACTTGGCGCGAAAAAGAAATGGGCAGAAAGCCTGTCGCAAGCACAGTAACAACACACATTAGTGCAATGAACCGTGTGTATGACGTTGCAATTGAACGTGGTTGGATAGCACAGCAACAAATTCCCAAAATAAAAAACACAGGCGCAAAAGGACAAGCACGTGAAGCGTTTAGTAAAAGTGAGTATGCAAGTCTCACTAGCTTTATGGTTAAGTGGAGTGAAAAGGGACACACAGAAAAAACAAAACAAATGCGTGCCTTACTACGTGACTACATTCTTGTGCTTGCAAACACAGGCATGAGACACGGTACAGAAGCAATGAACTTAAAGTGGACAGACATTGCATTTATTAAAAAAGGTGAAGAGAAGTATTTGCAAATGACTGTTAGTGGTAAGCGTGGAAGAAGAACATTAATTGCACGACACAACACAGAAATTTATTTGGAAAGACTTTTCAAGCGCCAGCAACATCTCAACAAATACGAAACACTAGAAAAATTATTAGCTAAGAAAATAAACGAACCAATTTTTAAATTAGCTAGTGGCGAAACTACAAAGAACTTAGCAGGCACATTTAGAGTGCTAATGAAAGATAGTGGTTTAGACAAAGACAGAATGCCAAAACAAAAACGTAGCTTGTACTCATTCCGTCACACCTATGCACATGAAGTGCTAATGAAAGACAGAATGGATGTGTACACGCTTGCAAAGCAAATGGGCACAAGCGTAAAAATGATTGAGATGCACTACGGACACTTAAACCCCACACTCAAAGCAGACGTGATAGCGGGTAAGCGATATGTGAAGAAAGAAAAGACGGTTGCACAAAATGTTGAAGTAGGGTAAAAACAAAGTATCTAAATAAACATAGGAGTTGTTAAAAATGAGCAAAATGGAAACGCTGTTAAAGAAGCAAGCATTACTCAATGCACAAATTGAAGCTGAGAAGATGAAAGCACGTGACGAAGTTGTTTACAACGTACGTGAAGCTATTGCTGAGTACGGCATAACGCTACGTGAAATAAAGAATGTGCTTGTACTACGCAAGCCACGTGCTACTAAGACTACAGCACGTAAAACAACAGCAAAAAAAGCTACAGCAAAGAAAACAACGATAGGACGCAAGCGTGGACGTCCTGCAAAGAAGTAAATCAATTTTGGAGAATAAAAAATGCATGATGTACTTAACTATTACAAAAAGAGTGAGGAGACTACATACAACGCTATTCTTTGTGTAATTGGCGGTTTGATATGGATTGGGTTCTTGTACTTCATACTTACGGCTGAAAAGCAAACAATAACTGGTTTGTTACCAATTGCTTTTTACATTTTTATTTTTTTAATGTTTTTTGTTGTATCTGCTTTATTGTTCAGAGCTAATGCAATGGGTAATATGATTTTAGTAAATGAAGAGCAATTCCCTCACATTTATGAAATGGTTGTAGAGGGTTCTAAAAAGCTTGGTATACAAATACCGGAAACTTTCATATACAACTCAAACGGTTTATTAAATGCTTTTGCCCGCCAAACATTTGGTAGAAGTTATTTATTGCTTACTTCCGCAATAATAGAAGCAACAAGCGAAGAGCAGATTAAATTTATTGTAGGACACGAATTAGGGCATCATGCGGCAGGACACTTAAATTTAGGAGGATATTTATTGCGTTTCCCAGCGCGAATTATTCCTTTTCTCCACAAAGCATATTCACGTCAATGTGAATATACATGCGATAGGTTAGGGCTTTACGTTTCTAAAAATGTCGAAAGTTCATGTCAAGCCATTCAAATGCTAGGCTGTGGTTGTCAAAAGCTGAACACAAAATTAAATTTAAATGCATTTGCAAAACAAGAAGATTTAATGCCTTCAGCTACTGGTTACTTTTCGGAAATAATAAGAACTCACCCTCGGTTAACAAAACGTGTAATCTCATTAAAAAATACAAAATTACTCGATTAAATTAATTCAACAGCCGCTTTCATAATTGTTGGGTTAAGTTCAATGTAGCGTTGTGTTGTTGCAATGCTTTTATGTCCCGCTAGTGCCATTAGCACACGCACACCAACTCCCTTATCAGCTAGCTTAGTTATAAAAGTTCTGCGTCCGCTGTGACTAGTAGCACCGTACATTTGGCTGTCTTTGTAAATTTTGTGAAAAAGTTGGCACAGCGTGTTAGCTGTAAAACCACGTTTAGGGTTTTTTTGTGTAGGGAACAGAGCACGTTGAGTGTCTGTTTGCGTAACAGCTAGCAAGTTAGTTAAACCATAACGCTGTTGCAAGTAGCTAGTTAACTCGTCGCGTAGCTTCTTTGGTACAAGCACAGTACGTGCTTTGTTGCCCTTAGTTTGCTGTGCACTTAGTGCTATTTCTTCTTTTACTGTGCCGTCCATTGCTAGCACGTCACTAACAGTAAGCGCGGCAACTTCCCCTACACGCATACCCGCCATGTGCGTACACAGCAACATAGTACGGTTGCGTGTAGCGTGTGGCTGTGTGTTGCAGTAGTTGAGTACTTTGCGTAATTCTTTTTCAGTTAATACACGTGCTTGTGACATTGCTTGTTTCCTTAAATGTTATGTTTACACGTGTAAAAGTATGTTTTCTTTGTTTTCAAAGAGCAACCGTTTTTGGCAGAAACAAAAAGACGTTTAAAAACAAGTGGTTACGCAATAACAACAAGTTTTAGTAATTTGCTTTGGTTTTGTGTGGCTCTTTAGCTACGAGTTGCTTAGCAAGCCCTACAAGCTCTTCAACAGCTAGTCCGCTATCCATACATGTGTACTGTGTATTTAGTGATATGTAATGCTAAGTAATGCTTGACAATGAAAAAATATTACGTATATTGAAAAATAACTTCAAATTTTTATTGAGTACAAATATGATATTTACAGTAATAATTTTTTTAATAGCCGTTGCACTTGGAGCGTGGAGACAATCATGCATTGTTTATGAAACACACAATGCCCCTGAGCTTGGCCCAAGAGCTTGGTACACAGCTGGCATTAGACAAATTACGTGGTTAATCACAACGATTTTTTCAATTGCTTTTGCATTTATTGTTGCAACATGGTTAAGCATTAACGTTGGTGAATTTATTGGAAAATTTTCTTTTGGAGTTCTATTAGTTTTAAGATGGTTTATTTCAATGGTTATTGGTGCCTGGCCCGCTATCAATTATTTAGAAAAAGTAATGAATTCAACTATAGATGAATAGTATTAAAAATTAACACACTATGAGTTCTGTTCATAACGTTCATTGCGAATGCGGTTTCACGACTACAGTTGGTGTTGGAGGAACACGAGCAACATTCAAAACAAAATGCTATTTCCCTTATTACTGTAAAAGCTGTGGTTTAGTAGATGTAAACACGGCAAAGAAAAAAATCTTTTGTCCAAGCTGTAAATCTACTGATGTAATAGCTTATGGTGACAATTCAATTTCGAACTACGCAAGTAAAGAAATAATTCCAACAATTCAATGTTTTAAAAATAGAGCATTTAAGAATGGTAATTTATGTCCGCAATGTAAACAACTCACTTTAATATTTGAGCATGCAGATGTTATCTTTGATTGATTACAGAAATCTACAACTCAATTTCCAATGCATTGCAATTTTGTCAAGTAAATCTTTAAAGATAAAACCACTTCCTGTATAAGTTGTTTCATAATTAATTTTTTCAGTAATAGCAATTGCATAAGCGAGTGTTGGTGCATAAATTCCCGCTTCACCCCATTCAGGTTCCATTACATCTATACTTTGATTAAGAAATATTAAAGTTTTACCGTTGTTTGTACTTTCAACCGCAATACCAATTTCACTTAACCATTTAACTACAGCATGTGTATGCCACATTGATTGATGTCCCATTTTGAAAAGTAATTCAAGCAATTTATCTTTTTGAATGTCAGTTAAATCTTGCATAGATATTTAAATTTTTTAAGTTTTATACGGAAATGAACTACTAACAGCAGATACTATGAATATCTGAGCTCTGTCGTAATGACGCTTTGCCAAAATTGTTAATGTTCTCTTAACGTCACTGTTAATTTTTTCGCTCTCTTTAGTTAGTGAAAAAGACATTGGGAGCTTTGCATCAATAGCTATATCAGCCCAAGTTTTCTTTTTTCCACTCTGTAAGCTTTGTTGCTTGATAGTGTAGATTTTGTAAGCTACTTTAAGTGCTTCAATGTGCCATTTGCCACTAAGCTTGTACTTAGCATTACTTGCTTCAACACTAACACCGCGTTGTCCGCGTTCAACTTTCTTTAATACTAAGTAGCTGAATGCTTTTTTAAGACTACGTTGAGAACGGTTGAGTGGTACTACTAGATTAATAACTTCTTCGCTGTTGAATGGTGCTAATTCAGACAGGCTGTTTGCAATTTGCATTCTGTAAGTTGGCTTAGGTTCAGCAAACAATTCAACATGTTGTTGCCACCAAGCTTTAAAGTTTGTTGCATGTATGTTGCCAAAGTCTTTATAAAGCTTTGCATGTTTGCCTCTTCCATTAGCTTTACAAGTACGTTTGTAGTCTTCATTTAATTTTGCAAACATGTACCACCAATAGTAGGGACTTTCTAAAACACTTTTGGGTGGGTTAGTGTCTTCAAACTCTTTCTTCTGCCGTCCAAAAGTTGGATAACTTTTAGTGGAGAAAGCTAACAAGCCGCTTTTACTTTTAATTGGGGTATTTTTCATATGCAAATGCTAACACTTTAATAATGCTATGAAACTGTAAGTGTTAATAAACCGCCTATTCTGTCAAACTAACAATACAGCAATTTCGCTGTATTTTCAAAAACTTAAATGGAGAATTAATATGAATTATGTTAAACAAGCTTATGCACTTAGTGACAGTAAGAAACAAGCGGCTTTACAGCTTTATAAAGAAGCTGTAGTGGAACTTGTGCAGAAAGACTACTGTATGCAAGTAAGTGACGCACATACGGAACTAAGCGCAATATTTGGAACTAAGTGGCTATTTACACAACGCGAAAGCGGAATGTTTTGGATGGACGCTAAAAAGTATGCAGAAGCTAATGTTGCATTTAACTATGCAAACTTTACTTTAGGCATTAGAGGACGCTTTACGGAACTTGCTAAAAGCTTAGTAGCTGAAAGCGAACGTGTAAGTAATGGCGAACTAAAGAAAATGGCAAAGCAAATGGACTCCGTACTTACAGCTACTACTGAAGACAAAATTAGCTTAGCTATGTAAATTGCTTGAAGGTTTTGCTATGTAGAGTGGCTAAGTGGGCTGAAGCTGTATTGGCTATTAAGTTAGCTAATACAGCTTTTTTGTTAGGCAGTATTCGAATAATTTCTTTATAGTGCTTGCTATTTGGTTTATGCGTTTGTATAGTAGTTATAAATTGGTAAAAAAATCAAACAACGTACATTCATACATGCATATGACATTTTTAAAGTTGTTCACGCGAGGAAATTTTGGTGTGCTGAAAACTTTCATTTTTTCACACATTGCATTGATTTTATTTGTTGTGATTGCACAATTAATAACTAATCAATTACCGCAAAGAAGAGGTGAGCTTGAAAACTCTTACGTGGTGCTTTATTTTTTACTAGCACTTGAATTGTTAGGAATTTATCTTCTTTATTCTTTTTGGAATGCAATAAAAAATTACAACGGTAAAAAAGTTTGGATACTCATTTCAAAGTCTTATGCATTTTTTGTATTGCAATGTTTAATGGCGCCACTATATTTTATTGGCTATCTGTATTATCAGTAATAAAAGTTGTTCACTATTTACAAACCTTATTCATAACTTTTTGCATTGAGTGTCCATCGTTAATTTCAATCCAGTCGTATATTTCATCGTATTCACTATCTATCGCATCAACAATCTTTCCTGTTGCATTAGATTCTGTGTAAAAAAAACTAGAATTAAAATTAAATTTCTTATGCTTACATGAAATAGTAACGTTCGATTTGAATGACTTGTAATTTTTTCCTATGTCATTGCTTATGATGTTTGTATAAGTCCAAAAAGTTGCGTAATCATCTTTAATAATTTTATGTTTTAAGTCTGCATAATTTTTCAATATTGCATCTACGTAAATCAATTCAAAGTCTTTTAAATTTAGCGGTTTAAAAACTTCACTACGTGTAGTTGCATACGCTTTAATTTTTTCAGCACTAATTGAATTTTTGCTAATGAAGTTGCAAATACCTATGGTTGGCTCAGCACTTGAATTCATTTGGGCATAATAAAATTCATCGCCGTATTCAAATTCAATACCGCAATTGCCACTAGCTTTTGATAAAGAGCTAATGTTGCTAAATTGAAACTTATTTTTAAACGAATCTAGTACATCTACTTCATACCGCAAGTATTTTTCACCAGTCAACTTTCGATAAAAATTGCTAAAGCGTTGTTTTAAATCTGGTTGTTTAATTTTTAATAAAGCGACTGAGTTAGCAAGTATGGCGATTTGTGATTCTGTTTGTCTTTCACAACTACATGCATTTGCAAAATTAAAAAATAAAAAAAATGTTAAGTAAATAGATAAAAATAAAGTCTTCATAAAAATTATGAAAGAAGAAAACTTTTAATGTTTTGTGATTTCACGTACTTGTCAATTAGCTCCTCGTTCAGTTCAAGATTGTGTTTGCTTGCAAGTTCAATAATTTTTATTGCATCAATTTTTTGTTCATTTGTTAACTTTCTCCACTTCTTTGCTCTTGTAGAAAAGTAAGTGTTGCCACCAACCATTCCCCAATAAGCAACTAATAAACCGCATACTAAAATTGTCACCATTTCAATTGCTAGTTGAAAAGTGTCTACAGTTGCAATAATGGGAACATTGTTAATTCGAACCGTGCTTAGTGGTGGTAACCAAATAAAACTGTAACCAGCATTACTTATAAATGAATTTGGTAATACGTATTGAAAGGGTGCAACTAATAGCTTTGCTAAAACTAAAACACATGTAACTATTAGTGCATTACTTGAAAATTTTTCATAAGTAAAAAAAATATTTGATTCATATTTTTTATAATTTTCTGGAAGTTGCATTTATGACTCCATTTATATAAATATATCTTAATTGAAATTACCAAAAGTGACAACAACTAATTTGTTTTTTTAAGTTGAATTAAGTGTTTAGAAGTGAACTACGTTCACTTAGTGCTTGCACATTGTTCGCTTCGCACTCGCTCACTCACAATGTTTAGCACTAGTTGTCTCATTTGAATTTTTAATTTACTCATTGTTAAGAGCCAAGTTCACCCTACACAAAGATAGGGGTGAACTTGTTAAAAACATTGTCCGTCGCCACGTGACTGTTCAGTTGGAATTTGTAACGCATGTGCACTCATACATTAAGCAGTTACAAATTTAATTTAATGCTAATAACAGTTTGTACTGGGCTCTGTTCCTTACCCTAACCAACAACGATTTTTAATGCAACTTTAAGGTGTAGTGTTGCAATGACAAACTTTACGGAAGTTATTAGACTTTCTTCTTGTTACCAAGCCGTTTACTATTACGATGTGGAAAATGTTACATGCATGTGTGCAGTTCATTTAAAGCGTCCTTGCGAGGATAGTTCCACAAAGCGTGTGCAGAACGTCACACAGTCCACCGTCACACGCACGTAGAGAACGGATTATTGGCATGCTTCAAAGTGATGCTAACTTGTAGTTCTGTTATGCATTTATTTATCTAATACCAAAACATTTCAAAAAAAACCAAAGCGTTTTTAGGTGAAATTCCGCTTAATTCGGTTGTCCGTTTTGGTTTACGACAATAAAGTTATTGCACTCATTTAACAAATAAGGAGTGAAATATGAATGCATTGACAGCATTGAAATTGGTAACAGCCAAACGTCCACAGTCAGCTAGTCCGTTAGTACAGCGTCGTAACAAGCTAAGCAACCAATTGTGGGAACAAATTGAATTGGCACGTGCAAGTGCAGACGGAAAAACCTATGCGCCTACACGCTTACGCACAGTTAAAGACAAGCTGACAGGCGCACGTACAACAGTAGAAGCTGTTAAGCGTGTTAAGCAATGGTGGTTTGTTGCAGACAACGGCAAAGTTTGTTTGCAAGTGCGTTATGGCACACGTGTACTTGAACTTGCTAAGGGCAAGAACAGTATTGAAATTGCTAACGGTGCTGAGCTATTGTCTGTGCTAGAAATTGTTAAGAAGAGTGTGGAGAGTGGGGAACTTGACGCACAAATTGAAACAGCTAGTAGCGCAGTACGTGCACGTTTTGTTAAGTAAGTTGTGGGACGTCATGTCCCACTTTTTATAAATCATTACGTAATGAAATGGAATAAACTATTTTTTTCTCTAACCTAAGTTGAAGATTTAATTTTTTGTAATCTATAGTTTTTACTGTATCTTCAAATGTAACTTTGTCTGGTTCCCCTATTTTTTTAATAACATCTTCTTCTGTACTATGAATTGTTATTCCGTAAATTAAACAATTTTTTTGCAACTCATTCCATTTTTCTATTTGTTCAATTTTTGTATCATTAACGTCGTAGCAACTAATCTCTTTTACTTTTCCATTTTTATCAAAAAATAATCCTATATTTGAAGCGCCATTGTTGTAAACCCAAACATCATAATTTTTATATTGGTTGTTGTTTGCTTTCAATTCCTCATCAGAAATTCCATGCAAGTACGTTGTGAAAGGTTCTATTTCTTTAATAAAATTTGGAACTCTTGGATCGTTTTTGTCAGTAATTTCTAAATATACAAACGTAGGGCGCCCTTTTTCATAAATTACTTCTTCTGTACTTTTTTCTAGTTGAATTGATTGATAAGATTTTTGTGCGGTAGTTGATGTAAATTTATTAATAAACCCAAAATCCTCTTGTTCAAAAAATGTAACTTTAATTATTTTCAATACAAGCGTAATGAAAATTAATGCAATTGCGTAGTAAGCTACTTTATAAATCTTTTGCATATGAAGTCCTAATTTAATTAGGTATATTTTCCATAAATACGTGTAGGAGTGCAACTATGCGTATAAATGAATTTGCAAATGCAGAAGAACAACTAGCTTTATGGAAACTTATAAGTGACAGCGTGTGGACAGCAGTACGAACACAAGCAGAACAGCAAGCACGTGCTAATGCAGAACGAGCCCAACAAGCTAAAGTGAAAAAGCGTAGTAGTGGAAAAAGTAAAAGTGTGAAAGCCCCATATGCGCCACCACCACCCCCACTACCAAAACCTAAGCACCCTACACAAACTAAACCAACCCCCACACAACAACAGCAACCTACTAGTGGGGGTATGAAGCAAAACAATGTGGGTACAGCTAACCCCCACAATAAAAATGAAGTACCCACACAAGCTACAAGTGGGGGTATGAAGCACACGCATGTGGGTACAGCCAATCCCCACTTACAACATGCACTACCCACACAGCAAATGGGTGGGGGTATGGCACAGCAACAGCCGCACGTACCCAACCCACAAGCCAACCCTACTCATACAAAGCAACCCCCACACAAGCCACTCACACAACAGCAATTGCTTCTAAAGCGTCGTAATAGCGGTTTTTTAAGCAGAAACAGTAGTTTTTAAAAAAGAGTGGGAGTGGGGTTGAGACACTATGTGTAAATGGTTACTACCCCATTTGTATAGTTGCTATACAAGCTAGTGAAATGGGTTCTGTACCCAAAAAAAATTGCGCTACGGTTTTTTTTAGTGGAGTACTTAAACTTTTGGGGTGGGGTTTTTTACTCTATACCCCCACTACAGCTACAACACTTAGCAAGTTAGAATGAAACAAGTGCAAAGTAGAATTTTTGCGGTAGCATTCTGTAATTAAAAAATATTCAAAAAAGTTAGGTTTTTCTGTAACACGGTATGTCACACGTAACACAAAAAACCGCTACAACCCGCATAAACGCTAGACGTTTGAGCGCCATGTGTATTGAAAATCCGCGTGTCGGCAGTTCGATTCTGCCCCAGGCCACCATTTAGGTTAGGTACAACCTGAATCAAGCACTTAGAAAAATCTAGGTGCTTTTTTTTGCCCAAAATTTGCACCATAAACGACCCACGCTGCGCTTGACTTTATCCACTAGATGATAGATTATGCTCCATAAATGTTACATTTAGGATATTAGTGGATCATTAATAAGGCATAACCATGGTTAAACCAGTTTCCCGCCCTTATTCGCAGTACAGCCTGAACGCGCTCGAACTGCTGGGGCAACTAGTGCATGAAGCACGTGTGGAGAAGGCTTTGACCGCCGCAGATCTTGCTGCGCGCGCAGGTATCTCGCGCGCTTTGCTTGCGCGCATAGAGCGGGGAGATCCGGGCTGCTCGATTGGGGCTGTGTTTGAGGTGGCCACGATATGTGGCGTGTCACTGTTTAATCAGGAGCAACGGCAGTTAACGACTTATTTGGCCATGCATAGAGAAAAAATGGCCCTGCTACCAAAAGCCGTCCGTACGCGAGTCAAAGGGGTGAAAGATGACTTCTAAGATCGAACCCGCGTACGCAGAGGCCTATGTTTGGGTCTGGCTGCCTGACGTAACGCAACCGGTGGTAGCGGGCTTGCTGTCCAGACAAGGCCAGCAGTTGGTGTTCAACTACGGTCGAAGCTATTTGGCTCGTTCGGACGCTATTGCCCTTTATGCCCCTGAGTTGCCACTTCAATCGGGCAGTATTCCACTCATTGCGGGATTGAGCATGCCGAGTTGCTTGCGCGATGCATCTCCCGATGCCTGGGGTCGCCGTGTGCTGATCAACCGGAAGTTGGGGGTGAAGGGAGCGGATGCTTCCGAATTTGAACTTGATGAGTTGACGTATCTGTTGGAGTCTGGCTCGGACCGGATCGGGGCGTTGGATTTCCAAATGTCGGCAACCCAATACGTACCAAGACAACCCAAGCAAGCGTCCCTCGAGGAATTACAAACAGCAGCAGAAAAGGTCGAGAAGGGTGTTCCGCTTTCGCCCGAATTGGATCAGGCATTACTTCATGGGACATCCCTCGGCGGTGCGCGCCCCAAAGTATTGCTTGACGATGGAAAGCGAAAGTACATCGCCAAGTTTTCTGCCAACAATGACCTCTACAGCGTGGTCAAAGCAGAGTTCATTGCCATGCGTTTGGCACGTAAGGCGGGATTGAATGTGGCCAGCGTGGCTCTGCGCACGGCCATGGGAAAAGAGGTTTTAGTGATTGAGCGATTTGATCGAGTTGCCGAGGGTGATCAATGGCGTAGGCGCGCCATGGTTTCAGTGCTGACCTTGTTTGAACTTGATGAAATGATGGCCGCGTATGCGAGCTATGAGAAGCTCGCTGAAATCATTCGCCACCGATTCAGCGAGCCGAAAGCAACGCTGCGTGAACTGTTTTCACGGATTGTTTTCAACATTCTGAGTGGCAACACAGACGATCATGCGCGTAACCACGCTGCGTTCTGGAACGGAAAGCAGTTGTCCTTGACACCCGCCTATGACATTTGCCCACAATCACGTTCGGGGCAGCAGGCCTCGCAGGCCATGCTCATTCATGGAGGGGATCGAAGCAGCCATCTCTCTACGTGCATTGCTGCCGCCTCATCATTTCTGCTCGCAAGAGAAGAAGCGATTGACATCATTAACCATCAGGTGAATGTCATAGAACACGAATGGCAAGCCATTTGCGATGAAGCAAGCTTGAGTGAAGTCGACCGAGCATTGTTCTGGCGGCGGCAGTTTTTAAATCCATTCGCTTTCCTCAACGCGCCGAAGGAAGTTCGCGTTCCTTTGGCTGGCTGAAGGTACACACTGAAGACACTATTTACAGTTTTTACCGATCGCATCCCGAAGTTAAACTGCCCATTTAGACACTAAACGAATGACTTCCATCCCCCACCATATCGCCATCATCATGGACGGCAACGGCCGTTGGGCGCAAAAACGCCATATGCCGCGCACGGTTGGGCACGCCAAGGGGGCGGCGGGTGTGCGCGAGTTGGTCGAGTTTTGCGCGCACAAGGGCGTGAAATACCTCACCCTGTTTGCTTTCAGCACCGAAAACTGGAGCCGTCCTGAAGAAGAGGTCTCTACCCTCATGGGCCTCTTTCTTCAGTACCTAGAAAAAGAACTCAAAAACCTCGCGCAAGCGGGCGTGCGCTTGCAGGTGATTGGCGACGTCACGGGTTTCGCACAAGAGTTACAAGACCGCATCGCCGAAGCCGTTAAAGCCACGGCGGGTAATGACGGCATTGTGTTGACAGTCGCCGCCAACTACGGCGGGCAGTGGGACATCGTGCAGGCCGTGCAGCGTTGGCAGGCGGCGCATCCGCAGGCTGATGCGCGAGGCCTTACGCAAGAACACTTAGCGCAGTATTTAAGCACCGCCCACATGCCAGACCCAGACTTGCTGATTCGTACTGGAGGTGAACAACGCATCAGCAACTTCCTGTTGTGGCAAGTGGCTTATGCGGAGTTGTATTTCACCGATGTGTTGTGGCCAGAGTTTGATACTCAATATTTGGAGTTGGCATTGGATTGGTATAGAACGCGGATACGGAAATTTGGGCAAATTAAACCTTAAATGAACCTTCCGCATGAAGAAGACGTAATTTTCGCTCTTTTAAAATCTGCAACAATACAAGAAGTTTACAAAATTGCATTGCGGTAGCTTTTACCCACAACAAACCCTGTCCACCAATATGCCTTCCTAGCCCTCATTACTTTAAACTCAAATGCGAAAATATGGCGTCCGTGAACGTGTACTTGTTACTGGGGGAGCTGGCTTTCTGGGAAGCCACCTAATTGATCGTCTGCTCAACCGCGGGGATGAGGTCATCTGTGTGGACAACCTTTTTACTGGCAGTAAACGCAATATTGAGCATTTGCAAGGCCACCCGCATTTCGAGTTCATCCGTCACGATGTCACCTTACCTCTGTATCTGGAAGTTGACCAAATCTACAATCTAGCTTGTCCTGCCAGCCCTGTTCACTACCAGCACGATCCGGTGCAAACTATCAAAACCAATGTTCACGGGGCCATCAACATGTTGGGCTTGGCAAAGCGTGTCAAAGCTAGGATTTTCCAGGCAAGTACCAGCGAGGTCTATGGCGACCCCATTGTTCATCCGCAGACTGAAGACTATTGGGGGAACGTTAACCCCATTGGCATTCGTAGTTGCTATGACGAGGGTAAGCGATGCGCCGAAACTCTTTTCTTTGACTACCATCGCCAGTACAAACTTAACATAAGGGTGGCGCGAATTTTCAACACTTATGGGCCTCGCATGCACCCAATGGACGGTCGGGTTGTAAGCAACTTTATTATGCAAGCCCTTCAAGGTAATGACATTACTATTTACGGAGATGGCAATCAGACGCGAAGCTTTTGCTATGTGGATGACTTAGTTGAGGGATTCATCAGGTTCATGGACCTACCAGATGAGGAAAATGGCCAAGTAGGATTTACTGGTCCAATAAATCTTGGTAACCCGAATGAATTCACAATCAAGCAACTAGCTGAAAAAGTCATTAACCTTTCTGGTAGTCAATCAAAGTTGATTTATCAGCCTTTGCCCGCAGACGACCCGCTTCAGCGTCAGCCTAACATCGCCATTGCTAAAGAGCGACTTGATAATTGGCAGCCGCAGGTTCAGCTAGATGAGGGATTAAAAGAAACCATTGCCTATTTCGATCGACTGCTTAGAGAAAAGGTGTAAGAAGCAAGCGATGTGCGGCATAGCTGGCATATTTTCATATCATCCTGAAGGGCGGCCTGTAAACAGCGAAGAGCTTTTACGCATTCGCGAGCGGATGATCCGACGTGGGCCAGATGGAGCAGGATTGTGGATGTCAAAAGACCAGCGAGTTGGTCTAGCTCACCGTAGGCTGTCAATAATTGATCTTACCAATGATGGCGCGCAACCAATGTGTGACCTGAACACAGGTAACCAAGTCGTTTTCAATGGTGAAATTTACAATTACAAATCACTGCGGCTCCAACTCGAGGCAGCTGGCCATCGTTTCCGATCACATTCAGACACTGAAGTATTGCTTAAGCTTTATGCTGAGCATGGCATCGAAATGCTGCACATGCTTCGCGGTATGTTTGCCTTTGCTATTTGGGACGCGAAGAAACGAGGCATTTTTTTGGCACGTGATCACTTCGGTATCAAGCCCCTCTACATAGCAGATGACGGTAGAACTATACGTTTCGCATCTCAGGTTAAGGCGCTTCTAGCAGGCGGAGCAATTGAAACTACACCAGAGCCAGCTGGACATGTTGGCTTCTTTACTTGGGGCCACGTACCTGAACCATTTACTTTATACAAAAATATTCGTGCACTCCCGGCAGGTAGTGGCTTTTGGATTGGCTGTGATGGGCGCAGATCACAATTCAACTACTTCGACTTGGGGAAGGAATTTGCTCAGAGCGAACCAACTGGTAAGACCATAAGCCTTGATCAAGCCCGTGAAGAATTACGTATTGCTCTAAAAGACACGGTTACTCATCATATGGTTGCCGACGTCCATGTCGGCTTCTTTCTATCTGCCGGACTCGACTCATCCACTCTCATATCACTTGCCGCTGAGAACTGTCCATTCCCATTAAACAGCAATCTAAGCACTTTAACTCTCGGTTTTCGAGAATTTATCAATACCGAAAGTGACGAAGTCCCATTGGCTGAAGCTGTCGCACGACACTATGGAACTAACCACAATACCCAATGGGTAAATCAGGGAGATTTCGTTACAGAGTTCAATGAGTTGTTTGATGACATGGATCAGCCTAGCATTGACGGCGTAAACAGCTACTTTGTTTGCAAGGCCGCACGAAATTCTGGTTTGAAAGTTGCTATTTCAGGGCTTGGTGGTGACGAATTGTTCGCTGGGTACAGCCACTTCCAAAGTTTGCCATGGATGGTTCGCATGCTTAGACCACTAGCTGCGATTCCCCAAATGGGTCTAGTTTTCCGAAATCTGTTTTTACCTTTAGCCGGACACATAACTTCGCGCAAGGCAGCCGGACTGATTGAATACGGAGGAGAAATGGGGGGTGCCTATTTGCTAAAGCGAAGTCTTTATATGCCATGGGAATTGAACCGGTTCTTGGATCCATTCATGGTGCGACAAGGTTGGCAAGAATTAGATGCCCTTAATTTATTAAGACACACCATTAATGGTGTCGGTAATCAAAGAAATCGTATTGCCACTTTAGAAATGTCATGTTATATGCGTAATCAGCTATTGCGCGATACCGACTGGTCCAGCATGGCGCATTCGGTCGAGGTACGAGTGCCGCTAGTCGATATCGAATTGTTCCGTGCGGTCAACCGACTTCAGCAGGCAGGCTTCGCCCCGTCAAAACAGGACTTGGCAGCTACTCCGAGCAAGCCTTTGCCGGATGCAATACTTAAGCGTCGTAAAACTGGGTTTTCAGTGCCGGTAAAGGACTGGCTTACGACTGATAATAAAAACCAACAAAAAAGTCATATGCCTAGGCTTGGGACCTGGGCTGGTGAAGTCTACTCCAGGTGTTTGAGCGTCAATTGAAATATTAACTCTCAATTAAAGTCTGATAAATTAAAATGCAAAAAATGCGTTTCTTTCAGAGTTGATATTTCTGTAATCCAAATTAAATTAAAAGTCATAAGAAAAAGAATTTGAAAACAATCATAAGTTTTAAGTCATGCATAGCGTGTCAAATTATTGAACTAAACAACTGGTTTCTTTGTATAGTTCGTCGCTTTTTATGGCCGTTAGGGCGGACTAATAAAATTCAAAGAATTTGCATCCACAGAGTGGGGACGATTGGAGATATGTTGTTCATTCTGACGGTATTTTATTCAATACGCAAAAAATATCCAAACGCCCATATTACGGTTCTAACAAGTACTGGAGCTCCCTCGGGTATTGGCCTATCCAAATTCTCATCTGTTTTGCCTTGGATAGACTGTATCTATGATTACTCCGTTGAAGGGCTAAACAGCATTTCAGGTTCGGTTTCAATGGTGAAAAGACTCCGCCGAACAAACTTTGATATGTGGATAGCTTTGCCACAGAGCTCAACCAATATTGCACGCGAGTTAAGAGATATGTTATTAGCAAGAATATCCGGCGCGAAGTGGGCCTTTGGGTTCAATATTCGAACCACATCTATCTTCAAACATGAACAAGCGCTGGCACGTACTTTTGAAAGCGAAGTAGAGTTCCTCCTAAGAATAGTGCTAAAAGCGGGGATCGGTATAGAACACGATGATGGATCGTGCTTACAGATACCGGTCAATATGAACCTGAAATCAAAATTACATCTCTTGTTACAAACTGGAATGCCCATTTTGGCCATTGCTCCAGGAGCAAAAAGACCTACAAATAGGTGGGCGGTCGAAAGGTTTGTGGAGATAGCGAATCGTTGGTCAAATAAATTAGGTTATGTGCTGGTTTTAGGGGGGGCGAGCGATGAAATAATTGGTAAGCAAATTGCTGATGTCAACTCTAGTCAGATATTAAACCTGTGCGGACAAACGGATGTAATCGAAACAATGGGTTTGTTAAAACAATGCACGGTTGCGTTGACAAACGACTCAGGACCTATGCATATGGCTGTTGCAGTTAATTTGCCTGTAGTGGTTGCCTTTTCAGCAAGAGACTTTCCAGGTTTATGGCATCCAACTTCCTCGCTATGCACTGTTATTAGAAAAAAAGTTGATTGCTCTCCTTGTTTAGCTGAAAACTGCTTCAATGGAAATTTATGTCTTGACGAAATATCGGTTGAAGAAGTTTGGGAGCAATTAGTAAAGTATTTAGACAAAATATAAAAAAACCTACAGAGAATAATGATATGTTGAATGAATCAAAAACACAAAATGACTATCGTGCACAAATTTACTCAAACTATGCACATCAGTTTCAAGACTCAAGTGCAAATTTTGATGACAAAGAAGCAAGTCGATGGGGACGAGCGTACGCATGGTATTTGCGTCGATGGTGGCCAAATAACAATTCTGCTCGAGTTGGAGAGTTAGCTTGTGGCAATGGTAAATTACTTCACGTATTGAAAATGCGTGGATATTCAAATTTAAGCGCAGTTGACATTTCACCCGCGCAAGTTGAAATCGCCAAACAAGTCACAGACGACGTGACACTTGGCAGTGCCTTAGATTGGCTTGATGCAAGAAAAGAAAGTTTTGATTTGCTCGTCTCATTGGATTTAATTGAGCACTTCAATAAGGGAGAGGCGTTGCAGTTTATTGAATTAATTTATGCGGCATTAAAGCCAGGAGGCCGTATAGTAATTCAGACCCCTAATGCCGATAGTCCATTTGGATTACAGCATAGATATAACGATTTAACACATGAATTTCTCTTGAACGCCAACCTAATATCGAGGTTACTGTTAAGGTCTGGGTTTACTAATGTGGTCTGTCGAGAGCAGGGGCCGGTTCCATGGGGATACAGCGTGGCCTCAACTGCTCGCTTTATCATATGGCGAGGGATACGTGCTGGATTGCAAATTTGGAATATAGCAGAAACTGGAACTACATTGCCTGTATTGACTCGGGTTTTTTTGATTAGTGCAATTAAATAAGAGTAATACGATTAATTGATGAGTAGTGATTTTAAATTTGAGATATGAATAATTTAAATGCCTAGTAAAACTAAAGAATTCCATTTGGCGGTAATAAATTCGCATCCTATTCAATATTTCGCCCCGCTTTACGCAGAGTTAAACCAATGCGCAGAACTGAAGATAACTTGTTTATATTTTTCGAATATTGGTTTGCGCGGTGAGGTAGATCCAAGTTTTAATGCGGAGCTTAAATGGGATATCGACTTACTGGCTGGATATTCCTATAAATTTTTAGGGAAAAAAGCAATGACCAAAACCCCTTCAGGATTTTTATCTTTGGTGGTACCTGAAGTTTGGACGGAAATTCGCAATGGTAAGTATGATGGACTATGGTTGCACGGTTACAATTATTTCGCCAATTTGATAGCTTTAGTTGCAGCCAAGTCAAAAGGAATTCCTGTATTTTTTAGAGGCGAAACTCATCTAAAATTAAAAAGATCTGCACTTAATAATATGATACATCAGGTGCTGACAACAATACTATTTAAATATATTGATGCTTTTTTTTCTATTGGCAGTAAAAATAAAGAATATTATCAAGCGATGGGAGTTAGTGAGAGCAAAATATTTAACGTGCCTTATACGGTTGACAATAAAAGATTTATGTACGCTTCTTCGCTTAGCAACGAGGAGAAAAAAAATATACGTAATGAATATCAATTGTCAACAGACCGACCTGTTATTTTATATGCATCTAAATTCATGAGGCGAAAGCGCCCAGAAGAAGTGTTGTATGCCGCATCAGATCTTCAAAGCAGAGGATATAAATTTACAGTTTTTATGGTCGGTAGCGGTGAAATGGAGGCGTATCTAATCAGTTTAGCTAGTCAACTAAATTTGACTGATGTGGTATTTGCAGGATTTATTAATCAAATAAGGCTTCCTGAAGTCTATGCAGTATCTGATATTTTTGTTCTGCCCTCTGAAAATGAACCATGGGGGTTGATTGTTAACGAAGTAATGTGTGCTGGTAAACCAGTTATCGTTGGTAGCGAGGTAGGATGTGTCGATGACTTAGTAATTCATGGTGTCAACGGCTATCAAATAGAAGTTGGAGAAACCTCACAATTGATCGATGCCTTGGAACAACTAATCACCAACCCAGAACGACGCTTAGAAATGGGTGCAAAAAGTTTGGAAATTATTAATAATTGGAATTATGAAGCCTGTAAGGTTGGAATTATTAAAGCAGTAAATTCAATTTCCTAATAGTTAAATATAAAACTTATTTTGTATAAATGTATATTAATATCTGGTTCCAAGGTGTTTGGAGGTTATCCAACATCGTTGGGACGAGCATTTTTAGAGCTAGGTTGGAAGGTTCATTATTTTGATGATGAGGAAAATTTACATAAATTAAATAAGTATTCTAGAAATAAATATTTATTTCGTTTGTTCTGGCCGCAAATGGCAAAGATTGTGCAGAAATTGTTAATTGATGAGATCGGACACATAAACCCAACTGCCTTACTAATTATAAAGGGATTTTACTATTCGCCGGTTACAATTAAAAAAATAAAATTCAATTATCCACACATCAAGTTATTACACTTTAATCCAGATAATACATTTAATACTTGGCATTTTGGAAATTCGAACAATTGGATCAGGTCATCCATAAATATGTACGATATTCACTTTACCTGGGGCCAATTCTTATTTGATGAACTTTTTAAAAATGGCGCAAAAAAAATATACTACTTACCTTTCGCGTGTGATACTCACCTGCATCAACCTTGCATACGAAATGATGACGAAATGGATCTGTATGAATCGGATATTTCATTTGTAGGATCTTGGGATAATGAGAGGGAATGGTGGTTATCACAAATAGTTGACTTTGATCTGAAAATATGGGGTAATGGATGGAATAAAGCTAATAAAAAATTAAAATTAAAATGGCAGAGAAAAGAAGTCGTAGGTAATGATTTTTCAAAAGTATGTTTTTACTCAAAAATAAATATAAACATTATCAGAAAACAAAATATCCCGGCTCACAATATGAGAACATTCGAAATTCCAGGATGCAAGGGGTTCGTTTTATCAACTAGAACGACGGAGCAGGCGAATTTATTTGTAGAAGGTGAAGAAATTGCATGTTTCGATACGCCTGAGGAATTACGTAACAAAATTAATTCCTTTCTAAAAGAAAAGAGAATGAGAGAAAAAATAGCACAAAATTCATATCGTAAAATAATAGGAGAACATACATACTTAGAACGCGCTAGGGAAATAGAAAATATTCTATATAAAAGCTTTGAAGATGATAAAAAATCAAATAGTTAAAGTAGTTGAGTGTCCCATATGCCATATGGGGCGGCAGTACAAAGTCTGGACCTATAGTAAGTGGCAAATGTATCGATGTTCTCAATGTGATGTTGAATATTCTTGGCCGTTTATATCTGGGGATTTAAATTATTATAATAACCACGCATCATACAAAAATATTGAAATTGAAACTCAAAGTGGAAATATTCCTCCAGCAAATTTAGCAATAGCTGATAAAATAAAAAAAATTATTTTGCTACTACTAAAAAATAATAAAGAAAATACTAAATTAAAAGTGCTTGATTATGGATGCGGCGCTGGGTGGTATGCCGCACTTATAAAGCAAATGGGACATGAGGTAATTGCTGTTGACTTTAATCCGGAAATGACTCGAATCGCCCGGAAGTTATTTAACATTAACGCATATGTTACCTCCTTAGCCGAATTAAAAAAAAATGCCAATACTTTCAATTTAATAATTTGTAATCAAGTGCTTGAACATGTTGAGAGGCCAGTGGAATTACTAATATTGTTTGAACAATTATTAGATAAAAACGGAAAACTTTTTATTTCTGTCCCAAATAGAAACTTCATACGTGCTAAAAGTAAATTAATATCTGGAAAATTACCTGAAGCCAATTATCCACCTCACCATATCAGCTATTGGAGTAATAATTCATTGGATTTCGCAATGCAGAAAGCAGGATTTAGCACGGTTGTAACAATTATTCAGAATTATCCTGAATCAATGCAGATAGAGAATAAGCTGAAAAGGTATTTTTCAAATAATTTGGCAAAATTTATTACAAAAATCGTAGTTTTTATTGGGAAAAAACTAAATATTCAAGGAGTTCATCTTTTTGCTATTGGGGCAAAAAATGGATGAAAATCGAAGACCGCTAATAACTGTTGCAATACCTACTTATAACCAACCAGTTTTCTTGCAACAAGCAATTGAAAGTGTATTAGAACAAACATACGTTGACTTTGAATTGATTATAGTAGACGATTGCTCGACAGATCATACGGAAAGTGTGGTTAAGTCTTTTAGTGATGTAAGAATTCGTTACTACAAAACAGAGAGAAATTTAAGACCTCCACGCAGTTGGAATTATGCTGCGAGACTGGCTCTTGGTAGTTACTTCACTTTGTTGCCACATGATGATATATGGGCTAAAAATTTTTTATATGAGATGCTTAAAATAATTGAGTATGATAAAAGTGTAGCCTTTGTACAGTGCAATTTTCATGGTATTAATATAAATTCTATAAAAATTAATGAGTCATCGAATTTAAATGATATTAATTTTTCTAATGGAATAGAAGCTTTAGAATGGCATATAAAAAACCTACGATGCAATCCTGCAGCTTTATTATTTGATCTAAATAAAATGAGAAATGAAGGCTTTTGGAGGGAGGATTACTGGGATGATTGGGCGCTAATTATCCGGCTTGCTTATAAACATGGATTTTCATATACTTCTAAAGTATACTCTTTTGTAAGGTCACACGAGCATAATTTATCAAATATATTGGCCAAGGAGGGAAGACCAGGCGCGCTTTATGTAATTGATCAACTATTTGATATTTTTTCGAAAACATTACCTCATACAACGCAGACATTATCAGTTTTTATGAGGGAAATAAGATTTTTGAGTACAAGCATATTTATTACTTCTGTTAAACTTGCATTAAAAGGGGAAATAAAAAAAGCGTTAAATTATTATAAACTTTCAAGGAAAATTAATCCTCTTATACCATTTGATTATCAAATAATATTGCGCATTTTAAATAAAATAATTAATAAATATTATTAAAAAATATTTTACGATTGGAAATATATGAATAAAAATATAGAAAGTTATAATAATAATTTAACGGACAAAAGAATAATAATTTATAACTATATAAACTCAATTAGACCCATGGAATTGGCGATTGCAATTAAAAGCTTAGTAGGTGCTAAGCGCACTTGGCAAATATCCGATTCATTAATGTTTAATATTGATCCTTGTTCTGCCTTTGGATTGAGATTACTAACTTTCGGAATCTATGAAGAGCAAATGGTTGATTCAATTAATAAATTACTAAAACCAGGTGATGTATTTATAGATCTTGGTGGGAATGAAGGGTATTTTTCTATAATTGCTGCAAGACGAGTTGGAGTAAGCGGCCGGGTTTTTTGCATTGAACCACAAGAAAGATTATGGCCAACTATTATTAAAAATGCTAATGCGAATAGCATTTCAAATGTTACTTTGATTCCGATTGGTATAAGTGACATACCAGGTCAAACTACAATAACTTTGTATCCAAGTTTAAATACTGGTGCTTCTTCAATAGTTTCATCCTTTAGAACGAAGTTTTATCCAAAGCAAAAAATAAGTTTAAACACGCTAGATTCTCTAATTCAAAATTACGAAATTGACGAAGTTGCTTTAATTAAAATTGATATTGAGGGTTATGAAGTGAATGCATTAAGATCATGTTGTAGAGCTTTGAAAAACCATGTAATAAAAAAATTATTGATAGAAATACACCCAGAACAATTAAAGAAGTTGGGTCAGACAGAAGATGATTTATTCAAATTGATGTTAGGCTACGGATACAATTACAACCGGTATGGTGAAATACATTTGTTTGAAGTTAATAATTAAAAATTATTTTAATGGTTGCAAAAAGCCTAATATTCAATTCAAGTTTTGGATTGATTGCTTCTTTAATAATGCTTGTTATAAGCCTAGCAACAAAAATCTTATTGACGCGAATTTTGACTGCTTCGGAATTAGGCCTTTTTATGATGGGCCAAACGCTTTTCGGAATGGCTGTTTTCTTGATTAGTTTCGGTTTAACTGATGCAATTGTTAAATACGTAGCCGCTGATCAAATAAATGCAGAGAAAATACTATTAAAATGCATTGAATTAACGATTAATTCTTTTTTGTTGGTAGCATCAGTAAGTTTGCTGCTAATTGTGACTTTTTATTACTTAGATCAAAACAAAGATTTACTAATAGTTTTATTATTCTTTCTGTTGATTGCACCAATTAAGATCATAAATGATTTTTATGGTGCAGCGTACCAAGGGCTAGACAAACTATATCTTAAAATTATTTATGGTGACATAACGCCTGCTATTTTATTTTTGATGTCAGTAGGTACAATTTTTTTAATAAATAACAGATCATTATGGATGGTAATAGTATTTTATTTATTATCGATTGTGCTGACTCCATATGCATTTTTTGGTAGTATAAAACTAAAATTATTGACTAAAAAAAGTATCAGCATTCTGTCAAAAGATGAAATCATAAAATATGCGTCCCCTCTTTTTTTTGCAGGTATAGTGGCGTGGCCTATGACATTGGTGCCAGTCTTTATTGGCTTTATAACCTCTCCTGAGCAGGTTTCATTTTATAATCTGGCTATATCAGTAAGCAGTTTTATATACATTGGGACTTTGGCTGCAGAATCTGCGGGGCTATCAGTTTGGTCGAAATACGTAAGCAATTCTGAAATAAGTAAATTAACATATGACTATCGATTAATTACAAAATGGGGAATAATTTTGGGTTCATTCCTATTTATGATCTTGCTGGTCACACCAAAAGAATTAGTAATTTTACTATTTGATGAAAATTTTTTACCCTTAGCAGATTTATTACCGATTTTTGCAACAGTATTTTTTATTAATTTATTAACAGGACCATCCGAGAGCATTTTAAAGGCAAATTCGGAAACTGTTTTTATTTTGAGAACAAGGTTAATTGCAGGGCTAATTACAGCCATCGGAATATACCCTGCTTTGAAATTATGGGGTATTTACGGTGCTATTTCTATATATGCTGTTTCAGCAACGATTGGTGGGGTGTTGATGTATAGTTATCGGTTGTGGAGTAAATATAGAATACATCCATTTGATTGGGTTTACTTACGCATGCTTTTATCGTTGTTTATTGCATTGGCCGTTGTTAGAATTTTTACTCAAAGCTACTTGTTAAGTTATAGTCCAATCTTAGTTTTGCTTGCTTCATTTTTTATATATTTAACATGTTTGTCAGTATTACTATTTATATTTAAAGTAATATCTAACGATGAGACTTATTTAATTAAGACCATTTATTCAAAGTTAGTTCATCATAAAAATAATTAAATATGTTAATTAACATTGCATCTTTTGGGTATTTCGGACTTTTCTTAGCACGCGAAATGGCTGGCTTGGGCCATTTGGGGATGCTGTATACAAATTTGCCATCGAGTCGCATTGAAGGCGTCGGATACAAGCAGTATCAAAATAATATGCTTGCTTTTCTGCCTTATGTCGCCGCCAAGATGGGATTTCAGGGATTAAGCCGTCAACTTAATTGGCCCTGCATTGAGTATTTTGATAATTGGGTTGCAAATAACATGACTAATTGCGAAGTATTTCATAGTTTTTCCTCTTTTGGAAGGGTATCTCATTCCGCAGCACGCGAGCGTTATGGTGCAATGACTGTGGTCGAACGTGGATCAAGTCATATTATTTACCAAGAACAAATCTTGCGAGAAGAATATCATCTATGGGGTCTGACGCCCCCTCAATTTGATAGAAGAATTATAGAAAAAGAGGTTCAGGAATATGCGGAGTGTGACCGCGTCGTCATTCAATCCTCGTTTGCTGAGCGCACATTTATTAAATATGGAGTATCAAAGGATAAACTGATTAAACTTCCTCTTGGAGTTGACTTGAATCGTTTTTATCCCGTAGACAAGGAAGATGACGTTTTTAGAGTGCTTTATGCTGGCAGCATGTCAATTCGTAAAGGTAGTTTGTATTTGCTTAAAGCAATTGAACAACTTCGATTGCCAAATTTTGAGTTTGTATTCAATGGGCACGTTGCCGATGAAATTAAAGAGTTGGTTAAAGCATATTCTAATTACATACGATTTGTTGGTTCGCGACCGTTTAATCAGCTTTATAAACTATACTCACAGGCGTCAGTCTTTGTGTTACCTACAATTGAAGATGGCTTCGCAAAAGTTGTAACAGAAGCAATGGCATGTGGCGTCCCAGTGATAGCTACAACCAATTGTGGTGCCGAGGATGTGCTTACCGATGGAGTTGAAGGTTTTATTGTTCCTATTCGGGATCCGATGGCAATAAAAGAAAAAATAATGGTTCTTTATGAAAATCCTAATCTTAGAGAACAAATGGCACAAGCGGCCTTAAAAAAAGCTCGTGTATTGTTAAACACAGAAAATCATGCGGATAGGTCCTTTAATGCTTATGCGCAGGCTTATCAGACTTTTAAGCGACAGTAGAAATGAAAAAAAAATTTGTAGTCACAGGATGTGCAGGTTTTATTGGAAGTAGTTTGGTAGATAGATTACTAAGTCTGGGCCATAAAGTTGTTGGAATAGATAATTTTTCTACTGGACAACGTCGATTTATTGTCGGGGCGATTGCAAACCCTAATTTCCAACTTATTGAGATTGATTTACTTAAACTTGATGCATTGAAGTCCGCATTTGTTGATGGCGAAGTGGTTTTTCATCTCGCTGCCAATGCTGATGTCCGATTTGGTACAGATCATCCGCACAAAGATCTGGAGCAAAATACGATAGCAACTTACAATGTGCTAGAGGCGATGCGCACTAACGGAATAAAAAGGATTGCCTTTTCTTCAACGGGTTCGGTGTATGGTGAGTCGTCCGTTTTGCCAACTCCTGAAGACGGACCGTTTCCTATACAGACCTCGCTCTACGGTGCGTCTAAAGTCGCCGGAGAGGGCATGATTGCAGCGTATTGTGAAGGTTTTGGATTTCAGTCTTGGATCTTTAGATTTGTTTCCATTTTGGGAGAACGTTATAACCACGGGCATGTTTATGATTTTTATCAAAAGCTTAAAAGTAACCCGACTAACTTAGCAGTGTTAGGAAACGGCAGGCAACGCAAGTCTTATCTTTATATTCATGACTGTATCGATGCGATTCTCTTGGCCATGGATAAAGCCAATGAGAAGGTTAATATTTTCAACCTAGGTGTGGATAATTATTGTGAGATAAATGACTCGATTGATTGGATTTGCAATGAGTTAGGAGTTAAGCCTAAGCTTGAATTTTCTGGTGGAGAACGAGGTTGGGTTGGTGATAACCCGTTTATCTTTTTGGATACGAAAAAAATTCAGTCTTTAGGGTGGAAACCCAAATTCTCAATAGAAACTAGCGTAATTAAGACTGTTGAGTATCTAAGGGACAACGAGTGGATTTTTGAGTCCCGTGATCAATCATGAAGATTTGTGTGCAGGGGCTTTGGCATTTGGGATCTGTCACTGCGGCTTGCTTGGCATCGGTCGGGCATGACATTAGCGGTCTGGATTCAGACTCGAACACCATTAAAAAACTTGCTATGGGAAAAGCTCCGATATTCGAACCCGGGCTTGATGAACTTCTCCAATCTGGAATTACCAACGAAAAAATAAAGTTTTTTATCTCCCCCGCCGAAGCGCTAGTGGGTGTTGAGGTGCTCTGGGTAACCTTTGATACGCCAGTTGACGACGAAGATCTAGCTGATGTAGGTTATGTGCTAACTCAGATCAAAGCGTCTCTCCCTTTTTTAGCCGAGGGTGCCATGGTGCTGGTTTCATCGCAGATGCCAGTAGGCTCAATTTACAAGTTAGAGGTATTTGCGCATCAAAATTTACCCACAAAAAAACTGAGCTTTGCATATTCACCAGAAAACTTACGTTTGGGCAAAGCGCTTGATGTTTTTCTCAATCCAGACCGCATTGTGGTGGGGGTGCGCAATGAACACTCTCGTCATGTGCTTGAAAAGCTGCTTACTCCTATTACGAATAGTTTGGAATGGATGTCGGTGGAATCGGCCGAAATGACCAAGCATGCAATCAATGCATTCTTCGCAATATCGGTCACTTTCGCAAATGAAATTGCTGCAATCTGCGAGTTCGTAGGAGCGGATGCCAAAGAGGTAGAGCGCGGGCTTAAGACGGAGGCCCGTATTGGTCACAAAGCCTATGTATCTCCTGGTGGCCCATTTGCTGGTGGCACTCTTGCTAGGGACATATCGTTTCTATGTATTGAAAGCCATTTGCACCAATTGAATACGCCACTACTTTCAGCGGTACGTCCTAGCAACAACGAGCATAAAAACTGGGTACAGCGTAAGTTACAGCAGCATTTTGGTGTGCTATCTGGTGTTACGGTAGCTATTTGGGGTCTGACATACAAGCCCGAAACTGATACTCTGCGTCGTTCGTTGGCAGTAGAGTTGTGTGACTGGTTACTGAAGCAGGGAGCCAAAGTTCGTGTCTATGACCCCGCTGTCAAACTGCTACCAGAGCATTGGGCTAGTAAGGTTTTCCAATGTACTACGGCGCTGGATGCGGTTATGGATGCAGATGCGTTGGTGGTGGGTACCGAATGGCCTGAATTCAAACAATCAGTATTGGGTCTTGCAAACAAGGCCAGATTAGGACTTTTAGTAATTGATGCCAATCGGCATTTACAAGAGCAGATCTTGCAGTCTGGATTTAAATATATAGCAGTAGGTATTCCTTCGATAGGACGTGACAGATGATGCAAAAAGTTTTGGCAGGAAGACAAGCCATCATCACGGGAGGCAGCCAAGGCTTGGGTTTAGAAATTGCACGCAAATTTGTTACAGCGGGTGCGGACCTGATGCTATGCGCCCGAAATGCAAGCATGCTGGAAGCTGCGCACGCTGAGTTGGCTAGCCTGACTTCAGGCGAGCAAAAGATTGTGACTAAAGTAGCCGATGTGTCGTTAGCGTCAGACGTGCTAGATGTGGTGGACAAGACTTTAGCTTTACTAGGCGGCTGTCACATTTTAGTAAATAACGCTGGTGTTTACGGTCCTAAGGGAGAAATCGAGTCTGTAGATTGGCAAGATTGGAAAACGGTAATTGAAATTAATGTCTATGGTTCTGTTCTGATGAGTCGGTCTTTGCTGTCTCATTTCAAGTCACAGCACTATGGCAAAGTGATTCAAATTTCTGGTGGTGGCGCTACTAACCCGCTTCCGCGTATCAGCGCCTACGCTGTCTCCAAAGCTGCGATAGTTCGTTATGCGGAGACCCTTGCAATAGAGGTGGCTGGCAAAGGCATTGATGTCAACTGCATAGCCCCTGGCGCACTCAATACCCGCATGTTGGATGAGATCTTGCAGGCCGGTCCTGAGAAAGTTGGCCAAGCTTTTTACGAGCGAGCAGTTAAACAAAAGGAAGATGGAGGCGCCCCGTTAGCCAAGGGTGCAGAACTTGCACTTTTTCTAGCCTCTAGTGCTAGTGACGGCATAACTGGTAAGTTAATTAGCGCCGTTTGGGACAATTGGGAGCAGTGGCCGCAGCATTTGAATGAGCTTAACCAAAGCGATGCATACACGCTCCGCCGTATCACTGGTAAAGATCGGGGATTTGAATGGGGAGACAAGTGAGTATTCCGCATAAATCTTTCGGTGTTGGTGTGGTTGGCTGCGGCTTGATTGGTCAAAAGCGTGCCAAAGCCTTAGGTAAAGGGGGGCAACTTGTGGCCTGTACTGACCTAGATGTCGCCCGTGCGGAGAACTTAGCGCGGTCTGCGCGGGCATTGGTATATCGTAACTGGCGCGAGCTTATTTGTTCTCCCTTGGTGGATATAGTCGTTGTAGCTACTTTGCACGACTCATTGGCAGAAATCACTCTTGCAGCCGTTGAAGCGGGGAAGCATGTGCTGGTGGAGAAGCCGGCCGCTCGTAACGCGGCTGAACTAGCGCCTGTCGTGACTGCTGCTGCCAAAAGTGACGTGAAGGTGCATGTGGGGTTTAACCATCGATACCACCGATCTTTGCGCAAGGCAAAAGAGATCGTGGACTCTGGGGCGCTAGGCGAATTGATGTTCGTGAGAGCACGATATGGACATGGCGCGCGGATTGGATATGAAAAAGAATGGCGTGCAGATCCTGTATTGTCGGGTGGTGGTGAATTGATTGACCAAGGCTCGCACTTGATTGACCTCTCCCGTTGGTTTCTTGGTGAAATAACTGAAGTACAGGGCTTTGCCCACACCTATTTCTGGGATATGCCAGTCGATGATAACGGTTTCATGCTGCTCAAAACCGCCAAGAAACAGACGGCGTTTTTGCATGCATCTTGCACCGAGTGGAAAAACCTTTTTTCCATGGAAATCTACGGCAAGTTAGGTAAGTTGGATTTATCTGGCCTTGGTGGAAGCTACGGTGTGGAGAAAATAACTTGGTACCGAATGCTTCCTGAAATGGGACCGCCTGATACAACATGCTGGGAATATCCTATGGGTGATGATTCGTGGGCGATTGAGTTCGCTGAATTTTTTGAAGATATACGCTTAGCCCGAGAGCCTTCATCGGGATTACAAGATGCTCTAGCCACGTTGAAGGTTGTGGAGTCAATTTACAGGGAGTCTGGCTATGATCATTGCGCGTAGCCCTTTGCGCATTACGTTGGGTGGAGGGGGTACAGATCTGCCATCTTATTATCGAACCTATGAAGGTTTTTTGGTGTCTGCAGCTATTGACAAATACGTTTACGTAAATGTGATGCGTCCGTTTACTGAGGGTATTTATCTCAAGTACTCTCAGTTGGAAAATGTACAGCAGACGGCCGAAGTCAAACACCCCATAATTCGAGAGGCATTGGAGTTACTTGGATTCAAGACGCCGCAGGTTGAAATTACAACCCTAGCGGACATACCTGCTGGTACTGGACTCGGATCATCTGGAAGTTTCACAACCGCCTTGCTTAAGGCGCTCTACACACACCGCAAACGCCATTTACATCAAGAGGAATTGGCTGAGTTAGCATGCAATATTGAGATTGATCGGTTGCGAGAGCCAATTGGAAAGCAGGATCAGTACATTGCGGCTGTTGGCGGAGTGACTTGTTTTACTTTCCACAAAGACGACAAGGTCACTGCAGAGCCCTTGGGGATCAGCATGGACACTATGTTTGACTTAGAAGATAACTTGCTACTTTTCTTCACCGGTTTTTCACGTAGCGCAAGTGGCATTTTGAAAGACCAAAAGACACGGTCGCAGCAGAATGATTTGGAAATGCTGAACAACTTGCATTACGTAAAAGATCTGGGCTATCGAAGCCGTGATGCATTGGTAGAAGGCAAGACGCAACTGTTTGGGGAACTGATGCACGAACATTGGGAGCACAAGAAGCGTCGTTCTGGCGGAATGAGCAACCCCAAAATCGATGAATGGTATGAATTGGGTATGAAGAACGGGGCTATAGGTGGCAAGTTGGTGGGTGCAGGCGGTGGTGGCTTTTTGATGTTTTTAGCAAATGATCGTAACAAGCTACGCCAAGCTTTGGCACATGCGGGTTTGGAAGAGGTGCGGTTCAAATTTGATTTTGAAGGCACTAAGGTAGTGATGTCTTCTTGAAAAGTCTAGTCTAATGTTTCCTGTCGCCATTCTTGCTGGAGGACTTGCCACGCGGTTACGTCCAATTACAGAAACCATACCGAAGGCTTTAGTTGATATTGCTGGCAAACCGTTTATTGTTCGTCAACTTGAGTATCTTAGAGAACAAGGGATAGACCAAGTTGTGCTGTGTATTGGCTACCTAGGTAATTTGATTCGAGATGCTGTGGGAAACGGAGAAAGTTTTGGGATCAAAGTTAGTTACTCTGAAGATGGGCCTTGTTTGCTTGGTACTGGAGGAGCACTCGCGAAGGCAATTTCACTTTTGGGCGATCAGTTCTTCGTTTTGTATGGTGATTCTTTTTTGCCGGTTGATTTTTATGCAGTGCAAGCAGTTTACGAGAATAGAAAACCATCAGCATTAATGACTATTCTAAAGAACCAAAACCTATGGGACAAAAGCAATGTACATTTTTTAAATGGTGAAATAATTGAGTACAACAAACTAGCACCACGTCCGGAGATGACCTATATCGACTATGGGCTGGGAGTTATTGCCTCGTCGGTGCTCAAGCAATACCCTTCTGGCCAGATGTTGGATCTGGCAGACGTTTATCAAGGTCTGTCATTGCAAGGCAGGCTAGCAGGATTTGAGGTCTATGAGCGTTTCTATGAAATCGGTTCTCACACCGGCTTAAAAGAAACGGAAGAGTATTTTTTAAACAAGGAGAAGGTATGAATTACGCGGCTCAGCACATGAGGGAGGCCGTGGAGATCATCCAAAAAATGGATTTGTCTGCCGTTGAAAAAATGGCAGACCTGTTGGCAGCAGTAAAAGCAGACGGAGGACGCATCTTTTTCCTGGGTGTGGGCGGAAGTGCGGGCAACTGCTCCCATGCTGTGAATGATTTCCGAAAAATTGTTGGGATTGAGTCTTACGCACCTACCGACAATGTTTCTGAATTAACTGCGCGAACCAATGATGAGGGATGGGCAACCGTATTTGTAGAATGGCTGAAGATTAGCAAATTAAAGCCCTCAGATGCGTTATTCATCTTATCCGTTGGGGGGGGTAACTTAGAAAAAAATATCAGCCCCAACTTGGTGGAGGCCATTAAGTTTGCAAAGTCTTTAGGTGCAAAAGTAACTGGGGTTGTTGGGCGCGATGGTGGATACACGGCTCAGAGTGCGGATGTATGCGTTATCGTTCCAACGGTCAATCCAGAAACCATTACTCCGCACTCAGAAGCATTTCAGGCTGTAGTTTGGCACTTGCTTGTCTCTCATCCTAAGCTCAAGGCTAACCAGACCAAATGGGAGTCTTCTGTCCAGTAAGTTTTTAACAGCGACATGACAAACAATAAACAGGCAGTTTTTTTGGACAGGGATGGCGTTATCAATCGCGCATTAGTGCGTGATGGCAAACCTTATCCGCCTGTAAATCTCGCGGAGTTAGAAATCCTTCCTGGAGTGGATACCGCTATGCAATTGCTACACAAAGCAGGATGGCTTTTAATCGTGGTGACCAACCAGCCAGATGTGGCTAGAGGAACTGTGTCACAAGCAGCTGTGGAAGTAATTAACCATCATTTGATGCGGCGTCTACCAATTGACGAATGTAGAACCTGTTATCACGACAGCAGTGACGGTTGTAATTGCCGCAAGCCTTTACCGGGCGCATTGTTTGCCGCTGCTGCTTCACATGGAATCGACCTCGCATCAAGCTATATGGTCGGAGACCGTTGGCGGGATGTTGAAGCTGGCGAGCGAGCAGGCTGCAAAACAATTTTTGTAGATTATGGCTACAGTGAAAAGCGGCCAGAAAGATTCGACCATCGTGTGCGAACTCTTGCTGAGGCCGCGGACATAATTTTAGGGGTGTGAAATGAAAAAAGTAGAAGATCTGAAGGTTCAAATTTTTGCAGATGGTGCTGATAAAATTGGTATGCTAGATATGTACTCCAAGCCCTATATCAAAGGGTTGACAACCAACCCTACGCTTATGAGAAAGGCCGGAATCACCAACTACAGGGCATTTTGCAAAGACATACTTACACAAATCAAAGACAAGCCACTATCTTTTGAAGTTTTTTCAGATGATTTCGCAGATATGGAGCGTCAGGCCATGGAAATCGCAAGCTGGGGCGAAAATGTTTACGTAAAAATACCTGTAACCAATACAAGAAAAGAAACTTGTTACAGGCTAGTGGAAAGACTGGTAGCCCAAAAAATAAAAATTAATATAACGGCAATCATGACTTTGTCGCAAGTGAGAGATACTGTGGCATCACTCAATCCATCCGTGCCTAGCTACGTATCAGTATTTGCAGGAAGAGTCGCTGACACAGGGCGTGACCCCGTACCTATGATGGCTGCAGCTGTTCAATTATTAAAGATGGCGCCAGCGGCAGAGCTAATTTGGGCCAGCCCACGTGAATTATTAAATATCTTTCAGGCAGACGAAATTGGGTGTCATGTAATTACTGTAACTAGCGATATATTAAAAAAATTGTCCCTCGTTGGAAAAGATTTAAAGGACTATTCGTTAGAAACTGTAGAAATGTTTCATTCAGATGCAACAGCAGCCAAATTCAGTTTATAAATAATATGTATATTCACAAAGAAGGTATGTATATAAATACCTTTATGGCGGCTTCGACTAACGGTTTAATAATTTTATTTGCAGCAGTTTTGGTTCAAATATTGGCGCCAACCTTATTTCGTGGCGTGATAATACCATGGGCCATAATATTAGCCTGCGTAATATCATTACTATATATCTATAAAAATATTGGGAACGACTGTGCTATTTCACCAATTACATGGTTTCTGATTGCTTGTGCAATCTATTATGGCGTTGGTCCATTAATTTTTATATATGGAAACGCACAATCAATAGAATATATAAACTATTTTTACCCGGTTACGGAACAAATGTATGCCAAAACAAATGTTTTGAATGGAATTAGTATTTGTTTGGTCTTGACTTTCATAATAATCAGCTTGCAGTACAAATTTAAAAGACTACCAGCGCTAAGAACAAGCGATCAAGAGCTGATTAAATATGCAAAATACATATCATTAATAGGCGTTGCTTTTGTGATTTTAACTGTTTACTTGCGTATTAATGGAGGAGATAAATATGTAATGCCCGGTATTTTTTATATATTACGCGATTTTAAAAATGCCGGATTATTTTTATACGGCCTTTTATTTTTCCGTGGACATAAAAGCATAACCAAATATTTTGTACTAATGCTTGTATTTGATGGTATAGTTGCGATGGTCAGTCTAATGAAGCAGGAAATTATAGAGTATTTCCTTATGATTTTTTTTGCTTTTATCTTGTCAAAAAAAAGGAAACTTTATTCGACTATTTTCTTTGCCTTGATAATTCTTTTATCATATCAACCAATGACTAAAGTAACTTCTGTGCTGAGAAATGTATTTTGGAAAGATAATTCGTCTTTAATAACAGATAAAAGTGACAATGCAAAAGAAAATAGTTATAATAAATTTAAAGAAAAATTAAATGAAAATACAATCGACGAAAGACAACTTACTTGGATAAGAATTAACTATACAAGTCAACAAGCCTTTGCAATGGAGCAGTACGAGTTAGGTTTGCCTGGAAAATCTTTTGAAACTGCCAAATGGGCATTTGTACCTCGAATAATATATCCCGATAAACCTATTATTACGCTTGGTGAAGAATTTACAAAATTAGTTACTGGTCGCGAAAATGTCGGTGGTGGAACCGGTGCAGGCGCTTTTGCCGAAGGGTATTGGAATAAAGGGTGGCTAGGAGTGATTGTTGTATGTTCAATACTTGGTTTTCTATTGTCTGCGGCAACACAATTTAGCGTTGCTGTAATAAGTTCAAATGCTTTTCAATATTATCCTCTCACAGTTATACTTTTAAAATTAGGTTATAGAGTTGATGACTGGTTTATTGCTACAAGCGTAAATTCTATTCCTATGTTAATTTTTTCTTTAGTAGTAATAATTTCTATTAAAAAAATTAAAGATTCATGAAAATTTGATTTTAATAAAGAAACAAACTAGAGAAAAAGAGGATTGCCGGTTAATTTAAATAAATTAACATCGAAAGATAATTGCCATTAGGCGGGTTTGAAGATGTGCAAAGCTGTTCACAGCGGCGGACGTTGTTTGAGAATTAACCGGGGTAAACTCAGGGGGGGGGGGTAATTATCCTTTATAACCAATTCCGTGACTAAAAGCCCCAATAATGCACTTATCTAACCGGTTCAGCTTTGCCGAGCCACTTCTAAGAAAGATTATTTATAAAGATTTTACTCATAAACGACGGATTAAAAAAGGGAATAGGAAAATTATAAAGAATGAATAAAAATATAAGCAAGAAAATATCAATTTTTTTGAGTATTATAGTGGTTGTATATATATCAACTATATTAATTAAGGCAGATATATCGAAACTCTTAATCACAATAAAAAATATTCCTTTTTTTTTAATAATAACAATTCATGTAATTATTGATGCAATAATAATACCTTTAAGAATTTACACAAACGCGGAAATAGAAGTAAAAGACCATAAAAGTAATTTTATAGAAAATATTAATTATTATAGAGAGTACTCTAAAACAGCAATTATGTCGCTTTTACCATTGGCTTCATTGAGTGCTGATATAGGTCGTATTCTAACGTTGAAATCAGCAGTATTTAGTGGGTTTTCAAAGAAAAAAAAAGCATTTATAATTTTTAAAGACAAACTGATTGCATTTACAGGATTACTATTATATTTTTCTGCGATTGTTGTTTATGAATTTTCTCAAAATACATTATATTTAATTCTAGTGCTGTTGTGTATTGTTATTATAAGAGTTAAAAAGACATACAAAAACACAAGGATTATAAAAACAATCAAACCAATATTGCTATCAATTTTCGGGGTAATATTAAGTACATTAATATATTATCTTTTGATTCGAAATAGTCTGCAACCAGGAGTCAGTTTTTTTGAAGTAGCATATTTCATACCATTAATAATACTTAGTAGTGCAATACCAATAAACGTAATAATAGGAGTGAAGGAGATAACAGGTTATTTATATTTTATTTCACTTGGAGCGAATCTTGAATTGGCTGCAGCTATGGTGTTAGTTATATATATTACTGACATTTGTAGTAAATTAATTACATTAGCTTTTGCGGAAATTTTATTTAAACCTTATGCGAAATAAAAAAGAAATGTACGCAATCTTGCTTGCGTCAATATTAATAATCATTATTATCACTTCTATGACTCCATTATCAATAGACTCGTGGAATTTAATTAACTCTATAAAAGCTAACTTAAAAACTATCGACTATAGATTATATCCAGGTGTGGGTCTTGGACTAGAGTTGTTATTTCGAGGTATTAATAGTGATTTTGAATTTGAATTTCGTTATTTTATTATTGCAATTTTATCAAGTATTGCCTTGATAATATTAATAACTTTCATATTACAAAGATACTATTTTGCTAACGCGCACACTGCAATAACTATAGGTTTATTTACATATTTAATGGGGCCATTCCAATTAGGTGGTTTGTATTGGGATTATTTTTATTTAATACCAATTTTGGGTTTGGTGATATTAATAAATGAATTATCAGGCGGAAATGAAAAAATAAATTTAATTTATAGTTCACTTTCAGGAATATTAGTTGGATACCTATTAATTGGTAAACAAAACGCGGCTACATTACCTTTATTATATTTAATAATAATATCAATATGTACCAGTCGCATTTCTGATTTAAAAAAACTAACTATAGTAGTAATATTTTTTATTGCTAGCCTCAGTCTAATTGGTGAAGAAACTCAACTTATAAATATGTCAATGTTGACTGATCATTTGACTATTCCATTTAGGTATTCTGTTCAAACTTCGATTGATACAACCGGAGTGTACTATCGAACGATATACAGACTATTTCCGTTATATTATGCATACAAATTCTCTATACAATCATTTGCATTTTACATTTACGGATTTTTTCAGTTATTAATAATAATTTTAGTTTTTAAGAGAATATTAACGTTTATTTACAATGCTGAGTTACCATTTAATTATACTATTAGAGATTCTCGATTATTTATGACGGTCTCAATTGTAGGAATATATTTTATAAATATAATAACGTTAGGTAGAAATTGGCCTGAGATATCGACATTGGCGCCAATAGTTACCTATATACTTTTTAACTCAAATTCAAAAAATATAGAATATTCAAAAATTAATAAGATATTAATTGGATTTTCAATAGTTTTTTATTCGGTTTGTACTGTTATTCCTCTGAGAAATTATATAAAAATATATATCAATGAGTACGAACGCCCTTATGGACTCTTCGTTTTTGGTGCTTATGCTACTGGTGATTACATTAATCTTAAAGAAATTATGAAGTTAATTGCAAGCAAGCATTGTGTCGGAGGAATAGGTGCAACTGTTTCACCTTTATTATATCTGGGGCATATGCATTGCAGTCATTTAATACACCTTGAGCATTCTATTAAATCCCGGAATATTTCTTACGAGTCGATAGTAGAAACAATGCAAATTAAAAATAGTATATTTATAGATTCTTGCTTCAAGGATAATAATTGCTTTTTAAAAAAATCTTTTGAAGGCGCTAAAGTAAATGATTTTATTGTTGATGCAAAAAAAATATACATCACTGAAAATATTGATTTATATATATCTAATTGAAAGCTAGTGATGAATATAACTGAAAAAACTAGATGTAGAATTTGCAATGAATATGCTGAATATTATGGTTTTCAAATTGGTGTTTTAGATAAAAGAGAGTATTATTTATATAATTGCGGGTCTTGTAAGTTCTCCTTTTTTAAGAATTTTCGTAACGATTATAATGAAATATACAACGAAGACTATTACAACGGGAAGGGTGCAGATCTGGGTATAAATTATATTGAGGAATTCAATTTGTTAAATAAAACAATTAGAACTTATGAATGGGATGGGGTTTTAAAATTAATTAAATTGTTAAAAGGCTTAGACAGTAATTGGTTGGACTACGGATGCGGGACCGGTGCGCTGGTTAGATACGGAATAACAAATGGTTACAAAGCTATTGGTTATGATGAAGGATGGGCTTCAAAAGTTGGTCTAAAAAATAATATTCCTATTTTAAGTAAAAATGATCTTATTAACTTCAATGGTACTTATGATTTTATAAGTGCTATAGAAGTAGTTGAGCATTCTCCAGATCCAATAAAAATGTTAAAAGAAATAAGGACGCTACTAAAACCTGGGGGAGTTCTTTTACTAACTACTGGTAATGCTAAGCCGTGGAGAAAAAATTTACTTAATTGGAATTGGACAAAGATTCCTGATGTTCATGTTTCATTTTTTGAGCCTGCTACGTTAGCAAAACTACTTGAATTAACTGGTTATGAAGCAAAATATTTAGATAATGAGACTATCGCTTTGATACCAGATATAATTAAGTTTAAGGTATTAAAAAAAATTGGATTTACAACTAAAAAACGTATTTTTAATTTTCTGCCTTGGAAATATATTTCTTATATTGTAGATTACAGATATAAACTATCAAAAATTCCATATGGAGTTGCAATCAAATAGTTAGGATCTAGGGTAATCGTCCTCTAGAACCAATGGTGTGAGAAGTAGAATTTTTTCCAATGGAAGAGGTTCTATATGAAGAGATCGAAATTTAATGACAGCCAGATCATTGATGCTGTCAAACGGGTTGAATCTGGCATCGGTGTTCCAGATATTTGCCGCGAACTTGGGGTGAGTTCTGCAACCTTTTATAAGTGGCGGGCCAAATATGGCGGCATGGATGT
>Ga0214921_10001492_pt1 | contig 39807 bp, 46 predicted proteins | sample LL1505_MetaG_FD_177992 | JGI IMG/M metagenome (GOLD analysis project Ga0214921, IMG submission 177992) | Freshwater microbial communities from Lake Lanier, Atlanta, Georgia, United States - LL-1505 | ecosystem: Environmental > Aquatic > Freshwater > Lake | place: USA: Georgia | collected...
TGAGTGCGATTTCCAAACGCTTTTCGCGTGGAAGATCGACACCGACGAGACGTGCCATGTATCTACCTATCTATATCTGGAGGTCCTCCGCAATACTGTTCTCTGGCCTACCAGTCCAAAGGTCTTCCCTAGCTAATTTTTTAAAACTAGCCGTGAAGTCGTATTACGAGTTTGTTAGTGCTTATTTATCCTTGACGTTGCTTGTGACGCAGGTTTTCGCAAATGACCATGACGCGACCCTTGCGGCGAATGACTTTGCACTTATCGCAAATCTTCTTAACGCTTGGATTAACCTTCATGTTTATTGCTCCCCTTGTTACTTATAACGATAAATAATTCGACCCTTTGTTAGGTCGTACGGACTCATTTCCACAATCACACGATCGGCAGGAAGAATACGAATGTAGTTCTTTCGCATCTTGCCGCTTATGTGAGCGAGGACTTTATGTCCGTTAGTTAGCTCCACGCGAAACATTGCGTTAGGTAAAGCCTCAGCTACGGTGCCTTCCATTTCGATGGCGCCATCTTTACTAGCCAAGCTGTACCTACATTTCTGTTTTAAGCGTGAAACAAGCGAACTCGTAGTTTAGGGCGCAGGCCCAAATAAGGGAAATCGGCCTCTTAGAACTACATCGTTGTAATTCAGGCCACAAATCAGTTGCGTTTTACGCTGAAAATTGATGTTGCCAGTAGCACCGCAAGGCCAATAAAGACCGCTCCTGCCCCAGATGCTGCAGCCAATGAACCTGCCAGCGCCGGCACCAAAAATTGCCCAAATCGATTACCCATCAAGCGGGCAGAAACAGCCAATGCACGCTCAGAACTTTCAGTCTTTTGCGAAACAAGTGACATCGTTAAAGGCTGCCCAACTCCTAATGAAAATCCTGCAACAAAAACGATCGCTCCTAATGTGATTGGCGTATGTGCAAATGCCATTGCAACACAGCAAAGTGTCGAAATAATTGTGCTCCACCAGAGTAATTGGAATGTACTAAAACGATTGCTCAGGCGTCCCAAAAACAATCGCGACATCATTGTTGTGCCGGCACGTATAGCCAAGATTGCGCCAATTGCATATGGCGAGAAGTTATTTTCAGTTCCAAACAGAGGCAAGAAAACAACCAGCACATCTGCCACAGATGAGATTGCTAGCGAGATATAGATAGCGGCCATAATTCCTGGACGCTTCACAAGACTTACTGCGGCCTTAAATGTCCCTTCGGAGTTTTCCTTACCTTCAACAGTTGGCTTCTCATTGCGCCATCTAATGACCGGAACAAGAGCAATAATCGTTAGCACAACACCCAGTAAGAAAGCATTTGAAGTTGATTTAGGCAATGTTCCGTTAGAACCAGCAACAACGGAAGCAATAATTGGTCCAAGCATGTGTCCAACAGATGCGCTAAAGGTGTAGAAGCCAAAGTATCGGTCATAACTTTGACGTGGTGCGCGAAGTGCAACCATTGATTGCCCACCAACCATGCATGCTAAGTGAGCTAGTCCAGCTGCTGCGGTTGCAATTGCTAATGTGACTAAAGAATTAGAAAATATAAGTGCTGCTGAAGTAAACATCATCGCCACAGTTCCATAAATTACAAACTTTGCTTCACCTAACTTGCCCACCCACGAACCAAATTGAAGTGCGAGGATTACCGGAAACAATGCATACAGCGCAGCGATCAAACCAACTTGTGCCGCGTTGGCATCCAATTCGATTGCGCGATAAGTAATCATCGGGCGAAGAACGTAAATCGTTGCTTGCGTAAGGGTGGAAGAAAGTAGAAGAGGCTTAGCCCAAGGTAAAAGCTTTTCTGCTGACATTTACTTCTTTACGGCAAACTGCTTCTTAAAGTTCCAAACAAGTGGACCAATTATTACCAACAATAAGATGCCGTAAATAACCTTAGGGAACACTCCAGCAATCAAAATATGCCAGTCACCTTGGCTAATTTGCAACGCTCTCTTGAAGTAAAGCTCTGACAGGGGGCCAAGGATTGCACCGATGATCAAGGGAGTAATTGGCACTCCAAATCTGCGGAACAAGAACCCGACTACGCCGATAACAAGTGCAACTTGCAGATCAAAGGTTGAGTTATTGAGGGCATAGGCACCAAGGAGTGCAAAGGTAGTAATTCCTGCATATAAATAATGTGATGGGATCTTAAGCAACATGACCCAAAAACGAATAAGAGGAAGGTTTAGCACTAGTAACAAGAAGTTTCCGACAAAGAGTGATGCGATCAATCCCCACACAATTTCAGGATTAGTCTGGAAAAGCATCGGCCCTGGTTGAATATTGAATGATTGGAATGCAACAAGAACTACCGCGGCCGTTGCAGATGTTGGTAGACCAAGTGCAAGCATTGGAACTAAGACACCTGCTGCGTTTGCATTGTTAGCTGCCTCTGGTCCTGCCACGCCTTCGATCGCACCCTTACCAAACTCATCTTTATTCTTCGACAATGCTTTTTCAACACCATATGACAAGAAGGTTGGAACCTCTGAACCACCTGCAGGAATTACTCCGAGTGGAAAACCAATTGCAGTTCCACGAAGCCATGGCTTCCATGAGCGTTTGAAATCCTCACGGGTCATCCATGCTTTTCCATTAATCTGCAAGACAGAAGCCTTGATCATTGTGTGGCGACTTGCTAGATATAAAGTTTCACCAAGAGCAAAGATGGCAACAATAACTGTGACAGTTTCGATTCCATCAATTGCATTGAGATTACCAAATGTAAGTCGCAGCGCACCTGATTGAAGATCTGCTCCAATTAATCCAATTACTAGACCCATTGATAACGCCACTAAGCCTCGGATGCGTGATGTGCCGAGCAAGGTGCCGACAGTGGCAAAGGCTAAAATAATGAGAGATAAGTACCCCGCAGGCTGAATTGTTAATGCGAATTCAGCTAATACTGGTGCACCAAAAGCTAAAAGTATTGTTGCGATTGTTCCTGCCACAAATGAGCCAATTGCAGCTGTTGCAAGGGCCGCACCAGCACGGCCAGCTTTGGCCATTTTGTTGCCTTCCAGGGCGGTAATAACAGAACCACTTTCCCCGGGAGTATTAAGCAAAATAGAGGTAGTAGATCCTCCATACATCGCGCCATAAAAAATAGCGGCAAACATAATCAGCGCTGATGTTGGATTTACGGTCAAAGTAATTGGTAGCAATAAACCAATCGCTAGTGCTGGCCCAATGCCTGGCAAAACACCGACGAGAGTTCCTAGGAAAGTACCAAGGAGGCCAAACATTAAATTTGTTGGGGTAAAGACGGTTTGGAAACCATCTAGTAACAATGCAAAATTATTTCCCATTACTTGAGGATCCCTTCAAAGAAACCTGAAGGCAAATTAATGTTTAATCCTTTACTAAACGAGAAATAAACAATTAGTGCAAATACTGCGCTAATACAAAAATCTTTCAGAATTCTGCGAGATCCAAAGGCATAAGCCACGCCCCAAAAGCAAACGGTTGCTGCGATTACATATCCAGCGATCTCAAGCAAAATCACATGCAGTCCAATAGCGGTGGCGACAATTGCCATCGTCTTTAAATTCAATGGTGTGTAGGGATCGCCAGGTTCATCTCCATCTGGCGTTCCATGATTACCACGCAAAACACTCACTATTAATCCCAATCCCACCAGAGTTGCAAATGCAGCAACCATGTATGGAAATGTTTGTGGGCTTACAATTGAGTTGTCTTGTGGGATATCCATACCTTTGGTGTCCCACGCAACGAAAATGCCAAGCAGGAAGAAGGAGCTGGCAAATACCAGCTCCCCCTTTCCGTGCTTAGTTACTTTGTTAAGAATCAATTAGATTCCTAGACCCTTCATTACTGCGTTAATTTCTGGAATGTGCTTCTCAAGGAATGTCTTGAAAGCAGTTCCTGCAGCGAATTCGTTGTCCCAGTTGTTCTTCTTGAGCTGAGCCTGCCATGAAGGTGAGACATGCATGATGTCAATAACCTTGATCAGGTTGAGGTAATCAGCCTTTGGAAGATCTGCTGGTGCCATGATTCCGCGCCAGTTTCCGTAGACAAGGTCATATCCCTGTGAAACAAAGGTCTTACCCTTGAATCCTGGAAGTGCCTTTGCAGATGAAACACCAAGCACGCGTAGCTTGCCTGAAGAAACAAATGCATTGAATTCAGATGAACCTGAGATACCAACCTGTGTTGATCCGCTGAGAACAGAGGTAATAACTTCTGGTCCACCAGAGAACACAACGTAGTTCAACTTAGTTGGATCAATTGAAGCCTTCTGTGCCAGCAAACCAATAACCTGATGGTCAATTCCACCCTTGCTACCACCAGCGATTGCAACGCTGTTTGGCTTAGCAACTAGGTCATCCATCAATTGCTTTAATGTGCGGTACTTAGAGTTAGCTGGAACAACAATCGCATCGTATTCACGAAGAACCTTTGCAACTGGAGTTGATGCTAGAAGATTAAGTGGTGACTTGTTTGAGTAAAGTCCACCAGTCATCGCAATTCCAGTAACCAACACTGATTCTGGCTTTCCCTTAATTTCTTGGAATGCGCCAAGTCCAACAGCTCCACCAGCACCTGGCTTAAATGTTGAGGTGTAATTCTCAAGCAAGCCTTCAGCCTTTAGTGTGTCGCTGATTGCATTACTTGTGAGTGAGTATCCACCAGGGTTTGCTGGGATTGTCCAGTCCAAATTCTTTAGTGGCTTTACATCTTTGTACCACCACTTATTTTGTCCTTTGTAAGAACCAGTTGTTACAACCATGCATGTTAAATCTGTACCGTCAACGCCGCGACCCTTAGCAGATTTGCCAACTGACGCTGCGGTGCAGTCATCTCCAACAGTTGCTTTAGCAGCTGGCTTAATTGCCGCCTGTGCTGAAACTGTTGTGCTAGCCAATAGGGCAACTGCAGTTGCCGCAACAGCTAAGCGAATAAAAGAAGTTTTTCTCATCGATGAGTTCTCCGTAGTTTCTTGCCCTCGAGGGTGAGGGATGAAGAGAAAATAGTCTTGTTTGGGCTATTTTGTAAGGAGTTTGGGTATCAAAAAGGTAACAAAATTGTGAGAATTACAGAAGATCTGAGACCTCTACGCCCAGCCTAGATAGCTCTGATTTGCCGCCATCAAATGCTGTTAAAACAAAAGGTTTTCCATCTGGCATCACTGCATAGGTGTGTTCAAAGTGTGATCCACGTGACTTATCCGCAGAGACAACTGTCCAATCATCTGCCAACACTTTTGTTCTGGCAGAGCCGCGAGTAATCATCGGCTCAATAGCTAAAACAAAACCAGGAACAATTACTGGACCATTGCCAGGCTTTCCAAAATTTAAAACATGTGGCTCTTGGTGCATCTCGGTGCCAATTCCATGGCCGCCGTACTCTTGCAAGATTCCGTATGAGCCTTGAGATTTTGTGTACTCCTCGATTGCATGGCCAATGTCAGAAAGCTTTGCACCATTCTTGCCTGCTGCTATCCCCCTCCACATCGATTCTTCACACACATCCATCATTTTTTGATCTTCAGGATCAATCTTGCCAACACCAACAGAAAATGCTGCATCTCCATGCCAGCCTTCAACTATTGCGCCGCAATCAAAAGAGACAACATCTCCCTCATTAATGACACGGTCGCCAGGAATTCCGTGAACGATCTCATCATTTACTGAAACGCAGATTGTTGCTGGGAAGCCGTGATATCCCTTGAAGTTAGAAGTTGCGCCGTGGCGCTTTAAAACTGCCTCTGCCACCAGATCTAGTGCGCTCGTCATCATTCCTGGCTTAACAACTTCGCGAATTGCTTTATGAATTTCAGCAACAACTAGACCCGCTTTGCGCATGGTCTTGATTTGTTCTTCGGTTTTGATTTGAATTGCCATGATTACAAACTTACTGTGCAACGCGGCTTAGGGCCGAAATAGCATGTGCTGTGATGTCTTCAACCTTACCAACTGCGCTCACTGAGATCAGAAGGCCTTCATTGCGATAGAAAGAGATGATTGGCGCAGTTTGCTCTGCATAGACTTCTAAGCGTCTAGTAATAACTTCAGCCTTGTCATCTTCGCGCTGATAAACATCTCCGCCACATGTTGGGCACTTATCCACGCCAACAGATGGTGCACCGCAATCACGACAGGTGCGACGAGAAGACAGACGTGCAACGATCTCTTCATCTGCAAGTGAAAACTCTAGAACTGCATGCAGAGGCGTCTTTTTATCAGCCAAAATTGCACGTAGCACTTCAGCTTGAACGACATTTCGTGGGAATCCATCAAGTAAAAATCCGTTAACCGCATCATCATGAGTCAGGCGATCTTTAACCATTTCATTTGTTACAGAATCAGGAACAAGTTCTCCGCGATCCATAAATCCTTTTGCTTGATTTCCTAGTTCTGTACCAGCCTTCAAATTTGCACGGAAAATATCTCCCGTAGAAACATGTGGAATTGAAAAGTGCGCTGCAAGGAATTGTGCTTGTGTTCCCTTACCGGCACCTGGTGGACCTACCAGGACAAGGCGCATTTACTTAAGGAATCCCTCGTATGAGCGCTGCTGTAGCTGTGACTCGATCTGCTTTGCAGTATCTAGACCAACACCAACAACGATCAAGATCGCTGTTCCACCGAATGGGAAGTTCTGTGTTGCGCCAAAGAGAACAAGTGCACCAATTGGAATTACTGCAACTAATGCAAGGTACATAGAACCTGGAGCTGTGATGCGAGAGAGAACATACTGAAGGTATTCAGATGTTGGCTTTCCAGCACGGATACCAGGTACGAAACCACCGTACTTCTTCATGTTATCTGCAACCTCATCTGGGTTGAAGGTAATTGCAACATAGAAGTAGGTGAAGAAAATAATAAGTGCTGCGTATGTCACGATGTAAATTGGGTGATCGCCCTTAACAAAGTTACGACTAATCCATACTGCCCATCCTGCTTGGCTATTTGTGAAGTTCACAATAAGCGAAGGAATATAGAGCAATGATGATGCGAAAATTACTGGGATAACACCAGCCTGGTTTACCTTGATTGGAATATAAGTACTTGTTCCACCATAAGCCTGACGTCCCACCATGCGCTTTGCATACTGCACAGGAATACGTCGTTGTGCTTGCTCAACAAAGACAACTGCTGCAACCACCAAAATACCTACAGCCAAAACAAAGAGGAATGCGAACAATCCCTTTTGTAGTTTGATTGACCACAACTGGCTTGGGAAGCCTGCTGCAATAGATGTAAAGATCAAGATTGACATACCGTTACCAACACCGCGATCAGTGATCAATTCACCGAGCCACATAACTACTGATGTTCCAGCAGTCATTACAACGATCATTGTGATGATGCGCTGCCATGATGTGTCAGGGATGATTGCAAGAGAACATCCTGAAATCAAACGACCTGGTGTGCGAGCAACTGCGATCAAACCTGTTGACTGCAAGACTGCTAAACCAATTGTTAAGTAACGTGTGTACTGAGTCAGCTTTGCAGTTCCTGATTGACCCTCTTTTTTCAACGCTTCAAAGCGAGGAATCACAACTGTAAGAAGTTGAATAATGATTGAGGCGGTGATGTAAGGCATGATTCCCAAAGCAAAGACAGAGAGCTGAATTAATGCCCCGCCGCTAAACAAGTTAATCAAGCCAAACAAGCCACCAGTTTGGGCAGTTGCCAAACATTCTTTTACGTTTGCATAAGAAACACCTGGCGTAGGAACTACTGAACCAAAACGGAACAAAGCCATGATTGAGAGAGTGAAGAAGATCTTCTTACGAAGCTCCGGTGTCTTAAAGGCCATACCAAATGCTGAAAGCATTGATCTTCTCCTCTTTCCCTATCGAGTACTAAATATTAAAGAACGTTGGTCTTGCCGCCTGCTGCAGTGATCTTGTCTACAGCAGATGATGAGAATGCGTGTGCAGTAACACTCACCTTCACATCAATATCGCCATTTCCAAGCACCTTTACAGGCAAACTGTCGCGAACAGCACCCTTTGCAATCAAATCTGCAACAGTTACATCGCCACCCTTAGGGAATAGCGCGTTAATTGTTGAAACATTGACAGCCTGGTACTCAATGCGAGCTGGGTTCTTGAAACCACGTAGCTTTGGCAAGCGCATTACGAGAGGTAGCTGACCACCTTCGAAACCTGGACGTACTGTGTTACGAGCACGTGTTCCCTTACCACCGCGACCTGCGGTCTTACCCTTTGATGCTTCACCGCGACCCTTACGAGTTTTAGCTTTCTTAGCACCTGGAGCTGGACGAAGATGATGAAGTTTTAAAGTCATCTTTATTCGACCTCCTCAACCTTGATTAGGTGGCGAACGGCGTACACCATGCCACGAATTTCTGGACGATCTTCTTTAACAACAACATCGTTGATGCGCTTTAGGCCCAATGAACGAAGTGTGTCGCGCTGCTCAGGCTTGTTTCCAACCTTCGAGCGAATCTGAGTTACTTTTAAACGTGGCATTAGGCACCTACCGTGATCTGTGAAGCGCGGATAATTGCTGCAGGTGCAACATCTTCTAATGGACGACCACGTCGCGCAGCAATTTGTGCTGGGCTTTCAAGCATCTTCAATGCAGCAACGGTTGCGTGAACCATGTTGATTGCATTGTTAGATCCAAGTGACTTAGTCAAAACATCTGTGATGCCTGCACACTCGAGTACTGCACGCACTGGACCACCGGCAATAACTCCGGTACCTGGGCTTGCTGGACGTAGTAGAACTACGCCTGCTGCAGTTTCACCTTGTACTGGGTGAGGAACTGTTCCTTGAACACGTGGAACTGTGAAGAATGACTTCTTCGCTTCTTCCACTGCCTTAGCAATCGCTGCTGGAACTTCCTTAGACTTTCCGTAACCAATACCGACCTGACCGTTACCGTCTCCGACAACAACGAGAGCAGTGAATGAGAAACGACGTCCACCCTTTACAACTTTAGATACGCGGTTGATGAACACAACGCGCTCCATGAATGGGTTCTTTTCTTTTTCGCGATCATCACGACGTTCGCGACGCTCTGGGCGTCCCTTGCCGCGATCATTGCTAGCAGTTGTTGGTGCTGCAGTTGGATTAGCAGACATTAGAACTCCAATCCGTTCTCTCGTGCACTGTCAGCAACAGCTGCAATACGACCGTGGTACTTATTACCTGCGCGGTCAAAGACAACAGTTGTAACTCCAGCAGCCTTGGCACGTGATGCAATTAATGCACCAATAGCCTTTGACTTTGCAGTCTTGTCGCCTTTATCAGCACGAAGATCAGTTTCCATTGTGGATGCGAAGGCAAGAGTCTTGCCTTGTGAGTCATCAATAACTTGTACGAACAAGTGACGAGATGAGCGTGAAACGACTAAACGTGGACGTGATGCTGTTCCAGCGACCTTCTTGCGGACGCGGAATGCACGACGGGCACGGGCGTTTGTTGCCGAACCTTTGCGGACCTTTACACCAATAGCCATTACTTCTTACCTGTCTTTCCTTGCTTACGGCGAACAACTTCACCTGAGAGACGCAAGCCCTTGCCCTTGTATGGATCGGCCTTACGAAGCTTCTTTACCTTTGCAGCAACTTCGCCAACCAACTGCTTATCAATTCCAGAAATATGGAACTTTGTTGGTGACTCAACCTTGAAGGTAATTCCTTCAGGTGCTGGGAATTGGATGTTGTGGCTGTATCCAAGCTGGAACTCTAGGTCCTTGCCCTTTTCAGCTACACGGTAACCAACACCGACGATTTCAATAGTTAATGTGTAACCGTTAGTTACGCCTTCAACCATGTTCGCAACAAGTGTGCGAGATAGACCATGAAGTGAACGTGTTACACGCTCTTCATTGGGACGAGCAACGGTGATGACACCGGCTTCTTGTGAAACTTGAATTGGCTCAGCAACGTTAAGTGAAAGAGTTCCCTTAGGACCCTTAACAGCAACGTGCTGTCCAGCGATTGTGATTTCAACGCCGCTTGGAACGGCGATAGGCATGCGACCAATACGTGACATTAGATGATCACCATACGTAGGCGAGAACTTCTCCGCCTACGCCCTGCTTGTTGGCTTGCTTATCAGTAAGCAATCCAGATGAAGTTGAAATAATCGCAACGCCTAGTCCACCAAGTACTTTTGGAAGAGCTGTTGACTTTGCGTAAACGCGAAGTCCTGGCTTGCTTACGCGACGCAAACCAGCGATTGAACGCTCACGGTTTGCACCAAACTTAAGGTCAAGAACAAGGTTCTTGCCTACTCCATTTTCTGCATCTTCAACGCGATATCCAGCGATGTAACCTTCTTGCTGAAGGATCGCTGCGATACGTGCTTTAACCGATGATGACGGCATTGAAACCGAATCATGGTAAGCAGAGTTCGCGTTGCGCAGACGAGTCAACATGTCTGCGATCGGATCTGTCATTGTCATACGTGGCCTCGTGGCCTTTCTCGAACTGGTTTCTTTGTATAGACCTTGTTCGTTGTAGTTAGTTGGATAGAACGATTACCAAGATGCCTTGGTGATACCAGGTAGCTCACCACGGTGAGCCATTTCACGGAAACAAACACGGCATAGACCAAACTTCTGATAAACAGAGTGTGGACGACCGCAACGTTGGCAACGTGTGTAGCCGCGAACCTTGAACTTAGGCTTGCGAGCTGCTTTTACCTTGAGCGATGTTTTTGCCATTGCTTATGCCTCCTTGAATGGAAAGCCGAGCGCCTTAAGAAGAGCGCGACCTTCAACATCATTTTTTGCTGTAGTAACAAAAGTGATATCCATACCGCGCGGACGATCAACCTTGTCTTGTTCGATTTCCGGGAAAACTACCTGCTCAGTTAAACCGAATGTGTAGTTTCCATGTCCATCAAACTGCTTTGGTGATAAACCACGGAAGTCGCGGATACGAGGTAGTGAGATTGACAGCAAACGATCTGCAAACTCCCACATACGATCTCCACGCAATGTTACGTGTGCACCAATTGGCTGACCTTCACGAAGCTTGAACTGCGCAATTGACTTGCGAGCCTTAGTTACCTGAGGCTTCTGGCCTGTGATTGTTGTTAGATCGCGGATTGCGCCTTCGATCAACTTTGAATCACGTGCTGCATCGCCAACACCCATGTTCACAATCACCTTTACAAGTGTTGGAACCATCATTGGGTTCTTGAATCCAAATTCGCTCTTTAGTGCAGGAGCGATATCGCTCTTGTACTTAGCTTTTAGACGTACATCTACCTTTGTTGACATTAGATGTCCTTTCCGGTGCGACGTGAGATGCGAACATTCTTGCCCTCTTCGTTTTTACGAACACCAAGGCGTGAAGCCTTGCCATCGCTATCAACGACCATGACATTTGAAATGTGAAGTGATGCTTCAACAGTGATGATGCCGCCGACCTTTACGCCGCGCTCACCAGTTGACTCCTTTGTATGACGCTTCTGACGATTAACGCCTTCGACAGTAATACGGTTGTTATCAACTGACAGTACCTTTCCTGTTGTTCCGCGATCTTTACCCGCGATAACAAGAACGGTGTCATCCTTCTTAATCTTTGCCATTATTAGAGCACCTCCGGAGCTAGCGAGATAATCTTCATAAACTTCTTATCGCGAAGTTCACGTGCAACTGGTCCGAAGATACGGGTTCCACGTGGCTCGCCATCAGCCTTCAAGATCACTGCGGCATTTTCATCAAACTTGATGTAGGAACCGTCTGGACGACGACGTTCCTTAACTGTACGAACGATGACAGCCTTAACGACTTCACCCTTCTTAACCTGTCCGCCAGGAATTGCATCCTTAACAGAACAAACGATGATGTCTCCGATACCGGCATAGCGGCGCTTGGATCCACCGAGCACGCGAATACAAAGAAGCTCTTTAGCTCCTGTGTTATCCGCAACGCGTAGGCGCGATTCTTGTTGAATCATTAGTTATCCACCAGACCCTTACTTTGCCTTCTCGAGAATCTCGACCAAACGCCAGCGCTTTGTTGCTGACAATGGACGAGTTTCCATGATGAGTACACGATCGCCCATGCCGGCAGTGTTCTGCTCGTCATGTGCTTTTAACTTGCTTGAGCGAGACATAACCTTTGAGTACATACCGTGCTTCACACGATTTGAAACCTCAACGGTGATGGTCTTATCCATCTTGTCGCTTATAACAATTCCTTCACGGACCTTACGGTCGCTGCGACCTGCAGTTTCTGTAGTCATTACGCAGCTCCTCCGATTCCTAGTTCGCGTTCGCGAATGATTGTGTAAACGCGTGCGATCTCTTTGCGCACTGCGCTTAGACGACCGTGACTTTCCAACTGTCCTGTTGCTGCTTGGAAACGTAGGTTGAAGAGTTCTTCCTTCAACTCGCGCACCTTGCTAGTCAAATCATCTGCTGACAATTGGCGTAGCTCTTCATTAGTTGTAGTAGCCACTTATGCCTCCTCACGCTTTACGACACGACACTTCATTGGCAGCTTGTGCATTGCAAGACGCATAGCTTCAACTGCAACTTCCTCTGTTACGCCAGAGATCTCGAACATAACGCGACCTGGCTTGACGTTTGCAATCCACCATTCAGGTGAACCCTTACCGGAACCCATACGAGTTTCAGCAGGCTTCTTTGTGATTGGACGGTCTGGATAAATATTGATCCATACCTTTCCACCACGCTTGATCGAACGTGTCATAGCAATACGTGCTGCTTCAATCTGACGGTTCGTTACATAAGCAGGTGCAAGAGCTTGAATACCGTAATCACCAAATGCAACTTGTGATCCACCCTTTGTTGCGCCCTTACGGGATGGGTGGTGTTGCTTGCGGTGCTTAACGCGACGTGGAATTAACATTAGTTAGATGCTCCTTCCGCAGTTGCAGTAGGTGTTCCCTGAGAAACAGTTACTTCTGCACGTGGTGCACGTGGTGTGCGAGGTCCGCGGCGTTCTGGCTTTGGAGCACGTGCTTCAGCAAGTGCCTTTTCAGCACGCTCTGTACGTGAACCAATAACTTCGCCCTTGTAGATCCAGACCTTTACACCCAAGCGACCGAATGTTGTATGTGCCTCAAAGAAGCCATAATCAATATCAGCACGAAGTGTGTGTAGAGGAACACGACCTTCACGGTAGAACTCAGAACGTGACATTTCTGCGCCACCTAGACGACCACCACACTGAACACGAATGCCCTGTGCTCCTGCCTTCATCGCTGACTGCATTGACTTCTTCATTGCGCGACGGAATGAAACACGAGCAGCTAGCTGCTCTGCAATTCCTTGTGCAACAAGTTGTGCGTCAATCTCTGGGTTCTTAACCTCAAGAATATTTAGCTGTACTTGCTTGCCTGTTAGCTTCTCTAAACGCTGACGAAGGATGTCTGCTTCTTGACCACGACGGCCAATAACAATTCCTGGACGAGCAGTGAATAGATCGATGCGAACGCGATCACGTGTGCGCTCGATTTCAATTCGAGAAACACCTGCGCGCTCCATACCCTTATTCATCAAGCGACGGATTTCGACATCTTCCTTGACGTAATCCTTGTATAGCTTGTCTGCGTACCAACGTGATTTGAATTCAGTTGTAATTCCGAGACGGAAGCCGTGTGGGTTTACTTTTTGACCCATTACTTGGTCGCTCCCTTCTTGTTCATAGTCTTGCTAGCGGCTTTTACATCGCTAACTGCAACTGAGATGTGAGATGAACGCTTCAAGATACGGAAACCGCGACCCTGTGCACGTGGACGGAAACGCTTCATTGTGCGGCCCTCATCTACTAGTGCCTCAACAACCCAGAGCTCTGAAGCATCACGGATTGCTGGGTTCTTAGCCTTCGCATTTGCAACTGCAGAGTTAAGAAGTGTGAACACATCTTGTCCTGCAGCCTGTGGTGCGAACTTTAAAATGTTGAGTGCTTCATCAGCACGTTGTCCACGGATAAGGTCGACGATACGACGAGCCTTCTGTGGTGTGTGACGGATGTCGCGCAATACTGCGCGAGCGATCAATGAGTTTTCTTGTGTGTTAGCCACGAGCTGCCTTTCGATCGTCGCCCTTAACGTGACCACGGAAGGTACGTGTTGGGGAGAATTCACCTAGCTTGTGTCCAACCATTGCATCAGTTACGAAAACCGGAATGTGCTTACGGCCATCGTGTACTGCAATGGTGTGTCCGATCATTGAAGGAATGATCATTGAGCGGCGTGACCAGGTCTTGATCACGTTCTTTGTGTTGGCATCGTTTTGTGCATCTACCTTCTTCTGTAGATGTCCATCAACGAATGGACCCTTCTTGAGACTTCTTGGCATGAGGGCTCCTACCTACCGCTTCTTATTCGACTTGCGACGACGGACGATCATTGAATCTGATGCTTTCTTCTTACGAGTGCGGCCTTCAGGCTTACCCCATGGAGTCACTGGGTGACGTCCACCAGAAGTTTTACCTTCACCACCACCGTGTGGGTGATCTACTGGGTTCATAACAACACCACGTGTTGTTGGGCGAATACCTAACCAACGCTTACGACCAGCTTTTCCGTAGTTGATATTTCCCTGCTCTGCGTTTCCAACTTCACCAACAGTTGCGCGGCAACGAACATCAACGTTACGAATTTCGCCAGATGGCATACGTAGTTGTGCATAAGGACCATCCTTTGCAACCAACTGAACTGATGCACCAGCTGAACGAGCAATCTTTGCTCCTCCACCTGGACGAAGTTCAATTGCGTGCACAGTTGTTCCTACTGGAATATTACGAAGTGGCAAGTTATTACCAGGCTTGATATCGGCCTTTGGACCGTTTTCAATAGTTGCGCCTTGAATCAACTTGTCTGGTGCAATGATGTAACGCTTTTCTCCATCTGCGTAGTGCAGAAGAGCAATGCGAGCAGTGCGGTTTGGGTCGTACTCAATGTGAGCAACCTTTGCCGGAATGCCATCTTTGTCATTGCGAACAAAATCGATGAGACGGTAGGCACGCTTGTGTCCGCCACCTTGGTGACGAATAGTGATGCGACCTTGGTTGTTACGTCCACCCTTTGAGTGAATTGGACGAACAAGTGACTTTTCAGGAGTCGAGCGAGTGATTTCAGCGAAATCAGGAACGCTTGCGCCGCGTTGACCAGGGGTCGTTGGCTTTAATTTACGAAGTGCCATGATGATCCTTTTCTTTTCCAGGTCCAGTTCCGCTTAGGAAACCGGTCCTCCGAAAATGTCGATGCGGTCGCCAGCTGCAACTTGAACAATCGCGCGCTTGGTGTCTTTACGCTTTCCATCACCAAAACGAGTCTTCTTGTTCTTGCCCTGACGGTTCATTGTGTTAACGCTTACTACCTTCACGCCGAATACCTTTTCAACAGCGATCTTGATCTCTGTCTTATTAGCATCTGGTGCAACGATGAATGTGTACTTGTTCTCGTCAAGCAACCCGTAGCTCTTTTCAGAGACAACTGGTGCAACTAGAACGTCGCGGTAATCTTTCATGCGCTGACCTCACTTTCACGTGCAACTGAAGTTGTGCTCTTGCCCTTTGAAGGAGCCTTGAGGAAATCTTTGATCGCAGCTTCTGAGAAAACAACGTCATCGCTCTTGAGGATGTCGTATGCGTTCAACTGATCTGGAACAAGAAGGTGCATGTCATCAGCGTTACGAAGTGAACGCCATGCAAGATCCTCAGTACGTGAGACAACCACAAGAAGATTCTTGCGATCACTGAACTGACGAACTGCTGCAATTGCTGTCTTCGTTGAAGCTGTCGTTGCGATTGAATCCAGCACGTGAATACGATCGTTGCGCTGGCGGTCTGAAAGAACTCCGCGAAGGGCTGCAGCAATCATCTTCTTTGGTGTGCGTTGGAAGTAAGAACGTGGGCGAACAGCGTGTGCTGCACCTCCACCGCGTTGCAACGGAGCACGGATAGAACCCTGACGGGCACGACCTGTTCCCTTTTGCTTGAACGGCTTCTTACCTGAACCAGAAGTTTCTCCACGGTTCTTAGCCTTTTGTGTTCCCTGGCGAGCAGCTGCTAGTTGAGCAGTTACTACCTGGTGAATTAAAGGAATATTTGTTTGAACATCGAAGATCTCAGTTGGTAGATCTACTGATCCAACCTTCTTACCTTCTGCGTTCTTTACTTCAACAGTAAGCGCCATGATTAGTTGCCAGCCTTTCCTGCTGTTTCATAGATCGCGTGCTTAGCTGCAGAGCGGATGAAAACAAGCTGTCCGTCTGGGCCAGGAACTGATCCCTTGATAAGAAGTAAGTTGCGGTCTGCATCAACAGAGTGCACAACAAGGTTTTGAGTTGTAACGCGAACGCCACCCATAACACCTGACATGCGCATACCCTTGAAAACACGACCTGGTGTTGAACATGCACCGATTGAACCTGGCATACGGTGCTTACGATCAACACCGTGAGATGAACCAAGACCACCGAAACCGTGGCGCTTCATAACACCAGCAGTTCCTTTACCTGTGCTTGTTCCCGTTGCATCAACTAATTCGCCAGCTGCGAAAACTGATGCACCAAGTTCTTGTCCAACTGTGTAGTTAGTTGTATCAAGTGTGCGAAGTTCTGCTACTGAACGGCGTGGTGTAACACCAGCCTTTGCGAAGTGGCCTGCAAGTGGCTTTGTAATCTTCTTTGGGTCGATTGCGCCGAACGCGATCTGAACAGCTGAGTAACCATCTTTCTCAGGTGTGCGGATCTGTGTCACAACACATGGACCTGCTTCAACAACGGTTACTGGAACCATCTTGTTGTTAGCATCAAAAACTTGGGTCATACCAAGCTTCTTACCGAGGACGCCCTTGATGGACGATCCAGCTGCTTGAGTTGTAAAAGTCATTGTTGTCGTCCTTTCCTTAGAGCTTAATCTCGATGTCGACGCCGGCTGGCAAGTCAAGACGCATCAATGAATCAACAGTCTTAGGTGTTGGGTCGATGATGTCGATTAGGCGCTTATGTGTGCGCATCTCGAAATGTTCGCGGCTGTCCTTATATTTGTGAGGAGAGCGAATAACACAGTAAGTGTTCTTCTCTGTTGGTAGCGGCACTGGACCCGCGACCGTCGCACCAGTGCGCTCAACAGTTTCAACGATTTTCTTCGCTGAACTATCAATCACCTCATGGTCGTAGGCCTTGAGTCGAATGCGGATCTTTTGTCCCGCCATGTCGTTCTCCTTCTTTTTTATACTTCGTTTAAATTTAGTTTTCAAACTTTTGTTATTACCCGGCGGTTTTTACGCCGCCGGGCTCAAACATTTAATTCTGTGGAGCTATTACTTCTTAATCTTTGTAACGCGACCAGCACCTACTGTGCGGCCACCTTCACGGATTGCGAAGCGAAGTCCTTCTTCCATTGCGATTGGCTGAATTAGCGTTACTGCCATTTCAGTGTTATCGCCAGGCATAACCATTTCTGTACCTGCTGGAAGTGTTACAACACCAGTTACGTCAGTTGTACGGAAGTAGAACTGTGGACGGTAGTTGTTAAAGAATGGTGTGTGACGTCCGCCTTCATCCTTTGAAAGGATGTATGCAGATGCATCAAACTCTGTGTGAGGTGTGATTGAACCAGGCTTGCAAACAACCTGACCACGCTCAACATCTTCACGCTTTAGACCACGTAGTAGAAGTCCAACGTTCTCGCCAGCCTGACCTTCGTCAAGAAGCTTACGGAACATTTCAACACCTGTAACAGTTGTCTTCTGAGCTTCTGTGCGGATTCCAACGATTTCAACTTCTTCGTTAACCTTTACGATTCCGCGCTCAATACGACCAGTGATAACTGTTCCACGACCTGTGATTGTGAAAACGTCTTCTACTGGCATAAGGAATGGCTTATCAACTTCGCGTGCTGGCTGTGGAATAAATGCATCTACTGCATCCATTAGCTCCATCAACTTGTCAGCCCACTTCTGGTCACCCTCAAGTGCCTTTAGTGCTGAGATGCGAACGATTGGAGTGTCATCGCCTGGGAACTCGTACTTAGATAGAAGTTCACGAACTTCCATTTCAACTAGTTCTAGAATTTCTTCATCGTCAACCATGTCTGACTTGTTAAGAGCCACAACGATTGATGGAACGCCAACCTGACGAGCAAGTAGTACGTGCTCCTTAGTCTGTGGCATTGGACCGTCTGTAGCTGCAACAACGAGGATTGCTCCGTCCATCTGTGCAGCACCAGTGATCATGTTCTTGATGTAGTCAGCGTGACCTGGGCAGTCAACGTGTGCGTAGTGACGCTTCTCTGTCTGGTACTCGATGTGAGCGATAGAGATTGTGATACCGCGTTGACGCTCTTCAGGAGCCTTATCGATATCTGAGAATGCTGTAGCAGCATTCAGTGTTGGGAATTTGTCATGCAAAACTTTTGAGATCGCTGCAGTAAGAGTGGTCTTTCCATGGTCAATGTGACCGATGGTTCCAATGTTTACGTGCGGCTTTGTGCGCTCGAACTTGGCCTTTGCCATTTTGGTTCCTCTTTCGTTTACTAGTGCTTAGTTATTAGGGGTTGTGCTTTTTAGTGCTAGGGATTTATTCGCCGCGAACCTTCGCAATGATTTCTTTCGCTACGTTGCCAGGTACTTCGGCATACGAATCGAATTCCATTGAGTAGCTTGCGCGACCTTGAGTTCTGGAGCGGAGATCGCCGACATAGCCGAACATCTCTGACAACGGAACTAGCGCCCTAACAACGCGGGCACCTGACCGCTCATCCATGGCCTGAATTTGACCACGACGACTGTTGAGATCGCCGATGACATCACCCATGAAGTCTTCAGGGGTAACAACTTCGACCTTCATTACTGGTTCAAGAATTGCAGGATCAGCAAGCTTTGACGCTTCCTTGAACGCTGCGATACCAGCCACCTTGAAAGCGAGCTCCGATGAGTCAACATCGTGATACGCGCCGTCAAGAAGAGTTACTCGTACATCAGTTAATGGGTAACCAGCAAGAGGACCTGAGGTCATTGCTTCTTGGCAACCCTGATCTACTGAAGGGATGTACTCGCGTGGAACGCGACCTCCAGTGATCTTGTTTACGAATTCATATCCGCCTTCAACTTCACCAGTTGGAAGTGGCTCGATAGCAATCTGAATCTTTGCGAACTGTCCAGAACCACCAGTCTGCTTCTTGTGTGTGTAGTCGTGACGAGCAACAGCCTTGCGAAGTGTTTCGCGGTAAGCAACCTGAGGCTTACCAACGTTTGCTTCAACCTTGAACTCGCGACGCATACGGTCAACAAGAATTTCAAGGTGAAGTTCACCCATACCAGCGATGATTGTCTGGCCTGTTTCTTCATCAGTCTTAACGTGGAATGTTGGATCTTCTTCAGACAAACGCTGAATCGCAACGCCAAGCTTTTCTTGGTCACCCTTTGTCTTTGGCTCGATAGCAACAGAGATAACTGGTGCTGGGAAGTCCATTGATTCAAGGATTACTGGCTTAGCTGGATCACAGAGAGTCTCACCTGTTGTTGTGTCCTTAAGACCCATAACAGCAACGATCATTCCTGCACCAACATTGTCACGCTCTTCGCGCTTGTTTGCGTGCATCTGGTAAATCTTTCCAATGCGCTCCTTGCGATCCTTAGCTGAGTTCAAGATTGTTGAACCAGTTTCTAGAACGCCTGAGTACACGCGGATAAAAGTAAGTTTTCCAAGGTGTGGATCTGTCATGATCTTGAAAGCAAGAGCTGAGAAAGGCTCGTCATTCTTTGGAAGACGCTTGATTTCCTTCTCAGCATCATTCATGTCATGACCAACGATTGCATCAACATCTAGTGGGCTTGGAAGGTAGCGAACAACAGCATCAAGCATTGGCTGAACGCCCTTGTTCTTAAATGCTGAACCAGTTAGAACTGGAGAAAGCTTTGCAGCAAGTGTTGCGCGACGAATACCGGCAATGATTTCTACTTCTGTTAATTCAATTCCTTCTAGGAACTTCTCCATCAACACATCATCATTTTCAGCAAGAGTTTCTAGCATTTCTAGGCGAGCAGCCTTTGCTGCTTCTAGCATGTCAGCTGGAATCTCTTCAACTGTGTAATCTTCACCCTTTTGTGTTTCTCCACGCCAGGTAAGTGCCTTCATCGCGATTAGATCGACAACACCAAGGAAGTCAGACTCTGCACCGATTGGAAGTTGTAGAACTAATGCAACAGCATTTAGGCGATCCTTGATCATGCCAACGCACTTATCAAATGATGCACCTGTACGGTCTAGCTTGTTAACAAAACAAATACGTGGAACTGAGTAACGATCTGCTTGACGCCATACAGTTTCAGATTGTGGCTCAACACCAGCAACACCGTCGAATACAGCAACCGCGCCATCTAGAACACGAAGTGAACGCTCTACTTCAACTGTGAAGTCAACGTGACCAGGTGTATCAATGATGTTGATGAGGTGCTTGTCCCACATACATGTAGTTGCAGCTGAAGTGATCGTGATTCCACGTTCTTGCTCCTGCTCCATCCAGTCCATGGTTGCCGCACCTTCGTGCACTTCACCGATCTTGTAGTTAATACCTGTGTAGAAAAGGATGCGCTCAGTAGTCGTGGTTTTTCCCGCGTCGATGTGAGCCATGATTCCGATGTTGCGAACCGTAGCTAGATCGATCTTCTCTACTGTTGACACTTATATTCCTCTTCTCGTCTTTTCGTAAATTCGTGGATTACCAGCGGTAGTGAGCAAACGCCTTGTTTGCTTCCGCCATTTTGTGGGTGTCTTCGCGACGCTTTACAGCAGCACCAAGGCCGTTGCTTGCATCAATAAGCTCATTCATTAAACGCTCTGCCATTGACTTTTCGCGGCGTGAACGTGAGTAATCAATTAACCAACGTAGCGCCAAAGTTGTTGAACGGCTTGCCTTAACTTCAACTGGCACCTGGTAAGTGGCTCCACCAACACGGCGTGAGCGAACTTCAACAGCTGGCTTGATGTTATCTAGCGCGCGCTTCAAAGTGATCAGTGGATCAACCTGTGTCTTCTCGCGAGTACCTTCTAGTGCGTTGTAAACAATTGCTTCAGCAGTTGAACGCTTACCGTGTAGAAGAACGCGGTTAATTAGCGCAGTAACAACTGGTGAGTTGTAAACAGGATCTGCAACAACAGGTGACTTAACAACGGGGCCTTTACGTGGCATTAGCTAGCCTTCTTCTCTCTCTTAGTTCCGTAGCGTGAACGTGATTGCTTACGGTTCTTAACACCTTGTGTATCTAGTGATCCGCGAATGATCTTGTAACGAACACCAGGCAAATCTTTTACACGACCACCGCGAACAAGAACAATGGAGTGCTCTTGCAAGTTGTGACCTTCACCTGGAATGTATGCAGTGACTTCCATGCCACTAGTAAGACGTACACGTGCAACCTTGCGAAGAGCAGAGTTTGGTTTCTTAGGGGTTGTTGTATAAACGCGTGTGCAAACACCGCGTCGTTGTGGTGAACCCTTAAGTGCAGGTGTGCTTGTCTTCGTAGTCTTTTCTGCACGACCACGACGAACTAGCTGTTGAATTGTTGGCACTTCATCTCCATTCGTAACTTCGTTACTGATCTTTATTCACGCTTATTTGCCGACCCACGCGGTCGGGTGTGTTGCACCCGATTCGCATATGTTCCGTAAAAAGTTTTGCAACTTGTTCACGAACGCAAGCAAAGAAGCCCTATAAAAGAGCAGACGCGAAGGGTAACCCAACCCGCTCACGCGAGGCAAATCCGTGCTTTTACTCCTTTATTGGGAGATGGGCCCTAAACCAGCCAGAATTTGCTCCTCGGCGTGTCGGGATCCCTCGAGGGTATAGATCCACCTTTGGAAATTCCCTGAAGAAAAACTCACTATTACCCCCGGCTTTTTACGCTTAATGACGCAAAAATCCTTGGTTTTGAGCCTGCGCATGACCCCAATGAGGACCACATAGGGAAAAGCTGTGCCTGGGGCACGCACCCCTTGAAGCACCTGGGTGGTCCACAAGTTTTCTACAAATTCGATGGATTCGACCTGGCTGACAAGAGCCTTTGGGGCTGGCCAGCATGCGGCCACCTTTTCTAAGGGGCTCAATTGGAGCCTGAGCTCTGTGCCATCCGTTACCAAAATCGCCATAGAAAGAAGGGTACTACTGATGCCATTTATGGTTCGCTGGGTTCATGAGCACACCACATATCTCGGCTAAAAAGGGCGACATTGCCGATCGCATCCTTCTACCTGGCGACCCACTGCGCGCTAAGTGGATTGCAGATAACTACCTAGAAAATGTTACGCAATTTAATGCAGTGCGAAATATGTTTGGTTTCACCGGAACTTATAAAGGGGAACGAGTTTCTGTCATGGGAACTGGCATGGGTCTTCCTTCTATTTCAATTTATGCAACTGAACTTTTCAATGAATACGATGTTCAGGTAGCAATTAGAATCGGAACATGCGGCGGATTGCTAGAAAAGACAAAAGTTGGCGATGTCATTCTTGCAATGAGTGCGTCAACTGATTCAAACATCAATCGTCGTTTTACAAACAACTTAGATTTTGCACCCCATGCAGATTTCAAACTATTACTTGCTGCCTATGAAGCATCCAAGGGCAATCCAAATGTTCATATCGGTGGCGTTGCCTCAATGGATTACTTCTATGATGAAACTGACTCTGCGCAGAAGTTGATTCAGCACGGAGTACTCGGTGTTGAAATGGAAGCTAGTGCTTTGTATTCAATTGCAGCGCGCAAGCAACGTCGTGCATTGGCGGTCTTAACTGTTTCTGATCACATCATTACCCACGAATCAATGCCTTCAGAACAGCGCGAGAAATCTCTTAATGCCATGGTGGAGATCGCACTAAGCGCCCTACTGAACGGATAAGTGATGACAACAGCTGAACTCTTATTACTTGGCATCGTTACATTCATCCTTGTTGATTTTGCTGCAGGTCGTGTCATTGATTTCCTCAATGAAAGCAACAAAAACGTCGCTCTGACAGGAGTGGCCGCAGAAATCTATAACCCAGATGAGTATGCAAAATCCCTTGAATATGGCACCGCCAAATACAAGGTGGAGATGCTGACCACTGTAATAACCACTGTAGTAATGCTTTCAGCCATCATTTTGGGCTGGTTTGCTTGGCTGGATCAGGTGATTAGAGACCGTTATAGCAATGATCTGCTGGTAACTGTGATCTTTTTTGGCGTTCTGATTCTGCTCTCCATGATCGGAAATCTTCCTATTTCCTATTACTCAACCTTTGTTATCGAAGAAAAGTTTGGCTTTAACAAGACAACCAAGAAGTTGTTTGTCATGGACACAATCAAGCAGTTATTGCTCAGTGTTGCACTTGGTCTGCCAGTAATTGCATTGATTGCCTGGATCTACCAATCGCTGCAATCCACATTCTGGCTTGTTGGTTGGCTTGCAGTCTCTGCGATCACCTTATTCATGTTTGTTTTTGGAACACGAATCTTCTTGCCAATGTTTAATAAGTTAAAGCCACTACCAGAAGGTGAGCTACGCACTGAAGTTGAGGCTTACTGCCAATCCCAAGGTTTTCCACTATCAAAGTTGTGGGAGATGGATGCATCAAAGCGTTCCACAAAACTAAATGCTTTCTTTTCAGGCATGGGCAAGGTAAAGATCATCGGTCTCTATGACACTTTGATTGAAAAGCTAACGACAAAGGAAACTGTTGCAGTCCTTGCTCACGAGGTTGGTCACTACAAGCGCAAGCACGTCTACACAATGTTTGCCTTTAGTAACATCCAAACACTAGTTATTTTTTCTTTGATGGGTTGGCTACTGGGTAATCCAAACCTTTCAAAGGCACTTGGCTCAGATATTCCAAGCTTTCATCTTTCAATGATCGCATTCTTCATGCTGTTTACACCGGTTTCAACTGTGCTGGGATTGATTAACAACTCATTCTCACGCCACAACGAATACCAAGCAGATCAGTACTCAATCGATACCTATCCAGGTGCGCGGGACCATATGTATTCAGCACTCAAGAAACTATCTGTTGAGTCTTTGAGTAACTTAAACCCACACCCTGTATACGTTGCGGTGCATTACTCACACCCACCGATTCTTGATCGATTGGCCAATCTGAAGAAATAGCCTGTTATTACAATAGAAAAGCCCCTGATTTCTCAGGGGCTTTTCTTATTAAGTAAGTTTTAACGAGGTACTTCAACCTCATCGAGACGAACAGCCTCACCAGAACCTTGTTGGTCAAATGGTGTGAAGTCGTACTCGTCATATGCTGCATAAACAGCGGCCTTTGCTTCTTCCGTTGGCTCAACACGAATGTTGCGGTAACGGGCAAGACCAGTACCAGCAGGAATCAACTTACCGATGATGACGTTCTCCTTCAGACCAAGCAATGGATCGCTCTTCTCTGAAAGTGCGGCATCTGTAAGTACACGAGTTGTTTCCTGGAATGAAGCCGCTGACAACCATGACTCAGTTGCAAGAGATGCCTTAGTGATACCCATTAGTTCTGGGCGACCTGAAGCAGCCTTTCCACCTGATGTCACAACGCGACGGTTTTCAGTCTCGAAACGACCACGCTCAACAAGCTCGCCTGGAAGTAGATCCGCGTCCCCTGCTTCTAGCACAGTGATGCGCTTTAGCATTTGACGAACAATTACTTCAACGTGCTTATCGTGAATTCCTACACCCTGTGAGCGATACACAGACTGGATTTCATTAACCAAGTGAACCTGAGTTGCACGTGGTCCAAGAATACGAAGAACCTGCTTTGGATCAATCGCGCCAACAACCATCTTCTGGCCAACTTCAACGCGTGAACCATCTTCAACAAGTAGCTTCTGACGACGAGTGATTGGGTAAGCAACCTCTTCGCCTCCATCATCTGGAGTAACGACGATCTTCTTACCCTTTGCATCTTCGCGGAATGAAACAACACCTGCAGTTTCAGCGATCGGTGCAACACCCTTAGGTGTGCGAGCTTCGAAGAGCTCAACGATACGTGGAAGACCGTGAGTGATGTCATCACCAGCAACACCACCAGTGTGGAAGGTACGCATTGTTAGCTGTGTACCAGGCTCACCGATTGACTGTGCTGCAATGATTCCAACTGCTTCACCGACTGCAACGCGCTGACCTGCTGCAAGTGAACGACCGTAGCAAGCTGCACACTGTCCGACCTTGCTATCGCAAGTTAGAACTGAGCGAATCTTTACTTCGTCAATGCCAGCTGCAACAAGTTCATCGATGTTGCGATCTCCAAGATCAGTACCTGCTGGAAGAATTACCACGCCATCAACAACTGCATCTTCAGACAATGTGCGTCCGAATACTGAAGTTTCAACGTGATCAAACTTAACTAGGCCACCTGACTCTTGACGAACACCAACCTGTAGAACAAGACCGCGATCAGTACCGCAATCTTCTTCACGGATGATGACATCCTGAGCAACGTCGCAGAGACGACGAGTTAGGTAACCAGAGTCAGCGGTACGAAGCGCTGTATCTGCAAGACCCTTACGAGCACCGTGAGTAGAAATGAAGTACTCAAGTACTGAAAGTCCTTCACGGAAGTTTGACTTGATCGGGCGAGGAATAATTTCACCCTTTGGATTTGCTACAAGACCACGCATACCCGCAATCTGACGGATCTGCATCATATTTCCACGAGCACCAGAGAAGACCATCATCCACACTGGGTTAATGCGAGGGAAGTTTTCTTCCATCTCCTTACCCACTTCAGCTGTTGCCTTTGTCCAGATCTCGATCAATTCCTGACGACGCTCGTCATCAGTGATGAGTCCCTTTTCATATTGCGATTGAACCTTGTCAGCCTGTGTTTCGTAGCTTTCAAGAATTTCCTTCTTGCGTGGTGGTGTAACAACATCTTCGATACCGATTGTTGCACCAGCGCGAGTTGCCCAGTGGAAGCCAAGTGACTTCAACGCATCAAGCGTTTCTGCCACAACTACCTTTGGATAGAACTCAGCAAGGCGATCAACAATTGATCCAAGCTGCTTCTTTGTTACATCAAGATCAACAAATGGGTAATCGGCTGGAAGCGCTTCGTTAAACAACGCGCGACCAATTGTTGTTTCAATTGTCTCTGATGTTGGAGTCAAGCGAATTTTGATCTTCGCTTGCAATGACACTGAGTGCTGATCGTGAGCCATGATCGCTTCTGCAATAGAACTGAATGCACGACCTTCACCTAGCTCGTTGTCACGAACCATTGTTAAGTAGTAAAGGCCAAGAACCATGTCCTGTGTAGGAGATGTAATTGGACGGCCTGATGCTGGTGACAAGATGTTGTTTGAAGACAACATCAAGATGCGAGCTTCTGCCTGTGCTTCAGCAGAGAGAGGTAAGTGAACCGCCATCTGGTCACCGTCGAAGTCAGCGTTAAATGCTGTACATACGAGTGGGTGAATCTGAATTGCTTTACCTTCAACCAATTGTGGTTCGAAAGCCTGAATACCTAGACGGTGAAGGGTTGGTGCGCGGTTAAGCAGAACAGGATGCTCTGCAATAACCTCTTCAAGAACATCCCAAACAACTGGACGTGCACGCTCAACCATACGCTTTGCAGACTTAATGTTCTGCGCGTGGTTTAGATCTACAAGTCGCTTCATTACGAATGGCTTGAATAGTTCAAGTGCCATCTGCTTTGGAAGACCGCACTGGTGCAGCTTCAACTGTGGACCAACAACAATTACTGAACGACCTGAGTAGTCAACGCGCTTACCGAGCAAGTTCTGACGGAAACGTCCTTGCTTACCCTTAAGCATGTCTGACAATGACTTCAGTGCGCGGTTACCCGGACCTGTAACTGGACGACCACGACGACCGTTATCGAACAACGCATCTACAGCTTCCTGCAACATACGCTTTTCATTGTTAACGATGATCTCTGGTGCACCGAGATCAGCAAGACGCTTCAAACGGTTGTTACGGTTGATAACACGACGGTATAGATCGTTTAGATCTGAAGTCGCAAAGCGACCGCCGTCTAGCTGAACCATTGGACGTAGATCAGGTGGAATAACTGGAACACAATCAAGAACCATTGATGCTGGCTTGTTGCTTGTTGTAAGGAATGCGTTAACAACCTTCAAGCGCTTGATTGCACGAGTCTTCTTTGCACCCTTGCCATTTTCAGAAAGATCTGTAAGTAGCTTGTGCTCAGTTTCTAGATCAAATGTCTCTAGACGACGCTTGATTGCAGCTGCGCCCATGTCACCCTTGAAGTACATGCCATAACGGTCACGCATTTCACGGTAAAGGTTCTCATCGCCTTCAAGATCTTGAACCTTAAGGTTTTTGAAGCGTGCCCACACATCCTCTAGACGTGTGATTTCACGCTCTGCACGATCACGGATCGCCTTAAGTTCGCGTTCGGCTGATTCACGAACCTTGCGCTTAACATCTGACTTTGCATCCTCTGCTTCGAGTTCTGCAAGATCTGATTCAAGCTTCTTGGTGCGCACATCAACATCGTTATCGCGACGTGTTTCGATCTTCTTGCGATCATTAGCAAGCTTCTTTTCCATCTGTGGCATATCTTCTTCGCGCGCCTCAGTATCAACTTCTGTGATCATGTAAGCAGCGAAGTAAATAACCTTTTCTAGATCCTTTGGAGCAAGATCAAGTAGGTAACCAAGGCGTGATGGAACACCCTTGAAGTACCAAATGTGAGTTACAGGAGCTGCAAGCTCGATGTGACCCATGCGTTCGCGACGAACCTTTGCACGTGTGACTTCAACACCACAACGCTCGCAAATGATTCCCTTGAATCGAACGCGCTTGTACTTACCGCAATAACATTCCCAGTCACGAGTAGGTCCGAAGATCTTCTCGTCGAATAGGCCGTCCTTTTCAGGCTTTAGTGTGCGGTAGTTAATAGTCTCTGGCTTCTTAACCTCACCAAAAGACCATTCACGAATATTGTCTGCAGATGCGAGACCGATACGTAGTTCATCAAAGAAGTTGACATCTAACATGTTATTTTCCCTCTCACACTTCTTCTACGCTGCTTGGCTCAACTCGTGACAAGTTGATACCTAGCTCTTCGGCGGCACGGAATACTTCTTCATCTGTATCGCGCATTTCAATTGCGACACCTTCTGAAGAAAGCACTTCTACATTGAGACATAGTGATTGCATTTCCTTGATAAGTACCTTGAATGACTCAGGGATACCTGGCTCAGGAATGTTTTCACCCTTAACGATTGCTTCGTACACCTTTACGCGGCCGAGAACATCGTCTGACTTAATAGTGAGTAGTTCTTGGAGTGTGTAAGCAGCACCGTATGCTTCAAGTGCCCACACTTCCATTTCACCAAATCGCTGACCACCGAATTGAGCCTTACCACCGAGTGGTTGCTGCGTGATCATTGAGTATGGACCAGTTGAACGTGCGTGAATCTTGTCATCAACCAAGTGGTGGAGCTTCAAGATGTACATGTATCCAACTGAAATTGGTGTTGGGTATGGCTCGCCGGAACGACCATCAAACAACTTGGCCTTTCCGCTCTTACCAATAAGTTGTAGACCATCACGGTTTGGAAGAGTTGCAGAAAGTAGACCTGAGATTTCATCTTCAAGCGCACCATCGAAAACAGGAGTAGCAAACTTTGTTCCTGGTTCGCCCTTTTCCGCACCGATTGCACGCATGTGCTTCTGCCATGCTTCATCAACACCTGAAAGATCCCAACCAGTTTTTGCTACCCAACCTAAGTGCATTTCAAGAACCTGACCAACGTTCATACGACCAGGTACACCAAGTGGGTTTAGTACAACATCTACTGGAGTTCCATCTTCAAGGAATGGCATGTCTTCTACTGGAAGGATCTTAGAAATAACACCCTTGTTACCGTGGCGACCCGCAAGCTTGTCACCATCTTGAATCTTGCGCTTTTGTGCAACATAAACGCGAACCAATTGGTTAACGCCAGCTGCAAGCTCGAAACCTTCTTCAGATTCAAAGATCTTTACGCCGATAACCTTTCCAGATTCACCGTGTGGAACCTTGAGAGATGTATCGCGAACTTCACGAGCCTTCTCACCAAAGATTGCACGAAGCAAACGCTCTTCAGGTGTTAGTTCAGTTTCTCCCTTAGGAGTTACCTTTCCAACCAAGATGTCGCCAGGAACTACATCGGCGCCAACGCGAATGATTCCGCGCTCATCTAGATCTGAGAGAACTTCTTCAGAAACGTTAGGGATATCGCGAGTGATTTCTTCTGCACCAAGCTTGGTATCGCGAGCATCAACTTCATACTCTTCGATGTGGATTGATGTAAGAACATCATCCTGAACTAGGCGCTGAGAAAGGATGATCGCATCTTCGTAGTTGTGACCTTCCCATGACATGAATGCCACGAGTAGGTTCTTTCCGAGCGCCATTTCACCCTGATCGGTACAAGGACCGTCAGCGATAACTGAGCCAAATTCAACGCGCTGACCTTCAGAAACAACAACCCTCTGGTTGTATGAAGTTCCTTGGTTTGAACGTGTGAACTTGTGCAGTGAATAAGTTTGGTAAGTCGAGTCATCTGCCATGACCTTAACTTCATCAGCAGAAACTTCAGTAACAACGCCGGCCTTAGTTGCAGTTACAACATCTCCTGCATCAACTGCGGCACGGAACTCCATGCCTGTACCAATGACTGGTGCTTCTGCACGCATCAAAGGAACTGACTGACGCATCATGTTAGAACCCATCAACGCACGGTTTGCATCATCGTGCTCAAGGAACGGAATCATTGCTGTTGCAACAGACACCATCTGACGTGGAGAAACATCCATGTAATCAACTTCATCAGCTGGGATGTATTCAACTTCGCCACCACGACGACGTACAAGTACGCGTGCTTCTGCAAAGTGATTGTCATCTGTTAGTGGTGCATTTGCCTGCGCGATGATGTGTTCATCTTCTTCATCTGCAGTTAGGTAATCAACCTGATCTGTAACGCGACCCTTTGAAACCTTGCGGTAAGGAGTTTCGATAAATCCAAATGCTGTAACGCGACCATATGTTGCAAGTGATCCGATAAGACCAATGTTTGGTCCTTCAGGAGTTTCAATTGGACACATACGTCCGTAGTGAGATGGGTGAACGTCACGAACTTCGAAACCTGCGCGGTCACGTGAAAGACCACCAGGACCAAGTGCAGATAGACGACGCTTGTGTGTAAGTCCTGACAAAGGATTTGTCTGATCCATGAACTGTGACAACTGAGAAGTTCCGAAGAACTCCTTGATTGACGCAACTACTGGACGGATGTTGATCAAAGTCTGAGGAGTAATTGCCTCAACATCTTGTGTCGTCATACGTTCGCGAACTACGCGCTCCATACGTGACAGACCGATGCGGACCTGATTTTGAATCAATTCACCAACAGTACGAAGGCGACGGTTACCGAAGTGATCGATATCGTCCTTTTCAACGCGAACTTCGCGGCCGTACTCCATCAATAGATCGCCGCGGTGAAGTGCTACTAAGTAGCGCAAAGTCGCAACAATGTCAGAGATAGTAAGCAGTGATGATGAAAGCTCAAGGTCTAGACCTAGCTTCTTATTAACCTTAAAGCGTCCGACCTTGGCCAAGTCATAACGCTTTGGGTTGAAGTAAAGGTTTTCAAGCAAGTTTTGTGCAGCTTCCTTAGTTGGAGGCTCACCTGGACGAAGCTTGCGATAGATATCTAGCAATGCTTCATCTTGCGTCTTTACTGTGTCTTTTTCAAGAGTGGCACGCATTGATTCAAACTCGCCGAACTCCTCAAGAATTTGTTCTTCAGTCCAACCAAGTGCCTTTAGGAACACTGTTACAGACTGCTTACGCTTACGGTCGATGCGAACACCAACAAGATCCTTCTTATCAACTTCAAACTCAAGCCAGGCACCGCGTGATGGAATTACCTTTGAAGTGAAAACATCTTTGTCAGAAGCTTTTTCAATTGTGCGCTCGAAGTACACACCAGGTGAACGAACTATCTGAGAAACAACTACGCGCTCGGTTCCGTTAATAACGAATGTTCCGCGAGCTGTCATTACTGGGAAGTCACCCATAAATACTGTCTGTGACTTAATTTCACCAGTGATGTTGTTTGTGAACTCTGCTGTTACGAACAATGGTTGTGCATATGTCATATCGCGTTCTTTGCACTCAGCAATTGAGTACTTAGGTGGCTCGAAACGGTGATCGCGGAAAGATAGAGACATCGTTCCCTGGAAATCTTCGATCGGAGAAATCTCTTCAAAGATTTCTTCAAGACCTGAAGTTGTTGGGATTTCTCCACGATTCATTGAATCGGTTGCTGCGATACGTGAACGCCATGCTTCGTTACCCAATAGCCAGTCAACGCTTTCAGTTTGCAGCGCTAATAGGTTAGGAACTTCTAGGGGTTCGCGGATCTTGGCGAATGAAACTCGACGAGGGGCTACTGAGATTTTTTTAGACGCGGCCAAGAGATGTCCTTCCAGACAATTTGCGGGAACGCACAACTATTAGGTCTCAGCCGCTATATGCCCTGACCATAGAAATTTGAGCGAAGGTGAAGAGTACCGACCTCACCCCCGCCCTGTCCAACCCGCTGCTTATACTCCTAAGCCAAGACCCTGTCAGGTCTTTTGGGATGTTTGTGGATGAAAAAACCCCGTCTGGCACGAGAGCCAAACGGGGTCTTTCGGGGTAATTATTGAAATTACTTGATTGTTACAGTCGCGCCAGCTGCCTCTAGTGCTGCCTTTGCCTTGTCTGCTGTCTCTTTGCTTGCCTTCTCTAGAAGGGTTGCTGGACATGCATCTACTAGGTCCTTCGCTTCCTTCAAGCCAAGGCTTGAATTTAGTCCGCGAACTTCCTTGATCACTGCAATCTTCTGTGATCCAGCGTTTTCCAAGATAACTGTGAACTCATCTTGTCCTGCATCTGCTGCGCCGCCTGCTGCTGCGCCGCCTGCTGCTGCCGCTGCCACTGGAGCTGCTGCTGTTACATCGAATTCAGTTTCGAATGACTTAACGAACTCTGAGAGCTCGACCAATGTCATTTCCTTGAACTGACCCAATAGATCTTCTGTGCTGAGCTTTGCCATATTCGTTATTCCTTCTCTTCTGTTTCTGGAGTTGCTTCTGTAGTTACTTCTGTTGCTTCAGCTACAGGAGCTTCTGCTACATCTGTTGGTGTCTCTACTGCTGCTTCTGCAGGAGCTTCGACTACTGCTTCAGCAGCTGGTGCCGCTTCTGCAACTGGCGCAGGTGCGCCTTGTTCTGATTCAAGTTTGATGCGAAGTGCGTCAAATATGCGCGCTGCCTTAGCAAGCGATCCCTTCATTGCACCAGCAAGCTTTGCCAACAGAACTTCACGAGACTCGAGGTTAGCGAGCTGCATGATCTCTGCAGGTGTTACAGACTTGCCTTCATAGAAACCACCCTTGATAACAAGGAATGGATTCTCTTTTGCAAAATCACGGAGGCTCTTTGCTGCATCAATTGGATCACCCTTGATGAATGCAACTGCTGATGGACCGGTTAGAAGATCATCTGCGATCTCTACTCCAGCATCCTTTGCTGCAATCTTTGTGAGAGTGTTCTTCACTACTGAGTACTTGGTTGTTGTACCAAGTGCACGGCGAAGTTCCTTCATTGATGTAACAGAAAGACCACGATATTCAGTTAGCACTGTTGCATTAGCTGTACGGAAATCCTCCGCAAGTTCAGCAACTGCTGTTGTCTTATCTGGGCGAGCCATTCGGTTCACCTTTCCTGTTTCATTGGTGACCGTAGGGAATAAAAAAATCCGTAACGCGTAAGCGCCACGGATTTACCATGATCACCTACGCGGGCTGAGATTTCCTCATTTATTCAGATCTACCTTGCGGTTGACCTGGACCTGCGGTCTTTGGTTATGGCGTAAGGCTAAAGGTGGGCAGCCTTCGGGGTCAAATTCAGCGCTTATTCCGGGCCCGATGCTCTTGAGCAGTTCGCGAAATCATGTGAGTGGGACCCCCAACGACCCCTGGTGCGCTCGCCCGATCGACGAACTTATCCCCCGTCGACTCCTCTTTGTTTGCGTGCGCGAGACTCTCCCCCCGTGCTTCTGCGTTCTCCCGAATCAACGCATCTCTCTCCCGCTGATCGATGAGAGTGGGAACTTGCTTTCGCTTTAATCGTTGAAAAAATCTTTGGAATTTCTTTAACACAGTTAAGAACCTCTCCAAATTTGAACTTGAATTGGAAATTACAGGAAATGTCGGTCTTGAGTCAATAGCCACTAATGAAAAAGGGCCCCAGCGCAATGCCGGGGCCCTACTTCTTAATGCTTATTAATTAGCTGATGGTTCGCGAACTAGGTTTGGATCGATAGCGATTCCAGGTCCCATCGTTGTTGAAACTACAGCCTTTTGTACATAGCGACCCTTTGAAGAGTTTGGCTTGGCACGAAGTACTTCTTCCATCGCAGCTGCATAGTTATCTGCAAGTTGATCTGCAGTAAATGAAGCCTTACCGATTAAGAAGTGAAGGTTTGAGTTCTTATCAACGCGGAATTCAATCTTTCCGCCCTTGATGTCTTCAACAGCCTTAGCAACATCTGTTGTAACAGTTCCTGTCTTTGGGTTTGGCATCAAACCACGAGGTCCTAGAACCTTACCGAGGCGACCGACCTTACCCATGAGGTCTGGTGTTGAAACAACTGCGTCGTAATCAAGACGGCCCTTTGAAACTTCTTCAATGAGTTCATCTCCACCGACGATGTCTGCACCAGCTGCGCGAGCTGCATCAGCATTTGCACCGTTCGCGAAAACCAAAACGCGAGCAGTCTTACCAGTTCCGTGTGGAAGGTTAACTGTTGAACGGATTGCTTGATCAGCCTTCTTAGGATCCACACCAAGTACTAGTGCAACTTCTACAGATGCGTCGTACTTAACTGTTGATGTTTCCTTAACAAGTGTTACTGCTTGTAGCGGTGTGTATAGGTGATCCTTCTTTACCTTTTCAGCTGCCGCTAAGTATTTCTTTGAGCGCTTCATTTCTTCCTCATTCCTCCCCTTCGGGAGCTAGTGGTTGTGGTTAGCGAACCAGCGAGGTTCTCCCACATCTCTTCACCAATTTGGTGCAGAGAAATTTAGTTATCCGTTGACTGTGATTCCCATTGAACGAGCAGTACCCGCAATGATCTTTGATGCTGCATCAATGTCATTTGCATTGAGGTCAGCCATCTTCTGTGTTGCGATCTCCTTGACCTGAGCCATGGTGATGTTTGCAACCTTAGTCTTATGAGGAACAGCTGATCCCTTTTCAACGCCAGCAGCCTTCAAGATCAAACGTGATGCAGGAGGTGTCTTGGTGATGAATGTGAATGAACGGTCTTCGTAGACAGTGATCTCAACTGGAATGATCTGGCCCTTTTGTGATGCTGTTGCATCGTTATATGCCTTCACGAACTCCATGATGTTGACACCATGCTGACCTAGCGCAGGACCAACTGGTGGTGCAGGTGTTGCTGCTCCAGCCTGAATCTGCAGCTTGATGAAGCCGGTTGCCTTCTTCTTTGGTGCCATTTCTGTTTCCTCTTTTTCTTGGTTTCTTAATTAAATCTTTTGTACTTGACCGAATGAAAGCTCTACAGGTGTTTCGCGTCCGAAGATCGAAACAAGCACCTTGAGTTTTGCTTGCTCTGGCATGATCTCTGAGATCGATGCTGGCAGCGTTGCAAAAGGGCCATCCATAACTGTTACTGACTCGCCTACTTCGAAATCAATAAGACGGATTTGATCCTTCTCTGACTTCTTCTGTGGACGTGGTGCCAGAATCTTTTCAACTTCATCCATGCTCAATGGAGATGGGTGGTGAGCGTTGCCGACGAAGCCTGTAACACCAGGAGTGTTACGAACTGCTGACCAAGACTCATCTGTTAGGTCCATGCGAACAAGAACATAACCTGGGTAGATGTTGCGCTTAACCATCTTGAACTGGCCGTTCTTAAGTTCCTTTACCTCTTCTTCAGGTACTTCAATCTGGAAGATGTAATCCTCCATATTTAATGAAGCGATACGGTTTTGAAGGTTGCCTTTAACCTTCTTTTCATATCCTGCATAAGAGTGGACTACATACCAGTCGCCAAGTGCTGTGCGCAGCGTGCGACGGAATTCTGCGTTTGGATCATTTTCATCTGATTCGATGTCGCCATCTTCATCTGATGCGAGCGCTAATTCAGGCTCGGTTGAAGCAACTGGCACTTCAACGATCTCTTCTTCAACTACAGGAGTTGCGATCTCTGTCGCATTGGCAGCCAGGGCTGCCTCAAATGCGTCTGCTTTGATCTCTTCAGTCATTTTTTTCCTTTATCCAAATACCCAGAAGACAAGTCTTCCAAGAACAAGGTCGATGAGAGATACAACGGCAATAATGAATGTCACGAACACAAGTACAACTGCTGTGTAAGTTGTTAGCTGATTACGTGTAGGCCAAACAACCTTGCGAAGTTCTGAAACTACTTGGCGATAGAAAAGTCCAACGCGCGCAAATAGACCGAGCTTCTCGGCTACTTGTTCAACTGACTCTGTCATCGTCATTTCCTTTCGATACTTCACGGATACTTCTTTATTACTTCTTGCAGGGCAGGAGGGACTCGAACCCCCAACCGGCCGCTTTGGAGACGGCAACTCTAGCCAATTGAGCTACTGCCCTTCGCGAGAGCATGGCAAAACCATAGGGAAAAGCAAACCCTCGTGAGCGTCGAAGTGTAGAGGCAAGGTGGGGTTCAGGTCTAACTCGCGCCTGAAATACGGCAGACTTACGCCTATGACTCCTCGTATCTCAGCCCGCATTGCAGCTATCGCAGAATCAGCCACTTTGGCCGTTGATGCAAAAGCAAAGGCGCTCAAAGCAGCTGGTCGTCCAGTAATTGGCTTTGGTGCAGGTGAACCAGATTTCCCAACACCTGATTACATCGTTGAAGCAGCAGCTGCAGCAACCAAGGTTGTTGCAAATCATCGCTACACACCAACACCAGGTTTGCCAGATCTACGTGAAGCAATCGTTGCTAAGACAAAGCGTGACAGTAACTATGACATCACCGTTGACCAAGTACTAGTAACAAATGGTGGAAAGCAGTCTGTCTATCAAGCATTTGCAACAATAATTGATCCAGGCGATGAAGTACTACTCCCGTCACCATTTTGGACAACATACCCAGAGTGCATCAAATTAGCTGGTGGAGTATCGGTTGAAGTCTTTGCTGATGAAACTCAAAACTATTTGGTCTCAGTTGAACAGTTAGAAGCTGTTCGCACACCAAAAACTAAGGCGCTACTTTTCTGCTCTCCATCAAACCCAACAGGTTCTGTTTATTCAGCAGAGCAAGTCAAAGCAATTGGTGAATGGGCTGTTAAGAACAACATCTGGATCATCAGCGATGAAATTTATGAGCACTTGCTATATGACGGCGCTAAAGCTCCATCACTTCCAGTGGTAGTCCCAGCACTTGCAGACACATGCATCATCATTAACGGAGTTGCAAAGACTTATGCGATGACTGGTTGGCGTGTGGGCTGGATGATTGGACCTAAAGATGTCATCAAAGCAGCGACAAACTTGCAATCACATTTAACATCAAATGTTTCAAACGTTTCACAGCGCGCAGCAATTGCAGCATTGACTGGAAATCTTGATGCTGTCCACACAATGGGTGAAGCATTTAACCGTCGTCGTAAGCTAATTGTTGATCTACTGAACGAGATCCCAGGATTTGAATGCCCAACACCTACTGGTGCGTTCTACGTATACCCATCAGTTAAGGGCGTACTAGGCAAAACAATCCGGGGAAAAACACCTACAACTTCTGCAGAGTTAGCAACGTTGTTACTTGAAGAGGTTGAAGTTGCTGCCGTACCAGGAGAGGCATTTGGTCCATCCGGATACTTACGCTTTTCATATGCAACAAGTGATGAAGACATTGTTGAAGGTATTGGCCGTATTAAAAAGCTACTTACAGAGGGCTAAATCTCGATCCCAATCAGATTTACTTCTGCTTCAAGTGTTATTCCAAATATCTCTTTAACCTGATCTCGCGCGCGCTTTGCAAGCTCTGCAATATCTGAAGCTGTTGCATCACCTGAGTTAGTCAATGCCAGCACATGCTTTGTTGAAATTCGCGCACCACCAACTTCATCGCCTTTATGCATTCCTGCATTTTCAATAAGCCATGCAGCAGAAATCTTCACGCGGCCATCATTAAGCGGCCATTTGGGTGCAGCATCCGGCAGACCATCTGCTGCTTGCTGAGTAATAATCGGATTTGTAAAGAAAGATCCAGCCGACCACGAATCATGATCATCTGGAGATAGCAACATTCCTTTGCTTGCACGAAGTTCTAAAACTGCTTCACGTGTTGCAACTACAGTTGCTTTATCTCCTGGTCGCACACCAAGTTTCTTTGCAAGTTCAAGATAAGTGATTGGATCACTGTATTCACCGCGGCGTAACTGGAACTGCACATCTAGTACTACATATCGCCCAGGGTGCGACTTAAATAAAGAGTTTCGGTATGAGAATTGGCATTCACTATTAGTAAAAGTCTTCAGTGCTTTTTCTTGGCGGTCATATGTACGAACCCGTGTGATGAACTCTGAAACTTCATGGCCGTAAGCACCGATGTTTTGAATTGGTGAGGCACCTACAGTGCCAGGAATTCCACTAAGGGTTTCAAGACCTGCAAACCCACTGGCGATAGTTGTTTGAACAAAAGTATCCCAATCTTCGCCTGCGCCGATTGTTAGCGTTGCACCACTGCATGCATCAACTTCGGATTGCACTGAATTGTTTGAGATTCGAATAACCGTTCCTTCAAAACCCTTATCAGCGATAAGAACATTGGTGCCCCCACCCATAATCAGAATTGGAGTATCGCCTGCCTCTTCAATAGCAGCGATGATTTGGGCCTCTGTTGAAACTTGAACAATTTTTGTAGCCGGGCCACCCACACGCAAGCTGGTGTATTGGGATAACTCGGTCATGTAGAAAGGTTACCTGCGCGGAGACAAAATTGCGCTTTTACCTCTGTACTTATCCAAGATACGGTCATAGTTCTTCTTGGACTGCACCTCGCGGTATTCGGGATCTGCGTCGTGATACCCATGATGACGCTCTTGCGTAAGAGGTAACTCCATTTGCAATAGCTTGCCACCTGCTTGGCGAATCTTTAAGGAGTACTCCATATCTGCATTTCGATAATACAAAGCACGAGGATTAAATCCACCTACTTCTTTCATTGCTGCGCGGTTAAAGGCCATGAAGTAAGAAAACAAAACATCAACTTCGCCAGGACCCTTGTCATCAACACTTCGCCAATCATCTTCAGTGTTAACTAATCCCCCGCGCCAACCCACAGCAACGTACTCACCCTTTTCAAGTTCTGCAACAACTGGCGTAACTGCATCGCCTGTAAAACGAGTTGAAGGGTCCATGATGATTACATACTTACTGTTAACCTTTTCTAGAAAAACGTTCGCACAATCTCCCCATGCAGCACCTGGATTAACTGAAATCAAGTAGGTGCGCTTATCCATCTGCTCAAACAATGAACCAGCATCACCAATTGCAATGATTGCGACGGCGCAATCGCTATTGGCCTTTATTGCTTTGACGGTTTCTAAAGCATCTTCTGTATATCCATCGACAATTAATCCAACCGTGACATCTTTTTCCAAATCAATCGTGCGGATGTCACGTGGGTAAGCAAGAGTTATGTAGGGCTTCTTAGGCTTTAGTTCATATCCCCCAACAACATCTACAACTTCAAAACCTGCTTGGAGCAATTCATCGCGGTATTTGTCGGCCAACGCAAAGTCTTTTGCAGCGCGTGCATCCATACGGGCTTGTGCCAGTGCAGTTACTGAATCTGGAACACTCACTTAATCACCACTGCTTTAGCCATACCCAATACCTTCACGCCAGCAGATGTGGCACTCAAGGTTATTGAAATGCGATCACCATCAATCTCAGAAACTGTTGCAGAAACAGTTAAATCAACCTTTTGATCCACCGGCACAATCACAGGCTTCACAAAGCGTGCTGAATACTCTTTAACTGCAGCTGATCCCCCTGCCCAATCAGTCACATACTTACCAACCAAGGCCATAGTTAACATGCCATGTGCAATTACGTTAGGAAGTCCGACAGAGAGTGCAAACTCTTCATTTTGATGAATTGGATTCTGATCTCCGCTTGCATCTGCATATGCCTTGAGCATTGCACGATCTAGGTAGAAGACTTTTTCATCTAATACGGTGCCAACCTCAATCATGCCCGCACCACCAAAGTAGACCAAGAGGAAACGACTAATTCAGAACCGTTATGTAAATCTGAGCGTACGGAGACAATTTCATTTCCTGCAGCAACCCGAAGTGTTTCAATGGTTGCTGAACACTTCAATACATCGCCTGCAACAATGGGGCGAAAGATTTCAAACTTTTGATCACCGTGGACTAAACGAGTCCAGTCAACGCCAATTTCAGGTTGGGTCAGGATTGATTCATATTGTGAAAGTGAGATTCGAATAGAAAAAGTGGGAGGTGCAACAGTTGTATTTGTTTCTGAGATGACAGCACAGAAGGCATCAATTTCAGATTGTGAAACAGTTACAGTTCCTGCACCCTCAAAGGTGCGCCCGACCGAATCGGGATTGATCATTAGCGAGTTTCGCGGTGAAGAGTTGACAACTTGCAACGTGGACAGAACTTCTTTAGTTCCATACGGTCTGGATCGTTGCGGCGGTTCTTCTTTGTAATGTAATTACGTTCTTTGCAATCAACGCATGCCATGGTGATCTTTGGACGTACGTCCGC
>Ga0214921_10001493_pt1 | contig 39803 bp, 41 predicted proteins | sample LL1505_MetaG_FD_177992 | JGI IMG/M metagenome (GOLD analysis project Ga0214921, IMG submission 177992) | Freshwater microbial communities from Lake Lanier, Atlanta, Georgia, United States - LL-1505 | ecosystem: Environmental > Aquatic > Freshwater > Lake | place: USA: Georgia | collected...
GGTATCGGCAAGCAGGGTGACCAGAAAGCCCTTACCAGACTGCATGTGTTCCACTTGTTGCGCCGAAAGGGGACGGTCGAGTTTATCGGGAGTGATGTTCCACATAGCACCCGTTGCCGGATCCACAATCAGCAAGCCAATCAAACCGCCGAACAGGATATTGCCAAAATACCAGCCAGATACCTGAGACTTTAGAACGATCTCATCGGTTCTGTAGCCTTGTAGCTCAAGACGAACGGTGTAGCTTTGGCCGCTAAAAAACCCGCGTTTCGGCTCCAGTGAAACAGTCATCGGAGTTTTGCCGGAGTGCACGGCCGATCCGGTATCGGCGGTAAGGATCGTAACAGTAGCCCCCGAGGGCTGGGAATTAATGCTGACCGTTCTGGGCCCGCTGTGGACTATCGAGGCGCAACCGCCGGCGGCAAGACAGGCGCCGGTGATGACCAACGTGGTTAGGGCTTTCTTCATGGATGTATTTTTTTTGGGGGGGGAAGGATGATACCTTGAGGTGGTAATGGACCTGCGTTTTCTAAAATGCCGCCTTGGCGGTGGTTAGATGCAGCCACATGGCAACTGATTCTTTGGCAGCCTTAAAGATAATTTAGGTTTATATAGGCTTATAAAATAAACAGGTTCCTGATCCCCAAGGCCTTTGCTATCTATGGACTAACATAATCTCGCGGCCTAAACCGCGAGGGCGGTGCTTGCCGCTGAGATCAAGGCGCGGGCTGGGTTTGCAGGCGGTAGAACTGGGTGGAGGAGTCGAGCGGGGGCAGTTCCAAGCGCAGGACGCCACTCGGATAGGTGAGCATAGGCGCGGAGAGGGTGCGCTTGGTCCAGGTGTTGAGGTTGGTGGATTCTTGCACCGTGACATCGAGCAGGAAGTTACCATTCGCCGCGCGCTGGAGCGTGGGAGTGCCGACCGCGAGATTTCGCACCTGATCGGCGGTGTAGTAAACGCCGAGATCGGGGATCATGGCGAGGAGGCGGGTCCACTCGTCGGTCGAGTCGATCGCGGGATCAAGGCCGAAGACAGACAGGTAGGTTTCCAGCGCGTCGGAGATACCATCGCCGTCGGAATCGGGCGAAGTGGGGCTGATTGCGATGGTGAGCGAGGCGGCGGTGCTCAGCGCGGAGCCAAAGGAATTCGCGACCGCGCAAGTATACTTGGCCTCATCCAGAAAGCGGACGTTGGTCAAGGTGAGGGTGCTGGAGGTCGCGCCGGCGATGTCGCGGCCGTTTTTGCGCCACTGATAACCCAGAGGGCCGGTTCCGGTGGCGGTGACGCCAAAGGTGGCGGAACCGGCTGGAATGGCAGACAGCGAAGAGGGCTGGGTGGTAATGGTGGCCGGAATATTTACCGTGAGCGTGGCGGCACTCGACGTGACGGTGCCGGCGGCGTTGGTGACTACGCAGGTGTAGCTACCGGCATTGGCGGTCTGGGCGGAGGCGATGGTGTAGGTTGCCGAGGTGGCGCCGGTGATGGGGTTTTCGTTAAGCTGCCATTGGTAGGTAGGTGCGGGCGTGCCGGTGGCGGTAACGCTGAAGGCTGCAGAGCCATTTTGCAGAACGGTGAGGGATGAGGGCTGCGAGCTTATAGCGGGCGGCACTTGCACGGTTAGGGTGGCGCCGCTACTAAGAAGAAGCTCGTCGTAGTCGCTCACGATACAGGAATAGTTTCCGGCATCGGTGGAACTCACGGAAGGTATTGTATAGCTCGATGAAGTGGCTCCCGGAATAGACACGCCATTTTTGCGCCATTGATAGCCGATTGGCTCTATACTGGTGGCCAGCAGACTGAACGTAGTTGAATTGCCGATGGTAACAGCGCGCGTGGCTGGCTGAGTGCGTATTATTAAATTAGTTTCTGCATACACCGTAAGAACGCATGGGCTGCTGGCCGTGGTGCCATTCGAATTGGTCACGACGCAGCGGTAGGAACCATTGTCGGTTGCTTGGAGAAATGATAACGAAAGCACAGCGCTAAGCGCGCTAGGGATGTTCGCTCCGTTTTTTTGCCATTGATAAGAGAGGTCAGGTGTCCCACCAATGGCCGTCACAGATAAAGTGACCGTTTGTGTGGCCACGGCTCCCAACGCGGTAGCGGGTTGAACCGTGATTTGCGGCGGCACCGGATTGGAAATCATGACCTGCACCGGCTCGTAGCGATCCGTTAGGGTGCCATCGCCGAGTTGGCCCCAATAATTATAACCCGCAGCCCAGACGGTGCCATCAGTTTTCAGGAACAGACTGTGATAAGTGCCAGCGGAAATGGCGGAAACACTGGTCATGATAGATTGAACCGGCGTTATGCTTGAATCCCTAGTGCCATTCCCGAATGCACCAGAGTTATTGTAACCAGCAGCCCAGACAGTGCCGTCGGTTTTCAGGAATAGGGTGTAAGAGCGTCCATGGGCAAAAGCTGCCACGCCGGTCATCGCTTGAACGGGGACTTTGTGGTCTCTGTAGGTGCCATCGCCGAGTTGCCCCGACGCGTTATACCCCGTGGCCCAGACGGAGCCATCGGTTTTCAGGAACAGACTCATGGAATCACCTGTGTAAATGGCGGAAACGCCAGAAATAACTTGGATCGGCGTGCTGCGATTGCTCGTCGTGCCATCGCCGAGTTGCCCCGACGCGTTATACCCCGTGGCCCAGACGGAGCCATCGATTTTCAGGAACAGACTGCTGGAATCACCAGCGGAAATCGCGGAAACACCTGTCATGACTTGGACAGGCGTGCTGCGATCCGTGGTCGTGCCGTCGCCCAATTGACCACAGAAGTTATTACCCGCAGCCCAGACGGTGCCGTCGGTTTTCAGAAACAGACTGTGACCTGCGCTAGCGGAAATCGCGGAAACGCCGGTCATTACTTGGACCGGCGTGCTGCGATTGCTCGTCGTGCCATCACCGAATTGGCCAGAGAAATTACCCCCCGCAGCCCAGACGCTGCCATCAGTTTTCAGGAACAGACTGTGATAATCGCCAGCGGAAACGGCGGAAACACTGGTCATGACTTGGACTGGCTTGCTGCGATAATCCGTTGTGCCATCGCCGAGTGTGCCATATTCATTCCAACCCGAAGCCCAAACAGTGCCGTCGGTTTTCAGGAATAGGCTATGTTGGTAGCCAGCGGAGATTGAAGGATGGACAGCAAGGGCTACGTTTTTACCAACAAACAAGACCAAACTCAACAAGAGAACAGGCGGCAATTTCATTAGATAAATTTCATTAAAAAACTCACCCTACGTAATAAATTACGATAGATTTAATAGATCAAAAAGCGGCCGTTGTTTAATAACCTTCCGGCCATGCCGGAAAGTATTTAACTAGGTAAAATATATAAATCGCGAGTAATATGTCTTCCAAAATTAAGAATGCAAAAGCTTGATGCCCACCTCCTCGTATCGCGCATACACACTTCCATTATTTTCATCCCAACCATTGGGCATTTTTGACCTAAGACCATTGTCGCTTAAAAGCTTGTCCTCCTCTTTTGTAATTACACCAATCCTGTAGTATTTTGATATTACATCCTTGAGCGCCAGATTGGTTACATTTTTCAATGCCAATAGCTTATTCAAAACAAAGGAGTGCGGGACGCTGTGATCATGAACAATAAAAGGGCGCACCTTGCCCTTCGCTTTGCGCGAAGTTAACGTTATGCCCTCCTGTTTATCAAACTGATTAAGGGCATAACGTATATACTGCGAATATACTCTCGTCGGATCACCTGCTTTCTGATGCGCCTGCGCATTGAGCACCGCATTCCTTAAACATGTGAGCATCTGATCCTCTGTTCTGGTTTGTATTTTTTTAGGCATAGTAAAATATAAATTGAAAAAAGCGGCTTGCCGGAAAGCAAATGGCACGCGTTCAGGCTCCGAAATAGGATACAATCCTATAACAACTGGAACAGGTAGGGCTGAAGCACCAAGACCTGTTTAAGCGTTAGAGATAGACCGCAAAACTGCGGAGACGACGTATGGACGTTGCTCATGCGCTCGATACCAACCTACAACAGCACTGGCTAAAGACTATTTAGGTTTAATTAGGTTTAAAAAGGCTTACTTAGGCTTAAATTTCATAAGCCAAGCACCGCTTTAAGCGCGCCAAGTCCTCTAGGACACCATGTGACCTGCGAGAGGGCTGCCCCAAAAGCCACCTCGAATCTCACCAAAAAATCATCGGCGCCGGTTACTGGCGCATCGGAAAGGAAATTTATGAAAAAACCCACTCCCAAGCCTGACACTCCCCGCTTCGACGCGGAGGGCTACCAGATCGATATGCACGACATCAACGGCGGGGCGCTGCCTCAGCCGGGAAAGGTCGAGTTCAAGCCTTTCACCCATGGCGGCACCCGTCTCGGCGCGGGCCGCAAAAAGAGCGGTCGCCAACCGGTGGTGCTTCGCCTGAGTGCGGCCACCCTGGCGCGCTTACGCGCCCGAGCACTCGCCGAGCACAAGCGCCTGTCGGATGTCGCGGAAGAGCGATTGGCCGGTGTCTAGCCGCTACTTGTCGCCCTTGGCTGGGTCAGGGCTTATCCCGGGGCCGAAGACCAAGCGAGGGGGCGGCGAGTGTTTGGTGACGGTCGAACGTAAATATCTCCGCAAAGCCGTGATGGCATGCCGTGGCCAAGTGCAAGCCGTCGGCGGTGCGTAGAAAGACGCCGGGCGGTAGCGTGAGGTAAAGCTGGGCGGTCGCCTGCGTGATAACTGCATCGAGCGGCAACCACGTCCAAAAGCCCGCCAAGTCGTCCTGTTGAAATTGCCGGGCGGCGGCGGAGAAATCCGCCGGCGTCCAGCGGCCTTCCCGCAGGCGACGGTGGAATACGCCCAGCAACTCGGCCCGCGCCAGTTCCGACAAGCAAACCTCGCCCGGGTAAGTCTCCAAATGAGCGCGAACGACGGGCGACTCGGCTTCGGGGACGTAAAGCTTGGCCGCGTAGGAGGTGTCGCAAAAAATCATCGGTCGTCGCGCAACGCGTTCAAATCATCCGCCAGCGCCGCGCCGGGCGAACGCTGCATGAGGGCGGCGTATTCGGGAAGAATTTGGCGCACACGACGGGCGGGTGGCGGGAGGCAATCGGGTGCCACCAACAGGGCCACGGGCTGGCCGCGATCCGTGATCACGGTGGGGGTGCGGGAGCGGGCGGCGATGCGCACGCAGCGCCCAGTCGCAGCGTGGAGTTGTTTAATAGTGAGTTCCGACGGCATGGTGACACTGTGTCACTTTGCGCTGTGGCTTGTCAATCGGGGCCCACAAAAAACCCGCCACGGGTAAGGCGGCGGGTTGAGAGGGAGGTTTACGGTTTGGTCTGTTCCCTTATTGGGTAAACAAATCGACCGGGGTGCGGGCGAAGAAGTCTTCCATGTAGGCGGTGGTGGCCTTGCCTTCCATGAAGGTGGGGTCGCTCATGATCGCCTTTTGGAGGGGGATAGTGGTCTTGATGCCGCGGATGAGATACTCGCTGAGGGCGCGGTAGCTGCGCTCGAGGGCGATCTTACGGGTGGAGCCGTAGCAGATGAGCTTGCCGATCATGGAGTCGTAGTAGGGCGGGATGGTGTAGCCCGAATACGCGTGGGAATCGACGCGAACGCCGTGGCCGCCGGGGGCGTAGTAGAGGCCGATGGTGCCGGGGCTGGGCGCAAAGTTGCGCGCGGGGTCCTCGGCGTTGATGCGGCACTCGATGGCGTGTTTGGTGAAGGTGATGTCGCTCTGGTCAAAGGCCAGCTTCTCGCCATTGGCCACGAGGATCTGCTGCTTGATCAAGTCGATACCCGTAACCTCTTCGGTGACGGGATGTTCCACCTGGATGCGGGTATTCATCTCGATGAAGTAGTAGTTACCCTTGGCATCGACGAGGAACTCGATGGTGCCGGCGTTTTGATACTGGGCGGCCTCGGCGGCGCGGATGGCGGCTTTGCCCATCTCCTTGCGCAGGCTAGGAGTTAGAAAAGGCGAGGGCGACTCCTCGATGAGCTTTTGGTGGCGGCGCTGCACGGAGCAGTCGCGCTCGCCAAGGTGGAGGGTCTTGCCATGGCTGTCGGCGAGGATCTGGAACTCGATGTGGCGGGGCTTCTCGATGTATTTCTCGAGGTAGACAGAGCCGTTGCCGAAGGCTTTTTCGGCCTCGTTGCGGGCGACGTTGAACTCTTTGGCGAGGGAGACGTCGTTGTGGGCGATGCGCATGCCGCGACCGCCGCCGCCGGCCACGGCCTTAATGATGACGGGGTAGCCGATCTTGCGGGCGATCTTGATCGCCTCGGTCTCGGTGGTCACGGGACCGTCCGAGCCTGGGACGGTGGGGACCTTGGCCTTGCGGACGGTGTCCTTGGCCACGGCCTTATCGCCCATCATCTCGATGGACTTGGACTTGGGGCCGATGAACTTGATGTTACACGCCTCGCACTGGGCGGCGAACTTGGCATTTTCGGAAAGGAAGCCGTAACCGGGGTGGATGGCGTCGACGTCGGCGATCTCGGCGGCGGCGATGATGCGGTCGGCGCGGAGGTAGGAATCGGCGCCCTTGGGGCCGCCGATGCAAATGGCCTCATCGGCGAGCTGGACGTGAAGCGACTGGGCGTCGGCCTCGGAATAGACCGCGAGGGTCTTGATGCCGAGCTCGCGGCAGGCGCGGACGATGCGGAGGGCGATTTCGCCGCGGTTGGCGATGAGGACCTTTTGGATCACGGGAGGTAAAAATGAGTTAACCGCCAAAGCGCACTAAAAGCCGCCAGACCCTGCTTTCGAAGCATGTCCGAAAGGGCGATGATCAGCGTAATTTAGCGTTCTTTAGCGGTTTCGGGAAATCAGAGTGGGTTTAGCCTTGTTTAACCTTATACAGCTTCTGGCCGTATTCGACGGGGGAGCCGTTCTCGACGAGCACTTCCACCACGGTGCCTTTCACCTCGGACTGGATCTCGTTCATGATCTTCATGGCCTCGATGATGCAAACCACGCTGGTCTCGGTGACCTTGGTGCCGGGCTCGGCAAAGGCTTTGGACTCGGGCGAGGCGGCCTTGTAAAAGGTGCCCACCATCGGCGACTTCACGTAAAGGATACCGGCTTCCTCGCCAGCGGGAGCGGCAGGGGCGGCGACGGGGGCCGGCGCGGCGGGAGCCTCGGCGGCGGGCGCGCTCAACACCGGAAACGGCGTCGCAGAACCGTAGGACTGGGAGCTGATAACCGGCGCGCCGGAAGCTCCGCGACGGATCTTTAACTTAAAGCCCTCCTCCTCGACCGCGAATTCGGTCAGGTCGGAGCGCTTCATGAGATCTATGACGAGTTTGATTTGTTTGAGGTCCAAGGTAAGGGCCTGGGTTGTGGTGTGAATTAAGGGCTGACGGGGTTTAGACCGTTTCGCCAAGGTGACGTTCAATGATGCCCGCGCGGTTGAAGGCAAATCCCAATTTTTGCCCTAATTTCGCGCCAAAACCGGTAAAAACCGCCTCAAAATCGGGTAAAGGACGGGGGTTTTTAGGTTAACCAAGAACTCGAAATCGTGCGGCTCCACGTCGTTTAACCACCTTTTTGGCCCTTAAACCGGGGCGGCGCGGCGGAGGGCCAAAGTCGGGGGCGGGCAGGTTTGGGATACCCCAAGTTGGCCCTCCACCGAGCGACTTTATGGCATTTACGTTACAGGGTCAGCCCCGCCGCACGGTCTGGGTGGGCCGCCCGGCGGGGCGGTGGCGGGCAGAGGGGGAATCAAATCCGCACCGGGCGGCCGGCCGCGGAGGATTCGAAACAGGCATCAAGCACACGCTGCACTTCGCTGCCGCGCGCGAAGTCGGGCTGTTCGGGGCGGCCGGTGCGGATGGCGGAAATAAAACGGCTATGGTTGTTGGGCGTGGGTTTGGCTCGGACTTCACGCCAAGTGGCGGTGGCGGCGTCGCGTCCCGTGCAAGCCCGATACACGTCTGTGCCGAGATCGGAATCAAAGGACAAAGCGCCGAGGGTGCCGTGGAGTTTTAGGGCAAGTCGGTTTGGGTGCCCGGTCGCCCACCGGGTCGTGTGAATCGTGCCGAGCGCGCCGTTGGCGAACTCGACGTTCAGGACGGCGCTATCGTTGGCATCCAGTTGGTATTCGCCGATGCGGTTGCGCGAGGCCTTGGGAAAAGTCTTTAGCTGGCAATAGACAGACTTAAGCGGGCCAGCCGGAAAAGTCGCAAAATCAACGATATGCACCCCGACATCGCCCAGCACGCCCTTGGAACCGTGGCCGGTGGAGAGTCGCCAGAGCCAAGCTGGCGTGGTGCGCCAGTCGCCCCAGATGGGGGCGGTTAACCAAGTTTGCAGGTAACTGGCCTCGACGTGGCGCAGCTCGCCGAGTTCCCCCTGCCCCACCCTCACAGCCATAGCCTGAAGGGCGGACCAATCGCGGTAGGAGAAATTCACCATCGCCACCGTGCCGGCCTTTTTCGCGGCGGCAACCATGCGGCGGGTCTCGGCGTGGTTGAGCCCGAGGGGTTTTTCGCAAAGCACGTGCTTGCCTGCTTTTAACGCTTGGATGGACAGCGCGGCGTGGAAGGCGTCCGGGGTGACATTCGATACCGCGTCGCAAGGAACGTCGCGCAGCAGGGCGCGGGCATCGGTGTAGGCGCCGGTGGCAGGAATGCCGTGCCGCGCGCAGAAATCCTCGACCCGCGCCCGATCGACGTCGCAACCCCCGACGATCTCGACTCCCGGGATCTGGCGATAGAGCTCGACGTGACGATTGGCCATGCCGCCGGTGCCAATAATGGCGACGCGCACGGGCTTGGGTTTGGCGGGGGATTTTTTAGGGGAAGCCATGGGGAAAAGGAGAAGCCCAAAAACGCGACACGCTTCAACGATGGCCCCCGGTGGGCCGGGACGCGGCCTCCGAATCGCTCGGCAAAGGCTCGAGGGGAGGCATGTTTAAACAGCTATCCGCAATCCGCAGCCCGGAGTGCGCCCAACGAACACCATTGGCGATAACCTGTTGGACTTGAGCGTTATGGTAAGTCGGGTAGGTCTCGTGCCCGGGACGGAAATAGAAGATTTTACCATTCCCCCGCCGCCAGGTGGCACCGGAACGGAAAACCTCTCCGCCGGTGAACCAGCTGATAAAGATCAATTCGTCCGGCGTCGGGATGCCAAAGGGTTCGCCATACATCTCCTCGGCCGGCAGCTCGAAATAAGCGCCGAGTCCGCGGGCGATGGGGTGCGAGGGGCAAACCACCCACAGGCGTTCCTTATCGGTAGCCTCGCGCCACGTCAGCGAGCAGGTGTCGCCCATGAGGCTCTTAAAGATCTTGGAGTAGTGCCCGCTGTGCAGCACGACCAGCCCCATGCCTTCCAGCACGCGGGCGCGCACCCGGGCCACGACCGCGTCGGCCACTTCGTGGTGCGCCATGTGGCCCCACCAGACGAGCACATCGGTCTGCTCCAACGCCTCAACGGTGAGGCCGTGCTCGGGCTCATCGAGGGTGGCAGTGCGGACCACTAAATCGGCGTGGTGCCCCAGCGCATCGGCGATGGTGCGGTGCATACCGGAGGGGTAAATCGCGGCGACCTTGGGATTTTGCTTCTCGTGGCGAAACTCGCTCCAGACGGTGACTCGGATCAAGGGGGTGGGTGTCATGGCGGCAAAAGCGCTAGGGTAAAGCCTTCGGCGATTCCACCGCTAAATCGGTGGGCCGAGGCTAGGTATTCGCGTCCTCGCCGGCCTCGATCTTGCGCTGGTTCACCGGGAGGTGATGCGGCAGCACCAGATAATAGTTCATCAGCCACCAACTGCGCGAGGAACGGTAGAATAGAATCGGGAACCCCACCGCGCCCAAGCCCGCGAGGATGACGGCCGGCCGGCCGGCGAGCAGGCCCGCTAGGTAGGCTACGAGCACCGGAACCAGAAAACCGCAGACGGTGACGCCGTAGTTGAGCGACATGGCGCCGAGGAAACTGCCTTCGTCGCGCTCGAACTTCAGCCCGCAATCAGCGCAGGCCGGCGCGATCGTGAACCATGAGCCGGCTACGAAAAGCGTAGGCGCGCCGCAGTTGGGGCAACGGTGGGTGAGACCGCGCGAGACGATGGCTCCGCGGGTGACGGTGAACTTCATGCAGGCACAAAAAAGACGCTTCCCCGCGAAGGAAAGCGTCCAGTGGGAAAAACCCCAAGGCGGCCGGTGCCGCCCGGCTCGGCTTAGGCGCCGAGTTGGTAGCGGGTGAAGCGGCGCACGACGATATTCTCGCCGGTCTTGGCGATCGTCTCGGTGACGATCTCCTTCACGCTCTTCTCGGCCTGCTTGACGAAGGGTTGATCGAGGAGGCACACGGTGGCGTAGAACTTCTCCAGCTTGCCCTCGACGATCTTCTGCACGGCGGCGGGCGGCTTACCCACCACCTGGGCAGCGGCGATCTCGCGCTCCTTGGCCAGATCGGCCTCGGGAACTTCCTCGCGGGTCACATAGAGGGGGCTCACGGCGGCGATGTGCAGGCACAGGTCCTTCACAAACTGACGGAACTCCTCGTTGCGGCCCACGAAGTCGGTTTCGCAGTTGACCTCGATGAGGACGCCGACTTTGCCGCCGACGTGGATATAGCTCTCGACCACGCCTTCTTTGGCCGTGCGGTCGGCGCGCTTGGCGGCGGAGGCCGCGCCCTTTTTACGGAGGATGGTGACAGCCTCGTCGAAATTGCCATTGGTCTCAACCAAGGCGCGCTTGCAGTCCATCATGGCGGCGCCCGTCTGGGCGCGCAGGTCGTTGACCATGCTGGCGGTGATCGTAGTGGTGCTCATGGATGCGGTAAACGGGGGATAGGCGGGAAAAATCAGGCCTTGGGCGCGGCGATCTTCTTGCGCGTGGCGGGTTTCTTGGCCTCGGCCGGAGCCTCGCCCGCGACGGCCGCAGGCGCGGCCTCGGCAGCGGGGGTGAGGTCGATGCCAGTGGCGGCGGCCACGGCGACGGTGGCGGCCTTTAGATCAGGCTGACCGCGCTGACCGCGACGGCTGTCGCGCTGAGCCAGACCGGACTGGATGGCGGCGACGACGGTCTCCACGATGATGCGGATGGACTTCACGGCGTCGTCGTTGCCCGGGATCGGGTGGGAGAGCTGGGTGGGATCGGAGTTGGTATCAACCAAGCCGACGCAGGGGATTTCGCTGCGTTTGGCCTCGGCCACCGCGATCGCCTCGTGATTGGCGTCGATCACGAACATGATGGACGGCAGCTCGGGCATCTCGAGGATGCCGGAGAAATTCTTGGTCATGCGGACCATCTCGCGCTTGATCGAGGCCTCTTCCTTGGAAGAGAGCTTGGCGAGCTCGCCGTTCTGCTCCTGCTGCTGGTATTTCTTGAACTTCGCGATGGACTTCTTGACCGTGACGAAATTGGTCAAAGTGCCTCCCAGCCAACGATCAACGCAGAAGGGCATTCCGGTGGCGGTGGCCGCCTCGCGCATGATCTCGCGGGCCTGCTCCTTGGTGCCGACGAAGAGCACGTTGCCGCCCGAAGCGACCTTGTCTTCGACGAACGAATAGGCCTTGGCGAGGAGCTCGTGGGTCTTGCCCAAATCGATGATGGTGATGCCCTGGCGATGGTCGAAGACGTAGGGCTTGGAACGGGGGTTCCAGCGCTTGGTCTGATGGCCGAAATGGACGCCGGCGTCGAGGAGGTCTTTAGCAGTGACTTGCATGGTAGGGATCTATGTATCGGTCGGAAACACAGGTCGGCCAAAGGGCCGCCTTGCGATCGTAGGATAAGGACTTGGGTTGTGGGTTAGGTTAGTTCTCTTCCGATAGGAAAAGAGAATCGAGCACACGGAGCGAAAAAACCGGAGGCAAGCGCGTTCTCGTGCTTTTTTTAAAAAACTGGGAAAAGGTCGTTGACAGAGCCCCCACCCGGTCCACGGTCTGCCCCCTCACTTGTTGCAGGGTGGAGCAGCCTGGTAGCTCGTCAGGCTCATAACCTGAAGGTCGTTAGTTCAAATCTAACCCCTGCACCCAATTTTAGCCCCTTCCACTGCTCGGACGGGGCTCTTTTGTGAAGCAATATTGAACTCATAATCCCGCCTTGCGGGATCGTTAGTTCAAATCTAACCCCTGCACCCAATTTAAACCCCCGGAAACCCCGGGGGTTCTTTGTTTTCAAGGGTTTGCGGGTTTTTTGGCGGTAGCAACAAAAACGCTTAACCAAACGCAACAATTGTAAAAATCGTGAAGCCAAAACCAAAGAAACCGCCCAAGTAAATTAATGCCCAATTTCCTAAGAAAATCTTCTTCAAGAAACAAAAAAGCCCGACGCATCGCGCCGGGCCATAATTATTTAAGTAAAATGTATCCGTTTTAAACTACGCGTTTTTTCGTTCCCGAATTACCTTCCTGCGCGAGTTGGCCAAGTGTCCCTCTCGCGCTACCGCCTCTACCTCCTCCCGACGGTAACGGAAGCTCCCCGGAAAGATCTCTACGGGATGAAATACAGCGGACTTGGTCATGCGCCAGAGCGTCACCCGGCTAATTCCAAGGGCGCGGGCGGCTTGCTTCTGATTGAGCAAAAGCGGAGCATCGTCGGTGGCTTTCGGTAACGCTTCCGCCGTCTGCCCGGAAATCAGGCGTTGCAAAAGCGACTTCTCACCAAGGGACAGGTTGGGGTCGCTTGTGGCGACTGAGTTCAGAATAGCTTGGGTGGTGGGTGTCATTGTAGTTTTTATTTGGATACATTGGATCACTTGACTTTTACTTTCGTGCTCAGGTCCGGGATGGCTTTGAGTTCGGACGCCGCCTGAATCTGGACAGGCGTTAGGGCGATACCGGTGGCGGTAACGCGAATTAACAGGTGCTTTGCACCGTGAAGCTCGGCAATGATCTCCTTGGGGAGTTTCAGAGTGCCTCGTTTGTTGAGGGTCAGGATGTTCATTTGGGTGGTTTAGGTTTCCGAAGGGAAAATTCCCTTCCCCTATGAGAACCGCTAGGAACGAAGAAAAAACGGCCGTCCTATCAAAAACCTCTGCGTGAAGCGCATTCACCACCTCCGGCGGCCTATGAACGAGACGCCGATGATTTAAGGGTAAAACTATTCACGTTTAGGCCCGCCTTGCTTCAACTGTTCAAATGAACAGTATGGAGTGTCATGCAGGTGCTTTCCATCTCTACGACAAAACCGGGCGCTCAGATTGTCCGCCCGGTGATGTTCTCCTCGGCTCCGGCGGATTTCCCATGTCCAGCGGCCGATCACCTTGACCGCGAGCTAGACATTGCCGCGCACCTGATTCGACGGCCTGCTGCTACCTTCTTTGTCCGTGTGGCAGGCGACTCCATGATCGGGGCGGGCATCAACAATGGCGCGCTCCTGGTCGTGGATCGCTCAGAGGAGGCCCGTGACGGGCGTATTGTCGTAGCCGTCGTTGCTGACGGGCACACCGTCAAGCGCCTCCGTCGCTCGGGTGATCGCTGCTGGCTAGAGGCCGACAACCCCGCCTACCCCGATCTTACCGACCTCGATAGCGATTCGCGCGTCTGGGGTGTAGTGACATTTGCAATTAACCTCGATTCCGCAGTTGAAGAATCTATTTTGTGGTGAGTTGAGGGGCGACTGGGTGGTTTCATGAAGGGACGGGGGTGGCGGTTTTCAACTGCGGCGCAGTTGTTCGTATCCAGTCATGGAGACGCAGGTAGCCGTCGCGTAGTTGCTCGGCCCAACCGCCGCGGATGGAGACTTGGACTTCCTTTTGGCGGCCGGATTGGACGAGGCGCGCGGCGATGAACAGGAACCATCGTCGGCCGCGTTTGGCCTCGGTGTGTTTATGCGGGACGATAAAACGCACGAACAGCACCCAGAGATTGTAAACCAGCAGCAAAAGCCGCGCGGCCCGTTCGGTGGTGGCGCGAGACTTGGCGCAGAAGCCGGAAAAGCTCCACTGGTTCTTGAGTTCGTCGAAGACGTTCTCGGCGTCGGCCCGCTCGCGATAATATTGTATGATTTGCCAGGCGTTAAACTCCATCGGCAGGCTGGTCACATACACGGCGAACTCGTGTTTGTTTTTGTCCCAAAGCTCGCCGCTTGGTTGTTACAGCGACGCCGCCATGGCCACCGCCATCAACGCCTCCGCCGACACCATGGACTGGATCGGCGCCCCCGGCCTGCCGCGCACCTTGGTCTTCAGCCTCATCACTTGCAGCCCCTTCACCTGGCGCCTGGTCGTTCCCCACGAGGGCAAACCCTACGGCCTCATCAACCTCGTCACCGGCGAGGTCCGTCCCATCCCCCGCTAGCGCCTTTTCGCCTCAAGGTAGGGCGGAACCGCTGGGACCGCCGCGTTCGACTTGTCTCTCGCCATCAGAAACGCCCCTCCCTTCCGCGCCGTCTGCGCCTGTTTGCAACCAATCCTCCGCTCCCAAAATCCGCGCCCCCCTGCGGTCAACCTCCCCATCGCCCACGGCACCGCCGAAGAGTTCCTCAAAACCTCCGCCGCCGAGTTCACCTACACGAGCGCCTGCACCGTAGTCCTTCGCCGCGCCGGTCGCCGCGGTAGCTCGCTGAAAGTACAGCTTGGCCTTCGTCTGAGAAATTGTCCTCAACCTAGCGTTACACATCCCGCCCGTGGGCAAGATGTGCGGCGTGCGCTATCACCTAGACCTGACCCTCGTAGATCGCCTCCGTTGTGATGGCCTGCTTGGCGAACACGAAGACGGTGTCGCCTTCGATTCAAGAACATACACTTAAAATTCTGTTATCCAATTATATAAATGACTATTGTTCAACTATCTTACTGTGCGATCTAAATTCAAACGATGAGTGTAACTTTAACTTTACACCCCCTATTCTACTCATCACTGTGCCCTCGCTTTCCTACTTATGCTTGCTTTAAAATACGCATTCGGCAGGAATGCTTTCTTTTTCCTGCCATGTACGGGTGCCTCCCGCGCATCTCCGCATGTATTGGTAAAACACGGCTGATACAAGTTATGCCGATCTACCATCTGGAGAAAAATTTCCTCATTCGACTCGGACTTAATAAACTATGACGTCATTACAATTTAGCCTTTTCGATATACTTATCAGACGCACAGCGCTGCAAAGCCGAAATTACCATCATCTCCTGATAGGTTTCATTTTTGCGTTTATAGGAAACACTTCGTTCGCAATAGACCCAGGAGCGGGGGATTACACAAAAATCGAAGGCACCTTTCAGATATATCACCCTGAAGACCTCTGGCAGGGCAATTTAATCGCGGGGCTGTCCGAACCGTTGCCGTTCCAACTTATCGTGGGCCATGGCGGGGAATTCAGCAGCAGCTATTGCAACCTTACAAAGTGGTATAAATTGGGAGGCAACCCGCTGGAGACGGGTCTGCACAAAAAGGGCGACGTATTCTACTACTACTCCACGAATCTGGCGGAAGACCAAAAAATGGGGGACATCCCCATCGGGCTTGGCAATATCACGGAAAGCAAAAACCTTCCCGGCTCCAATCGCTCCAATCGTTCTAATCGATATGTCGAACTTCTATACATAGCATGCAACCCGGCCATGATGTCAACATGGTCCAAGGATCTGCTTGCTTTGGATATGTTTTTTGGCCTGCAAGGCCGCCCGGAATACAAGGTGCGCATCAAGGAGAAAAAAGAGGAAAACACCTACGAATGGGAGTTGTGGGCCTCGGCTGATCGCGGCGGAAGGGTGGCCGAATGGTGCGAATACCGCATCCAAGTTGAATACGCTCCTGCCGCCGGGAATCTTTCCTCATATCCCAAGGAAATTTATTTCGAAATCAGGGACTATGACCAAGGCAGCACCGATCCATTGGGATCTAGACTGTGGAGTACATATAAATTCACCGCAAACACGGCAACGCGGGCAATCAGTCTGCCGTCGTCAATTCTTCCGGCTGAAAGCAAGGCGGAGCAAATTCTCATAACTGACGTCCGCGAAGCTGAGGATGGCTCGACGAAAACAACCAACTATCAGCTTTACAAGGGGGATGACATCCCGTTCGACGCCAACTCTCCGCTGGTGATACGAGCCACCACGCGCCAGCAGAATAAAGCGAGGATACAAACGAGTTCGGCAGGCTTCTTTTTTGCAATAATCACTATTGCGGGCATTTTGCTGATGGAGTTCCATCGGCGGAAAAAACAAAAAACATCATGATAACAAAAAACAAACTACTGGGTCCGCTGGCGTTCTTATGCGCCCTTATTACCACCGCTCTCTATTCAGCCGAAGGGAGCGAGGCAAGAGAGAAACACCACAACAGCGCAACCGGATGCAAATATGACGAAGCCATAATTCAATGTAAACAGGGCAGTTGCACCTGGAAAAGTTCCACCGACATTTCCTGCGCATCCTCGGCCGCCGGTGATTGCTGGCCCCATACGATAGTGCATAATAACCTGTCGGCTCCCTGTAAGACCAAATTAGACAGGAGCGGATGTGAGGTCTGCATACCCAAATAACACCTGACGAAGATCCAATGGAGCCGTAGGGGCTTTTGCCCCTTCGGCTTAAAAATCGCATAACTACATGTTGAAGAAAATACTATTTCGTGCCGCCGGCTTGCTATTGGCACTTTCTGCCATTGGAAAAATCTACCTGCTTCACGGAAAAAGCGCGGGAACCTTTGGATCGTTTTTAGGGCAGGAGGCGATTCCTTTGTATTGGGTCCTTGTGGGCGCTGTCGCGCTTGAGTTGACCTTGGCCGCCTATGCTTGTTTTTCACCCTCGTCCAAAACCGCCTACCAGCTTGTTTATCTGGGACTGTTTTTCACTACCTACAGAGTTACCATACTCGTCTTCGATTTCAAGGCACCTTGCAGTTGTCTGGGCGATCTCCCCCAGTTGCTCGGCGTGGGAAAAGGGGCCGATCATTGGCTTTCCTGGATGGTCTATTTACTCTATGTTGGAATATCGATGTGCCTAGTGCTTTTGCCTGACCGGAAGGATGTTACAGCAGCCACGAAACGCCTTGCATGAACATTAAAATTTTGAAGCTGCTTGCGATTGTTTCCACCGGCGCGGGATGCGTAGGTGTCGGACTTTATCTCAGAAACCGCACCGGGTCCTCCGTCCCCGCTGTAGCCAAGGCTCCCGCAGAGGATGTGGATACAGGGCGGGCAGCGCGCGACGCTAAGAGCCAGGCTCTGATTCAGGCTGTCCTGAAGATCGGCACATTCAAGACCAGTGCCCAGCGGGTTTCCGCCGTGGCCGAAACCCTCAGGTCCGCGACAGATTTGGATTTTGCCGCTTCGCTTTCCGCCATAAACGAAGCTTTCGGCAAGGACAGGCGGTTATTTAACGAAGTTTTTCACGCTTGGTGCGAAAGAAACCCCGAGGCCGCTGCCAAGTGGGCATTGTCCGCCTTGGGCGAGGGCCGGGAACGTCGACTGCTGATTGAAAAAGCCGGAATGCAGTGGGCGTCCGTGGATTTCAAGGCGGCACTTGCCTGGATGCAGACTCTTCCCGACATAAAGACCAATTGGCCATTGGCCGCCAAAGTGCTGGGCGAGCTGGCGGCAACCGATCCGGAGCTCGCATACAATTATCTACTTGAAATGGGGTCGGGCAGGCTGAGCAAGGTAGCGGCAGGCCGGGTTTTCGAGGCTTGGATCGCCAAGGATGTCGGCGGCGCATTCACTGTCATGGGAGAAATGTTCAAGGGCAGCGAAGCTTATTATGCAGGACTTAAAATGTGGGGCAAGGGCGATCCCGATGGGGCAATCGGGTGGATAATTTCATCCGCAAAAAACAAGGAAGAATCAGCTTCTCTTGCTCTAAGTATTGCTGGCCAGGAAAACCCTAGAGCGTTTGCGGACGCGCTTTATAGAAGATCTATCGACGGAAGTAATGCACCCGAGGAAGATTTCGGGCTCGAATCGATATTATGCGATTGGTCGGAAAAAGCTCCGGAGGAGGTTTCTTCCTGGCTCTCGTCGATCTCAGACCCCGGGGAAAAAACCCGGGTGGCCAAGTTGGTCTTAGCCACTGACGTGACAAATGACGGCAAAAAGGCTTTTGCTTGGAAACTCCCCTTTATCGCGGCTCTTTCCCCAGAAAGCGCCCGCCAGGCCGCGCTCATCGACATGGCCCGGGAATGGGCGTTTGAGGATCCGGAGGCCGCGTTAAAATGGACCGATACCATCAGCGATCCCTTGGTTGAGGAGGCCGCATTGGTATCCTCGCTCGGCAGCATCGCCAAAACGGATATAGCCCGAGCCCTGTCCATGATGACACAGGTGGAGACCGAGACCGGCAAACGTGACGCCATTAAAGAAATAGTCACCGGGTGGGCTGAATCGGATCCCTTGGCTGCCCTGCAGTGGTCTTTGCATGAGCTTAAAAAGACTGAGGAAAAAGAGATCGTCTATCATGCGGCGCGTGCCTGGGCGGTCGGTGAGCCAGTGGCAGCTATTGACTGGTTAAACAACAACCGGGTGGAGGAAGACTTTGTAACCAGCATCACCTACTCGGTGATAAACCATCAGGTCCCCGAAACCGCCATTAAAATACTCGGAGGAATAAATGACCCCCTACAACGCGACGCCGCACTTGCCGGAGCCGCCGAACACTGGCTGATACTAGATCGGAAGGCGGCACGTGATTGGATACCCAAAAGTGATTTGAGCGAAAGCCAAAAAAAGAGGCTAATGAGTCTCGAGCCTCCGGTTTGGGTGCCTGTTGGGTCCCTCTGACGTCAGCTTTTCGGATCACCTCCCTGCCTATACTAATTCTGGCGGCTGCAATAGCAGCCATATTCTGGATCTTGGCGTCGGACATTATCGTCTGGCGCTTAGATCGCTACATGTTCTTATCCGACGAGCATGCGTCTGTTGCATTTCCAGGTCAGGGAACTCCGCAGTTGGCTATGTGTTTGGCTCTTTGGTTTGTCTTATATTATATTACGACAAGCGGCCATCATTCTCCCTCCAGCCGGGTCCGATCATTCCTCCTACTGGTTTGGACCGGTTGGATATCATTTATCGGAGGGACCATTCTTCAAGACGATCTATCGCATCCTTTCATCCTTCTAGTAGGTTGTGCGGCGGGTTTTGTTTTGGCAAATGCCCTTAAAAACATCGGGCACAAAACTATAATTGTCCTGTTGGTGATTCTCTCTCTACTCGTGGTCAGTGGCTGTTTAGATTTTTTTTGGCGGAACTGGAGTGCCGGCCATCGTGTCCGATGGCGGGGCCCTTGGATTAATTCGAACACGTTCGGCGCCATATGCGCTATATCTGTATTCTGGGGGTTTTTTCTTTTGGATAAGCATCGGGTATCGATCAGGAAAGCCAGAACACGACAGATCTGTCCGCAAAGACGTATACTCTGGTGGCTGGCAGTGCTTGCGGCAGTCTGCTGCGCCCTCGGGGTGCTTGGCTCCAAGAGCCGGACTGCGACTTGGGGAATGATTGCGTTACTTCTGGCGCATGCGTGCCTAGTCCTCTTCTCGGGCCGGTTCCGCCGGGCACCAATAATGACTTGGGCCGGGCCGCTTCTTTTTGTCGGATCGTACGTGGCCTACTCTTACTTCTGGCCGGACGAGAAGACCATGGCACGTATTTCGACACTTCCTTCGACACACGATCTCTCTATTTTACACCGATGGCGATGCTGGAAGGCTACCATCGATCTCAGCCTCGACCACCCGCTCACTGGCTGGGGTTGGGACTTCCTTGACGTGTTAAAGCAACGGGAGGCGGCCATTGGTGTCACCGATGTTCGGGCCGCCATGTTGAATAACTTCACGCAGACCTTTGCCACCCGCGGCATCTTTGGGCTACTGGGCCTTTGCACCGTGATTGGCTGTCTTGCATACTCGGTCGGCCGGCGCATTCGGCGACAGGACACGGCGATGCCTCTGGGAATGGCGGCAGGGTTTCTTTTCATGCACATGGTGATGAACGACGTCATTTACTCCATGGCGCTCGGTCCCGTGTTTTGGCTGCTCTATTTCTTAGCGGAACAACAGAAAGATGATGTGAGAACCCCCCTTCCCTGAGAATTATGAACACGACTATTCGCGGGTGCGTGTCGGGGGTCGCATTGCTCGTCATGGTGGGCGTCGGCTGCAAAAAAGCGAACGACTCGGGAGCCGATCCGGCCAAACCCTTCGTCTTTGCATCAGAGGCGGGTGGAAGCATCCCTCTTGGTGTCGATTCGGAAACCGAACTAGCCCAATCCGGAGTTTTCACGCCCTATTGGACGAATGAGGGCATCGGACTGGAATTTAAGATATACGATAGTGATATCTTTATTTCGGACAAAGAACAGACACTTTCCTCCGGTGACTTGGTCCGAATATTTCTCGATTTAAGGAAGCCTGATCAGATTGGCCGCTACCCGTATGAAACCGGAGTATGGAATCTGGAGCTAAATCCTGTCGTTCAAACCAGTCGGCCGAAGATTCTGTCTTTAGGCCTCGGATCAATAATGGACGAAGCTGGACTGGCTTCGATTGAGGCCAGTTCTTACGTTTCAATCGGGGAGTGGGGTGTCAGCACTTACCTGCCTTGGAAGCAGTTGGGTTATGTGCCAGAATTCGCCACTCAGATCGGATTTGGCTATAGTGTATTGGACCGCCGAAACGACTCCCCTGAGCCGCAAGAATCACTGGGCCTTAAAGAATTAGATGCATACAATCGCCCGGAGACAGACCCTATTCTGTTTGATAAAATCATCTTTAGCGAATTCCGTCCCAATATCGCCGGGATGTCGTTCGTCGCGGAGGAAACAGTGTTGAATGGGGAAACATGCACCCACTTGCGAGTGGTTCGGGAAGCCTCAGATAAACGTTATCGTGACACCAAAATCAAAATCGACGGACTTCCCCACATTACCCTGTTGCCTATGCGTCCTTCCTCCGGCGGACGCTTCACGGTGAGTGAAATTTACCTGCCCGTCGATAAAGCGAAAACCGATATCAGGAAAATTGTGTTTTCAGGGATGGACGACGCATGGACATATTCAGTGGACGTAAATTATCCTATCTCTCGCGCCCGTCAAACGATTGAAGCATCTCTCCCTGCCTCGGAACTCGAAAACATCGTGGACAAGCAAAGGCGTCTGCTGGCCACCTATCTGAAAGAAATGGCGACGGAGGTGACTGAACGGCTTTCGCTGGAACCGACGGCTTACCGTATCCGACAAAAACAACTGCGCGGCTGGAACAACCCGAGTTTTTATGACAAAGAGATCGCATTCTTTATCCGCTGGAGCAGATGTATTTTGGATGCGAAAGAGCCCGCTGGAATGCTCGAACGCTATCATGTCTGGCAAAGTAGTCTCGACGATTCATTACAGCTGCTGCGCATCGAATTACCCGTCGGGTTCAAACCCGAGGAGCCATGTCCAGTAGCCCTAGATTTTCATGGAGACTATGGGGATAACACGCGTCACGGCCAGATGCTGGAGGCTCTTTTACGGGAAGAATCAGGACGAGTCCCCCGGTACAAAGGAGAATATGCCCGTATCTATCTATGCGGACGGGGAAACCAAGCCCAGCGGTTGGGTGACGAAGAGTTCAAAATCGCGAGTGAACTGGCGCAGCGACTGTTCAAGCCGAGCGCTGGCCGTTTCTTGTTGCAAGGAGGATCAAGAGGCGCCTCCGACGCACTGGCTTTCGCCTTCCGATATCCGGGCAAGGTCGCCAACATCGACCTTCGAAGCGGTTATTACATTTCAGATTTATTGCCGAAAACTCAAATGCTGGCTGCGGAAAGAAATCTATTGAATACGTTACATGGGTTTCCCGACCAAGTTGACAAGTTGCACCATACCGGAGGCAGAATAATGGCTGGCTCACAAGACCGCGGAAGCGTGGGCGCAACGCTTAAACTGGGAGAACTACTCAAGACAAGCGGCAGCAAGATTGAATCCCTCATAGTAGACAAGGGAAGCCACAGCACCGTTTGCGACTTGGAGACACTCTCTGTCAAAAGCGATCCGGGAACAAGACCCAATGAAATATTTTTATGCAACGGCTCGCTAACATACGCCAACGCCGACGGACTCGTGGTTCAAGGCATGAAAAATTTCGGGGACGAATGGAGCATACACCTGCGCTTGCTCTCGAATCGCAGGCAAATAGAGGTCGAGACCCGAAACGTCAGCCGCTTCATCCTTGTTCCGAGTATGACCGGCCTGTTTTCGCCTTTGACTGAATCGTTAAGCATCGATGGCGGCAAGTTCCTCAAACCGGACTTCACCTCCCGGAACCAGTTGAAGTTCCAGTTTACAGAGGGACGCTGGGAGATGGTAAACAGCTTCGACAACGGCCCTAGCAAGCAGCCTGACCTCTTCGGGCCTGTAGTCGATATACGTCGAAGGAAATTTATAATTGTATTGGGCACGACTGAACCGGACTCGGCGCAGGCCATCCGCGCCAGAGGTTATAAGATAGCGAGGGAACTTGCCGGCCTAGATTCAGGCTCGGGGTGCAAACTGACCATAAAGACTGACCAAGAAATCAGTGATGATGAGTTACGAACGTCCAGCCTATGGCTGGTCGGCGGCCCGGCGGAAAATGACGCTTACTCGCGCCTCGGATACGTGGCACCGTTCTCCATTACGGAAACGAAGCTTCGGCTAAATGAGGCAACCTACGAAGACGGCGCGGCGTTTTTCTTAAATATGATCAGGCCACACCCAACGGCGAAGGCCCAATACCTTTATATGGAAGCAGCCACCCGCCCCGCCGGCTACTTCGCGCCTGTGATGCCTAGTTTTCAGTTCGACTACTCCGTCACCAAAATGGACTTGATCCGGAATCCGCTTTTGGTGCGAGGGTTTTTCAACGAGATGTGGAATTATGAACAAAAACTGGAATTTGTCCATGAATGAGAACCTGACTGGAAACCGCACCCGACGCCATATCCCGCCCTGTTTTCTACTGATGTTTTTACTGACTCTCGCGCCAACAAGGGCGGACGACGTTGATAAAATATGGATTGAAGACAGGCCGCGGCAAACAATCGCCGGATGGGGGCTCGACTTTGACGTGATGAACGCTCCCCGCCAAGTCAGGGAAACATTGGTGGGAGAATCGAATGCGACTTGCTTTAAGCTATCGCTTGATGGGGCATTGTACGACGAAAGCAAAGGGCCGATATCGTTTCGCCCTGAGATCTGGGGTCGATTGATTTTTGCCTTGGATCTTTTCAAACGACACGGGGGACGAGAATATTTCACTTCCTCAGACTCACCACCTCCCAGCATGAAGAGGTTCTATACAAAACGCGGACATGTGGATATGAATCCCAATTCACTCCTCCACGAAAGGGAGGAGGATTACGTCAGATTTGTCATAAACGTTTTCAGTGAACTGCGCGTCAAGGGGCAGCCGCTCCCATTTGCCTATTCCGTCCAAGACGACGCGGCGCGGCTGCACGGATCAGCTGCATGCCCCTATGATCCATTCCAGTTTTGCAGGATTAGAAATCTCTTCCATACAGCTTTTTCCCAAGAAAAACTCCCCGTTACCGTCGTCGGACCAGAGGCGACCGGCTACGTCGCTTCGCTTGCCTACCTAGTGGTTCCCGAGGCAGGGTCCCCCGCAAAATTAGACGTACTTGCCTATAAAGGCGCGGGAACCGCCGCCAACGAGTATCAGCAAGCGCTCGGACTCTCGGCCCCTGCCGACTCTCCTCCGGAAACCTGGATGACCGGATGGGCATGCTTTCAGGCAACCAACGAGGATGAGGCGGTGGTCCAAACCATGCAACGACTAGCCGGAGACCTTACGTGGCTTGGCGTGAATCGGTGGGTATGCGAAGCGGGCTATACGAGAGAAAAATCTGTTTATAGTTTGCTTTACGGACCGGGAACGAAGACAAAACTCTTCGATACTCTGAAAGTTCTATGGAAAACCGTTCCCCCTGGCTTTCATGTTCTCCACGCGGGGATCGGTTATATATCAGAGGAGGAATCAAATCAGAAACATGAACTCGAAGCGATAGCTTTTGGAAAAGCAAATAGCCGGGTTCTTCTATTGATAAACGAACGGATTGAATCCCGAAACATTTTGTTCTCCGAGCTCACTGGGGGCGGGGTCAATGTCTGGAGCTCAAAGGGGGATAATAATCCCGTGTTGATTCCGCACCAGCCGGGTGAAACGGTACCGCTGCCACTAGCCGGGGAGAGTGTGAGTATCATTTCTTGGCAAAAGGATCCGAGCCAAACTAGTGACTAGAAATAGCCAGTTGTAGTCGGCGTCCTATTCTCGTTTCATAGCCTTTGAGACGCAAAAGGACACGGCTCTCTCCTTAGTGCTTTCGCCACTTTTTGTTTATTTTCTGAAGGGCTCGGAAAATTAATCCAAATTCCGCAGTTGTAATCTCTGCACCCAATTTAGCTCTTCCTCTGCCCGAAAGGGTTTTTTGTGAACGTGCATAGGGTTTATCTGATTTCAAACCGAGAAGGTCGGCGTTATATCGGTCTCAGCGAAGATGTTACCCTTCGCCTTTCACAGCACAACGCAGGCCTTTCCAAATGGACTGCAAAATACCGCCCATGGACCCTCACTTGGACCAGCCTACCCATGCCACTGGGCGAAGCCCGCAAACTCGAAAACCTGCTGAAGCGTCAAAAAGGAGGCAGTGGCCTCTGTCGTCTTCTACAGAAATACGCTGCCAGCGGCTCATAATCCCGCCTTGCGGGATCGTTAGTTCAAATCTAACCCCTGCACCCAATTTTAGCCCCTTCCACTGCTCGGACGGGGCTCTTTTGTGAAGCAATAATGAACTCATAATCCCGCCTATGCGGGATCGTTAGTTCAAATCTAACCCCTGCACTCTTGTGGACAAGTCAGGTCGCACTCGCCATCTGATAGCCCCATGCAGTTGCATAAAACCTGGGCCGCCCCAATCGACGACTACGTGATCGACCTCGCCTGGTCGCCCGATGGCGGTCACCTCGCCGCCGCCTCCCAGGCTGGCCCTCTGCACCTTTTCGCCGGCCCCACCGGCGAAAACCGCCGCGAACTGCCGGGCCACGCCGAGGGCACGAATTGCCTCGCTTTCGCCCCCGCCGCCGTCGGCGCTCTGCTCGCCTCCGGAGGCCAAGACGGCGCGGTGAAACTTTGGGACGCCACCGCCGGCCAGCACCTCGCCACCGCCGCCCTCGGCTCCGCCTGGATAGAGCACCTCGCTTGGCGCCCCGCCGCACCCGCCGGCAAACCAACTGCCGCCCCGCTCCTCGCCGCTGCGTCGGGCCGCGATTTGGTTCTCCTGAATCCCGACGCCGCGATCGCGCACCGTTTCAAACCCGCCCCCAAGACCCTCTCCGCCCTCGCCTGGCATCCGCAGGGCGGCGCCCTCGCCGCCGCCTATTTCGGCGGCGTCTGCCTGTGGGACGCCGACGACCACCTCGTCCAAAAGGAATTACCCTATGCTCAGGGCATCGCCACCCTCGCGTGGTCCCCGCCGGACGGCCGTTGGCTCGTCTCGGGCAACGCCGACCCCTCCGTGCACCTCTGGCTGCCCGAGGAAGATCAGGAGTTCCATATGAGCGGCTACGAGACCAAGGTGCGCCAGATCAGCTTTAACCACACCGGGCAAAAACTCGCGACCACCGGCGGCCAGGACGTCTGTGTGTGGGACTGCGCCGGCACCGGCCCTGAAGGCCGCGAACCGACCATGCTCCCGCACGACGCTCCACTGGTCGCGGTCGCCTTCCAGCACCGGCACAACCTGCTCGCTGCCGCCAGCCAAGACGGCGTGCTCCAGCTCTGGAGCCCAGAGCGCCCCCAACCCCTCCGCGCGACCGTGAAAATGCCCGCGCCCGCCACCCGTCTCGCCTGGTCGCCCGATGACGCTCTCCTCGCCGTCGGCACCGAAAAAGGCGTGGTTTACGTGCTCCGCGTAGAACCCTGAGCCGCCACCGCTGTCCCATCACCGCCCGGCCCAATTAACGTTTACCCACCCGCCCATTCTGGACAGGCTCTCAACCATGAATCGTTTCCCCAGCCCACGCCTTCTCAGCTTCGCCTTGCTCCTCGCCCTCGCCCCCGCCGCCCGCGCGGCCGAAGATATCCCGCAATTTCGCAGCGTCCTCATCGACGGCCAAACCAACCTCTTTTCCCTCGCTGACGCTACCGGCGCGGGCCGCTGGGTAAAACTCGGGGAAGCCTTTGACGGCTGGAAACTCGCCTCCTTCGATACCGCCACCCAGCGCCTCACCCTCACCCGCGACGGCACCACCCGCGAGCTAGGCCTCGCCGACGGCAGCTTGGGCAACGCCACCGCTCCCGTAGCTGCCACCGTGGCCGACGCTGACGCCTTGCTCCAAAAAATGCGCTTTGAGGAGATGATCGAAAAGGCCCTCACCACCCAGCAAGAATCCATGGCTAAATCCATGGCCAAAATGATGGGTAAACAAAAGATGTCCGACGCCGAACGGACCCGCATGGCCGAGTTTCAAAAACACGCGATGAAGGTTATGGTCGAGGAAATGGACATCCCCGGCATGCGCTCCGATGTCGCCAAAATCTACGCCGAGACCTTCACCGCCGCCGAACTCAAAGCCCAAGCCGATTTCTACACCACCCCCGGCGGCCAAGCCATGATCGATAAACAACCGGCCATCCAGCAGCGCATGGCCGAACTCATGATGCCCCGCATGATGGCAGCCATGCCCAAGATTCAAGCCATGGCCGCCGAGTTCGCCCCAGCGCCCACGCCCGCAAAGCCCCCCTCCCCCGCCGCCATCACGGAGGCTCCCGCCAAGCCCTGAGCAAGCTGGCGCCTGACGCGGAAAAAATTCCAACCGATCCCACCAAATCGTTTGACCAAAGATAAGACTGAGTCTCAATCTTGCGGTTCTTCGATGTCCGCCACCCTCGCCCGTCTCTATCCTGAGCCCTTGCCCTTGTGCCAATTACCGGCCGGCGAGTCAGGTCGCGTTCAAGCGCTGAACGGTGAGGCCGCCTTTTGCCAACGCCTGCGCGAGATGGGTTTCGGCGAGCGCGCCTTCGTGACCAAGGTTGGCGGCCGCGGCCCCTTTATTTGTGTCGTAAACGGTTGCCGTCTAGCGCTCAGCCACGCCGCCGCCGCCAGCATCCTGGTGGAGCCTTCAGGGCTAAGGAGCTAGAAGTCAGTCCCCGAGCCCCTTACCCACGAAGCACCCCCGCCTTTGTCCGATGCGGACAGCTCCTTGCGCCTAGCTTCTCGTTCCAAGCTCCCAGCCCCTGCTCCGTCCGCTCCTTCATGAACCTCGCCCAGCTCACCGCCGGATCCTCGGCCACGCTCAAAGCCTACCCGCAGGCCGGTCCCGCTTTCACCCGCCTGCGAGAGATGGGACTGCTACCCGGCACCCGCGTCACCTTGGTGCGGGTAGCACCACTCGGTGACCCGATCGAGATCCAAGTGCGCGGCTACCGCCTATCCCTGCGCAAGGCCGAGGCCGCCCAGATTGAGCTCGCACCCGAGCCACCCGCCGCATGAACCCCGCCCCCGCCACGCCCCGTTCCGCGCCGGTTTATGCCCTCGTGGGTAATCCCAATTGCGGCAAGTCCACCCTGTTTAACGCCCTTACCGGCCTGAAACAAAAAGTGGGCAACTATCCCGGCGTGACCGTCGAGCGCAAGGTCGGCACCGCCTACACCCAGCACGGCCAGCCCCTCACCCTGATCGACCTGCCCGGCGCCTACTCGCTCGCCGCCCGCTCGCCAGACGAAGCCGTGACCCGCGATGTGCTGCTCGGCCGCCGCGCCGATACGCCCACGCCAGACCGCATCATCTGCATCGCCGACGCCACCAACCTCGAGCGCAACCTCTACCTCGTCCACCAGATCCTCGACCTAGGCCGACCCGTCATCCTCGTCTTGAACATGATGGACCTCGCCGCCCAAGCCGGCCTGACCGTCCGCGCCGACCACTTGAGCCGCGAACTCGGCATCCCCGTCATCCCCTGCGAAGCCGCTCACGGCAAGGGCCTGATCGAGCTGAAACTCGCCCTTTCCCGCCCCGATCTGCCCCTGCCCCGCCACGCGTGGGACATCCCTGCCGCGCTCGCCCCTGCCGTGTCCGAGCTCCAGGCCTCGCTCCGCGCCCAAGACGGCAAGGGCCCGTTGGTCGCGCGCGCCGAGGCGCTGCTTCTACTCACCGATCCCGACCCGGTGCGCGTCGCCGGTTCCACCCCGCTCTCCCCCGCCACCGCGCGCATCCTCGAAAGCTGGAAACAACGATGGGCCGCCGACGGCACCGATTGCTCCGGCACCCTCGTCGCCGCCCGCTACGAAGCCATCGGGCGGCTCGCCCGCGAAACCATCGTGCCCCCGGCCACCGGGACGCGCGCCACCGACGCCGACGCGACCCTGCTGATGAGCGACCGCATTGACTCCGTGGTCACCCACCCTGTCTGGGGCTGGCTGATTTTTGCCGCCATCATGGCGACGATGTTTCTCGGTATCTTCACCCTCGCCGGCATCCCGATGGGCTGGATCGAGACCCTGCTGGGCTGGCTCGGCGAACACGTCTCCGCACTCATCCCGCCCGGCGATTTCCACGACCTAGTGATCGATGGCGCCCTCGCCGGAGTGGGCGGAGTGCTCGTTTTTTTGCCCCAGATTCTCATCCTGTTTTTCTTCATCGGCCTCCTGGAAAGCACCGGCTACATGGCGCGCGCCGCGTTTATCATGGATCGAGTGATGAGCCGCGTCGGCCTGAACGGAAAGAGTTTCATTCCCTTGCTCAGCTCCTACGCCTGCGCCATCCCCGGCATCATGGCGGCGCGCACCATTGAGGAGCCGAAAGACCGGCTCGCCACTATCCTCGTCGCGCCCTTCATGAGCTGCTCCGCGCGCTTGCCGGTCTACCTGCTACTGATCGCCGCGCTGGTGTCTTCCAACGAGGTCCCGCTCGGCACCCAGGTCGGCCTCATGTTGCTGATGTATTTTCTCGGCACCGCCGGGGCCTTCGCCTTCGCGTGGCTGTTCAAGAAGACTCTCCTGCGTGGCGCGCCACCACTGATGATCATGGAGCTGCCGCCCTACCGCCTGCCGCGCCTGCGTGACGTCGCCTGGCAGATGTGGGAGCGCGCGGCGGTGTTCGTGAAACGCGCCGGCACCGTGATCCTCGCTTTGTCGATCGTCCTCTGGTTCCTCGCGAACTTCCCCAAGCCCCCGGCCTCGGCCGAGGGCGAGCCACCGGTCGGCGCTCTTGCGCATAGCTTCGCCGGTCGCGCCGGGCATGCCCTCGAACCGCTCATCGCCCCGCTGGGCTTCGACTGGCGCATCGGCATCGGCCTCATCCAGTCCTTCGCCGCCCGCGAGGTGTTCAACAGCTCCATGGGCGTGATTTTCGCGGTCGAAAACACCGGCGACGAGACCACCACCCGCGCCCACCTGCGCGACGCCCTGCGCGCCTCTGTCCGCCCCGACGGCCAACCGCTTTTCACCCCGCTGGTCTGCCTCTCGCTGATGGTGTTCTACGTCTTCGCGATGCAGTGCATCAGCACCATCGCGGTGGTGAAGCGCGAGACCGCCGGGTGGAAATGGCCGCTCTTCCAGCTCGCCTACATGACCGGCACCGCCTGGGTCGCTTCGTTCATCCTCTACCAAGTCGGCCGCGCGCTCGGCTTTTGACTATGATCGCCGACTGGCAAACCCCGCTCGCCCTCCTCGTGGTAGCCCTGGCCGCCGCTGCCCTGCTCGCTCCCGCCCTGCGCCGCCTGCGCGCCGGTCGAGCCAAGTCAGGCTGCGCCTCGGGCGGCGAAGGCTGCGGTTGCTCAACCGTGAAGAAAACGCTGCACGTCAAATGACCTTGCCCACCACGCCCCTCGCCCGCCTCCGCCTCATCGGCCTGCTCGAAGGCAGCTCCTTCCTCGTGCTCCTGCTGATCGCCATGCCGCTCAAATACCTCGCTGGCCAACCCCTCGCGGTCCGCGCCGTGGGCATGGCTCACGGCGTCCTTTTCCTGGTCTACCTGCTCGCTCTCGTGCCCGTCGCACTCGACCGCCGCTGGGGCTGGAAAACCTGCGCGTTGGCCATGCTCGCCAGTGTGCTCCCCGCCGGCCCTTTCATCTTCGATACCCGCGTGCTGCGGCCGCTGGAAAAACCGTAAGGCCGGCGCACCCGGATGGGGCGCCGGCCTCGAAAACCGGAGCAAATTAGCCGCCGCTCAATACTTCACGCCGCAGCCGTAGGGCTGAGTCGAGGGGGTGGCCACGGGCTGTCCTGCCTTGAGGGCGGCGAGCGCGGACTTCACGTAATTTTCAGCCCCGACGATATCCTTGGCGTCCGCCGAGCGTTTGCTGTCGATGGCACCTTGATAAACCAGCACGCCCTCAGCATTGAGGACGAAAAGATGCGGAGTGGTTTTGGCACCGTAGGCCTTGCCGACCTTGCCGTCACGATCGAGCAAATACGCCGTGGCGGCGACATGGTTTTGCGTCAGCCAAGCCTTCACGGTGGCAGCATCGATATCGCCCGGCGTGCCCGGTGCGGAGGAGTTGATCAGCAACCAGACTACCCCGTCCGCGGTGGCATCCTTCTGGATAGCGGGCAGGTTGCCGCTGGCGGCGTAGTGCTTTCTCACAAAGGGGCATTCCGGATTAGTCCACTCGAGGACCACGGTCTTGCCCTTAAAGTCGCTCAACTGGTGGGTTTTCCCGGCTAGGTCAGTCAGGGTAAAGGCCGGCGCGGGTTCGCCAATACTGGCAGCAAAAAGCAGAGCGGTGGCGAAAAAGCCGAGGATAACCAGACCGCTGCGAACAAGGTTAAGGAGTGAGCTGGGGGTATTCATGGGTTGGGGAGATGTGAGGGTGATACAAACATGAAGGTATCACGCAAAAAATGCACGGTCGTCTTTCTGCGAACGACGCCGTGATTTTCCGGCCCGCGCTTTGCCCTCGCGCAACCCCATCCCCCGGCGCAGGTTTTGCTGCGTGGCCGGCTGGCTGAACGACACCTTTCGCCTCGGTTGGGGCGCCTTTTATTGGAACACGCGCAAGTCGTGGTTCATCGCGCGTGGACGCCGCGGTCGCTGCCCCTGCCAGGTCGGGAGCGATTCGGGCCGAGGCGGCGAAACCGGTTGCGAAGCGGTGCCCGGCTATCGCTCGCCGGGCCGTTTCCGCGCCCTCTGCCCCCTGCTGGCGCAATTGGGAAACGTCGATTGGGTTTGCTCGGTTGATACGGCGGCGGTGCGGCCTTTCTGGGGCCGGGTGGCGTTCGGCCTCGGCTTCGCCGCCCTCACCCTGACGCTTGCCACCTTTCTCGGCACCTATGCTCTGCTGCGCGGGATCGGCTACGACGTTTCCCCCGCTCAGCTCGCTTGGCCGCCGGCTTGGCGGGAGTTCCGCCAGATCCAATCCGCGTTTTACCTCAAGCAAGCGCGCCAAGCCCGGACCGCCGGCCAGCTGGAGGCCGCCCTGCTGGCCCTGGCGAACGCTTACGAACTGAACCCCTCCGACTATAAGACCGGCTTGCTCCTCGCGCAGCTCTGGCAGGCCGGCCAACCGCTTTTGTCCGACCCACTCTTTGCCCGGCTTTACCGCGATCACCCCGCACACCGCGCAGAGATCGGACCAGCCTGGTATCGCGCCTTGCTGGCCCGCGGCGATTTCCCCGCCATTCAACATCTGGCGGGAGAAAGCCTGCTCGCCGGTGGGCCCGCGCCCGCCGCTTGGCTTGAGGCGGTGCTCTTCGCCTCCCGACAAACCGGCGCACCCGCCCCTCTCGCGCAGTTGCTACGCGCGCCGACCCTGCCCGCCCCTTTCGCGCCCTTGCTGCAAGTCGAGCTCGCTCTGCACACCAGCTCCGGCGCGCAGCGCATCCGCCTACTCAGCGAAGCCGCCGCCGACACGACCGATCCCTTTGCTTGCTACCACCTGCTCCGGCGTTTGTTGGAAGAAGGGCGCGCCGACCTCGTGCTGGCCGCCCTCGACGACCCCGCTTGTCCGCTCCGGAACCGCGAAAACACCCGCCTGCGCCTGGATGCGCTCGCGCTCCTCGACCGGTCCGCCGAGCGCGCCGACCTCGTTCGTCAGCTCCTCACCCAGCCCACTCAGCCCGCCGTGTGCGAACTCTTGAGCAGTCACCTCGCCGCCCACCCCGACCGCGAACTGGTCCTCGCCCTTGCCGCCAAACTTGAGACTGAACCATTGCCCCCGGGTGAGGCCGTGCATCCGCAGTTGCTCTCGTTCTTCGGCGCCTGCGCCGCCCTTGGCGACGCCGACCTGCTCGACACCGCGGTGCACTTGGTCAATGTCTCCGCCGATCACGACTACCGCACCCTCACCGCCGCGCGGCAACTCTTCACCCCGAAAGCACCCCTCCGCCCTGAATCTTTTCTTCCCGTTCTCCAACCCCTCCCGCTCGATACCGTCTACGCGCTCTACGGCCACTTCGCCCCGCCCCCGCCCTTCCCGCCCTGACCATGTTACATAAACTCACCCGCTCCGAGCGCGACGCCGTGCTCGTCCTCGCCACGCTTCTCGTTCTGGGGGTGATCGGCGTCTGGTGGCTGGGTTAAACTTCCCCCACCCCGCCATGCACCTCCGTCTTCACCACCTCCTGCGATTCTTCGCCCTCGTCGCGCTGGCGGTGGGTCTCGCCTGGATCGGCCTGCTCCGCCAACAACGCGACCTCGCTCGGCTCGAGACTCGCGCCCTGGAGGCCGAAAACCACGCCCTTCGCCAGCAACTCGAGGCCGAGCACATCCTCGCCGCCGCCCTCGCTCGGCGCGAACCCGCGCCCTCCCCACACCCCTAAAACGGTCTCGACGCTTTTTTTGCCCTCCCCAACCCTCCTTTCCTTATGGTCATCAAACCCAAAGTCCGCGGCTTCGTCTGTGTCACCGCCCACCCCGCCGGTTGCGCCGCCCACGTCCAGGAACAAATCGCCCGCGTCCAGGCCGGCGGCCCCATCGCGCAAGGCCCCAAGAAGGTCTTGGTGATCGGTGCCTCCACCGGCTACGGGCTCGCGTCCCGCATCTCCGCCGCCTTCGGCTCCGGCGCCGCGACCATCGGCGTGTTTTTCGAGCGCCCCTCCGAGCCGGATAAAACCGCCACCCCCGGTTGGTATAACACCGCCGCCTTCACCACCGCCGCCCGCGCCGCCGGCCTCTACGCCCGGAATTTCAACGGCGACGCCTTCTCCGACGCACTCAAGACCGAGGTGCTGGCCGCCATCAAAGCCGACCTCGGCCAGATCGACCTCGTCGTCTACTCCCTCGCCTCCCCACGCCGCACCCACCCGAAGACCGGCGTCACCCACAAGTCCGTTCTAAAACCCGTCGGCCAGAGCTACACCAATCAGACGGTCGATACCGATAAAGGCATCGTGAGCACCATCTCCATCGAGCCGGCCAACGAGGCCGAGATCGCCGACACCACCGCCGTAATGGGCGGCGAGGATTGGGAAATGTGGATCAACGCCCTCGACGAGGCCAAACTGCTCGCCCCCGGCGCCACCTCCGTGGCCTACTCCTACATCGGGCCCGAGCTCACCTGGCCAATCTACAAGAACGGCACCATCGGCTTGGCCAAAAACGACCTCGAACGCGCCGCCAAGGCGATCAATGCGACCCTGCGTTGCAACGGTTACGGTCGCGCCTTCATCTCCGTAAACAAGGCCCTCGTCACCCAGGCGAGCTCCGCCATCCCGGTGGTGCCGCTCTACATTTCGATGCTCTACAAGATCATGAAGGCCAAAGGCAGCCACGAGGGTTGCATCGAGCAGATCGACCGCCTTTTCCGCACCCAACTCTACGGCGGCCAAGGTCTGGTCTTCGATGAGGCCGGTCGCGTGCGTATCGACGACTGGGAGATGCGCCCGGACGTGCAAGCTGAGGTCGCCGCGCTCTGGCCACAGGTTAACACCGAAAACCTGGCCGCGCTGACCGATATAGCCGGCTACCGCACCGAGTTTCTCAAGCTCTTCGGCTTCGGCCTGCTCGGCATCGACTACGACGCCGACATCAATCCGCACGTCGAGATCGCTGGCTGATACCCGGAGCCCGAGTCCGCTAGTCTTTGGTTAAAAATCGGTTCCTAGGCTCCAAGGCGTCAGAACAACTCGGGCTGGCCGTAGCGTTCCCGCGCTTCGGCGAGGGTCGTGCGCATATCCATCTCGGCTAAAAAAGCCGTTAGCCCCGCCAGATCGGCGGGCCCCTGCTCCAGCGGCGGCAGGACGTGGGTGAGGTTGAGGGTCACAAGGCGCCGATTCAGGCGCAGGCGCGCCGCCGACTCGGCGAGGGGAGCACGGAAACGCTCGGGCTCGATTGCGCCCGCCGCCGCGAGGATGCCCTCGAGGTCGCCGTGGCGCTCGAGCCACTTGATCGCGGTCTTCGGGCCCACGCCGTTTAGACCGGGGATGTTATCCGAGGTATCGCCGATCAGGGCGAGGTAATCGACGACGCGCTCCGGGCCGACACCGAACTTGTCCTTCACCCCGGTCGCATCGAGCAAGCGCCAGCCAAGGCGCGGCTGGGCGCTGGGCGGGGGCAGGAGCACGCGGATGCGCTCGCCGACGAGTTGGGCGAAATCCTTGTCCGAACTCACGATCAACACCTCGTCTCCCTCGGCCGCCCGCTGCGCCGCACAGGTGGCGAGCAGGTCATCGCTCTCGATGCCCTCAATCTCGACCGCCGCCAGGCCGAGCAGGCGGGTGAGCGTCTTCACCCCATCGATCTGGCGAGAAAGGTCCTCGGGCATCTCCGCCCGCTGGGCCTTGTATTCGGGGTGAAGTTCGAGCCGTTCGCGGGAACCGCCGAGATCGAAAAACACCGCCGTGTGCGCCGGTTTTTCCTGATCGATCAAGCGCCAGAGCGATTTCACCCAGCCGTGCAGGGCGTTGGTGGGAAACCCATCGGCGCGGGTGAGCGCCGGCGTGGCGTAGAAACAGCGGTAGGCGAGGTTAAAGCCGTCGATCAAAAGCCAGCGCGCCATGGGATTGGGAAAGGAGGTTCAAAAAAAGTCCCGGCCGTCAGAGGCGGCCGGGACGAGAGCGGGGCGGGTGAGGCCTCAGAGCGCCGGAGGGGCGTAATCAAGCTCGATCTTCAAGGGGCCAAAGCCGTTGGTGATCGGCGCCAGACCGGCGGGACGCAGCCAAGTGAGATCATTACCGATCATCGGGAAATCGACCTCGGACGGCGTAGCCTCATCGGAGAAGCGGATGGCACCGGCGAAGTAGCCGAGAGGCTTCTTGGCGTAGGGCCGGATGTAGAGGCGATAGTCGCTATCTACCGAGCCGGAGACCGAACCGGTGATCTTGACCCCATCCTTGCCGACTAGGGCCACCGAGAGCACACCCGTGTTGGCCACGGTAAGCGTGCCCGAGCCGGCGGTGTCAGGATAATAGGGCGCATCGGAGACATCCAGCAGACCTACCTTGTAGCTACCCTGCCAGGGCGCGGGGGCGGCCTTGGTGAAGTTGAACACGCGGATCGCATCGCCCGCGGCCACCGGGGCCACGTCATCGCCCTCGGTCACCGAAGTGGAGAGCGCGCCATCGATATCAAAGAAAAGACCGACATCCAGCGTCGTGAGGGGGGCCTTGCGCTTGATCGGGGCCTGTTCGCCAAAGGCGGTGGAGACACCGTCCTCGTCAAACACCACGGAGAGCACCCCCTTGAAGGAGTAGGTGGCGCCATCACGGTAAACCAGCGTGCCGGTGTAATCGGCGGTGCCTGCGACCTTCACGGTGAGTTTACCAGCGGGCAGACCGTCTTCGTCAACGAGGAGGGCCTCGCTGGCGCCGATGAACTTAGCCTCGAGCGCCTCCACCAGCAGGATGCGGGTAGTGCTGGCGCTGCGCACGCCCTTGTTCTGGCTCCAGTAAGTGATGGCATAACCCTTCACCACCGAGGGCAGTCGGCCACTGATCACACCGGTGGTGCGATCCATGGTGAGGCCCTTGGGCAGACCTGAGGCGTAGTAGGTAGTGCCAGCGACAGACTCCGTAGCCGTTTCGATGGAAACCATCGTGCCAGCCGCGAAGGGCGTATCCCCTTCGAAGTAGTAATCGGCAACTGCCGCGAGCGACAAGCCGGTCAAGGCATCGATTTGTGCAGCGGTGGGCTGCTCGTTGCCGATGAGCAGGATGGCCCCAGCCACGCGCAGGCGGGCGAGCAGGGTCGCATTGGGCTGCAAGTTGGTGACTGCCGTGACCGCGCCACCCGTGGTGTCCACGGAAGTAACGGTGGCCTTACTCACCGTGCCGAAGTTGGCATTAATGAAGTTTACCACCGCTTGGCCGGCGCTGCCACCGGTGCTGATGGTGGTAAAGAACTGCTTTGCCACCGTATTTGTGGTCGCGGCCTTGGCCGGAGCCTTGCCGTAGAGGTTGGTGTAGATCCGCACCGCGAAATCACGCACCCGGTTGTATTGAGTGGGATTCGTTGTGCTCAGATCCGCGATGTCACCATAGAGTTGCTTATAAGAAGCGGAGGCGAGGATGGCGTCGATCAAGCCAGCATCGGTGGACAACGTGAGGGCCAACTTCTTGGCCTGCAGATCGGCATAATCCGAGTTATTGGGATAGGTGCCCCAGACCGCGAAGTGGCTTAGAATGAGCTTGGCCTGGTTATCGCGATAATCGGAGGACTGCAGGATGAGTTCCGCCACCTGGCCGGAGGTCAGATTTACCCCGTTACGAGCGAGGGCCGATTTGGTCTCGGCACTGGTGGAGGAACGATCCAACAGGGCTTGGTAAGCACGGTCGATGTTGGCGAGAGTCGCATCCGGTGCGAGGCCCTTGACCACCAGCGTGCGGGCTTGGGACAGGGTCGCATTGCCCGCACTGTCGGTGACGATCGCGTAGATCTCGTAGCTACCGGCTGAGGGCGCGGTGAACGCCAGGAGGTAAGGGGCGAGCGGCGCCGTGGAGACGAGCGTGCCATTGGCATAGAAATCGACCTTGGTAATATTAACGCCCACCGCCGAGGTGGCGATGGCCACGAGGTTGGAGGTGAGGCCGAGGTCGATAGACGCAGGGGTTGGCGCTGAGAGCGTTACCACCGGAGCGGAGGCCGTAGCCTGAGTGACCGTGACGGCCGAGGTGGAGGAAATGGCGGTGTTGCCTTGGTTATCCGTGACTCGGGCACTGAAGAAATAGGGCCCGACATCAAAATTGCGAAGATCCAAGGAGGTGCTCCAAGTCAGCGTGCCAGGCGCGTTGACGGCGGTGCCGACCACCAGATTCTCGTAGAGGCCGCCGCCCTCAAATACCACTTGGGGCGCAGAGGTGTAGCCGGAACCACCGCTCACGATGCGGATGGAGGTCACGACGCCGTTGGCGACAACCGCCTCGGCGACGGCGCCCACGCCGTTGCCCACAATCTTAACTTGGGGGGCGTAGAGGTAGCCCGAGCCACCTCCGGCGGCGCCTCCGCCCGCGCCAGAGCCTACGGTTATGGTATTAACCGCTCCATTAAGGAGTGTCGCTACACCGCTCGCTTGCTGGCCTCGAGACATGAGGAACTCAACTTTGCTGACACTGCCGTCGGCGTCATTGGCCTGAGCCGAAAGGAAGAGCGCAGAGTTATTGGAGATCGCAAGACCGCCGCCAGTCGTGCCACCAGCGCCGGTATTAGCGGGGGAAGTCAGCGAAACGGTCGGGATTACACCGGTCTGGGTCTGCACCGTGATGGTGCGGGCCGGAGTAAGAACCGCCTGCCCAAAGCTATCCACCACCCTCGCGGTGATACTGTAGGTCTTGGCGCTCGCGGGACGCCAGGTGCTGAGCACATAGCGATTGCTGGTGCCGACCTGCGAAGCGATACCCACGGAAGCACCATCGGCATTGAACTCAACGGTGGAGACGGTGGCGCCTGGCGTGAGCACGGAGGCTTCCGCTTCGAGCAAGACCACTTGGCTTACCACGCCAGTTGAGCCGGTTAGCGCGGGACGAACCAGATTGATAGTAGGCGCTATATTGCCGCCCACGTAAACTGGCAGAGCAGGCGATACCCCTTGATTACCGACAGAGTCGGTGACCACCGCTACTACATTGTATCCGCCCACGTAGCTCGGCACCCAATTGACGATAAAGGGCGCGGCAGTATCAGATCCGACGCTCTCGCCGTTGGCGAAGAATTCAACCGAGGCGACACTTCCGCGAACAACGGTGGGATTAAGGGCCAACTTCACGGTCTGACCGGCCGGCACGCGCTGGCCAGCGACGTCGGCAGTTGCCGGGGTGCTTACCACGTTACCGGTGACTGGAGTAGTAAGGGCAGCTGGCTTTACTGTAACCCTTACTAATTCTGAAGTTTTTGCATTACCATCATTATCCCGCGCCACCGCGCGGAAGTCGAAGGAACCTTCGCCATATTTCTTGAAGTTAAACGGCGTAGCAAGACGCCAGACGTCGCTATCGAAGTCGCGCGTGGCAAAGCCAATGGACGTATTTTCTACAAAGCCCCCCCCGACCAAACTGACGGTGGTAGCCGAAGTATAACCAGAGCCTTTATTTGTTAAATTGATACCGATGACTACGCCATTGCGTATTTCAGCCACGGCTTCCGCGTCTTTCCCCGGACCGGAGAAGATTACTTTGGGAGACTCCAAATAGCCAGAACCGCCGTCGACAACATCGACTCTATCGATGGTTCCTTGGAGTGACACTTGAGTAGTCGGATTGGCCGTATTTTGTGCAGTAGCAAGGGTAACTTTAGCTGTCGCCTGTTTACCAATACTTAATACGAACTCAACCGAGTCAACAGTGCCATCGCTGTCCAGCGCGCTCGCAACAAGATTGATGTCGCTGTTAGTGGTGGAGGTTAAGCTTGAAGTGGCCCCAGTGTTAGCCGTTGCGCCAGAATTTGGATGTATAATTTCAACAAAAGGCAACGCACCAGTTCGACCAACAACCTCTACTGACCGTTCGGAACTTACTCCCACCCTAGTGTAATCATCCTGAACTCGGGCAGAGAGTATAGCTGATCCAGTTGTGGTAGGCGTCCAGCTTATACGGTAATTACCAAGCTCACCCTGACGTTCGCCGTTTCCAATTAGGGTGCCATTGGCAAAAAACTCAACTTTCTCAACTTTACTTCCAGTCCCCACTGTGACGGAGGCTTCCACCGGCGTTGTTTGTCCAACCACCACTTTAGTGCCAGCACGCGGTGAAACAATTTCGATATCAGGGTTTGTGTCCGACGGGGTCACTAAGATGGATAGTGAATTCGATACAGATTCGTTCTGATTATTATCCCTTGCCGTTGCAGTAATCGTATAGCTTCCCGGCTTCAAAGGCTGGAAATTATAGGCATAGGGAGAGACCACATCAATAAAGCTATCCGCAGACGAACCGTCAGAGTAAATGACATTGAATACTATTTGATCGATTGTCCCATCCGTATCTTTCGCGGAGGCGCTGATCGTTAATATGGAGCCAACCGCGACTGTGTTAGAAGAAGTTGAAATGGATACCTCAGGCGGAATCTGTTGGATGGGCATTACAACTGTCACCGCCATAGGCGTGGTCACCGTGGTCGCGCCCTGCGCGTCGGTGATCACGAGGACCAGGTTGTAGGCTCCCGCCACCGTCGGCGTCCACGCGGCCGTGAACGGCGCGGTCAGGTCGGTTCCCACCAGAGTGCCGTTGGCGTAAAACGCCACCGAGGCCACTGATGACTCGTTATCGGAAGCCGAGGCTTTCAGTATAACCTCTTGTCCTAGGGTCTGCTCGCTGCCTGCGGCCGGGAACACCAGCGACCCGGTGGGCGCGGTGCCCGACACCGCGGCGGTGACGTTCAGGGTCACCACGGCCGACTGGGTCTGGTTACGATCCGCGTCGGAGGCGATCGCGGTGATGACGTAGCTGCCCACGCCCTTGGCGCTGAACGGCGCGCCGGAGAGCGTCGCGTTGAGCACCCATTGGTTGGTCGTGCCCTGGCGCGTGGCCGCGCCAA
>Ga0214921_10001494_pt1 | contig 39799 bp, 44 predicted proteins | sample LL1505_MetaG_FD_177992 | JGI IMG/M metagenome (GOLD analysis project Ga0214921, IMG submission 177992) | Freshwater microbial communities from Lake Lanier, Atlanta, Georgia, United States - LL-1505 | ecosystem: Environmental > Aquatic > Freshwater > Lake | place: USA: Georgia | collected...
AGGATTCACGGGAACACGTGGCACCGTGAAACATGCCTGGGGATCCCCCGGTCCGCACGGAGCACGGACATTGTCCTGACCCGAGGTGAACACAAAGTCGTTGGTCCCGGTATTCCATGCGACGGGCGGGACGGGATCCACGACGGTATCCACCAGACCATACGCTTCCTTGCACGTCCGCTGGAACGAGCTCACGGCGTAGTAGGCCACCACAATGAGGAAAAGGCCAATCACCACAAAACGGTAGTCGACGTACACGTTGCAGAGACAACACAGGATAAACGTCAGGAGCAACAGCCTCGTCATGGCGTTCATTTGGTTTTCCAACGATTCCGACCGGAGGGGGACCAGGGATGGGCATGTAAATAAATCTGGAATATTTTCCAACCAAAATCTGGAATCCATTGGGTTTTATTACGCAAAAAAAAATAATTTCTTTTTTTTTTCTTCTTCTTTTTCCATGCCAAAGGGTAAAAATTATGAAAAATTTAACAATAAACATAGTCGATCTGATATGTCGCTAATGTTCCACGTAAATTCAAGTGTTTAGATACAGACGGCAATGAATCATTCTCATTTTGATCAGCTTGAGTTCCTTGGACACCCATGTCCGTTGCCTCTTGATGCCCAGTTCCAGTGCCATGCCCGGTGTTGTCGCCATCATATCCAAACCATCGAGGGAACGCGTAAAGCCGTTCCGCACCCTGTCCAACTGATACAAATGTTCGCGGTAATGAGCATCCGCGTCCTTGGCCCGGACCATTTCTCGACAAATCTTGCACGCCTCCTGGTACGTGCACTCCGTCCGCCGGTGTTGCAGGTGGACTTGGGGAGTGGGAGCCCACGCGGTCTTGCACAATTTGCAGGCCGACATTTTGTGAATACTGGTCATGTGGACACCTAAATTTCCTACACGAAAAAAAGGATGAGGACAGTCGGCAATGGTGCACCGGTTCCAAAAACGACATCCGGCAATGTGATGGCTCCACTCCTCTCGAGGCACCGACGCCGTACAGTCGCAAATTTGGACTAGTTTCGGACACTCCACACCATCAATGTGATCCCCCAGGGCTTCTTGGGATCCCTGGAAACCACAACCACGAGGGCATGGATAGACGCCGGTATCCACCCTCCACAAGATTTTTTGTGGAAAAAAGGGGCTGGTACGGACACACACGGGATGGTGGACAATCATGAGGGTCTTGGTATCCCGCGTGGCGGGACAAAAGAGACACTTTTTCACTGTTCGCAACGAGGGATGCTTGTCCAATTCGAGGAACCGTTCGACGCACCGCATACAGCAGATGGGAATGTCATAGTTGCAGGCACAAGAAAACGCCGTGATGCGTACGGGAAGCACCGCGTGCTCGTAGCACAGGATACATTTCATGTCCATGGTGAATTTCCTGTTTTTGTTTTGGTGGAGGTACGTTAGACAATCCATAGAAAATAGAAAATTCATGAGAAGAGTATCCAATCTCTGGAAAGCATCACTTTTTCAGACCGTCTGAAAAAGTGATGTGTTGGAAAGGCTCTACAGACGGTAGGGTACTCTTTTTGTAAAAGCACTCACCCAAACACCAAAAACAGACAAACCAAAAATGCCCAGGTTTACGATCCCTTCCTTGCTCCGCAATCGCCTTCGGTTCTATCAGAACGTGGATGTCTACCGCCACCAGCATCTACCCCTGAAAGAACGGACCATGGAGCACATTATTCCCGTTTCTTGTTCCTCGAAAGATGTTCAGTTGGATATAGGCAATCTCTACATGACCAACTCGCGACTCAATGGCTTCCGCAGCAATTACCGCTTTGGGGGTCATATGGACGAAACATTGGCGGGAAATTGGAAAGAATGCCAAGGATGTTTCAGGAATACGGAACGACGCGTGTTTCTGCCCGCTCATGGACACCGATTGGTGGCTCACGTGCTGTGGAAAATGATGGACAAGTACCCGGAACTGGAACAAAATCAATGGAAATGGATCGAAAATCAAGAAACATGGGATCGGTGGTTGAAAACACCATGGACCCCCTTGGAACGTCATGTGTTGGAAATGAATGATGCAGTTTTGGAAACAACTTTACGCGTTTAAAAAAAATAAAGCAAGAAATACGGTGGTTCCAAGGAAACTTTAAGAATTTTAAAATAGTGGGTACTCATAGAGATGACGTTTCTTCAATTTGTTGCAACAGCATCCAGTCAAGTCCTTCTCCACGTACGCAACCGGGCCACCGGAGCCATCCTATTTACCGTCTATTCGAATTCCAATCTTCACCGAACCGACTCTTGCTCTGATCAGCAAGACCATCTCCTTGCCTGTGTCCGAACCAAGAGTCTGTCGCTGGCGACTCGGAGAGCGTACCAATACCTCGGGAAAAGGGATTTTAACCGAACGACCCAATACCTCGAATTCCAGTATGGATGCCAGTCCGCCCTTGAATTCACGGGATTGCTCGCCCAGATGATTCGTAGCCATTTCAATGTCATGCCATTGTACCAGCTGATCAATCGCTACCCGGATCTGGGACCTCAAACACTGGCCTCGACCACCACCACCACCTTTGTGCTCACCAACCAAACCAACGACGCCAACGGAATTCCCGCGTATCTGTACTGCACCTATACCAACATGGCCCTAGGAAGCGCTGATGGGTGCATTACCGAGGGATGGTGGGTGGTGGCCTATGATAAAATTACGTACAATGGTGCAGGGCAATATTCGTACACGGAGAACGGACAGACGTACACCGGATCGTGTTCGAATCTGGTAGGAGGCTACGATAGCAACGTCATCACCTTTAACTTTTATTCCACCTTTTTCGACACCACGTCCACCTATTATGGAAATGTCACCTTTAACATTTCGGGAACGTCGCTTTTGCAGCAGCCACAAATTTTAGTGGACAATACGGACACGTATACCTTTAATTGGCAGAATGGAAACAACTACGATCCCTACACGGGCGCGTATTTTGGGGGGAACACTACCACCGGTACCTATTATGACGTACCCCTTCCCTATCTGACCAATGGTTTGTCGGGAATTTTGGCTGACAGCGCATACTTTTTGGTGTATCAGGGCAATTATTCCTACACCATTAGTCTTCAAAATCCCGAGCTCCAGGTGTGGGGAACCAACCAGAATTACAATCTGTTTTCCATCCCGGATTCCACGGGTGCGGTCAACCTCGTCTTTTATCCCACGGGAGGGTCTCGGGGGTGCTACACTGTGCAAAATAATGTTATTTACCAGACCTCCCCTCCCGAGACCAATTGGAGCGCCAGCTGCTTCCTCGCCCAGGTGACCAAGTACGTGGACGGTACCCTCACCCTGTTAACCCCTGAAGAAGCAACAGCCTATGGCATCAACGCCTCCACGGGGACGTGGCAGATGGATCTATTGTGCGGTCCGAATTCCAACACCCTTTCCGTAAACTTTTATTTGACGCAGCGAAACTATCTCAGCCCCGAATCTCCCTCGAATAAATACTATATCGATGGACAGCCCTCGAACGGTGGTGTCTTGGAACTCGATGTGTATGAGAGCTATTGGTGCACCCACAGCGGTTTGGATTTTGAGAGTAATTTTTTCCAGGGAGGCGCTTCCAAAAATTACGAGTGCTACACGTCCCCGGGCCCCAATGCCTCTACATGGGTCCGCCTGGTGATGTCGGTGGGTCCAATAGGCGACGGAACCCAGACGTCGTACGTGTACAGCTACTATTCCTTTGATCCCACGACGGGGCTTCCCGCCAACACCCCCTTTGCCACGACGACCACGACAATCGCCACCACGAGCGTACAACCCGTGTATCCCTACCTCACCTCGTACTCTCCCAATGTGACGACAACCAAGAATACTTTGGGCACGCAATCCAACACGTCCCAATACGGTAATTATTTCTACACGACAGCGGTCACGGGAGACAATCTACCTACGACGCCCTACCCCGGGTTTTCATAATGCCTTGGACATACACCGATGCCTATATAAAACATTAAAGTAAAGAAAAAAAGAATAAATGAAAAAACTTTCCATGTTGAAACAACGGGCCGACGACGCCTACTTTTATAGCAGTACACCCCTTCTCCCGGATGCTGCCTATGATCAATTGGCAGATTATCTACAGGAACCACCCAAGGTTGGAGCGACGCCCTCGGAACGCAAAGTCCGTCTCCCTCACCCCATGGGCTCCCTCGACAAGGTCAAAACCTCGGAAGAAATCCAGCGGTGGACCTCAAGGTACAAGGGACCCTACCTCTTGTCTCCCAAGCTGGATGGGGTGAGTGCGCTCTTGTGTCTCCGTGGCGATCAAAAGAAACTCTACACGAGAGGGGATGGTCAGCAGGGCCAGGATATTTCATGGATGCTTCCTTGCCTCTCCAATCTGGCTTCCCTGCCTCCGTGCAACGTGGTGGTGCGTGGGGAATTAATTCTCAAAAAATCCACCTTTCAGGAGCATTTTTCCTCCTCCGCACAAGGACAAGGAGGGAATGCCAGGAATATCGTCTCGGGTCTGGTCAATCGTCTCGAGCCTTCGATTTTTCATTCGTACGTGGATTTCAAGGCGTACGAGGTGGTGGATCCTCCATCTCTTACCCCCGAACAGCAGATGCTCCATCTCGTCCGATGTGCGATCCCCTGTGTCTTTACCGTCAAGACCGACAGTTTGCCCATGGACTATCTCGAGGAAATGGTCCTGACCCTCCGCAAAGAGTATCCGTACGAGATTGACGGTGTGGTTTGTGTCGACAACCATGCACACGATCGTATCACGGAGGGAAATCCACCGTTTGCCGTCGCGTTCAAAATGCCCATGGCCGATCAGATGGCGGTCACTACAGTCATTGATGTCGAGTGGAAAGCCAACAAGGATGGATATCTCAAGCCTCGAGCACGCGTCCTCCCCGTTGTCATTGGTGGGAACCGTATCGAGTATGTCACGGTATTCAACGCGGCCCATGTCCAACAACACGGTATCGGGGTCGGGGCCATTGTAGAACTCACGCGGTCGGGGGATGTCATCCCTCAGATTACACGAGTAAAATCACCGGCCGAGCCGACGATGCCCAGCGTTTCGTATCGATGGAACGAGACCAAGGTCGATGTCATGGTGGCCAATGTGGACAAGGATCCCGAGGTGTTGCTCCAACGCAACGTTCGTTTTTTCAAGACTCTTTCCATCCCCGGTATGGGACCCGGACAGCTGAAAAAAATCATGGATGCTGGTTTTACGACGCCACAGGCAATCGTACAAATGTCGGTGGCCGACTTTTTACGGATCCCTGGGTTTCAACAGACCTCGTCGACTAAACTGTACGAGGCCATCCAAAAAGGTATCCAAAAGGCGTCCATGGTGGATTTGTTGGTGGCCTCCAATGTGTTTGGTCGTGGCGTTTCCAAGAAAACACTCGAATTGTTGGTGGGAGGGGTCCCTGATTTTTTCACGGCCGATGAGGAATCTTTCCATAAAATCAAGGGAATAGGAAAGAAAACTCTCGACGTTGTCATGGAAAAGCGTTTAGAAGCCCACCAATTTTTAGAGACATTGGGTGTGTCCCCTTGAGAGTATTCCAAATCTTTTGGATTTTAAATTTGGAATTTGAAAAGGTTAGACGGTAGAGCGTGGGCATTCCAATAGCATGGATTTATTCTCGGATGCCGCAACCGCACACGTCTCCTCTTGAGGAGGCTCCAAGGGGTCCGTGGAGCCGTCCCATGAATCCACCGGCATGTTCTGGCACCACAGCTTGTCCATGCCATAGTCTGGTAGTTGGAGATGATAGTACTCGAATTCTTTACCCATGTATGATTCGTCCCTGTACAGACCATCGATATAGATGGGCAGGCGCCATTTCCCATTGTAGAACACTGCGTGGTGGGGTGACAATAAAATGTCCTCGCTCGGAACGTTTTGCTCGAAAAAATGTCGAGGGATGCGGAAAGGAACCGTTTCCCGTGTTCCCACATAGGTGCTCGAGAAAATACGCTCAATGGGGACGGCTCGGTCATTGGGAGGAACGAGGACGAGATCACCTTCTTGGAGGGATTCAATGGGTACCGGGCCGTTCGGGGTATCAATTTTCATCCCTCGACACAGACAGGCGACATCCACCTGCAATGAAATAAAAAAGTAGGATCCCTCGTACAAGACCACAATGTTGTATGCGTTATTGGGTGTCGTCAACGGTACCGTAATCACTCCGGTCATCGCATTAATCGTAAACAAGGAAAGAACCGATGGGGAGGTGGAACCATTGACCGAAAAGAGACTGTAGACGCCACCCGTGTAAGGACCAGGAGATGTCTGGCCCCCGGCCAACACCACTTGGACGGGTTGAGTATAGGTAGAGGTATAACTGCTCAGTAGAAAAGGTGTTCCAGCGGCAGTGCTTGACCAAGTGCTTCCTGAACCAGGGAACGTGGAGGGAGTTCCCGTCAAGGCACCGGCTGCGGTGGCGTCGGTATCACTCCATGTACCACCATTCACATTGTAGTCATTGGTGGTCGTGAGCGTCATGTATGCATATCCGGTACCGACATACGTACCCGAACCCACCATGTAGGAATCCGTAATATTGACGATAATAGCGTATGCTGGGTACGTAGGAACTGCATCTGCTCCACCAATGATTCCACCAACCGTACTATCGGCAATCAACGATCCCTGGGAATAGCAGTTGGTGATATTCAGAGTGGGAGAACCACCAGCATTTACATTATTATATCCAGCGTTAATACCAACAATGCCTCCAGCATAGGTGCCGCTGATGGCACCCGTACTGTAGCAATCAGTGACAGTACACGTTTGTTTGGAATTAAAACAACATGTATACCCTACGATCCCACTAGAATATTGAGCAATTGCACCGGTCGAATAACATTTGGATACCGTAAAGATTCCTCCTCCTACAGCGGAATCGCTATAACCAGGAAGTCCTCCAAAAATTCCACCACACAAACCTCCATTTGCAACACTACCAATGTCACCCGTCGAGTAGCAATTGGTCGCTACTGCAGTTGCTGTACCAGATGTTGGAACAACGGTCTGCTGTGCAGCCTGCAGCGCAAAAATACCACCACATCTTATTCCTAACATATTTCCTGTCGAGTAGCAATTTTGTGCGGTGGCTGTTCCTCCGTTATTTGCTGCGCGAGCACCAAAGATTCCACCGCTAAAAGAACTTTGAAGTACAGGAGGAGAACCAGTGAAAATGGCTGGCTGATTACCCGTCGAATAGCAATGGATCGCGGTCGCAGATCCTCCATAACATCCCGCTCGTCGTCCAAAAATACCACCACATTGTTGATAAATGTCTCCTGACGAGTAGCAGTATTGAGCCGTGATTTGACCACCATTTATCGTATCAGTGATAGAGCTAGCGCCACAAATACCACCGCATTGAATATTGGTAATACCTAATCCAATGGAACCATTACTCGAACAATACGAAAACAAAATTCCGCTGGCATCCGTTCCAAAATAAATTTGTCCGATCCACCCACCTCCACTAGATAAATAGTAAGTTGTACTTTCCACGCGTAAATTCGTCAGGGTGATTTGACTATGACCACTGCTTGCCGTTGCCGTTCCATTCAACACAAGTCCGGGATAGTTATTGATGGTCACCGTAAAAATATACCCGCTTCCATCGATGGAAATATTGTTGCCTCCAAGGATGAAATAGTTGTTGGTCGCCGTCAGGTTCGCATTATTCGTAATGGTCACGGTCGTATTCGCGGCAATCGTCACGGGCCAGCTCGCCGTGCTCGGATCAAAAAGAACCGCTCCGGGACCAATCGTCTGCGCCAGCGTCCCCGTGAAATCAGAAAGGAGAGCACCCGTAAAGTATAGATCAATCACATCCTCCTTGGTATTCTCCAGAATCCAATCTCCCCCGTATTTCTGGTTGCCCGTCTCATCATCCGATGCACCGATGATGGCACCGGTTTGGGAGGCGAGAAGATCGTAATAGGATTTCCATCGTGGGTACAAGAGAGTATTACAGGCAAGAAAATCAACGTGTTTCACCGAAAATGTTTGGATAAGATCAAGGAGAAAGGAAACACTGGGAGAAAAGGTAGAAACGCCCTCCACTAAATCGGCGGACGAAAATAAGGATTCGTATTCAAGAAAACGGAGGTTCCCCGAAACACTGGGATCGTGAAACACAAATCCGATACGATCGATGGACGTCCAATGTTGTTGGAGGAGTGCCTTGACATCGGCGCGGGAGGATCCCGCCTCGAAAAAAATAGGAAAAGTGGACGCATTGCAATCGTTGTAAAACGCCGAGGAGGAACCGAGATCGTGGTGGATGAAAAGAATATTCTTGATGGAATCGGTGCTTTTTATTTCGGGGTAGACGAGTGGAGAAAAGACAACCGTGTCGTCGTCCAAGTCATCCAAAATATTAGCGTGTGGCATTTTATTTTATTTTCAAATATTTTTAAATTTAAATTTTAAAATTTTAAAAATTTAAAAATTTCAAAAAACCAATGGACCATGTCTATAGTCCATGTCGAATCCATGTCTAATCTACCTCTTCAATCTGCACCTTTTCCTCCTGTTCCATAGACCCCATGGTCTTTTCCAAATCCTCCTTGGTGAATGGCACTCCCTCGGGGGGTGGCATGTCCGCGCCATCGGGTGCGTTGCCCTGATTCGTCGCGGGAAGCATCTCCTCGAGTTTCTTGGTAAACTCGGTCTGGCGCTCCTGAATCTCCTCCTTGGTCGCCTCGAGGTTGTGGTGCAACCACTCCAATTCCTTGTCCAGGTACTCGATAAACGCCTTGCTCTCGTCATTGTTCACCGCCGCCAGCCTCGACTTGTTCTCAAACAACATTTGCTCGTACTGGTTCTTGGCCGCCTGATTCTCCCGAAGTCGATTGTCCTCCTCCTTGTACTTTTCCGCCTCTTGTACCATACGATCAATGTCTTCCTTGGACAACCGATCCGCATCATTGGTAATGGTCAACGACTTTTCACCACCCTCGACATTGTCCACCTTGGCACTCACCGTCAGAATACCATTCGCACAGATATCGTACGTGACCTGGATCTTGGGCGTGCCACGAGGCGCGGGAGGGAGGTTCTCCAGCATAAACGATCCCAGTGGATGATTGTCGCTGGAACGGTGCCTCTCCCCCTCCAACACCTTGATGGTCGCCGAGGGCTGGTTGTCCGAGTACGTCGAAAAGGTCTGGGTCTTCTTGGTCGGGATGGTTGTCCCACGAGGAATCAGCGTGGTCATCACCTCCCCCGCCGTCTCGATCCCCAGGGAGAGAGGCGTCACATCCAGCAGTAAAATGTCCTTGGTCGTTTCCGATTCAATACCCGCCAACACCGCGGCCTGGATCGTCGCACCATAGGCCACACACTCGTCGGGATTGATGCCAGTGTTGGGCTCCTTGCCAAAAAAGTCCTTGAGCATGGACTGGATCTTGGGAATACGCGTCGATCCACCCACCAACACCACCTCGTCCACCTGCCCCTTGGACATTTTGGCATCCTGCAGCACCTGGGTCACCGGAGCCATGGTCTTGCGGAAAAAATCCGAAGCCAGATCCTCAAACCTCGCCCTCGTCATCGTGGTCATGTAATCGATACCCTGAAACAGACTGTCCAGCTCGATGGACGCGGTGGTGGCGGAACTCAGAGTCCGCTTGGCACGCTCACACGCGGTATGAAGCCTACGCTTGGCCTTCTTTTCATTGGAAATATCCACCTTGTTCTTTTTCTTGAAATCTTGTATACAATACTCCACCAGGAGCATGTCCAAATCTTCTCCACCCAAGTGCGTATCACCGGCCGTCGCCTTGACCTCAAACACGCCATCCGACAAATTCAAAAGAGAAACATCATGTGTGCCCATGATTTTTTTGTTATCGTGAGGGAATTTAACCCGCACTTCTCATGCTTTCGCATGAGATCAGACTATATCTTATCCGTGTATCTTGTCTCCATGAGAAACACGGACTCTGGCATTCGTGGACCTTTCCACTCTCTTTTTCAACCAAGAGAGTCTACTCGATCTAGTCGTTGAACCTTCCTCTCGTCGCCGAAAGGCTTGGCTGCTGATTGCCTAATCTCCTCCGCTTTTTAAAACCGTCACGCCCGCCGTTGCCAGCCACGTTGTGGTGGGAGGAGCTCTCAAGGGTTCCCAGCAATTAACCAGATTCCCTTGTTATTTGGGTTTAACAACAAGGTACGGGCTCGCACCGTAGGAAGCAGTCATCATGATGTTTACCTCCGCAATCAAAAACCAGGATATTGCGCTCCTTGCCATCCTTCATCTTGTCCAGACCATACGCAATCGCCGCGGCCGTGGGCTCGTTGATAATGCGTAGCACATTGAACCCCGCAATCAACCCCGCGTCCTTGGTCGCCTGACGACACGCATCGTTGAAATACGCCGGTACCGTAATGACACAATCGGTGATGGTCGCACCTACATACGCCTCGGCCGTCTCCTTCATCTTGACCAGCACCATGGCCGAAATCTCCTCGGGTGAAAACTGCTTGGTCTCGTCCTGGTAGTCCACCTCAAAAAACGGCTTCTTGTGCTTTTCCACCACCTTGCAGGACAGGTGCTTGGCATCCTTGGCCACTGTCGAGTCCGAGAACTGATGACCAATGAAACGCTTGGCATCAAAGATGGTATTCTCGGGGTTCATCGAAGCCTGGTTCTTGGCGGCCTCCCCCACGAGCCTCTCCTTTCCAAAGGACACCCAGGAAGGGGTGGTACGGTTGCCCTGGTCATTGCTCACAATCTCTACGCGATCATTCTGAAAAACACCTACGCAGCTGTACGTGGTGCCGAGATCAATCCCGCAAATATGCTTTTGTGTTGTGGTTGTCATTGTTTTTGTTTTGGTTTGGTAATAGAGGTGAAAAGTTTTAAATCAATTTTTTTTTTATTTTTGAAAGTTTTGCACACCAACGTTTTTCAATAGTATATTGAAATTTTAATGTACACTCACATCTTCCGGGTACAAGGTGTTTTTGGCCAATAATCCATCCATCAACACCTGCATCTTGTCTTGACTCGCCTTGAGAATACGACACGTGTCCTGGTACGCCTCCTTGACCAAAAATTGCGCCTCCTTGTCCACCGTGGCCGCCAGCTCGTCCGAAATCGTGTGGGTCCCCATAAACGGTGTGTCTCCATTGTCGTGTGGATTGCAATAGTTTTCCAGCTGTTCTCCCATCCCATACTGGGTAATCATTTTGCGTGCCAGCATCGCCGCCTGCCTCAGATCCTCCCGCGCCCCCACTGTTACATACTCGTCGCCATAAAACAAGCTCTCGGCCGCTCGACCTCCCAAAAGCACCCTCAACCTCTTTTTGAGGTAGTCCTTGGTGTACAGACCATTCTCCACCATCTCGGGCTTGTCCGTGAAAATGGTGTACCCCCCCGCACCACTGTACGTGCTTTGAATCGTCACCTTGACAAATTGAAAATACTCGGGAAAGAGCAAGGCCATCACGGCGTGTCCCGCCTCGTGGACCGCCACTAACCGCTTGGTCTCGTAGGAACGACTATCCACTTCTTTCTGAACACCCACCATGAGCTTTTCCAAGGCCATCATGACCGAATTTCGGGAAATAATGGTCTCGTTTTGACGCACAGCCAACAGCGCCGCTTCATTGAGCACATTCTGCAGCTGAGCACCCGAGTACCCCGCGGTCTGCTCCGCAAGGGTTTCCAACGAAACCTCGGTCCGATTCAGATTCTTGGACCGGGCGTGCACTTCCAAGATCTTGATCCTTGACAAATAATCGGGCAAGGGGACATTGACCAAACGATCAAAACGACCGGGACGCAAGAGCGCGGCATCCAACACATCTCGACGATTGGTGGCGGCCATGACAATCAACTCGTCATTCTCACGAAACCCATCCATCTCGGCCAACAACTGATTCAGGGTCTGTTCCCTCTCGTCGTTGCCCATGTTCACGCCCGCTCCACGCTGCCTTCCCACCGCATCAATCTCATCAATGAAAATAATGGTCGGCTTGTTTTTCCTCGCATCCTTGAATAACTGCCGAACACGGGCGGCCCCGATACCCACAAACATTTCCACAAATTCCGATCCAGACATGGAAATAAAATTGGCCTTGGCCTCGGACGCAATCGCCTTGGCCAACAACGTCTTGCCCGTACCCGGAGGACCTTCCAATAAAATACCCTTGGGGATCTTGGCCCCCATGTTTTGGAAACGACGACGGTCGCGGAGAAAGGAAACGATCTCGGTGCATTCTCTCAACACCTCGGGAGATCCCGCCCAATCCTCCAACCGCACGGGCTCTATGGTAATCACCTCGGGCTCATTGTTGCCAAAAGAAGGCATCATCCCTGCTCCTCCCCCTCCAGGGCGTGGGGCGGTAAACCCACCACCACCTCGGGACAATCGAAAAGCCGCGGTCAGGATATTGTACCCCAGGTAGGCAAAGGGAAGAAACAACAAGCTCTGTAAAACGGTGCCCACGGTTTTCCATACCGCCAGTGGATCGGAATCCACATCCACCAACACATGGTTGGCAAAGGCCTCTTCCATGATTTTGGAGGTAATGAGAGGATGACTATCGGTCACGTGGACATTTTCCTTGTCGTCTTTTTCGACGGAAATAATCTTGGTGAGATCCGAACTAATCATCAGATGATCAATGGTATGCTTCTTAATCTCGCGGGACAAGGTCCTGGAATCCATAATTTCTGAAGGGGGCATCGCCGTGGCTGATCGGACAGGAGGGAGTCGAGAAACACGAATGGAGGGGGGTATAACAAAAGAGTGGGCACACGCAAGCAGGACCAACGTGGTAAGGAAACGCATGGATTATTTTTTCTTTGTAGAAAAAATATGCTTAGATCCCTTTTCAATTTCCACAGCCATTTTGAAGACAGTATTCTGGGTGTGTATTGTACGGAGATACCTGGAGTAAAACATTTTGTAGTTCCTGCTCCGTAGTTTGAAGACCTGTTTTTTGGAGTTGTTGGATCACGGCCATATTCACAGGCTTGAAATTGGAGCATGCACCATTATATCCTCCATAACACCAAAAGGCAATACCCGCACCTATTCCTGATTGCACCCGTTTCAAAACCTCGGAAATACAGGATCCACAACAATCCGCACCCTCTTTACTCTGAGAAGCTATCCATACGGCATACAGCGTTTTTTGCTTCACCTTGTCCGAAAACAGGTTAAAAAACTCATCCGCATATCCACACCAGGAACCATACGTGCTCTTACGCCACATACCACCATTGTACACCATGATGGGAATCACATCAATAGCATCGATATAATTTTCCATGAGAGCCGCGGTAGCTTGACCCTTTGTGTATTTAAGGGCATTCCCAAACACCGTTACACTAATCCGGTAGGATGGATCCGCTTTCTTGAGAGCACGACTCAAATTTCCCAAAAATGTATTGACAAGTTCGGTGTCCGTATTGGGGGAATACAGGGTGTCTGGTTCAATGTCCCAATCAATACCCCCGATACCAAACTTGGTTTTGAGCGCTATAAAATAAGATACCCACGAGTCGATCGACTGTTGAGCCATATGGACCCATCCTTGTAGAGTGGCCACACTTCCTCCAATAGACAATAAAACTTTTTGATTTCCAATGAGGGAAGGTGTAAAGTGCAACTCCGGCGTGGCATCAATGTGTAGAAAAGCACCACCGTATTTTTGATTTATATCTGGTGTCATTTCTTGGGGCAGCGCAGTCGCTAAGAAAATATAATCCACTTTACCAAGTAGATCTTGCCAATCTGTAGCACCACCACTCCAGATGGCCGTTTGTAGAGTACTTTTATTGGTTGAATAATCACCCAAAGACGTTGTAGCGTACTGTTCCGTCTCAGTAGTAGGCATCATGGTAGGGTGCATGGGTCTTTCGATGGGGAGATAGTTGGAGGGGAGGTACACGGCGAGCAAGATGATGCCCACCAAGAAAAGAATTGTAAGAATCAGCAGTCCAATGGATGATTTGTTCATGTTTATGATTCGTACAATATTTTTTTTTTACCGTAAAAATTAAAATGAAATCCATCTACGCAACCCTTACGAGCTACAACCAGTATATGGAAGAAACACGGGACACGGTCCTCCAATGCCCTGAATTATCCACCTATGGCATGGACGAGGGAGAAGGTTATTCTTCCGAGGATGAATTCACCCTTACCCCTACTGGAACCATGGCTTGGGACGCCGATCTCGAAGGCAAACATCTCGAACCCCGTGTCTATACGAATGCCTCGGGCACCGTGTCGGGCACCGTGGACAGTGAAGGTATCACCGTCTTGCTCAAAGTCCGAGAACTATCCTCGGTCCTCCGAGTTGTCCTCCACGCCCTCGTTGACGAAGAAATTGGTCATGAAACACTGGTGCTCTATGAACGCGCGGAAGGCTCGACCACGGTACCTCGGACGGGGACCTTGCTGGCCCGTCGTTTTCTGTTTCGAGATTTCAAGGGCCCCATGACCAAGAAAATGTTTGCCCAGAGGCTGGAACACGAACAATGGGGTTTGGTGGTGTACACGACCCAATACCCCGACGGTGAAATCAGCGGGTTTCTCCAGGAAACCTTGTATTCCTAAAGGTTTTTTTTTAATTGTTGCCCATGACTAGATTGATTGAAATCGATGATTTGTCATGTCAAGATGGAGGGACATTGGTTTGATTTGTCCTCCTATTTGAATCACCCCGGTGGGATTCAAATATTGAAAAAATTTCATCTTCGAGATGCCACGGAAGAATTTAACCGCATCAAGGGCCATCAAGAAGGCTACGTCCAACACATGTTGGAAAACACTGAAATTCGGGATCCCGACTTACAAAAATCCCTGGAGGAGAGACAATTTTTGGAACAAACGAAAAAAGCCCACCATCACCGTTAGATACGTCATGATAAGTAAAAACAAGTACACGGCCGAGGGTTCGATACGTACCGTTGTCCCCACGTGTTGAGCAATGATTTGGAAACGCGACTTTTCTTCTTTGGGATGCATCTCATGCATCGATTGAAGATGGTTGATCAGAGTATCGTCCGTCAACTGAGCCAACACAATCAGCACAATGGAGGCGACCACCGAGGCATAAATCACGTAGATTTGTGGGCAAAATAACATTCCGTACACTAACAAGAGAATCACCAACCCATGCAATATTTCCCACGTTGTGTAAATGGCTTGATGAACCATGTAATTCTTTTTTTTTTTGTTTAGCAAGTTATTTTCTTTTTCCACCAATTATTCTTTTCTCCCATGGTAGACGCCACATCTCCCACCAACAACAACCCAAACGCTTGGTATGGAAATAAACCTACGGTGAATCCCAACGCACCCCCACTACAAGCCCCGACCGTCGTCCGCCATACCGGTCCATTCATTTCTTTCATCGAGTTGGAAAAGCCATACGCACCCCCCAAAATGAACCCTACCCAACCAAAAGAATTTTTCAGAATATTCGTGATGGGCAGTGCCCGTGCACGACGTTCCACCAAGTCTTGGAGAAATTTCATTTTATTTCTTCCAATCTCCTTATTAAATACCAAAATAAAATGTATATGGGAAGTATTAAAACTGTCTTGAGGGACTGTGATTACAGAAACAACAATCTTGAAATATTTCCAAGCGGTAATTTTATTTTATACGAGTCTGTGGCCTAGTAGACCAAGACGACCCAAAAAAAAGAAATATTCTTGTTCCTCCACCCATTCTTTTTCTTTTATTTTTACTAGAAAAAAAGATGACCCATCCTAACCACGTCTTGTTTGCCTACCTCTTGCAAAACTGTCCCTACAGCCAAAAGATGGCCAAATTACTCACCAAGGATCAGAAACAATGGGTCCGACGCGATTCTCCCCGCTACCATGAACTAAAAAAGACGTATGCCACGTTTCCCATTGTTTTCCGGGGCAAGAAATACATGGGTGGGTACGAGGATTTTATTTCCCGGTCGTCGTCTTGATTTTATTCCATCGTCCCGTCTTGGGATTGCATTCGTACATGGAAGGATTTTTGACATGGGTGAGTGCCTTGGGATTGCACAGCGCCGAGCTCCACGGAGAATATCTACGCTATTTCAAGGTAGACATCCATTTCAGGAGAATGTTTCTTGTTCCATTCACGTCTCGATCGATTTTTATTTGACATGTGTACAATGATACACCTCCAACCCACCCATCTTTTTTGTCTTTCCACAATATCCACACGTTTGGGGGGTGTATTCCTCTGTACACGATACCAGTACATTTCCTCTCTCCCAACATTTCTGTTTCAATCGTGTCTGAAACCGATACAAATTCGTGGAGACCTTCCTTGGCCTCCTTGGTGATGGACAAGCCCTGATGCGACTGGGTGAGCACTTTTTTAATGTAATCGGTCGACATTTTTTTTTCTTGTAGAGAAAAAAAATGGGATCCACTACTGAAATCATAAACGTTACTGTTAGTAGTTCAACACCGACAACATGTACTCTTACCACAGGTTCTGAGGAATCAACAACATTAACTAATACGTCCGCCACGGAACAAATAGTCTATTACCTTTGTGTAGGAGGAGGTGGAGGAGGACAATCAAACGATAAATATGCAGGAGGTGGTGGTGGTGGTTATGTGTCGTATGGATTTTTCAACCTACCCGCGTCCTCCACATATACTTGTACCTACACGATAGGTACTGGAGGAGAGGCAGATTCGGATGGGAACCCGACCTTTTTCTCCATAAACGATGAAAGCGGGAATCTCATCACCACTGTGAATAGCCAAGGAGGAGGAGGAGGATCGAATGGTGAAGGAGGTAGTTCAGGGAATTCCACCACGAACACTACATATTTAGGTGGAAAAGGTAAAGGAGGATCAGATGGAGCAGGAGGAGGAGGAGCAGGGGCAGGTGGTAATGGAAATGACGCTACTTATCCTTATGTTAAAGAAGGAGGTGATGGTGGTATAGGTTATACATGGACCATCAACGGAACGACGTATGCAGGAGGTGGTGGTGGAAATGGTACCTGTCAAGGTAAAGGTGGTGATGGGGGTGGTGGGAACGGTCAACAAAGGGGTTATAGTACAGCTTCGGGTTGTAAAGATCCTATACTAAACACACCAGGTACCCTTGGAGGTGGTGGAGGTGGAGGCGATACAGGAGCCAATGGCGGAGATGGATTGATTGTGTTTGAGTATGGTTCCAATGTCTCCATTACTGGGTGCAACTAAACGAATGCGGTTGATTTTTCCAAATGGTACGTTTTGCGGAGTTGATCCGCATTCATGTTGGCAAGACCAAAATTGGGCAATGGATCACTCATCATGGCATAACTTTTCGTAAGGAGGGATGAAAATGTGGCATGGAGATGAGAAAATGGCCAATCAGGATGATTCTTACATGTATCGAGAAGAGATTGTAAGAATTCCAAAATTCGTTTCTTGACAATGGTCATTTCTTTGCCATATCTCTTGAGTGTGTCTAGATTTCGAAGGTCATGTGGATGTAATTCAAAATCATCATGAATAGTCGCGATTGGATTGTACATAATGTCTTGATAGAATTGTCTGCATAAATCTGGATGCATTTTTGCTTTTTCCATATATTTCCATAGATCGAGCATGATTGTAAGTTTCGCATAAAAGCAACGAATAGACAAGACAATTATTCTTTGAATGTTGCCTCTATAACGAGTATCACATAAACCTTGCAATTGTCGATTTAGGGAACACAGACGGAGAACAAATCCACAATTTTCACAATTTTCGAGTTCCCGTTCCAAGACCTTTTCTCCCATCATGTTATTTATTTTGAAAAATACAAATAACAATAGTGTGTACTGAAAAAAAACTTTTTTAAAACAAAACGATTCTCCATGGTCCTAAAAAAAATTTCCAATACTCCTGCTTCCAAAACAGAACCAAAAAGAAAGAATCACACCCTTCTCAAGGTTGCGGGAGGTGTCGCAGGACTCGCTCTCCTCGCAGCACCCCTTGTCATGGGGCTGGCGGGGGTCGTGGAAGGTGCTGCAGCAGCCTTGGAGGGTGCCGAGGCCGAGGGGGGTGCGGGCGCGTTAGAAGCAGCAAACTCTAGGACTCCACTCCTATCTACTCCACGTCCACCTCCTCCTATCAACCCCTTGGTACGATATAGTCATCAATATCCTCCTGTAAGAGTAAAAGGCACTCTTCCATATCATGGACCGTTGCCGAAAACACTTTCTAAAATGCAAGAAATCCAAGGGGTCGGATACACAAGATTTAAATCGTTAAAAAGTCAAGTTCATTTACGTAATTTGGAGTCAAGCTTTGAAACAATAGAAAGAAATACGTTGGTCTCTCCTACCCAGGGAAATCCACTGTTGAAGGTTCCCTCTAACCTCATCACGGAACACTTGAAACCCCCAATCATGACTCCAATCACTCCTAAAGTTCCCATCGGACCGATGACACAGGAACAGGCGCAATTCGAAGAATTAGCGCAATTCGAAAAACTATTACCCCACTTGGAACACACATACTCCAACTCCAACTTATACTCCAACTCTTCCCTCTTGAATAAAGTAGATCGAATGTTTGATATTTACACCGATAACATGACCCTGACTTCCAGCAAAAAAGCCATTGCAGAAAATAAATACCTCGACGCCCTTTTTGGGGATCCATCCGATAAAGACTTATTGTCTCATCACGACATACGTCGAGGACGACAGCTCATGAAAGAATTACAAATCCATCAGGAACCGGAATTGCTAACCAAAATCAATACCTTGGACAAACAATTACAAAATCGATGCACGACACGATTTTGTAGTACATCATTGGCTCTAACCTTTGGTGTAGCCGTTCCCACGGTGATTATTTCAGCGATACTTGACATCAAATCCCAGAAAAACAACCATCCCGGAAAATAAATTCCTCGACATACGTCAAGGACGACAGATCAAGAAGGAATTACAAATCCATCCAAAATCAAGACCTTGGATAAACAACCTCGGATAAACAATTACTGATGCACGATACCGTACACTAATTCGTGGAGACTTTCCTTGGCCTCCTTGGTGATGGACAGGTCGGGGTTGTAGCATGGCGAGCGTTTTTCGAATGGTATCCTCCAAGGTATTAAAAAAAACGGTCGACATTTATTTTCCTCTTGTAGAAAATAAAAATGGGACCGAAAAAAACAACTGAAATCATTAACGTTATCGTTAGTAGTTCAACACCTACAACATGTTCTCTCACTACTACAGGTTCTGGGTTTTCGGAATTAACCAATACATCTACCACCACGACACAAACACTCTATTACCTTTGTGTAGGAGGCGGAGGAGGAGGACAATCAAATAGTACCTATGCGGGGGGTGGAGGTGGTGGTTATGTGTCGGTAGGATTGTTCACCCTACCTCCAATGTCCACATATACTTGTACCTACACGGTAGGTAGTGGAGGAAATGCAGGGTCGGATGGGAACCCGACTTTTTTCTCCATAAGCGATGAAAGCGGGAATCTCATCACCACTGTGAATAGCCAAGGAGGAGGAGGAGGATCGAATGGCAACGGTGGTAATTCAGGTCCCAACATGAGGTATACTGGTGGATCGGGTACAAGTGAAGGAGATGGAGCAGGAGGAGGTGGAGCTGGAGCAGGTGGTATGGGTGAAGAGCAAAATTGATTACACAAATGGAAAGATATACACAAGGAGGTGATGGTGGTATAGGTTATCAATGGACCATCAACGGAACGACGTATGCAGGAGGTGGTGGTGGAAATGGTACCTGTGCAGGTTCGGGTGGTCTTGGGGGTGGTGGTAAGGGTCAACAAAAGGGTGGTAATGATTCGTGTACATCTTCACAAAACACAGCAGGTACTCTTGGAGGTGGTGGAGGTGGAGGCAATCCAGGAGCCAAGGGTGGAGATGGATTGATTGTGTTTGCGTGGTACGGTTCCAATGTCTCCAGTACTGGGTGCAATTCATAGTAAGACAGAATTGGGAAATTATGTTGGTACGTACGTACATTCTCCACCCCACCCTACTACGGTAATACAATACATTACTTGAGGCTTCCCTGTGGCTGTTGAGCACTGTTTACCATTGTACTCAGATTTCCCATCATGGATTGCAGGCTCCCCATCATCTTGCCCAGATCCAGGTCGCCCTTGGTCAGTCCCTGGTTCATATTCTCCACCAACTCTGTAAATATACCCGAGCTCATGAGATTCGTCATCATCTCCGCTGGATTCGAAGCCGAAGGATCAATCTGGCTACCCACCTTGTGGATAATATTGGAGAGGAACTCCTCCTCATTGCCCGTCTCCCCACTCTTTTTCTTCTTTTCCTGCTCCTCCAACAGCACCTTTTTAGCCTGACTCGAGGGATCCAGGATGGCCAGCAGCGTCACCAGGTGCTTCCAAATCACCTCCTTTTCCGAGGCATCCGCACGCTCAAACACATTGGCCATGTCGATAAACACCTTGTCGCTGTACCGGATAATGGTCTCGGTACACAAGCCAAAATTTTTGCTCATAATAGCCTCCTCATTCGCCTTGACAAACTCGTGAAAGCAACGAATGTGCTTGCGGATGGGTTCTTCATGCACAATACCCGTATTCTCCACCAGATGCGCGTACAACAACAACGACTTTTGTTCTTGACCAAAACAATCATTCAGATCCTTGATAAAATTTCCAATGCACTTGAAAATGAGCACGGTGGAATCGGTCGACGACATTCTTTTTTAGTATAATGTACATTTCTTTAAACCAATCACAATCCAACCAATTGACGCCTATGGTGCACGAAACGATTCAATCATCAGGATGCAATCACAGATATCATCCTTTTTGGGAAATTGCTCCAGCCAGTCCATCCCCACCGGATCCTTTTCTCCCAGAACATGGTCGACCACGTGCTGTACCGACCATTTTTTTCGTTCGGGCTTGGACAGGCCGTGCACACCAAATTTCTTGGTCTTGTGGTACGAGGGATACTCGATTACCCTGAGATGGGGGTACGACATGATGAAAAAAGCGTGGACAAACACGGCCATTTTGGTGGCGACAATATTCATCCGATTCATTTGTTGTTCAATCAGTACGGTCTCGACACCCTCGAGATCGAGCGACCGGAGGTATTCCAAGAGATGGTGGTACAAATCCACAGTCTTGAGGCCATGACCGAAATCGTGGCAATCCATCCCGAGTAAGGCGGAAGGAGTACCGGGGAGACACCGCATCTTGGCCCAGGCAAAGTGGTGGATCCCGATATCAAATGCCATGATCCGCATGATTGATTTCTTTTTTTTTTTTGGTAAGGAGTAAAAAAGAAATGTTTATGTTTTATCCATCGAAAAAATTTAATTTGGTAGCCTGTCCTTTTCCTCGGTTGGTACCCCACCAAAACAAACCATCCCTTGCCTGTGCAGCATCGCTCAACAAGAATTTCATGGATGCCGACATGATGCGTTCCCTCTCGTGTTTCCTGCAATGGGTCGTTTTTGCCTCGTCTCCAAAAAACAAGAACAAGGAAATCATTCCCATCCTCGAACCCCTGGAATGGGTTCAGAATGCGCTCGTTGCAGGAAAAAAGGGAGGCTCGGGCGCCGTTTCCACGTCGCTGGCCCTCGATGGGCGGGTACAGATTATCGTCAAAAAGGCCATGTCCACCGACAAGAGCATTGAGAGGGATTTTGTTCACGAATACATTGTGGCCGTCTATGGGACCAATCCTCTCCGTGCCATCCTGCCAAATTTTGCCTACACCCTGGCCATTTATCAATCCAAGAGAGTGGTTCGGGTCGCCATGGAAAATATCCCAGGACTCCAGATGGCAACCTACCTGAAAAATACAAGTACCCAACCTTTTTCCACCGCGTCCATGAATCATTTTCTCAAAATATGGATCCAATTGGTGCTGGCGTTGGAAATTGCACAGGAGACCCTGTTTTTCACCCACTATGATCTCCACGGTCAAAACGTTCTCTTACGACCGGTCCAACCACCCCTTCCTCGACTGGAATTTCCCATCATGGACAAGATCTATTGTCTGGAATCCATTGATACATTGACCACCGTCATTGATTACGGCCATGCCACCATCCGGTACGACCAGGGCTTTATCGGGCAAAAACACGGCTTCCCCCAGTTTGGCATGTACCCCTTTTATGTTCCAGGGGCGGATCTGTTCAAAATGACCGCCTACCTGTGGATCCAAGTCCTGGAAGGGAAAAAATTCTCCGCTCAAAGCATGGGAAAACGTCTCCAGGTATTTTTCAAGTTTCTCTTGGACAAATTTTTTCAGTGCACTCTTTCCAAGAACGAATTGACTGCTAGTTTTTACAATGGCACGCAGCTGCCCTCGGCCTTTTTCTCACCGTACGATATGCTCCAATTCATGGATCAACGCCGTGGAGAGATTCTGGGCATCCTTGGCATCACCGACTATCCATGGACGGTATCCAAAATTTCACCTACTTTCAAGCTCTACAAGACATTGATCTACCGCAAGAAGGAAACGTACCAATGCTACCAATCCCTTTTTTGCAGCGCCATTGAACCCATGCCTCGGAATCTTTTCCATCTCACCACCCGCAATACCGATACCACCCTCTCGTCGGAAGAAATCAAGACCATTTTTGGGAAAAAGGTGCCTCTCCTCCAGCGTTCCGAGATTCCCGCCATGAAGGCATTTTTAGAACCTAGCCAACTGTGGACACGATTCCATGACCGCGTGGAATTTTTATGGACATTGATGCGCAAAACTGGCACTCCTTTCTCCCAGGATATGACTCCATACCTCTACTATTACCGGGCGTATGTATGCGTCAAGGGCTACGTATCGTATTTTTCTCCATAATTTAATAAATATTTTTTCCAAATAAAAATGAGCTGCTTGTTTCAATCTCTTTCGGCGTTTATCGAGGATACGGATGCCTCGAAACTACGCCATATCATTGCGGATTATTTGGAAAAGAACCCCATTCTCTATGACAATGAAAAAATTGGGGACATTGTCAGTTGGGAGCATGGGAATCCCACGCTCGAACAATATGTGGCGCGGATGCGCATGCCCTCGACGTGGGGAGGCGCCATTGAGATCAAGGCGTTTTGCGACATGTTTCAGATCGGTGTCCACGTCCTGGTCCTCCGCGACCACAAAACCATTGAATTCCAGCCGTCCAACATGACGGCCAAGGACCATTTCACCATTACCTGGAACGGCGCCCATTATGAACCACAGCGCTAGACTAGGCGCTAGGCGCTCACGCTAGCCTAGCTTACTTGACCATTCGGTAGATTTGTGTATTGTTTTTTCGTGTAATGCGGATAATGTCTCCTTTATGAAAATGATAGTAGCGGACGACGGGGTCGGTGCGCAAGAGCGTGGGCAACGAGGTGCCGAATTTTTTACGCACCTCACTCATCTGGGCTGGTTCCAGGAGCTCGTGGGGACAATAATATCGGAACTCGGTCAGATCATATTGCAGCTCCTTGAGCTCAAACAGTTCCATCTTGAATTGGAAAAGATTTTCAATCACCTTGCGGGTGCTGGTGGTGACTGTATTTTGGTACACAATGAGACCATGCTTGATTTCGTGGTCTTCCAACAAATGAATGAATTCCTTGATGGAATCGATATTCATCTTGTCATAGCAAAAAAACCACACCAACAGGGTGTCCCGTGTGAGATGCGTGAATACAAACGCCGTCGTGTTATTTTCGGTGGGTATCTCCCTGAATTTTGCGTACCCTCTCCGTGTCAACATGAGCTCGGTATAATGAATACCTTGAACCCATTTATTTTCCATCGTGTAGTGTCGAAACGAAAGAGTACCAACAAAAAAAAATCATTTTTTTTTTTGATTGGATAAATGTTTCACGTGGAAGAAGAAGAAGAGGAAGACGACGAGTATGAAGAGGTTTTTTCACTGTATCGCCTCGTGGAAACGTTGATGGAAACCAGGCTTTTTCGTCAGACCATTGCCAACAGCATGGAAACGTATGACCAAGAATTATTTCGTCGACGGGAAGATCGATGTCTCCAAGGCGATGCGGTCCCATGGACCGACGAGGAAAAAGAAAAAAAATGCTACATTTGTCTCGAAATGTTTACTACCGAAGATTCGGTGGTGAAACTCGAGTGCACGCATGTGTTTCATCATGCCTGTGCCGAAAACGCCGTGGCGCATCAGCATCTTCGGTGTCCACTTTGCCGCGCCGAGATTCCTACACGGTCCAAGGACGAGGATCGAAACAGCAGCGGCCACGTCATTCGATTTCCCGAATAGAATGTACAAATTTTTCTTGTGCAATAGAATAAGAACACATGTCCACTCTAGAATTTGTTCATATTCCCAAGACGGGAGGGGTTTCTATTGTTTTCACGTATTTCGAATATCAATGGGGATATTTAGCCGACCGCGACAAAGTCCGAGAAAGAATTCCTCACTATGATTTACGCCCCCGTGGACCCCCTTGTAGTTTTTGGCATCACCACGAATTGATCGAAACACTCTATACCAAGGATCTGACACGTTTTGTGTCATTCGAAATCCCTTGGACCGCATCTTGTCCGAATACCGTTTCCAAAATATCCCCGACCATGTTTCATCTTTCCACGCCACATTGGCCCAGTGGAAAATAGACGTGGAGGAGAATCCATTTTGTTATGATAATCATTTGACTCCACAGCACCTTTTTGCTGAAAAATGCAACCACGTTCTTTTATTCGATAATCATTTGGAACAAAGTGTCTGCCGCCTTGTACAACAATATGGTATCACCCCTAGAACATTACTCCGAGAAAACGTTTCCATCCAAGAGTACCAACACATTACAAGCCCTGAAATCATTTCTTTAGAAAATAGGGAATGGATCAAATCGTATTATGCCAAGGATTTTGAATGGTATGACCGGCTCCTGCTCAATACATGTTAAACGGGATGCAACAGACAGAGTGCATCGTCGAGCGGTAGGGAAAGCACCCGAGAAGAACAATCTCCAGAGCCGTAGGAAATCAAGAGATGGTCTCCTTGAATCCACAACCCCGCGGCAAACTGGATAATCTGTTTGAAACGGTGGGGTTCAAAATCATCATCCAAGAAAAAGGGTGGGGAAAAGGCCAAAATACGAAACGGGGGTTCACTTTCCATGAGATAGAGGACGGAATGATAGACGAGTTTCATACCCCCAATCGCGTGGCGAATATGAGCGACAGTAAGGTACCCCCGACCCTCTACATACACAAAGGGAGATCCTCCTCGAAGAGAGGAAAGTCCCTCGTGTTTGGTGGAAGCAATGCGGGTGCAGACGCCCGTCTCGGTATCACACCGTAAAATCACGTGGGGGGAGACGCTGTACACAAAGTGGATTTGGTCGTGATAGATAAAGGGCATCCAGTTTTTTTCAATGGGCCGTGCGTCAGCATAGGAAAGATCGAGTACACGATAGGGGGTCAGGAGAGAGGTACATTCGAGGTCTTCCACATGACCAAGACGGAGGAACAAGAGGACCATGGTGGTTTTTTTGCATTTTTCATGCTGGGGATTATTCACCACCAAGACCAGATCGTTTTTCCATACGATACTGCGGGGATCCACATAGGCTTCCGGGCACGGAAATGGATTGTCGTGGGGAACGTCGACAAAAATACAATTCCCTCGAGGGGTCTGTATCACAATCGAATTGAGCACACCATGGCGTTCCTTGACGGCGATAAATTCCGGAAAATGTCGGATAATGTCCTTGCACATGTTAAAGGTGCTCAGACGATGGACAAGATATTTTTGATCTTGGTAGACAAACAGGGAGGGATTGTAAGGGTGCATACGGTCGCGTAAATGGGGATGATAGAGACTCGTGATTTCCGTCCGTAGAGTCCTTGTAGGAAACGCATGGGTGAGAATGAGCTGTTGTTGGGTCAATTCCGTTTCTCGATTCCGAAACCACAGGATCGATCCTATGAGGAACACAATCAACATCCCTACCGTAAGAATACACACCACCACGACCAAGACCATATTCTTTTTATGGATAAATGAAAAAAAAAAATATGCTTGGATAAGAAAATGTTGTCTCCCTCTTCTTTTTCTTTTCTCGTCTTTTCCATCATTTGGTTATCCTACCAGGCACTTTCTCACCGCCCATCCTCTTTGTCCGTGGACCCTTATTTTGATGCGTACAAGGAAAAAAAGAAGGAAAATGAGGAGGATGGAATCTGGTTTTGAAAAAAAAAAAATATTAAAACTATCCACAATAAAAAAAAGAATGGAAATCACCAAACCGTATTGTTTATTGGCCTACCGCTGGCTGTTTGCATGGATTCATCTCCTTCATTCGCTCTCGGACCGCCATGAAGCGCTCCAACCCTACCACGAATGGTTTTCCCAACTCGACGAACACGTTCTGGTGGAAAGTGTGCAACATTTTTTCGATTATTTTGTTGCGCTGGGCAATATCAAGGCCGTCGCCCAACGACAATTCACCCACATGACACCCCTCTATGGAAAAACATGGCCGCTGGGTCTCATGGTCCAGGCATTCTCGGAACGCGACCAGGACATTTTTAGGACTTTTACCATGGATGTGTATCTGAGCGTGGTGGATCCCATCGTGGCGGAAGAGGTGGGCATCGTCCTGAGCGACATGGAGAGGTTGAAGCATTTCAAGACGGAATAGACCATGAAGGAATTTTTATTTGTTGTCAAATAAAACGTTGCCCGGTCGGTGTAGACTTTACATCTTGGCCTGGGTGGTCTTGGCCTTGGTGGCCTTGGCCTTGGTGGCCTTGAGTTTCTTGGCGGCACATAATTCACGAAGCATGGTGGCTTCCTTGGAGGTGTCCTTGAGGGGTTTTCCCGTGGCGGGGCTGGTGGTGGGCTTGGCACACGCCTTTTTCTTGTTCTTGCACACCTCGTCCACGATCTTGAACGTGCGCTTCCCAGCACTCACCTTGCGGTTGGAAAGAGGATTCTTGGGATGGGCAGGTTCCGCCTTTTTATTGGCCTTCCACGTGGCACACACCGTCTTTTCCTTTTTGATTTCCTTCTTGATGACAGCCTTTTTGGCCTTGGTCTGCTTGGCGAGCACCTTGGCAATCTTGGTCTTGGCCTTGACCGCTTTCTGGCAAGGAAGCGCTTGAAGCGTCGTCTTTTGTTTCTGGGTCAGCTCCTGCGTGGGGATCTTGACCTTTTGCAGCTTGGCCTGTTGTTGCTTGGCCTGTGCCTTGGCCTGCTGGAGGATCTCCTTGATGGCTGAATCGGACATTTTCTGTTGCTGGTGGATCGTGTGAAGAAATTGTTTCTTTTGAGAAGGGGAGAGCATGTTGAGTGCATCGGTGTCCTTGGCGGTAATGTTCTGCATGCCCGTGGCTTGCTGGACCTGCTCGGTCGTCCATTGGGTGGGTGCGGAAGAGGAAGAGGAGGTTGTCGATGAGGATTGTCCCATTTTATTCATGGACACGAATAAAATTTTTTTTTTATTTTTTTAGATTATTTTCGTTTGGAAACGCATTGGTTGTTATACACAATCAACAGAATAAGGAGAGTGATAAAAAACAAGATACCGAGACCGGGGATCCATCCCAATAAGAAAAACAAGACCAACAAGGTAATGACGGTGGGATTCAACCAACTTGGGTTGCCATGGCATTTGCGCATGACATGAATGGAAAACCAGATCAATGCGATCCACAGGACTAGACTCACAAGGAGCAAGCTGATAAAGACACCGGAGGAGACACCCACCATGGTCTTGACGGTCGTTGTATCCGATTCAATGACACAGCCGTAGCTGCTGGAGGTGGTACAGAGGGAGGAGCATTGTTCACAATCCGAGACACCGGAGTGAACAGTTCCATCTCCACAGGTGCACTTGTACATTTTTTTTTTGTTTTATTCTACAAAAAAATTTATTTTTTTAGTGGTAGCGGTACCACAACACGGGCCAACCATTGTTCATACACCGACCACCATTGCTGTTTCAAGGTTGTTCGGACACTGTCGAGATCCAGGTTCATCTTGGTTTCTTGGAAATTTTTCAAGAGGGACGATACCCTTTCGGGGATTTTACTCCTTTCCTCCACCACCAGATAGGGACGTAGTGGTAGCATGTCCGTATAGATACTGGGTTCCGTCACGACCATCATCCCCTGGTAGAGGCATCGATCGGTACGCATGTGTTCGTGAACGTTGTACTCGTCGGAAAAATGGACATTGACCAATACCTTGTGCTGCCACAACCAGGCATCCCGATCCCGTCCAAACCCTTGAATGTTGGTCGCACCTTCCAACTGGGAAAACACCTCGTACCGCCGCGGACACGACGTGGCGGTGATCATACAGGCGCCTTGCGTCTTGGGTATGTTCTCCACGTGAAGAGGTGGCTGGGGAGGCACCCAATAATGATGCGGACAGCCAGAAATCCGGATATTTTCCAAACTGTAATCGAGTATAAGAATGCCGTGGTCATGAACACGACGAATCGTCTCCAAAAAATAGGGCCGCGTCAGCTGCTCGGTATTGAGCAGGGCAATCCAGCGCTTTTGTTCCTCGGTCCATACGATATTGGGCACGGTTTGCAAAAAGAGGTAGAACGTTTGTGGTTGCATCGTGAAACAAGAGGGAGAAAACATTTCGACCCGAGCGGGGGCCGGGGAAACCGCCATTAAAGATTCGACATAATCCTGGAAATAAAAATAGGTGGACGAATGTCCAACAAACACAATTTGCATTTTTTTTTTCCTTGTATTTATTAAATTACATTCCATCATGGGTGAACCAACAACTACACTAACAAACGTGATCATCACCAGCACTTCCCCCATTTCTCTCGTCTACGGTACGGATTCTTCCGGGACCGGGTATATCTACAATGTTTCAGGAACGACACTTGAAGTGTCCAATTCCAATCTGACTTTCCAATGGACCTCGATTGCCACTGAGAATATTGTCTACACCCTCTATGAAGCGGGCGTTTCCTCTGCGACCTTGTATTACGGAAACAATGCATCAAGCTATGTCCAATATACCGGTGCTCTGACAACGAGTAGTACGGGGGGTTCTGTACCGCTCAGTTTTGGTCCAAGTGTCATCATCAATTGGGCTTTCTATAACGATTATTTGAATACGATATCCCAAACAGGGGGTCAGTTTAAAATTCAAACCTACCAAAAATCGGTCAATATCTCCGTGCTGAAAATAGGAGGAAATACGTTCGAGTACAGCGTGACGAGCGCTTCCGATTCCGATCCATTTTTTTATCTGGTGGTAGGAAATATCGCATCAGGAGAGACGTTCACCATTCAACAAACAGGTACTACACCGTCTAATGCATATATTTACGTGTTTGACACAACAAAATGTGGTGGTTTTTTCACCCCATGTAATAAAATAGGGGTCCAACAAAATGCTACCACGACCACGACGTGTATAAAATACACGGGGAGTGGATGGAAAACATGTTGAAATAGTGCCTACAACATTTTGTGCTTGCGGTGCTCCACGGGTACCAGATTTTCCAATTCAATAAAGTGTGAATGAAACTTGGTTAGCAAGAGGGTGATATCCGCCAGGAAAAACAGGAAATGTAGCAACAAATTGTTTTGAAGGGATTGGAAATACACCATTTTTTCCATGGTCCCCACATGCAATCCCCTCAGCTTGGAAAGCTTGTCGTGCAACGATTTTCGTTGATGGGACCTCCGTACCGTGTCCTGGAACGAAAGTGATTCCGCACGGATATTTCCCAGCTCGGTCAGCTCGGCGGAATGAGACGATTCCGAGGCGCAGACGGAGACAAAGAATTGGCGTGATTTTTCCAAGAGCTGTTGTTGTTCCTGGAAATAGGCCCAGGTTGTCTGTACGAGCGCCACGTCCTTGTCGGAATTCCGCACAAAATTGGAGTACATGGGCAAAAATCCCTCGTACACCTTTTTGGCCTTGTGCAAAATGTGGCTCAGGTTCCGATCCACCTCGTGGTTGACCACGTACAGATTCTCATAGAACCATTCCAGTTCCACAAACAAGTGGACATTGTAAAACCCATTGCTGGGCATGTTGCAGACCCGAAACACGGAATCCCTGGATTCCATGAGGTAGTGGCACTGGTGAAGGACAAAACGGTAGCGGTGCTCGGGGTAGGCGCTCAAAAAGGTATCGTACAGCTTTCCCAGCGTTTCCGGGACACCATCACTTTCCTCCACGGTTTCGAGATAGAAGCATTCGGTTTTCATGAGGGGATCGCGGTCTTCCCCAAACGAGATATTGTACCCGGCGACCTTGACCATGTACAAATGACCGGTTTTACGGGATACGACACGGACATAGCGGATCAGGGATCGTTCGACCCAGTAATCCAACACATCGTGGTGATTTTCCTTGATAAACGTATTCAGTCGGTAGATGGACATTTGATTTAATGGAAATCTTTCCAACTGTTAAACCGTTTCTGAACGGATCCAATCGAGGACCGCCGAGATTCGTGTATACACACCGGGAAAATGCCGTTGTCCACACCCGATACCCCAGCTCGTGATACCTACGAGCGTGCTACGATTCGTCGTCTCGTTCCAATGGAAAAGGGGACCTCCACTGTCGCCCTGGCACGTGTCCGTGTATACCATGGTCTCGTTGGCAGAGGGATCCAGGAGACGCTTATCCCCCGCCACCAGCATGACTTTCTCCTGGATCGTCAAGAGAGGAAAATCAGCGGGGGGGAGCACCACCATGTCGCGGCTGATACGGAGAGGAAACGTTTGGAGCGTGTCTCCACCCCCACCACTATGAGTGAGGCCGTATCCCAGTACATACAGAGGGGTTCCCCACGCTTCGTATTCCGTGGAGAGGGGCAGGTCCATGGGGACCGTATACTTGGGCTCGGTCTTTAACGAGAGGACCGCAATATCAAAGGCCATGGTTGATTGATTCCACAAGGGATGAATATCAATACGGTCCACGGCGTATCCTTCCGTACATGAATCAAATGTCACGGGCAGCTCGGTACGATTGAATTGCACACAAATTTGGGTAGCCAAACTTTTTTGTACACAATGGGCCGCCGTCAAAATGGTGTGATGACCTATATATTGACCCCCACACAATATAGTCTCGGTCGACGGAAATGTCGAGATGACCGAGACAAAAAAAGAAAAGGCGCCGATCACCACCCCATTCACAATCTTATTCATTTCTTACCTTACTTACTGGTAAAGATTAAAAAAAATGGAATGCAATTTTTTGTTCTTGTGGTGGTGATAGGCCTGGGAGGTTTTTGTCTCAAAAAACTGGTTCTCGAGTAAAAATCGTAAATCTTCATTTTCTTGTGGACAAGATTTTGTTTAAATACTATACCACTTGTAGTATACTAGAGAAAGTGTTTTTTTTAGTGCTTTCAATCAACACTTTTAGTATAGCACTTGTAGTATAGCATAATAGCAAGAGAGGTACAGTGCAGCTGCACTAGAAAAAGTGTTTTTTTTTTAGTGCTTTCAATCAACACTTGTAGTATAGCATAGCTGCACTAGAAAAAGTGAAGTCCCTCGACTTTTTTAGTGCTTTTGATCAATCCTTTTAGTATAGCACTTGTAGTATAGCATAGCAAGAGAGGTATAGCGCAGTTGCACTAGAAAAAGTGAAGCCTCTCGACTTTTTTAGTGCTTTCAACCAACACTTTTAGTATAGCACTTTTAGTATAGCATAGCAAGAGGGGTATAGCGCAGTAGCACTAGAAAAAGTGAAGCCTCTCGACTTTTTTAGTGCTTTCAATCAACTCTTTCACTATAGCACTAAAAAAACTGATTCACTCTCCCCCCACAGATTTACAATCACAACAGAACCAACAGAAAAAAAAACATGTCTCTCTACCACAAGATGCAAAAGATGGTGGACAATACCGTCGAAGAATTCTGCCGGCGTTTGGCCGAGAAACACGCCGGTCTGGAGATGGACGAGATGATGACGCTGTGGAAAGAAACCGCCAAGTCGCCCAAGAAATCCAATGGCAAGCCCAAGAAAAAGACGGCCTATATGAACTTTTCCCAGGTCATGCGTGCCCAGATCAAGAGAGACAATCCCAGCATTTCTTTTGGAGAGCTCTCGGGAGAACTGGCCAGGCAATGGAAAGCGTTATCAGCTGAACAAAAGGCCAACTACGCCGTCCTGGCAACACCACCTCCGGCCTCTCCCCTACCCTCCACCAGTGCGTGTGCATCCCCTGCCAAGGCTGCGTCCGCGTCTTCTCCGGCCGTCAAGCCCTCCAAGGGAAAAGGAAAAAAGCTGGACATGGAGGCGGAGAAATCTACCCCATCCAAGGTTTCTCCCAAGGCATCCAAGACAAGGTCGAGCATTGCGGATCTCAAGAAACTGTGCAAGGACAAGGGATTGAGCATCAAGGGTTTGAAAAAGAGGGAGGAATTTGAGGAGCTGTTAGAATCCATTAGCACAGGAGGGGACGATTCGGATTCCGATTCGGATACCGACTTTCCCCATACTCTTGTTGAGGAAGAGGATGATATTTTGGCCTAGTAGCATTGTTTTGTAGTAATGAACAAAGAAAGAAGAAATATTTTTCATGATATGTCAAAGCCTTGTTTCTGAAAATACTATTTTCAGAATTTTCATCTGACCATGTTTTTACGACAATGACGAATACATGTCGAGTAGGACGCTCCGAAGGGGATCGGTGGTGACGGCCCATTGGACGTAATTTGCCAAGAGATTAATTTGAGCCAATGTGAGCGAAAGAATATTTGTTTTTGAATTGGCAAACACGAGGGGATAATTGGGAAAAGAAGGGAACGCGGGTGTTAGAATCGCCTTTTGGGTTTCCTCTGGTAAAAGAGACGAGTAGTTTGAACAAGGATTCGTGACAAGGACGGTAAAATCGACGGCATAATTTCCTGGAACACTGTTTAGGGTATTTTCCAATACATTCAATGTCATTCTCGACCATGTCGGTCCACCGCTTGCATAGGTGGATTCAATTTGTGTTTGAAAGGCCGTATAATCAGCTTTATCAAACACTTGAATCGAATTTGGATTCGGATCCGAGGAGGTGGTGGTGGGATACACTCCGAATAATTTTTGAAGCGTGGGGAGGGTGGTTGGAGAATCGGATTGGGTGCGTGTGTAAAAGAGAAAAACCTTTTTCATGGATTTGGCCAACAAGGCCAGTACACCCGCCGACGAGTTGATTCCTCCATCTCCCATTTCACATGGCACGTTTACCAGGGAAGTGGGCGACCATAAATTCACAATCGGAATGAGGCCTTTCAACGGAAAAATCTTTTCCACCTCGACCACAAATGCACTTGAACTAATTCCTGTCATATCGGCCAGCGTAAAATAAGGCTGTGTTGTTGGCATCGAAACGTTTTGGTACGTTTGAGTGGGGCAAGAGGACACCGCGTCGCATCCCCCACTAAAACTCTGAACCAAGACACCACCTACTGACGTATTCGATGTAGAACTTGGAATGGTGGCGGAAACACCCGTCGTGGTGTCGCTAAAGTAAACACTAACATAACCTAGAGTGGAATATTCGGGTTGGGCGAGCGTTCCATTGATAATCGAGGATGGAAAGTCGGGACCCCTCGTGTTTTGAATGATTTGATACGAAGCCGGTATTTGATTCATGGCAGAAATAGGGAGTTGTGGACTTTCCACCAATGCATTCGTCAATTGGTACGGTTCAAGAAAGATTTTGGAAATGGCTTGAATCCACAATTGATTTGCGGGATATTTCAACAGCAACGACAGCATCGTGTTGACTATATTAATATTGACAATGCATTGTCCTGCAAACTGAAGATTGGATTTATTGGAAGACGCGAGTGCATCCAACGTGCATTGTTCCGGAGGTAGGTAATCTCCCAACAATTCGTCGGTGGATAATTTCGAATAAAACAGTTGAGAACACAACCATGAACTTCCTGAAACACTGGAAGCGCTGGCTTCCGTTTGGAAAAAGTAGGGTAGTTGAGATTTCATGGAGAGAAGACCTCGAAAAAATCCAATACTCCCTGAAAATGCCACGGAACCACCACCACTTAAAGCGATCCCATAATTTGCCGTTTTAGGAATGGGTGGGCATTCAATATACGCATAATTGGTGGTTGCTGTCGCTGCATCATTGATGTTGATGGTAAAATAATAATTTTGGATCTTGCCCACCCCATAACATTCCAGAATTTTCTTGGGAATTCGAACGGTCAATTGTAGCACATAATCACTAACGAGCTCGTAAGAAATAAATCGATTGGCGGAAAAAGTCTGGTTATGCACAATAAATGTACCGTTCAGAGCACCCTCAAAGGTTATATTATATTCGGGACATTTAAAATGGGCCTCGGTATAATCAAGGAGGAGGGTCGAGGTTTGTGAGAGGGTTCCTTGAGACTGAAACTGCCACACACGGCGTAGAGGGGTAGAAGAGGGCAAAGACGCCGTCGTAAAATATTCATACGTAAGGTCCGCAGAAGGGGTAATGGAAACACCCTGTAAATAAAATGCAATATTGTTATTGCCGAATTTACATCCACTGACATCCGTCATTATGAAATTATATTTCTACATTCACACAATATAAATTAATTTTTATGCATGTCCAGCATTTGTTTTGGACAGGTGGTGTTGTGGTGTCAAGCGTAATGACATTCCCCATACTCTTGTTGAGAAATTTTGGCCTAGAAAAAAAAAATATTTTTCATGGATAGATTGATTAAAAAATGGGCGACGATGACGAAATTATAACATGTTTTTCCGATGTTACCTTTACCCCCAGTTGTTGTTCCACGTACACCATTCAAATCCCCGATTATAAATCGTCCTCGACAGCAACGTTTTCCTGTTTGTCTGCATCCTATAATGGTAGCGGATTTCTTTACATTAAACCCACCGACTCGTCTGCTTTTCTCGATTTATCAGGGAGTACCTTTGTCATTGCCATTGGTAATCTTACTACAACTACAACCAATGTCTTGTATATTTCTTTTTATCAATGCACGGGTATCTTACCGTCGTTAAGTCTTTATAATAAAGATAATTCGACCTGTACCGGGAATAATGGTAGTTGTGCTACGACATGCACATGCAGATCAGGGTGCACCACTTTTTCAAATTTGGATTTGGGTACACGCGACGTGTACAAGTTTACCTATAGTTCCACATCGAAATCATGGACATTGTCGTCGTAAACACTTTTGTAAATAAATTATTTCTTGGTGGTTTCGGCCAACTTTTTCTTTTTGGTTTCCCACATGGCTTCCACGATACGGACGTGTTTAGTGGAATACGGATCCTTGCTTTTTTCTTTTTCACGAGCTTTCTTGTCCATTCGTTGATTTTTTACGTTTTCCATTTCTTACCATGAACATTCAAAATAATTAAAAAAAAACGTCATAAACATTGTGGGTGGACATTGGTGGGCAAGTACACCTGTTGGAACCCGACACAAAAGCATTATTTCCAATCTCAATGTCAAGCATGGTATGGGAACTCTGGTGTTCCGTGTACCGTGTCTGTTGAAAATGATCCCCTCCTTGGAACACATAGCGGTGGGGACGAATGGGCAAGACATGACACGTTTCACACAAATCGTAATCGGAACAATCCTGGCACTGGTAGCGTGTGCCTGTAAAATGATACTTTCCACATCCATCACACACATACCCGAGATGGGGGCGTTGGAGAACACGTTGGAGAAACAATCTCTTGTTTCCCAGACGTTGAAAAAACCGGACCATCCGCCAATCACTGTACACCGGGGAAGCTGCTTTCAAAATCTCCTCCATCGAGACGAAACGATGTTGGCAAATGTTGTCGTACAATCTCTGCAACTCGACAAACGCCTCATCTTGATATTTTTTGTACACGGCACGGGGATCCTGGGTGGATTGGACCAACACCATGGCATGGTCAGGGGATGGAAAATCCACAGGCAACGGTTGAAGCGTCTTTTCCACGTACCATGTACCCATTCCATCGTCTTGTGGTTTCTTGAAAAAAGGGCCCTCCTGCTCGGTAGCCCATAATAAAATTTCTCCACGGGAATCCTGGTACTCGTGGAGAAAATCCATGGGCTGCTGCTCTTGCTCCTTGGTGATGCGCAACAGGGGAACGATACCTTCTCCTTGACGGTACCCGCATACCCACACATTGGAAATCTGGAGTGACCCCAAGGTTTGTAGGGACATGGCTTGGAGAACACGACCCTCTGGGAGTGTACGACCTTCTGGGAGTGTACGACCTTCTGGGAGAACACGACCCTCTGGGAGGACACGACCCTCGTGGAGTACACGACCCTCTGGGAGTGTACCACTATTTCCCATCCAGCCCAGACCCTTATATTCTTGCACAGTGTCCACAATCCGTAAGAGGATCGTATCGATCTGGACATGGACACGCAAATGAATCAATCCCTCGGGGCTTTTAAATCCAGAGGCGGGGGTCAACTCTGAAATTTTAGCCAGGGTGTGAATCCCCCAATTGGTACGATTCCTGGTGAAATGCTGTGTGCACGTCCATGTCCGATTCGGTCCATACTTGGGATCCCGTAGCAGCATGATGGTGAAACGCAGTGTCACATCGTTATCCTCCATGTAAATATTGGGGTGAAGATAGACAGACAGACAGGGCTCTTCCAATTGCACATTTTCATTTCCAAAAGGATCAAGAATTAATCGAACCTTGTGTTTTGGATAACCTACAAGAGGTACTGGTTTGGTATAAATACGATCCACTTCCTGGTGATAATCCAAGTGGTAGTCAATGACGGTGTGCTTCTTGTTCTTGCGGTTGCGGTCGTAGACCATGGCCTGCCAATCCTGGAGATAGGCGTCCACTTTCATGTCCTCTTTCGGAAACAAGGTATAAGCCGCACGTTTCCAATGTTCACGACCGTCCATCACCTCGTTCCAATATCGAGAGACCTTGGTCATGGTGGTCAGACTCTCCGCTTCCATAAATGATGCCGTGTGGGCCAGCATCTCTCGAGGCAACCTATTCATTTTCTTTATTTTTGAAAAAAAAAATTCAACGAGCCATGAGAATTCTTGGTAAGAACCGCGTTCCGCGTTCCACAAAATAAAAAGAAAAAGATGACCACCATTTGGGTTGCTGCTGGTACAATGTAATTTTCCTTGTTTTTTTATTCAATTTTTTTATGTGTACCCGATTTAAAACTTGGTCGACAAGAATGAAACAAACAAATATGCGGTTATCTCTTCTTGTTCCTGCTGCCATGGCGGCGGTCCGTTCTGTTATCATTGGCGACTCCATGTATTGGAGTGGTCCTTTATTTTTTGGGGGACAGCCCAGTCCTCTGTCCAAATGGTTAGAGACCTGGTCTGGACATTCGATCGAGAATCATGCCTTGGTCGGGGCGTCCCTGGAAGAGGGATGGATCAAGAGCATCCCATCCCAGTACCGTGATCTCAACAAAACCCCGAATATCACCACACTCATCATGGACGGTGGTGGGAATGACGTCATGAGCCACAAGAGTGAATGTGAGGAGTGGAAGCCCAGCTGTCAAACCATGATTGACCAGTGTGCCGGGATCGCGGAATCTCTGTTGGAAAAAGCGTATACCGACGGCATCCAGCGCGTCTTGTACCTGGGTTTTTATTATCTGCCGGGTTTGGAGCGTGCCGCGGATGCCGCCAACCCCCTCCTCGCCCAAGTATGTGCGAATGCCACCATTGAGTGTCATTTTGTGGATCCCCGCTACAATTCCACGACCGGAACGGGTCTGCCGACCCCCGCAATGCTGGGTCCCGACGGTCTTCATCCCACGACAGAGGGGTACAAAATCTTGGCCCAGATGATATGGGACACTGTGGTCCACTACAATATTACCCTATAAACCTCAACACAACCAAAAAAACATGGCGGTTTCCGCCTCGGACCGCTTGGGATCCTCATGCGTCCAAGACCGCGTCCAAGACCAATCACGCCGTAAGACGGGTACCTTGTCGCGGTACAGAATCCATAACATCTTGTCCATTTTTTTTTTACTAGGAAGGAAATATTTTTTTTGTTGGATACTTATAGGATCGGAACTCTAAAAAATGTGTGGATGTGGAAAAAGCAATAATACACCTCGGGTAGCCCCGGCCCCCCTCCCAACACTCCCTAAAACAACCCCTTCTACTACTACCGCCGCTCCTCAAAATGTGGCTCAACCATTTTCACAATCCAGCAGTATTCACCGACAGATTCAGAGGTTCCGTCAAGCTTCTAGAAAGTAGGTTTCTAAACTAGCGGCGGATTCGTGGTCAATATTATTTTCCATGGATAAAATCTTGCGCACTCCTTCTTCGCTATTGAGGATAATGTTGGCGTAGTAGGACCGCCCCATGCGGCCCACCCTCCCCATCAGCTGGTACAGTGTGGAGATGGATTGATCCGAGGCAAATGACTCGTCAATAAAAACATTGGTGAGGCCCGGTAGATTCGTCCCAAATACAATGTCCTTGCCCGAACAGAGAAAAAGAAGCTTGTCATAAATGCCCATGACAAGGTTCCGCTGGTACTCGGTCATGTGGGTCTTGCAATACAGTCCAATCCCCGCGGCCATCATCATATTCATCTGATCGTCAAAGGCGCTCTCAAAATAATTGGGAAGATCAATTGCGGTTCGGGGTGGTGCCTGAAGCGTCTCCTGGGGGTGGTAGCGCTCAAAGTGTTCGCGGCTGTTGAGCACGTACTGGGAAGGAAGCACCGATCGGAGGCAGGATTCCGATAGTTCCGAGACCATGCGCTCCTTTTCAATCCGGGTCATCTTGGCGCTCTCCAATTTCTCCAGTCGTTTTTCCATGTACATTTCGTTCTTGCGCGTTTCGGACACAATGTCGCCCCATTTCAGATCCTTGTCAAACACGTCCGCGACCATGTGATCCACCTTGGCCATGACGTGGTTGGTGATAAACAACGTCTTGCCATCGTAATGAATCGCCTGTTCACGAAACATGCGCTCGGCCTCGGGTGCAGGCATGATGGAGGGTCGGTACTGCTGGAAATCAAAAATATGCTCGGGATTTTCCACGAGCCACGCAATGAGATCAATGGCGTAATCAATGACGCTAGAGGTGGTGATGGTGCCTATATCGGGGAAACGCTCGGAAAACGTCAGGCCGTGGTGGCTCAGCACGCTTTCCATCGACCGGGCCCAGTGGTACACATGCTTGATGGGGTAGGCACGACGAATACGGGGATTGACAAGAATCTCACGGTGCAAATGCTCCAGTTCCAGCACGGTATTCACCTGGTGATGCGGCATCCTCAGAAATCCTCCTTGATCCACCACCGCGCAAGAAATATTGACATCGGCGGTCGCGACACGGTAAAGAGCCTGAGGAGAAGCGTCGTGCCGCTCCAAAAACGCCTCGACGATACGTGGCATGCTGTCGAATTTGGGTAGAATGGCGGACAAGAGCACGGTTTGTCGGGGAAGGTGATGACTAATCATGGCCATGAGACGGTTCGAGGCATCGTCCGAGACAAATTCATCGATATAGGCCAGGAACGGATCGTCCATCTGGGGGGCCTCTTTCAAAATCTCAAAGGCAGCCTCGAGATCCGCCACCAAAATATCGGGCATCTTGCCGGTCGCCTTGGTGTAGAAATTCCACTGCTCCTCCACCGTCCCCATCTTGTTCTTGTCCTCCTTCTTGTACACCTTTTTCCATGTCGCGGGGAAGCACCGCTTGTGAGGCCGCAACAGAATCATGGGGATGGAGGTGCCCTCGGGACGGATGAGCTTGGCCAGCCACACGTGCAGATCATCGCCTAATAACGCCGTGCT
>Ga0214921_10001495_pt1 | contig 39761 bp, 39 predicted proteins | sample LL1505_MetaG_FD_177992 | JGI IMG/M metagenome (GOLD analysis project Ga0214921, IMG submission 177992) | Freshwater microbial communities from Lake Lanier, Atlanta, Georgia, United States - LL-1505 | ecosystem: Environmental > Aquatic > Freshwater > Lake | place: USA: Georgia | collected...
GAAACCGTTGAATCTCTTTGAAACCCGCCGATTTTCTTCCTAGACATTATAGTATAAAATCCTTGGAAACGGGAGAAAAGACATTTTGAAAACGGGTCCACCGGGGACAGATATTTATCGATTTAATTCATGAACCACAATATAACCTTTCTCATTTACATATTTGTTTTACCGTTGTTTCCATGATTATGACAACCCTTTTTACCTAATTTCGAAAAATCGATAGTCGTTTTATTCTCATTTTTTGTAGAGGAATGAGTAATCCTATGGTAATTTACATGCTTACAATGATTACAAATTACATCCATTTCAATTACATCGTCATAATAAATATTTATATGTATAAAATAATGTAAAGATGATTACATTATTTTATCCAAATTAAATCTTCAACGGGCGAATCGTGACACATTTGTAACTAAATCATCCCCCGTATAACCCTTTAACAATCCAAGAAATAGGATGCTCGCCATGATTGCGCGTTTCGAATCATTTAACATTTGTTTCCTATATAAACCAACATGTAGGTCATTGATTAATACACTCATGACATATCCGGTGGGAATGCTAACCAGTCCCCAAAAAATGACATTATGAATCATTATGCATGTATACAATAATGCATTTAAGTAATTTACACACATTATTTTTTTATCATCAATACCTGATATTCATATGCATTTAACTAATTTACACATATTATTTTTTTATCATCAATACCTGATATTCATGTATTATTATTTTATAATTATTTTCTAATAAATATGGAATGCTATATTTACCTTTACCACCTATAATATCATCCTCAATGTAATCAATCACGACAATTGATACAAACATAAATATATATTTATAGTTATGTTTTAAGTAACACAAGTATCTGAAGTAATATTACTTAAGGAATAATTCTATAATTTTATTTGAATAAATATTAAATGTCATTTTTACTTGTATAGTCAATTATGATATTATTCCACATTGATAATGTATATGTAGCATGTTGTTGCGCGAATTCTATAATTTTTTGGGTTTGACTTTCATAATCCGTTGTTTTTACTTTTTCTTGTAAATCTTCCCAAGAGTCAAAATACACAATTAAATCTTTATGTTCATCGCAATACCATTCTGCGGCTCTTAATAAATGTTGGTCATAATTATGAGGTGGTTGAAACCAATATCGTTGTCTTAAAACATTATTACTTTGCATTAGTTCTACTATAAAACGCAGTGTTGGAACAAAATACACAATTCCTAATTGCATTACTTCAAAAAAAGTAAGTGTCGACCATGCATATGGAAGACAAATGATTCCCTTATATTCTAATAATTCGGATACGTGTGAATATCGTTCGCATTTATTTTGTATGCCTAATTTTGATAATTTTTCTGATAAATTCATAAATTTTGTTTCATTTTCATAAGTAGGAACATAGAATATATTTTCTTTATTATTATAATTTTGACATAATCCGTCCGATATAATATTTTTACCAATTGGTTTTATCACTAAGTCAGTGACATGTATATTTCGTATTTGTTTAAAATATATGTTTTCGAATATGGTGTATCCAATAATATATACATTACTCCGGTTTGGAATAGTTCGCAATAATTCATAAAATAAGGTATCTCCCTCCACTGCATAATCAAACCGATTACATACCCAAATGATTAACAGTTTGGACCAATTGTTTTGTAGAAAAGGCCGTGAGGTAGGACAAGTATCTGAAGTAATGATACCATCGAACGTATTAAAAAAATGTTGGTGTTTATCCCAACATTTTTGAGCTCTATTATAGGTTATTTTATAAATGTTGTCATCGTATGTTTCGCCGTCGTCAAATCGCCATGATTCAACGGTATGACCTAATTTTTTAAAAACATATGCTATGTCCGACTCACATCCTTTGTGAAAATTAACGTGTAATAGTTTCATAATATAAATAATAATACATGTTTCTATACTAATATTTATACTTTATATTTCGCAATAATCATTGAGAACCAATAAACGTGGAATGAAATCCAATCGTAACCGTTTCGTTCAAAGGAACTTCGAAGTAGTCTCCCTCAAACAGTCCACAGAGAACCAGATACCCCCGGTCCTCCCCGTCATACGAAAACCCCAAGAGGTAGCCCCGGCCTTCGATTTCTACGACCTCAGGTTCTCCGCAGAACGACCGGTCCTCCGGCAAACGGATATCTTGAATGACCCGGTCCTTCTCGCATACTAAAAATCCGCTGAATCTCCGGTTATCGTTCTTTTGAAGGATAGTATATCGACCCCACCGTTTGGGAAAATCGACGTTCATGTTCTCAAATGCATCTATGCGTTCCATCGAAACCTCCCGGCGCCCCTCACGCACGACGATTTTCCGGTATTTCCCCACAATATTCACGGAAGAAAAATCGAGCGTGTCATAAAACACCCCGTATATTTCAATGGTCCCGTTCCCATATTCGAGAACATTTGCATAATGAAATAGATAGACAGATTCGGGCAGTTCATACGTCGACGTTTTATCCGTCGTCCAATTGTATATGTGTATGTAGGTGGGTCGCCGCCGGTTCAATGACACCGGGATTCGTTTGAAAGGGTTCCACTGAATGGGCGAGTCTATCAAGAGAACCCCTCTATGTAAAACCGCGAAATCGTGGATGATAGGAATGTATCGCATGGGAATGTCTTTGACGACCGTCGTCGGCGAGAAATCCCCGAACATCTGGAGGTATCGAACGCGTTTCAAGAGAACATTGTAATCCATCGAATGGATGCGAGTTCCGTCGTATTTCGAATGCCCCGAAAATGTCTGCAGGCAAGGGATGACCCGTTTGCAAACCGTGTGTATTTCTCTCGAATCGTGGTCGAGTCGTATTTCATAGGGATAATCCCTTTCAAAGAGGGCGAACAATTGGCCTCGAACCTTCAGTAATGCGGTGTTTGCCAGCCCCAATACGTTGGGTATCATTCGCAGTTTATGCGCAAGCATATAGAACGGTAAAAACTGAACGGGTTTTAAGAAAGGACCGTGTTTGGATTCATATACGACTTTATCGGTCTGTATCAAATGTTTCACGAATGAGATGTTTCCGCGGTTCAAAAAGACGCCTTGTATGATTCCGTCGCCTGTAAAGAGTTCGAACAGCGAGTTCACGGAGGAGGTGCGAATGTTGGGTCCAATGAGACCATAGAACCCGGATATTTTGTGGAATGGGGTATGAAACCCGTTGGTGACAGCGACAGACACAATACATAATAGACGAGAGATAAGAGAACATGATAACATAACCAATATAATTCAAACTGTTTATATATGTTACATGGAAAACACGTCGTTCGATACGACGACGGAGACGTTTTGGTTTAGTTCTAGAGGCGACGAATAGAACGACAGAAAGGGTTCGTCCTCTTCTTCCTGGGACTCGGGGGATTCCGGTTTCGCCCACGGGTCATTCGATGTCCCGGAGTCGGGTTCTTCGAAGGACTCCTGAGCCGACGCAAGTTCCACCAGGGGGGGGTCCACGGGAGAGTCGTCTTCTGTAATCTCAGAAGGGACAGTATTAAAACAGTCGTCTTCGAATAGGGGTCTCTCTCTCGAACCCTTCTCGGCCGAAGAGTCCGACGAAAGGGAGACTTCGTCGGAAATAGACACTTTAATCTGTCTCAACAAATCGCGGTCTAATCCGTGTTCTCTCAAATCGTTGATGGTATCGTTTTTTACGGCCGCGGTGTCCTTCGGGTTATCCAGTTTGATGTCGTTGTTTATCTGACTCAACATGAGGTTGAGTTTCGTGGTGAACCGTTTCAAATATTTCGTGTGTATTTTATGGAAAAACTCGATGTAATTGATAAACAGGACCGCCTGTTGTCGGATAACCACAATATTGAACGAGAACGTGCTTACAAAACTGTCGATGTTTAATCCAATCTGGTTTTTCGTTTGATAGACTTTCAGGTCGTGTTCTTTGTTTGTAATATAGGTGTGAATATACCCCAATATTACTAAAATAATCTCGTGCAATCCCTGAATGTACTGAAAATCATACTGTTTGAATGGCTCTAAATCCTTGTATATGGGAAAATTGTCGTGGACTTTAATGAGGTCCGTCAGTTTATTATCGGGTATGTGTTCTCTCACATACTCTACCATAATTTTAAACAGTTTGTAATAGTCGCAATACATGCGGTTTGTAATCGATAGAAACATCCGGTTCATATCTTCATACTCTAAATCAATGAGCTTTCGTTGGAAATGAAAGGAATCCAGTGTGAAAACAAAGACCTTGTCTCGGTTCGTCTGGATAAACTCGCTATACATATCCTTTATTTTTTTGATGCGCGTTTCCAGACTCTGAAGTATGGCGAGGTTCCCCTCTTTTAAATCTACGATTTCGCCAAAAGTACTCTTTAAGAGGGAGAGCTGTTCTTCCATTGTATTATCTATAGAAAATGTTGCGTTCGCCCAGAAGAGAGGGAGAGAACAACATTATATTGGATAGTATATATATATGTCGAATGAGAATGAAGATAAACCCACGGAGGTTCTAACCATTGAGAATTACGAATGGTCTGTCGAACACGAACACATTTTAGCAGAATGGGCGGATAAAGCAATGTGTTACCGCTGGTTGCATACGCGTTCAAACTCTCTGTATTCGAGTTTAAACGCATGGTATACGATTCCTTGTATCATCATATCGACCCTGGCAGGAACCGCCAATTTCGCACAGACCAGAATCCCGGTGAAATATCAGGCGTTGTTCACGATGGTCGTCGGTGGAATGAATATTTTAGGGGGAATCATTGGCACCATTCAACAGTTCCTAAAAATCACACAATTGAACGAGGCGCACCGGGTAAGCAGCATTGCATGGGACAAGTTTTATCGAAACATCAAAATCGAACTGGCGAAACACCCGAACGAAAGGATTGCCGTGACCCATATGTTAAAAATGTCGAAAGAAGAGTTTGACAGACTCATGGAAACGAGCCCGGTGATTCCTGATAAGATAATCGGCGAGTTTAAAAGGTCGTTTTCTGGCACGGAGGAGTACAAGACGATTTCGAAACCGGAGATATGCGATGTTCTTATTTCTACGGAAAAGTTTAGAAACCCCTGGTATACCGATGCGAACCAGGCGAAACGGTATTTGGAACTGACCCAGCAAACGACCAATACCGAACTTAAAAAGAAGGCCCTGGAAAAACTGAATGTGTATACCATTAAAAACTTTTATAAGACCTTTCACGATTTAAATAACCGAGAACCAATGGAACAAGAGGTCATAAGCAACCTTTCGGAATCGATTGACGCCGATACCATAAAACGGCTCATCTCCGAAATGAAAGACGGAATGCTCCCGCCCACGCAGGTATAACCTTTGGAATCGGTATCGAATATGTCCGTTCGTTGTAAATATATAACCGTATAAATTATATAAAATAACATACATTTAAAAACGTATATGGAGGATATAAAAAAAGCACCGGAAAAGTTTTCACAGGTTATTCGCGATTTTTTAGCCGATTTGACGATTGCATTTCCGGAATACGTGTTTTTATGGGAAAACCTGGACGACATACAGTCCTTGTACGAGTACTGTCTAACCGTATATCCAGAACGATTTTTCGATATCCTCTATCAGAATGACGATATATTTTTATACGATTCAGGGATAAATACAATGTTTTTGCCGAACGTCGAGTTTAAAGCCCTGTATTCTACACCCGACATTAGCGAGAATACGAAGAAGGCCCTTTGGAAATATTTACAACTGGTATTGATTACGATTATTGGAAATATCAAGTCGTCGGCGTCGTTTGGGGATACCGCGAGCATTTTCGAAGGAATCGACGAAGACGAACTGCAGACAAAGTTGGCCGATACGGTAAACGGGTTGTCCGAGTTCTTTCACGCGTTTTCGCCCGAAAATGCAGAGGAAAACGCATGTCAGGAAGAGGGAGAATCAGAGGCTTCCTCCAGTGGACCGAACTCAGATACAATTCCCTCCGTGGATGAATTACACGACCACATTAAAGGACTCTTTGACGGAAAAATCGGGTCACTTGCAAAAGAGATGGCAGAAGAATTGAGCGGGGATGTAATGCATATGTTTGACGATGGGACGGGTGAGATAAAGAGCACGGGGGACATTCTAAAAAAAATGATGCGTAACCCCAAAAAAATCATGGAGCTCGTCAAAAAAATCAGCAAAAAGTTGGACGATAAAATGAAAAGCGGAAACATTTCACAGGAAGAGATAATGAAAGAGGCCAGCGAAATGATGACGAAAATGAAAGGCATGGGAAACGGGAAGGAGTTTCAAGATATGATGCAGAATATGATGAAAACGATGGGAATGGGAAAAGGGGCAAAAATGGATATGAATAAGATGAATATGATGATGAACCGGATGTCGAATAAGGAGCGCTTGCGTGCCAAGTTAGACAAACGCAAGGAGTTCGTTTTAGAAAAAAAGGAGGAATCCGGTGATTCCAATGAAATGGTCTTTAAGATTCCGGAAGAAGGTTCTCCAGAAAAATCGGTGGCACGTCAGGTGGTCCCATCAAAATCCGACGTCGACCTCGACGACTGGCTGAACGAATCCCCTGCAAATCCAGGGGCAAGTTCCGGGAAAAAGGGCAAGAAAGGCAATAAGAAGGCCGGTAAAAAATAATATCACGCTATGTTATACATGGGTCTGTTAAAATATGTGAATGTCCCCATATTCATTATGAGTTTAGCTGTCGGCCTCTTTTTTGTCTATGTATATCAGGGTGAAAAACGCAAAATATATGTGTATCCAAAGCCCGACAATGTCGATTATATACAATACAAAGATGCCACCGGAACATGTTTTAATATAAACCAGAGCAAAATCAAATGTCCGGCAGAGAGTTACATTTCACAGATTCCAGCACAAAACTGACAGAATAGATTATATATCAATATATTATAATGAACTTAAAGAGGCTATTGAAGACACCTATTGGTATTTTTCTAATTTCGGTGTTGTTGGGTCTAGGTTTAGCAACAATGTTTTATAAAGCGTGCAGTGGAAAACAATGTATCCATTTCAATGGCCCGTTTATCGACGAAATCGACGGAAAAACGTATAAATTCGGAGAAGAGTGTTATAAATACACGTTTCAACCCGCCAAATGCGATTCGACGAAAAAAATAGTAGACCTGGATTCGTCCAAAGAACCGAATGTGTAATCCAGAGATTCGTAAAATTAATACAATATAGATACCTATATATTGTATTATGAATGAGAACATTACGATGACGAAAATCACGGATTTGCCCGACGGGAATATGGGTTCTCAACGTGCGTCTGCCGGACTAAGCAACACTTATCTACCAATGGACGTTCATCCGAATCCGTATGGCATGCCTCCTCCTCCCCCGGGAGGAATTATGCCACCGCAACATACGTCTCCGAGTCGAAATCCCGCGTTCGACTACGACGAACATTCGCAAAAGTTGCCGCAGCGAGATATACCCATGAATATTTCCGCACACGTCCAAGACGAAGAAATCAAGGCGAACTATATCCCGCCACCACCGCCTGCGGCGTCCACTAGCGACTATATCAAAGATTTACAAAAAGAGACGGATTCGAAAATACGAGAACATGAAAACAAGAAAAGTCGGGAACGTATCCGCGAAACGTGGCTCGACGAACTACAGATACCCATTATGATATGTCTGCTGTTTTTCGTCTTCCAGTTGCCGATTGTAAATACGATGGTGTTTAAAAGGTTCTCTTTTTTATCCATTTATAACGAAGATGGCAATTTTAATCTTTTAGGATTGACAATAAAATCGGTCGTTTTCGCCGCCCTTTATTATTCGATGCATAAACTGGTCGAGTTTGTAAACTGAGGACGTTATACCCCGTATAAGATTCGCGTGAGATTTTTACGGCGTCGGGACCCACGTCGCCGGGGTTTCGCAGTTCTATTTCTCTTCTGGCCCTGTTTTTCGGGGCTAGCGATAGCAGGCCCCTTTTTTTCGTAACTCCGTGGGTCGATAAAGGATTTCATATACGGCGAAGACGAAGAGGATGACTTTTTTGATACCGATTCGCGCCTCACCGGTGAAGGTTTGACCGGTGGAATCACCCCGTTCGCATTCGGCGAATATTTAAAAAACCATTCGTTCCATTCTCTAGAGTCCTTTTTATGTACGAGTTCTTTGAACTTTTCCGCCTTTTCTGCGCGAATGGATTCGAGTGTAGGCTGTTTCCCATAGCATTGGATGGAAAACCGTTTCAATAACCCGGTCTGATTGAGCCGATTATTCTGTTCTACATCAAAGAGCATTTGAGCCATACACAATATCCGGTCGCTGTCGAAATACGGGCGGTCGGTATAAATGAACGCCAGATAGAAACTCAACATCGTATTCACCGTGGCAACATTCACCTGTTTATTCCCCAGTTCGATGGTGTTGTAACTGTAACATGCAATCGGTTTGAAAATGAACGCAAGGGTTTCATTATCCACCGTCAATTGAATATGGTAGGGAATCACGTCGTCAATCGGGTCGTGGCGAACGGTTTTCACATTCTTAAACCCGAACTCTTCTAAACGTTCTCGGACAATTAACACCGAACGCTCTGGGTCTTCGGCTAAAACGTCGAAATCCGGAATGTTTTGGATGAATCCGCGTCTCGATTTATTCATATATTTGGAATAGAGGGATGCGGCATATCCCCCGAAAAAAACGAGCCCCTGTTCGATGAACGAATCGCGAATCACGTGATATAGCGACCTCGACGCATCTGCAGAGAGGGATTCGGGCTGTCGTTGAAACGGCTTACAGTTGTATGGCGATTTCAAGGGGTGGTATTTATTTAATAGGGTGAGACGTTTCAACACTTTTTCCCACCGGGTTACATCCCCGGCAGGTCTAGAGAGTTCCAAGAACATCGACATCCTTAAATAATTCGGCGGAGCATACTTTATGCCCGCCACCGAAATCGCGTGTTTTTGGAGAGACGTGTAAATCTGACGGTTCAACTGAGTGATGTCCGCCATGGGAATATAATTCACGAAAACCTTGTAGGTTCCTTTATGAATCCCCGATTTCGCTTCGGTTTCTAAATATCCCTCTTTATAAAAGATATCGGTCAGTTCTTTCGCATCGTCTAATGCATTCATCGAAAAAAAGTCGTAATCCGGGACTTCGACGTCCCGGTTATAAAACTGGGCGTATTTCGGTAAAATGTTGTTTATGGCCGTTCCGCCGTAACACACCAGTTTTTTTCGAATCAAAAAGTTCTCGAGGATTTCAATCATTCGCTTGACATCCACACTGTTCGCAATCTTCTGTTTCTGTAATATGTCGGTTTCATCCACTGCCTCTCTCAAAATCGCGAGTTCGCACTCTTCAAAAGACATGTCATCTTTACACACTTTGGTATTGTATTTCATTATATATTATGCGTGGATTTAATTAGGCTGTCACACGGTTGCTATTTATCCGGATTTCATCCTCCGCCTGCCGTTTGAGAGCAGACATCTCGACAAAGGCGCTATTCCCGTTTTTGATAAACAGTTTTTCGTATATCGCAAGTGTGGATTCCCCCATATTGTTATATAAAACCACGTTTGTGTTGGGATACCACGCAAGGACCGGCATGATATTCGGAGATACCAACGATACGGTTTTATATGGGTTTAAATTGTAAGGTAAGAGAACATTGTTTTCGGCAAAAGGGTGAACCTGTGTGAGGAGTCCCACCCGAGGTCCCGCCATGGGAGCTAACGTGGCCCCAGGAGTATCTTCGGGAAGAAATACATTCATCACATTGTTTTGGGTCAAATGAATGCGCGGTATTAAATCGTCGCCTTTATTCACACGTTTTAAGTCCATGACGAGAACCACTTTTGCAGTACTGGTAGATGTCGCCGAAATATCCTTTAGTTTGGTAGAACCGGAGAGAGAGCCTTGAAACATGTACTCCTGGTTTAAGACATCCAATGCTTGTTTTATAGTGGCATTCAACTGGCTGTTATACCGGTATGCTTCGGTGGTGTCTTCGGTGTCTTTTTCCGCGGGTTGATACATGGGTCGAAGCTGTATAAACAGGGGGTCGTTTGGATTCGGAGACGACGCATTGAACGCGTTTAATTGAATGGTTTTGAAAACATCGGTCAACAATATATTGTTGGTCGAAGTTCTCGGATACGTTCCAAACTCGGATACGGCGACGGTGGCCGTCGGGGAACTGTCCGGTTCCGTAGTCAGGGGTTCAAAGTATACTTCAAAATCTAAAAATCGGTATCCACGGGATAAAATATATTGGACCATATCCGTGGAAACCGTCTGCCCGTCGTATGCCGTGTCGAACGACGCCTTTATAAACATCGATTGAAGGGTGCGGGATTTATAGGAGTCGGGCATATTTGTAATCGTGTTCGGCGTTTTGTTTGAAGAAGAGAGTGTCGTGACGTTGGTGTTTGTAATGTCGGAGAGTTCTTTCACAAACCCCTCTTTCAATAAGAGTTGCCGTCTTTTTTCTATCAACCGATAGAGGATGTATAATACGATGAGAAAAACCACGAGGACCAGGAGTTTTTTAAAAATATCCATTATATATAACTACATACAAATGAAAATAAAAATATACGGATTATATTATTATGGCAGGTGGACTACTAAATCTCATTTCGAATGGGAACAATAATCTCATATTAACAGGCAACCCATGTAAAACGTTTTTTAAAGTTACATACTCTAAATATACCAATTTTGGACTACAAAAGTTTCGTATTGATTATGACGGTTTAAGAAACTTGAGGCTTACCGAACCGTCGACATTCACTTTTAAAATGCCTAGATACGCAGAACTGTTGATGGATACCTATCTCGTTATAAACTTGCCGAATATATGGAGTCCCATATATAATCCATGCGAACACACGAAGAATACATGGGCGCCCTACGAGTTTCGGTGGATACGCGAATTGGGGACAAACATGTTGTCTGAAATCGTGATAACATGCGGGTCTCATACGATTCAAAAATATTCGGGAGAATATCTACGTGCAATGGTCGAACGCGATTTTTCGGAGGAAAAAAAGGGGCTATTTGATACAATGACTGGGAATATTCCCGAGTTCTATGACCCTGCGAATGCATTCGGGCGTCAAGACGCATATCCATCGGCGTTCTATAGTGCAAAGAATGGGGGAGCCGAACCCTCCATTCGCGCAAGAAAGCTATATATTCCAATCAATACATGGTTTACATTAGACAGCCGGTGTGCGTTTCCAATGATTTCCCTGCAATATAACGAACTTACTATTACGGTGACGATGCGTCCCATTCAAGAGCTGTTTCAGGTGCGAGATATATTCGACGTTACAAACCATTTTCCGTATATACAACCAGATTTCAATCAGCCCCAGTTTAATATGTATCCTTTTTTACAGACGCCGCCGGCAGATTTGACGGTAGAGAACGCCTACCCGAATACCAACAATATATGGAATGCGGACATCCATCTGTTATCTACTTACTGCTTTTTAACTCCGGAAGAAAGTCGCCGGTTTGCCATGGAGGACCAGATATATCTGGTTCGCGATGTATTCGAATATGTCTTTCAGAATATTACAGGGTCTAAAAAAGTGCAGTTGACCTCGAATGGAATGATTTCGAGCTGGATGTTTTATCTACAACGCAATGATGCAAACATGCGAAATGAATGGTCGAATTATACAAACTGGCCGTATCATACTCTTCCGAAAAACATTCGCCCGGCCATCCCCGGGACACCCTTGGGCGATAACCCCGGCGGAGGATACACCGGGATTTTTATTACGGGTGATTTAGCTCCTGAAAATCATAAGGAAATTTTAGAGACAATCGGTGTGGTGTTAAACGGGGATTATCGAGAGAACGTATTGGAATCCGGGGTTTACAACTACGTTGAAAAATATGTGAGGACAAAGGGGTTTGCAAAAGAAGGATTGTATTGTTACAATTTTTGTTTGCAGACGGACCCCTTCGAATACCAGCCATCGGGTGCCATTAACCTAAGCAAGTTTAGATTGGTTGAGTTGGAAGTGACAACGTATGCTCCACCGTTTGACAAAGAGAACCTAGATTTCAATGTGATTTGTGACACGTATGGAGGTATTGTAGGAATAAACAAGAACAATTGGAGATTATTTGAATATAATTATAATATGAAGGTATTCGAAGAACGATATAACATTCTATCGTTTATCGGGGGAAATTGCGGTATGTTATATGCAAGATAATATATATAGTATATATATTATGGTATCTAACACGGTTTATTCGGTTGGTAAAAATACAGCGACTAGGAGTTGCCTTCCAATAGGTGTAACCAAAGAAAGAATAGAAAAAACGATTAAAGTTTCGAAAAAAAACGGTAACTCAAACAACAAAAAACTTGCAAAAACAAAACTAGACATATGGCGTGACAAATGTAAAAAAGCTATCAATTGTCCTCAAGACGCAGCCAATTGCAAATTATTGAACCCCATTCCGAAAGAGAGTTTTTCAAACATGCCGATGTTTGAAGTCTTGACAACGCGACCTTCGGAAAGTTCACAGATGGTCGAGGAGGAGGACGAAGGCCTCGAGGAAACTTCCGTAGTCGAAGGATTCAAAGAGGGTTTGTGTTCTCCGTTTAATATATTCTGTGACGATTATTATAAAAATCTCAGCACTCGCGGATTAGGTGGTTCGTATGAGATTTGGAATAAAGTTGAAGGTGTGATACAATACGTGTTATCCCCTATTACTAATTTTGATAAACAGTTACACGATGCCATCTACCATTTTTTAAAAAATTATGCAGTGGGTAAATTGGATAGCTGTATGAAAGACAATGAGTCCGACAAAAAAGCGAACGCGGCTCCACGTGGCAGTGACTTGCCGAGTTTCACTTGGCGACGACAGGATAAACAGGAGCAATTTACTGTGAGAGAAGGGATACAATCCAAGGATCATTATCAAGCTACACTTAGCTCATTCATTGCAAACCACCCCAATATTAACCCAGAGAGATTAACAGAGCTCTATATCCGCGAACTAAATGCCTTCTATAAAAAAAATAAGGACAAAGTGACCGAAAAAATGTTGTTCGATTTCAATACTGAGTTTGATGAAACCAAATTGACAAACCCGTATTTAAAAAAAAAAGAACAGACGTTTATTGAAGATTATTCTGCATATAAAAAAGAGTATGTTTTCGATAACGTATTAGTATCTAGTAAAAAATACTTATTTATGCAAGAGCTTTTTGGAATGAGCTCTCCAGATATTATCGAAGAGTTTACAAAATATACGGATGGTAAGAATACAATGTTATCTACATCATATACAGTGGATACTATATTAAACGAGTATGCGAACAACAAAAATAAAAGTATAAATACACTCGACGGATTAATCAAAGACCTGGCACAAAAAGACACACACATTTTGAATACAGATTATATTGAGAATGATAATATGATAGAATATTTAAATAAAATGTCACACTATTTTTGTTCTGTTTATTATACCCAGGCTTACGCCAACAACAATACATCACTCCCATTGAAGTTCTGGCATTATACCGATGTATTGTGTAAGATTGCCTCTATATATACCGAGTGTTTTAATAAGGTTTCATACTATAAATATATACATAGAAACACATTATTTGACACTTTAACCCCTCAGGAAGAGTTCCGATTTAATATTTGTTTTTATCATCTGTTCTTATATAGGTCTTTACCAAACATTCTTTCCAACAAAATACAACCCACTATAAACATCAGCGATGGCGATTCGATCCTTGTAAAAATATGCAAATATATGAATATGTTTAATGCAGATGCCAAAAAAATATGGTATCCTACGGGAGACACTATACCTTCATTCTATCAATACATGACGAACTCCGGAGAGTTTTATGAATGTATCATCAGTGGAAGGGATAGCACGAAAAAAGCGATTCCATTGAATAAGAGTGTCCGGGAATATTATAAATATGAGGTGATAAGCGACTGTGTTTTACAGAGTGCCGAGGTAGACATGCAATGTGAAAGTTATGTCACAACCATTAAAGGCGAAATCTATCGACTCTTGATGATTCCGGTCGTCGTATTTATTCTCTATAATTTTTATTACCTCTTTTTTTTTAAAGACGTCTTTGGATATGCCAAGAGTTATGATGAGGATACCGGTGACCCCATATACAACTCTACACCGGACGATAAGGATAGATGTTTTTATCCGATTTTCCCCAATTGGGAGAACGAGTTCCATAAATTGGAAGAACATCACACCGATTTTTTTCTGGAGTTCGTTTTTAAACCGTTGAATATCATAGTTGCACTGTTGAATTGGTCGAAAGACTTTATTCGATTAACATTGAAAACAGTCGTCGGGTGGATTGGGGGGAACACGTTCGACAACAACAGCATTTCACACCTATTGTTTATGGCCTCGTTTGTTCTTGTATACATTATCGTCGATAAGTTCTGGCTCACACTTTACGGCATTGCACGCGATTTAATGAGTTTAAAGGTTCCATCCTCAACCATATCCGCAGGGGACTCCAACGAAACCTTTTATAGTATTTCGATAGTGGTTACATGGGTATGTTTTGCAAGGTCGTTGATGATCGGTATATACAATTACTTTTTTCCAAAGCAAGACCCGGCCGATATCGGTAAAATAAAGTTCCCCGACTCAATATTATTGCGTATGTTGAAGTTCTTGTTCTTTATTTTGTATTGGTGTTTAAAAGGAGTAGTTACCAATTATTTTATACCTTTCTCCGTAATGATATCGTTTGTATATATAGTATGGATGGGGCTTTGTGGCATATTGAATTACACGGATAACGAACATTCTTATGGGGATAAAATAGAATTGATGCAACGTGTAATCTATACCAAAGTGTGTAGTCTTAACGAGAATTATGACTATATATTTAAACCGGTTTGCTTCCTTCTGGTGTTTTTTATGATAGAAATCGTCATCGTATATACGATTTGTACGAGCATGACAGTGTTTAATAATATGGAAATGCCGATAGACCCAAACATGCCAGATGATGCAAAAGAGAAGGGAGAACAGGTATTGGATGATATAAAAACACTGTTGTTTATCACATGCATCTTTTTTAATATTTTAATCGGAATATGGGGCGGATACCGGCTATTTTCTCAAGGTAGAAATATATATGACTATTATAAAATAGGTGGTTCTAGAAGTCTTGAAACGGGTAACTGTCCTACGGTTATACCCCAACAAGATGAGAATGAAGTGAACGAAAAGAATGAAACGAAGTTCAAAGAGTTTTATGAAAAACACGAGAAATACATTTCGGAATACAACGAGATTATCGAAAATAAATCATGGAATATCATCACGCATGTATACAACTCAGGAAGAAACACGGACTTATTCATAGATTATTACACCGCAAAAACCGGACATATTACTCCTCGTCCGGTTATAAAACGGATGTTAAATACTTGGAACGGGTATGTAAAGAAGACAGAAGGATTTGTAAATCGGTTTTCCGGATATAAAGTGGAAAGCACTGATAAGAAACCTACGATGTATGAGAAAATATCGAAATATTTACCGGAAATGCCTAAGATACCTAATATGGGTATTAAAAGTGGGGTAAATGCTACAACTAACACCACAAATGATTTCATATCTAATCATATCACCCGGCCATATAAAGAGCCGACAACTGCACAACTCATTTCTGAAAATTTGAAAGGGGTTGGGAAAACCAGCCGCATTGATGCGTTGTTTAGTCAAAACCAAAAGTAATGAGACATAAACGCGACTAAATCGAAATACGAACCTCAGGTATAGTCTTTGATTTGGTGGAGGGATATGTTTCATGTGTAATTTTACCAATCTTGGTGTCTAATTCAGAAAGTTGTGTTTGTAATTCGTTGACTTTGGATTCCATTACACGGGTTTGATTCAATTCCGCCAGTTTCTCTTGCAAATTAGAGATGATTCGTTCTAACGACTTATTTTTTTCAGTCAATTCCCTTATTTTTTCGAGACAACCGTTCATGTGTTGTGCGATTTCTTCGTTCGAAAGAGCTCTCGGTGGTTTCCCCGGTTCATTTATCATAAACTGCACCTGGCCCTGGCATTCACCCTGCGACATTTTCTTCCGTTCTTCGGCGATTTCTTTAATCTGTTGCAAAACATCCGGCTTCATTCTCGGCAGTCCGGGCTCGTATGCCAGGAGCGCCGTATCGATGTCTTTCAAAAAAAAGTTCTTTATCGCGGATTCTTTCGCGTTTCGGATGAACGAATCCACCGTTTTATCGATGGAAGGTCTAAAATATTGAGGGTGTGGATTTTCCAACAGCTTTCGTTTGTCAAACGTATTGTGTTCGTGCGAGAACACCAGGATGGTTTTCAAAGGGTCCAGCTGGGCGAACGGAACAGTATAGTTCTTTAAAAACTGTTTTTCTTCCGCAAGAGAAGCGTGGTCTTCGTACTGTGTATGTTTTAACAGCTCCGTTCGAAAGGCGAATGTCCCCGCCGTCGCGTGGTTCGGATTGTACGGCCCCGCCTGCCACAACTGTTGAATGTGTTTAAAATAGATGTAGATTTCGCTGGCACCTGCACACATCGCCTCGCGGTTCTCGTTCAACGTATCTACGGCATGGCTGACCCTCTCTGGCGGATAATAATCGTCGTCGTCCATATATACGATAATGGCGCCTTTTGCCTTGGTATGCATATAGTTTCGCTTCTGTCCCAGAGTCATTTTTTTTTCTTCGCGGAAATATTGTATCTGTTTAATGCCCGACTTTATCACGAGGTCTTCGATGGAGTCCGTACCGTCATCCACGATGACCCATTCCATTCTATCCTTTGGATACGTCTGATTTAAAAAGCACTGAAATAACACCGGAAAAAAGGGTCGGCGATTGAAGGTCGGAGTGCATACGGTTACAAACGGGTAAAACTTTTTCGTAAGTTTAGGTGTGTGCGATTTTACTTTTCCCATTATTATTAGTGCGGGCTTTATTTTAATTGGTTTATCTATAATTGTAATTACATATAAACATATGTCGACTAATAATATATATGTGGCGTGTTCTCATACTCTATTATCTATGTCTTCCTAAAATACGGCAGTTCGGCGCGGATTTACGACAACACGTCGCCGAAATCACAATGAAAGAGCTCTATGAAATCAGAAACCGAAGGGATTTGCTGGATATATTGACGTCGTCACAAATCTCCACTCCGGAAAAGTTGGAAAGAATCAATAACTCCACGGGCATACTGGATATCTTTCAGGGTGGACTGTTGAAGGATTTCGATTTCGACATCGAACACCACATGTATCAGTCGTAGTCACTGGAGTCTCCGCCGTCGTCTTCTTCCTCTTCGATGACTGCCTCTTTTTTCACGTTTTTGTCTAAATATCGATATATTCGTTTGATATCTAATTTATCGATTTCGTAGTTCTCAAACAACCGGTCCACGCGGTTTATTTTATCGGTCGTATTCAAAAAGTCCTTGCCGTGAAAGAGTCGGAGTTCGTGGAAGAAGGCGATTAAATCCTTTCGGTCCATGTCGAGTTCTTGGCACAGATGATAGATGAATAGAATGTTATTGTATTCTGTCGAATATTTTGTGAGAACCTTTGTGAACCGGATATCGGAGTCCTTTTCTAGTGGCTGTGGAAACGCTTTGTGATACAGGTAGTTATTGTAGAACGTTTTCATCAGCGAACTCATTTCGTTGAACTGCCAAATCTGGTTCTGGAATGTGATTCGGTCGATAAAGTCGGCGAAACAGATGTTGTCTAACAGTTTCAAATAAAAGGGGACTGACATTTTATCTGGAGACTGGTTTAAATGGTCCACTATGTTTTCGTGCCATAACAGTGCGACAATGGTTCTCTCGGTTTCATTGATAATGGTGTTGTGTTCTTCCATCGGAATAGAATGCTGTAACAATGTATGGGTTATTTTTTTCGAATCGGCATTGAACGATTTTGTATGAAAAATGTTTTCCAGGGTTTCTTCTGTGAGAAGGCCGGGTTTTTTCGACATTTTTTCAATGAACTCGATTTTTTTTAAATCGCCCTGGATGTATTCTAATATGTTTTTTCGGAAGGATTCCTGGATGGAATCGTAAAATCCTGGAAGTTTGAAAGCCAGTATTTTTTCGACTTGCATGGGAGTAGGTGATTTCAGTTCGAACACATGGCATACTTTCATAAGCTCCTTTATTTTTTTGTCGACATAGTAGTTGCCGATACAGATGATGGGGTTCAATGAAGTGTGTTCCAGTTTCTGCTTTTTCGTCTTTTTTTGACGGATAAGTTTGATGAGGGCGGTGATTCCACCTTTGTCGCCGTTATTCATTCCGTCGATTTCGTCCATTAATATCGCGATTTTTTTCGGGTTTTTTTGCATCATCTGGAGAACATTCTGCGAGGACATGTTGTTTGACGTGATGGTATCGATTAGGGATTTATTGCGGACATCCCCGGCGTCATAACGGATGAGGTCGAAGTTCAACTGAGAGAGGAGTTCTTTGATGAAAAAGGTTTTACCGCATCCAGGAGAACCGTAAATATATAGTCCTTTTTTGAAGTTGATGTTTTTACAGTTCGATTCGTAGTTTGTAAGAATATGAGTGATTTCTTTTACAATGTGTTCTCGTTCGAGGATTTGGTTCATGTAGTATAGTTATATTTGGTGCATGATTTTAAATGTGTTTTCGAACGCATCTAGAGAGATTTGGATATGTTTTGGATTTCTTCGGTCAGTTTGTCTAGTCTCTCTTCCATGAGTTTGCCCTTTTGTTTTAATTCTTGTATTTCTTTGGTTAGAACCGCAATGAGTCCGGGATAATTCAAGGTTTGCATATCTTCCCCGTCTTTTTCTCCGTTTACTAAAAATGGAAACATCGGTTGAACCTCATGTGCGATAAACCCAATGTCCTCGCGGTTTGCCAATTTATTTATGTAATACACGGGGTTTAATCCATTGACACTGTATGAAAGGTCGTGTAATGAGGTGACGTTATCTTTTATTCTGTAATCCGAGGTAGAACCGTATGCGATAGCATGGATATTTCCAGAAACGCCGATTCCACCTTTTACGATTAACGCACCGGACGTTTTATTGAAAGACGGTATTCCTGAGTTCACTTGAATGTTTTCGCATGCAATGTCTCCTACAATCTCATTCATTTTAATCCCGCCGATGTATGAAACGTTGTCTCCGACAACTATATTTCCTACATTGAGCGTTTTTGTCATTAAAACATTCCCGACTACATGCAAATCGGTCATTGGAGTTGGTGTGGAAATGCCTACCTTTCCGATAAAATAAATATCGCCGTTCGGGTTGGCGTTGGATGTGCCGACATAATTCCATATACTGGGACCAGTCGGTCCGGTTGAACCAGTTGAACCCGTCGAACCCGTATCACCGGTTCGACCCGTTGTCCCGGTTGTCCCGGTATATCCCGTGATACCAGTGAAACCCGTGGGTCCAGTTCGACCACTTCCTGTAGGCCCTTTCTCTCCTCGTATTCCTTGTTCTCCTTGTGGTCCTCGGGCTCCTTGTGGTCCTTGTGGTCCTTGTGGTCCCTGTGCTCCCTGTGCTCCGTTTGTTCCGTTTGTTCCATCCGCCCCATTCTCACCTTTCTCACCTGTATCTCCTTTGTCGCCCTTATCTGTAGCGGTTCCTGGTTCGCCTTTTGGTCCAATATACAGACCAAATGCTGGCGGTTTGATAGTTAAGCACTTATTTGAAGACATATTATATATTCAAATATATATAATTATTTACGAAAGGAACTAAAATCAGCAGTTACGGGTATATATGCCCCTCCCTTGCTCGGCAAAGCCCCGTAATACGAATAATTGTCGACAGGTGAGTTTGCGACATAATTTGTCGATACGGCGGAGTTCTCATTTATACCACCGAGTTGTCCGTATCTATTATAGTTTGGATTATATCCGACGTTTGTGTTTGGTCCATATCCATTATAGTAGTTTCCGTCCGTCCTTCTCATATTTATAGTATCGTATACCCCGCTTCCGGCATCTTTCAGTAAACCTGCGCCCGTTCCGACTACTCCACCCGCCAAGTTTGCGGTTGTATTAAATGCATTTCCTACCGTACTAATTGTATTGTTTAGTATTCCACCTGTGGTATTTGCGAGTCCTGTCAGTGTATTTCCTGCGGTACTTGCCAACCCGGTTGCAGCGGTTCCCGCTACATTTGCAACTCCGGTAACCGCATTTTCCGCAGCGTTTGCGACTCCTGTAATTGCATTGCCGGTTTCATCGACTAGATTGTTTCCGAAGCCACTCTCTTTATTTTTTGGGTGTCCCGACAATAAAATATAGGTTTGTATGCCATTCTTATCCGTATTTAATACATAGACATTGCCGTCCCCATCTTTGTATGTGTTTTTTGTGACCGAACAACCCGACCCTCCGTTTCCGCCACAATTGGAACATACTCCGTTGGACGGGCACATCGGACAGGTCGGACAAACTGGTGGAACAACTTCGGATTTCAAAAAGTAGTCGTCGGTGTAAATCGACTCTGGAGAACCGTCTACATGATTGGTTTTTGCCAATGTTTTATAATACCAATACCATTTACAGGATAATTCACTGTCACATTTTTCAGAAAACTCGTCGGATTCTGGAGAATTATCCCGACGTGGAGAATTATCCCGACGTGGAGAATTATCCCGACGTGGGCGAGTGTAGTCGTCTGGATAACCGTCCACACTCGTTCCTAAACTTTCTGCTTTATAATTTCCGTATTGGTTTACCTGATAAAAATCCTTGAAAGGAATGCGATGATTAAACCTGTACTGTTCTATGCCATTATAATATATAATATAACCAACTCTATTGGCGTCTACCCTTAATACGTATGGTGGACTATCATCATCTGACAAATCAAACTGAACGGAGTCTCCTTCGTATCCTCGTATGACACTGTTTAAGTATACGCTGCCATTCTTTATATGTAATCGAAGCATGACATCGCCCGTTTTAGTAACCCATGTAATATATCCACCTTTAGAAACGGAACCATTATCAAACTCAACATTCGTTACCTCTCCTGTAGTAATATACCATCTTCTTATGGCGTAGGGAGGGTTCGTTATTCTGGGTCTGGTGGCAGTGGGTGTAGGCTCGGCGTGCGGAACTGCATTCCCGGCCCCGGCCACAGCCCCGGCGGCGGACGAGTCTGCATTCCCGGCCCCGGCCACAGCCCCGGCGGCGGACGAGTCTGCACCCCCAACCACCCCTTCTTTGAATGGAATCTCGGATTGCATAGAATGACTTACAGAAGTCCCATTTAAAAATAAAACGGTAATGATAAATACAGACAATATCATTAAAAATGGGTAAAATACTGCCGTTTTCATATATAAATTATACAAGGATATTGTTTCATCGGTGCGATTATTATATAAATTATTCTAAACAATGTATTTATGCGAATTCATTGTCTCATAAAAGGATTAAACCCTTATTTCATATATAGGTTAATGACATCAAACCTCTTATTGCAAACCCAGTTTTCATCTGAAAACAAATATGAAATTGGCATCGATGAAGCAGGAAGAGGACCAATGTTTGGAAGACTCTACGTGGCCGCCGTCATTTTACCCGAAGGAGGTCTATCCCATCCAGGCATCAAAGATTCGAAAAAAATAAAGTCGAAAAAGAAAATGCGAGAGGTGTCGACATTCATTAAAGAACATTCGTATGCATGGGCGATTCATCATATCGAACACGACGTCATCGACGACATCAATATCCTCCAAGCCGTCTATAAAGGAATGCACGAATGTATAAAATCGTGCATTCAAAAAATAAATGTTTTTCAAGAAAAGACGTGTCTTCTCATTGACGGCAACTCTTTCAAACCGTTCATGTGTTTCGACCCGGTCGAAGAGCACCTTTTTATGCTGCCCTACGAGACCGTCGAAGGAGGCGACGGCAAATATCAGTCGATTGCCGCGGCCTCTATTCTGGCGAAATGTGCCCGGGACGACTACATCGAAGAATGGTGTGAACGATACCCCGAGTTAAAAGAGCGATACACATTAGATAAAAATATGGGGTATGGGACCGCTGCACATTTCGCAGGAATCCGCGAACACGGTATCAGCCAATGGCACCGGAGAACGTTCGGTATATGTAAAACGGCAGAATATAACCCGGTACCCAGCACCATCACTTGAATGTTCTAAATATAAAGATGACGAACAATAGAATTCCGAGGGAATATGTCATTATCGTAGCGAACCCCCCTTTCAAATTATCGTTGGGGCGTCGGGTTAAAACAGACATTAACACATCTTTGCTGTAATAATGTACGACTGCTAAAAATGACATGGCTGCTCCGACGATAATCATCATTATCATCATCAGTGTCAATTCGGTAAACTCTGGACTGGCCTGTTTTCCCATATATATTATATCGGGTCATTTAGTTGGCATTCACGTAGTCCTCTGGTTCCTCTAAACCTGTATCATATCCTTTTCAAAGAATGTTCTCGACAACTCGATGTATTTCGTCGTTTTATCATAGACGCTGTAACCAATCAACAGGTGGTCCACACTGGCGACATAGATGAATCCTAGAGTATATTCCACATGAGAACCTTCAAATGTAAACAGCGGGGTATACCTTTTGATGGTGTATGTTTTCGGGTCGACGACGACAACAATATGATAGTAATATCTTCGGTCTTCGTAACTCACGGCATGACAAATGAACCATAGTTCGCCTTGAATGAGGACCCCGTTGGTAGACCCGCGCAGATATCGGAAAAAATAGGGCACTGGCTTATGAGCGATGACGTTGACATGGCTGCTACTGAGGTCGATATTCCCCACCGCAAACGTAGGATTCCAGTTATAGACACATTTGACAGCCGTGCCCTTGTCCTCTTGAGGAGAACTCGCCTGAAAAAGCACCCAATTTTTTTCAATCTGCCGGTTTCCCGAATCCAATTCTAACCATTTCGAATCTTTTGTAGACTCTTCGTCCAATGAGATTTTACCATGCTCGATTTTCATTGACCCGTCGGGCATCCCGCGGTTGGCATTATACAGGATTTCCGTTCCGTTCAAAAAGAGGCGGATATCCTCTAATCCTACGTAACGTCCGTCTTTCGATGTGTCGTATTTTAACTCAAACTCTTGTACTACCTTCCATAGGGGTTTGGAGATGTCGATGACCGATATCACGTTTTTTGTAATGACGTTCTCTTGGTTCACGTATCCCCCCCGGTCGTCGATGCGATAGTTTACATACCTCGTATTTATAATGAGATGGTTCTCTCTCTGGATGATAGACGGAGTGCTTTTGACAAACACCTGGTCGAAATTAAACCCGTCGGTTAATCGGATAAGGACATCGAGAGGTTGAGCCGGAAGCAGATTGGGTTCATGTGACACCTTCTTTGTATAAAACTTGTAGTTTGATAGCACGTTCGATGCCGTGTTGTCAGGGAGATGGCTGTATGCCAATACTTTCATACACGTTTTCACCAGGTCAATACCCGAATCATTCACGTAATATCCGACGATAGAGAGCTCGTAGTCTATTTTATAATCATATACATCCTTCTGTAAAAACAGAAAGTCTCGGCTCGCTCCCCACTTACGGTTGGACTCGTGGGCGAGAACATAGAATGTGTATGCCGACCGGTTTTTACCGCGCAATCTGTAATAGTTGATGATTTCATACAGATTCTCGATACGGTTCGGATAGTGGTTGTATCCGTCTATCCATGCCGATATTGCCTTTTCGTGTTCTCCCAAAATTGCATAACATTTTCCCATGCTGTAATAACTGTGCCATACCTCTTCTATCCATCCGCCGATTTCCACGCGTTTTTTAAACATTTCAATGGCTTCGACGATTCTACCTGCATCCCTCAGGCTGTTCGCCAAATAAAACGTATATCTGTCATTGTTCGGGTTGTCCTCCAATCCCTTGGTAAGGAGACGTATATCACGTTCGAACTTGTCGGTCTTTGCCCCGCCGTCTCCTATATCTTGAATGAAGAGAACATCCGTATCGATGGCGTCGTAGACGGTTCCTTCAGGCGTTTTTACGTATTCGTGTGTGACCCCCCAATAGGAATACCCCTTGCCGTTTTTCACGATTCTTACATTCTTATAATAGTAAGTAGGAGAACCCTGACACAAGTGATAACAATCTTTCGTCAGCGTCTTCTTGAAACTCTCGGGGTTCTTCAACGCTTCCCCGGTTAAATACATGTCCGCGTCCATTAACAGGAGGTAGTCCTGATTCGGCATCTTGGCAGCCTCGTTTAACGCGTGGGTCCGATTGTAACCGAAATCTTGGAAGGGTTCAAATACGATTTTCCCTGGAATATTATGTTCTGTCATAAAGGTTTCAATGAGCGAAACCGTATTGTCTGTGCTCCCTGTGTCACATATACAATAGCTGTCTATCAATTTCACGACGGTATTTAACAGACGCAGGATGACACGGCTTTCATTCTTTACAATCATATTTAGACATATGGTTGGTGTGGATGTCGCCTTCATAACGGGTTCGGTATATGACACAGAAAACATACGGTTATGTTTAGTATTATGTTTCGTTTTTATACATTTTATTATATTAATATATATAATGTCATTTACACGATTTCACGATGACCCTGCAAGAATACGAAAACAGCTAGAAGAGAGCACTTTTGCCGAACAATACTATTTAAACATGCCGGGGAATGGGGTCAACATGCATTTTCAATTGGACCCACAGTTGCGATTACAGGGATGGGGTGCGAACTTGCATACAAACGCCATTCGGCTGGAGAGTGACTTTAGAGGATTGACCCGCAGACTGAACCACGACTTAATCGACGAGAACAACTATGTGACAAACTCTGTAAAAACCGTCCCATACACCTATGAGAATGCCAATCCAGTGACCGATGAAACGCGCGCTACCCATCCCGCATGGACGTTGAGAGGTTTAGAACAGTCTCGCTGGGGGTTTCCTCTATCCCACCCACGCGACTCTGCAGAAATCCCGTTTTTGACGAATATTCAGACCCGGCATTTAGAAAAAGAGAACTATCTACACCGACCATCCGTCACGAATCCCGTCGCTTAACCCGGGTTTATTTTCCTTTATAATATATATTATGGAGTTTCTTGCACCTATCGCGGCATTAACCGGATTATATTTCATATCGAGTCAAGATAAAAAAGAGTCGTTTAGTGAGAGAACAGGACGATACGAGAACAAAGGGCTTCCGAACATCGATGTACCCAATCGAAATTATCCCGAAGAATATCCACAGAGCGATTTAACAAGCGAGCTCTCTGTAGTGAATAAATACTCGGGGGGTGGCGTCTTTACAGATAAATATTTTAATCCCAATGAGGCCGAGACCCTTGTGAGAACCTCTGCGATGGAGAACAGCCAGATGTTTAGTGGAGAGATGCCGAATGCAAACACCACGAAATATACCTCTATGACGGGCGAAAAGGTGGACGCGGCATATTTTAATCATCAAAATATGCAACCCTTTTTTGGGAGTCGACAGAGAACGATTCGCACCGATGCGGATGTCGCAGAATCCCGGTTGGATAATTATACCGGTGCGGGGTCTCAAACTTTTCGGAAATCTGAGCGTGCTCCCCTGTTTTCTCCACAAGAAAACTATCAATGGGCGTTCGGCGCGCCCAATGCGAGCGATTTTTATCAGTCCCGGGTAAACTCGTCGAATAAAATGTCAAACGTGAAACCTTTTGCAGAAGAACACGTCGGTCCAGGAATCGGGGTAGGATACGGTGCAGAAGGTTTCGGTGGATACAACTCGGGATTAATGGCTCGAGACATGTATTTAGACAGGGGGGTCGATGAACTGCGTGTGGCGAACCACCAGAAAGCCAGTGGACTATCGCTCTACGGCCACGAAGGTCCCGCCACCTCTTCCGTGAAATCTATGGGGGCCATTGGAGACATGCAAAAAAACCGAGTGGATAGAACGTTTGAAATGGGACCAGAACACTATATGACAACCGTGGGAATCGCAACTGCACCCACTTGCAGGGGCATCGACATTATGAAAGAACAGGGGCGTGAAAACAGCATGTCTTACTCGGGTGTCGCCGGGTCCGTCAATGACGGGATGTATGTCGACGGCGAATACATGCCTTCGAAACACATCGATTTAGGAGAAGTGCCGATTGCTCCTGCCTACAAAAAGAGTGCGACTCCCATGTCTGAGAATGACTATGGAAGTCAATCCGTTGCGGTCTATCCAAACAACCGGTCTGCGAACCAACAGGACACTTATTTTGGCGCGTTCGGTGGAGCGATGGGTGCGGTCATTGCTCCCCTGTTGGATGCCTTGCGGCCATCTCGCCGCGAAAATACGGTCGGAACTCTGCGACCCTACCAGAACCCCGGGTCGTCCATCTCGAGGACCTATATGTTTGACCCCAATGACTGTCCTGCGACCACTACGAAAGAGACGACAGAATGTGGCAAGGGACACCTTTTTGTTGACCGCAACCAGTCCCAGGGCGGAACCGGGTATCTCGTTGCCGGAAACCAGCCCATCACAAACAACCGCATGTCCCAGGGCGACTATATGTATGTCGGTGCGGGGTCAGGAGCCCGAGAACCGAGAACATACGACGCGGAATACCGTCAAAGAAACAACAATACAAAGTCTTCGACCCTGGCCTCGTATACGCCTTCGGGGAACATGGGACTCTTTAACAGCGAAATCCATATGACGGCGAAACCGAAGGACCACGTGCAAAAAAACAGTCGCGCAATGGACCCTACGATGCCATTTCAGGGGCCATCCGTGGGATTTATGGGGAAACAGACGGGGGGACCACAGAGCCAGTCGTTCAATTCGGGGATACAGCTGGATAGAAGCAACCCCGATATGTTGTCACAATTGAAGGGAAATCCGTTTGCTATCTCACACTTGAATGGTCTTTAACATCCTCGATGAAAGTGATTAAATATTTCATCATGCTGTTATATTCCGCAATGATTTTGAGTTTCGCATCATCGTCGAATCGACGTATTTTTTCTATCGTTTCTTGAGAGAGGGGTTCGAGATTTCGAATCTTCTCTAAATAGATTGGTAGAATTTCCCTTTCGCCGCTACATTCGATAAGAAAGGATTCGATGTCCTCCTTCGTATAACTGGTTTTCAAGAGACCTTTCCCGTCCATAATTTTTTGCTTTATTTCAAATATGCCTACAAAGAATCAATTTTATAACCGATTATAAGATTGATGTGATACGAAAGGTTCATTTCTTATTTTTTCGCGTATGACGTCTTCCTCCACGCCGCGCATTAAATGTTTGCGTGCTTTTCGCACGAGCCTTATTCTCACTTGATTTTGTTCCAAACAGCGCATAAAGACTTGAAGAACCTCTTGCCGAAGCACGCGAGGAAGACGAAGCACGCGAGGAAGGCACGCTCGGGGAGTACTGAAATTTCTCGGGTAACGCACGTGCATTTGTAGATGGAGAAGATCTATCTATAGGTTTATCATTGACATCCACTTTTTTATAGAGATTACGTATATCTCTCGAGGTTATATTTTCCATTTTTTTTAAATAGTCGTACTTAGTTTCGAGTTCTGCATCAATTGTTCTCAATGTGTCAATGTTAATTTTTATGCTAGCGAACTTTTTGTCAACGCTAGCGAACTTTTTGTCAACGCTAGCGAACTGTTTGTCAAACCCTTTCTTGAGAAAGCGGGCTATTTTCCCTAGGTTTGTCTCGACCGACTCTATTTTTTTCATGAGCGCATCTTTATTTTTCTCAAGTTTTTCTTCGACCGACGACATTATACACTATACAGATATATTTTCTAAATCTGGGGGTTCGATTGTTTCATACCGCATTTTTGCCTCCTCCGACTCCCAATGGATGATGGGACCACCTTCGGGATAAATCGTATAGGGCAACGATTTAGAAGTCGATTTCTCTAAATGCATTAAATCCATCAATCCGCGTAACCGGCGTTCTAGAGGATACATCCGTTTTGGGTATTTTCGACTGTAAAACTTGAACGCCCATTCGAACTGAAGCGCAGTTTTCCAATCGGGGAATCCCGATACATATAATACGCGTTCCCATGCGTTACCCTCTAATACTTTCATTCTCGTGGCTCTCGCACCACCACTGATTTCGCAGTTGTGCTGTCTCAGTCGGTGTTCCAGGTCGACGGTGGCGCCCACATACGTCGATTTGTCGGTGCATTCCAAGAGATAAACATAGAACATTCGTTCCTATGTTTTGTATCGTTATAATATAATGACATTTACCGCACCGCGGCTTTTATTGGAAGCCGTTTTTGTCGGCGGATTCACACTCACTATCTATCTCGCGTTCTCCTACCTATTTATTTTACCCGAATACACTCTACTTTTCGTTATAGGAGGTTTAAAACATGCGTTGGGGTATTTCACCGGGTTACAAAGGTATTATTGTAAATGTTCTCACCATAAGAACGTAAAGGCGCCTACGCCATTCGAGATTGTCGGAGAAGGCGCCCTTTTTGTCGTATTGGGAGCCGTTCTTAAGCCGATACAAACGATGCCATTGAAACTGTTTCTAATCGGGTTTTCGGCGCATATCATATTCGATGTTTTAGGGGGTCACCGATGGTTCTGTAAAACACACTGTATGAAATAGAGTTTCCAGGTCGAGCAGTTCCTCGGGAGTATTTACCCCGCGAATCGTGTAGTTGAGATTTTCTGGGATTGTGAATGTGTTTACTTTGTAGTTCAAATCGAAGGCATGACGGATGACATCGGTGAAATAGTATTCGCCCTTTGAGTTTTCATTCGAGAGAACCGGAACACACTTCCGGAGAATATCCGCGTGAAAAAGATAGATTCCCGCATTGACTTCTTTTATATCTTTCTCCTGTGGAGAACACGACGCCTCTTCCACGATTTCGAAGAGTTCTCCGGATTTGACGATTCGTCCATACCCTTCAGGGTTCTCTAATGTCGCCGTCACGAGGGTTCCGCACGGTTTGAGAGAGCGTTGACATTCGACGAGGCTGTGAATGACACTCTCATTTACAAGTGGCATGTCCCCATTCAAAATGAGAACATCGTCGTCGTCGGTATAATGGTCTAAACAACACTGGATTGCATTCCCCGTACCGAGAGCGACGGCCTGTTCTACAAAGGTTATTCCACATGTATCCATATATTTATTTAACACCTTTACGATTTGGTTATGATATTTCCCGGTCACGACGATTATTTTATCGGGAGTCAATGAAATGGCTGCATCCAATACTCGTGTGAGGATTGGTTTATAATTGAAGAGATGGAGAACTTTTGGGGTAGTCGAACGCATACGTTTCCCTTCTCCTCCGGCTAAAATGGTGACAATAAATCCCATATAAATATAAATCGAAATCTATTTATATACATAGAGAACCATTTTGAATGAAACCCGAACGCACATTATACCTCGTTGGTGGATTCGTAAAAATGTTGTAAAAAAAAGCTCGTATATATAATTATGAAAGACTTTATACAGAGGTTACCCCTAGATATCGTTGTAAAAATAATTCCATATACATACGAGATACAAGATAAAGACGTATTGAATGACATTGTAAATTATTCAGAAACAAAACATACACTGTTTAATTTATACCATCGATATTGGATTATTGAAATGCAAGAAGAAGCACCTCAAGATAAAAATTGGTTGTCAAACGACCTTATCGCACGTGCAAACAATTACAAGGCGACAATGTATGGGCTGGATGATACCTTTTACAATATTTTTAAGAGAAACATATTTTTGAAAACGAAAGCACAGATAGATAAATATTTCAATACATTAGGAAAAAAAAAGGTTGATGCAGAAATAAATGTGTATCTAGGCTTATTTACTCCAAATGAAAGGAATGAGACGATTCATCATTTTTTGAGGAATCATTGAATCCATCCGGTGGCAATTTATCGAGAACATTTGAAATAAAAAAGGGTCTCGTTATTAGTTACTTTCAAAATGGCTAGGCTATATTCTAATCAAAATGCTATCACTACATCTTTATACATGGTCTGGCGCAAGGTGTTTGAGATGTTCCACGATGGTTTTGCAGACATTGGTTTGGAAACTATCCAAAGAGGCGGCTCGCTTTTCGTAAAGAGCGCATCTATTTTCCACTGTCTTGAGACGAGCGTTCAGTTCATCTAGAAGGGTATAGAACGGTCCCACGTTGCCCACGTTGGCGTTCATTTCGCTCCTCTTCGGGTACTCTTCTTGAAGCTCCGTAATGTGGTCATCGAGGCGTTCATTCAGTTCGTTCAAACGGCGAAAGAGTGGTCTGATGCTGGCGTCCGTTTCGCTCTTCTTCGAGTACTCTTCTTCGCGTTCTTGAAGTTCCGTAATGTGGTTCTCGAGGCGTTCATTCTGTGCGTCCAAACGGCGAAAGAGTGTTCTGATGTTGGCGTCCGTTTCGCTCTTCTTCGAGTACTCTTCTTCGCGTTCTTGAAGTCCCGAAATGTGGTAATAGTGTTGATTGAGTTCGATTTCTAAACTCTCCATTCGTTCTTGCAGCTCGTCGCCCTGGCGTGTGGTCGGCCATGTACTCTCTTCTTGAATGTCTAACCCTTCCCGTTTTTCTTCGTCGTATTTGCCGTAAAATAACTGGTTGATATGTCTGCGAAGACACCTTTCTTGCTTCCCTTGATGAAATAGTCCGCCAAGAAGCTGGTAGGTGACCTCGCGAATATTTTCCACGCGTTTTTCCAACTCTTCACAACGGTCGCGCACGGACTTGGGGCGGTCTGGATGTTCTCTCAATGCCTCCAGTTCTTCATCAATATCGCAGCATGACACCTGTTTATTCTGCACTGAAAGAGGAGGCTCCGCTCTAGAGACTGAGTAATCTTTCTGTTGTATCTCAATAAGTTCTCGCTGTTTTTGAATCATCCACTTATGATTCTCCAACTGCCTTGCCATCTCATTCATTTCTTCCTGAAACTTCTCATTGGATTCACGTAACTGTGGCTGTATTTGACTTACCCTTTTATTCTGCAGTAGATGTTTGAGCTGCTTTTGCGACTCTACTTGTTCTCTCAACCGGACGTTTTCCTCCTGAAACTTCTCATGTTCACGTAACTGTGTATGTATTTGAATCATTTTTTTATTCTGTAGTAGCTGTATGAGCTGCTTTTGCGTCTCTACCTGCTTTCTCAACGCGGCCACTTCAATCTCTAAAGATGGGTTTTCAACGTTTGTGTTTGCGTTCATTTTCAACGGTGTAATACAGATTGTCTTTCGTTTCTATAACAAAAGTCATTCAATTTTATGACCTCATTTTATTTCCCTATTATATATGCGATTCCCGGTTCGAACCTTGACACCCTTAATCGTTCTTTTTATTGGAACCTCGGCACTTATCAATGCGGGACTGTTCTCATTTAGAGTGTATGAACCTGTAAAATATCGGCTGCTTCCGCCTGGCTATGTCATAGGAACCATCTGGATGGTTTTAATCGGAGCAATGGCGTACGCCCAGTTTTTGGTAATGCGGTCGACCGCGGGCGGATATGTCGAATGGTTGATTCCGGGACTCTTTTTATATTGTATCATGTATCCGTTTTATACGAGCCAGTTCCAGGACAGAACCGTGAGTCAATATGCGAACCTCGGCTCTATACTTTTGTCGTTCGTCATTGCCGTTCTCGTCTATCGTATTTCCGCCGTCGCATCTGCGCTGATTGCTTGGACGACGGTCTGGGCGTCGTATGCGACGTGGGCGACGTTCGACCCTGCTCTGTTCTCTTTGCCTTCTTCGTAAAAGTGTAGATAGAGGTAACACGCGGCAAAGTTTGCAATGTAGGCGACCTCCATAAAAAAGATGTTCTCATGAATAGAAAAAAGAAGGACACCGCCGAGCATTGATTGTAGGACAAACGACGCCCATAAGACCCCGTCGTGTGCGTGTCTACACATAAAAGAGAGGATGGCGAGAAAGACCCCTCCTGCGAAAACATAATGGATGGGATTCGATTCGTCGATAGATACGAGACCGTATATTCCGGCCAGTATTACCGCAATCGAACCCATAGAGATAGGGTCGCCTCTATCAATTTCATATCCGATAGTAGCGACGCCCATTAGACCCATAAAAAATAGGATGTAATACTTACAAGAATCGTCGCAAATGAGACGACTCACAGACGACGTGTTCTCATTATATTGAAAGAATACAATGAGAATCGGTACAAGATAGCATGCAATCATAATAAATAACAGATAGTTTCGTAGACGCATATATTGTTTAAGAAGAGAACAATTTCGACATGTTTACGGCTTCCATATTGATTTCTGGACTATTGAAAAGCTGGTAAATGAAATCGTCGTCGCGGAACCGCACGGTATAGGTTCTCTGTATCGCAGAACGACCGATGCGCCCGAGACACTGAATCGTTTTCGCCTGAGTCATATTCGCCATATCTTTCCCGATGAATCCGTGGCAGAAATTATAGTTGGTTCCAAAGACGAAATCGCTAGATGCGATGATGATGAAGAGGTCCTGGTTGTTCGCGAGCCGTTTCATGAGTTCTAAATACTTCTCATCGACGTCCTTTATGAAAACCCCGATGCCGAGCAAAAGCAGGAGTTTGAACGAGTTGTCGATGAAAAGTCCCATAATATCTTTCACTGTATCTTCCGATATATTGGGACAGAATGCGTTTTCGTCGTTTTTCCCCGTCCATTTTTGTTGATGAGGTATAGTGTTTGGAATATACTCCGTATCGAGAGAGATGACGCGAATCTGTTTTCGCAAAGCGTCGATTTTTCGGTATATCTCGCGGACCACCGGAGAACGTGAGTCGTCGTCCTTTTCCTTCTGTTTCGTCTTTTTTTCGCTGTCGGGTTGGGTCAGTGCTTCTAACTCGTTCTCCAATTCGTCGAGTTTTTCAGAGACTTTTTGGTTCGAATCGATTTTTATCATGAGGTCTTGGAAGAGGGCTTTGGGTATCTGAGACTGTTGTATATAAAAGTTGCCGATTTTCTTGGCGTCTTCTGTAAGGAATATAGTGGGTCCAGATGTGAGTGTGTGTGCGTCTGCGGTCGTAAGAAGGATTCCGTTGGCGGAAGGCAGAGACCCGGTGTTAGGTGTCGCAGAATCCACGCTTGTCGCTTTTTTGATGGCGGGAGAGAGTTTCGGCGTTTTAATCCTCTGCATATATATATATATCGAATCCCACGCGTCTTCCTGAATGTTCTGTATGAGTTCGAGATAGTATATTTTCAGAGAGTTCATCGTAATGGAGGCAATATCCGCAAAGTAGTGGTCCATGAGATAATGCGTCGGAACGAGGCAGCGTTCGTGCAGATAGAATATAAACGTGACGATTTCGTTCAAATCAAAGTATCTGAGGAGGGTTTTGTTTTCCGCGCAATAGTTCGCACACCTCACGAGTTCTCCGTATTCGGGATAGAGGTAGTGTGGAAGGGCGCAGAACCCGTCTTTGCTAATGATAGGAATCGACTTTCTGCAGTCGTAACTCGATATGGAATGTATTTCTGCATTGTCAAACCTTCCTCTGAAATCGGCAAGTGTCTCCATAATTTCATGCTCTTTCGGAAGAGTCGCACAGGATAATACGACGTTCGGAATTTGGTTCTCAGCCCAATTGGTATGAATGATGTCGTGTAACTCGTGCGATTCGTAATCCATGGTAATCGTTGGTTCGTCCCAGTAGGTAATTATTTTTTCGGCGGGATTGAATGCCAACATATATCGCATCGCGATGAGATAGGATTGAACGTCGCAAATCATAATCTCGACTTTGTCTCCGATGGCATTATTGACCTTTCGTATTCCGCCACTCCTGCGGTCTTTTGTAAAGTCGGATGCAGAGAACCAGTGGAGTCGAATGTCAGAAGCGGTTTCGGCACCGAACGCGAATGCGATTTTTTTTTCCATGGAAATGGCGGATTTTGCCAAGGCGAGGCCGATGTGTCTAGCGACACATACGAAAATGATGCGGTATTTCACAGATAGACCCAGAGGGGACAACGTTTTACCTGTACCTGTAGGGGCGATGTATAACACGAGTCTCGAAACGGGTTCTTCTTGACGGAAGATAGAGAACAACTGTTTCTGATGCTGGAATAGGGTTTTATCTTCGTAGTCTAAGAGGTATGGATTTTGTTCTATGAAAACATAGGCATGACGGACAATCTTGGAAAGTTCGGTTCTCACATTCGCTACGGCGATGACGGCGTTCATATACCTGGTGACATGGGCGTTGATATTTTGTATGGATGCCTTTTTCAGTTGTATGAGGGTATAGAGATAGTATGCGTATTTCGTGGCTTCTTTAGATAAGTATCGACATATTTCGTGGCAAAAGTCTAAGACTAAAAACTCGAATACAATTTTTCGGTTGGATTCGATATTGGATTCGAGGTTTTGTATTCTTAGGAGGTCGACGCTCTTCATCTTTTTTATGGGCCCTCCGCCTGCACCCGTCGAAAGAGGTTGAAGGATGGCTTTGATGGATTCAAACTCGGGGGAGTCGCAGTATTTTCGAACGGTTTTTTCGATGATGGGTTCGAAATACTTTTTATACAGGAATGTTTCGTTCTCCGGAGTCTTCTCGATTTTCGTGAATAAGAAGAGAGACATCGTTTTATTCTTTGTAATGTCGAGGTTCTCAAACCCTTCCATAATAAGGTTGAGGATTTCTTTTTCGGATTCTGTCACGGGAACTTCGATACTGTCCCATTCTGTGCGTGTCAATTTGGTTTGTCTAAGGTCCATGGTATAAAATATTTGAAAGTGTTTAATAAGTTTGATTCCCGTTCAATTTTATGGTGCGTTGTCACATCGAAGAGAACAAAAGTTCTATAAAATTGAAATCTTTTTTTTGGAAAGAATGAAGAGTATTGTTATACTATACGTATACGAAATGAAACTTACACGCCAACTTACTTTCTGCGAGGGTCGAAGGACATCCGTTCCGTCGAATCGGGATGAGGATAATGACATTATTCATTCTTTATATGTATCTACAGAGAACGCTGTATTGCCAATGCCAGTATTGCGCCGTAATTCGAACGAAGGTAGACCAGTGGACCTAAACACGCTCATTGCGCCTATTGTCGCGGAACCCCGGGAAGAAGTCCCGATGGAGGTCCAGGAAGAAGTCCCGATGGAGGTCCAGGAAGAAGCACTCGCGGAACCCCAGGAAGAAGCACTCGCGGAACCCCAGGAAGAAGCACTCGCGGAACCCCAGGAAGAAGCACTCGCGGAACCCCAGGAAGTCCCAATGGAGATAGACGACCCACCGTCACACTGCCTTACCGGATGTATGTTGTGTAATGCGATTGGATTTTATGACTGCAATGACTGTCTTGAATAGCCACATTTTGAGAACATATAGACAAAGGGTTTAAAAGTTTATTGTAACTAATTGTAAGAATGTTTTCAACCTCCCCGCCTACCGCCTCTTTTTTTTCATCATCTATCATAGAAAATGAAATGAATGTAAGCAAGCGAAACGGAGAACAAGAAACCGTTTCATTCGATAAAATATTACAACGAATGAAACTCATGGGTCCGGATATAAAAGTAAACTATACTGCACTCGCAATGAAAGTCATCGACCAGTTGTATGACGGCATATCTACTAAAAAAATAGATGAGTTGTGTGCGGAACAGTGTGCGTCGATGGCGTCGATTCACTACGACTATAATACTTTGGCGGGAAGGATTATGGTTTCCAATCACCACAAGAATACGTCGTCGGCATTCGACGAAGTGATGGAAACTCTCTATTCACATCGCGATATCCACGGACAATCTTCACCGTTGGTATCGCATGCACTCATCGATTTCGTCCGTGAGAACAAAGACGTATTGAATGAACTGTGTGACTATTCGCGCGATTTTTTAATCGACTATTTCGGATTCAAAACCTTGGACCGAGCCTATCTCATCAAGGTTGCGAATAAAACCGTCGAACGCCCACAACATATGTGGTTGCGCGTATCCATTGGAATCCATCAGTCAAACCTGTCCGATATCATCGAAACCTATCACCTTATGTCTCAAAAATATTTTACACATGCGACGCCGACCCTTTTCAATGCGGGAACGCTCCGCCCCCAACTCTCGAGCTGTTTTCTTCTCTCGATGGAGAACGACAGCATAGAAGGCATTTATAATACCTTGAAAGACTGTGCGTTGATTTCGAAACATGCCGGCGGGATTGGATTACATATCCATAACATTCGTGCAACAGGTTCTTACATACGCGGAACGAATGGAAACTCCAATGGCATCGTTCCCATGTTGAAAGTCTTTAACCATACCGCAAAATATGTCGACCAGTGCGTTCATCCCGATACCATCATTTATACGGACGAAGGGCCGATACCCATCCGGGACTGTGTTTCTGGAAAAACCCGGGTTTTCAATCGAACTGGAAAACTCGAAACTGTCGAAACCGTACTCGAACACTTTTATGACGGACCCCTAATCGTCCTTCGCAACAGTTTTTCACCGAAGGAATTGTATATTACTCCCAAACACCCAGTGTATGTGATACGAGAGGATGAAACCGAACCGGAATGGGTAGAAGCCGGAGAGCTGTTATTGACGGATTCCGTGGTCTATGTCAAACCGGAGTATGTGAACGATGTGGCAAACATTTCTACAGAAGACTGTGAGATGTACGTCTATATCTATCTGTTCGGCGGTTTGAATGCCATCGGCAAATACTATATCGACAAGACGAGCGTTCCCGAGGACAGCAAAGTCATGGGGTTCGTCTATAGCTATCTCGTTACAAACTGTGTGAAATACAATGACGATGCGAACATTATCTTCTGGGACCCCGCCATTCATCTTCCCTTCAGAAACGGCGATTTCTATAGAAACGGCGAAAAAAAGGTGCATTGTAGGTGGATGTTTTTACCGAATCCGAAACTCTCGGTTCTCTACACCCTCTTTTTAAAGTATGATACATTGAATACCGAATCCGTCTTTCTCCATTGGTTAAAATTGAGGATAAGATGGGTCTCGCCCATTCTGACAAATACAATCACCTCTATCTCCCAACTACATTATAAAGGGGTTCTCTATGACCTGCAAATGAAGGAACAGCACAACTACCTTTTGGAGAACGGGTTAGTTCACAACGGGGGCGGAAAGAGGAACGGGTCTTTCGCCATCTATCTTGAGCCCTGGCATCCCGACATTGAGGTTTTTTTGCAATTGCGTAAAAACCACGGGGACGAAGAGCTGAAAGCCCGTGATTTATTCTACGCCCTGTGGATTCCCGACCTTTTTATGGAAAGGGTCAAAGAGAATGGGACATGGAGCCTTTTTTGTCCCGACGAATGTCCGGGACTCGCGGAAGTCTATGGGTACGAGTTTAGACGGCTGTATGAATCCTATGAATCCTCGGGAAGAGGGAAGACAGTGAACGCGAGAGAACTCTGGTTTAAAGTTCTCGATTCTCAGATGGAAACGGGGATGCCATACATTCTCTTTAAAGACGCCTGTAATGAAAAATCGAATCAAAAAAATGTGGGAACCATCAAGAGTTCGAACCTGTGTTCCGAAATCATTCAATACTCGGATAATACCGAGTCTGCGGTATGTAACCTGGCGTCCATCGGTCTTCCCACGTTTGTCGAAGAAGATGGCAGATTCGACTATGAAAAGTTGCATGAGGTGGCGAAAGTCATTACTCGGAACTTGAATAAAATCATCGACATCAATTATTATCCCACGGAGAAAACCCGAAAGAGCAACATGCGACATCGACCCATTGGAATCGGGGTCCAGGGATTGGCAGACGTGTTTATGTTAATGGGATACCCTTTTTTGTCGGACGACTCGAAAGAGGTGAATCGAAACATCTTCGAAACGATTTATCACGGGGCATTAGAGGCCTCATGCGAATTGGCCGAACGGAACGGGGCATACGAAACATTTGCAGGTTCTCCTGCGAGCCACGGAATCCTACAGTTTGATATGTGGGGCGTTTCGCCCACGCGGTACGACTGGGACGCACTGAAAACCCGCATTCGAACCCATGGATTGCGTAACTCGCTGTTGTTGGCACCGATGCCTACTGCGTCGACCTCGCAGATATTGGGGTTCAACGAGTGTATTGAACCCATCACCAGCAATATTTATAGTCGTCGCACGATTGCGGGAGAGTTCATTCAGGCGAACAAATACATGATGCAGGATTTAATGCAATTGGGGCTATGGAACGAAAAAATAAAGAACAATATAATTGCAAACCATGGTTCTCTGCAACATATCGACGTAATACCGCAAGAGGTGAAAGACAAATATCGCACGGTATGGGAAATCCCGATGCGTCATTTGATTGATATGGCGGCAGACAGGGGCGCATTTATATGCCAGAGCCAGAGTTTAAACCTGTGGTTAGAAGACCCTACATATAATACATTGACTTCGATGCATTTTTATTCTTGGCAGAAGGGTTTAAAGACGGGGATATATTATCTGCGTCGGAGAGGAAAACACCAGGCCCAGCAATTTACAATCGAACCCGAAAAAGCGAGTTTAGAGAACTCTGTGGAGAATGAAATATGCGATATGTGTTCTTCGTAGACGTAAGTTTTTCAAAATAATAGAAATAGTATATATATGTTGCCATTCAGTTTGGATACATACACTCTTTTTTTTTATTTAGGAATAATCCTTTTTGCAAGTCACATTTTGATTTATGGGTTCGGATTAGACCTCTCCTATTTCGGAATCCTTCTCATGTGGATTGGATGGGCGAAACCGGTTCTCAGCGATTGGATTATTTATATCTTGTGGTTTTTCATATTCATCGATATCTATTTTAATATCAGTGAAGTGAAAACGAAACTGAAGAATTGGAATAAAGTTCCGGGAAAGACCCCGGGAAAGACCCCGGGAAAGACCCCGGGAAAGACCCCGGGAAAGACCCCGGGAAAGACCCCGGGAAAGACCCCCGGGAAAACACCGGAGAAACCCACACCTGTGAAATAATTATATTATAATATATTATAATATAATGGATGTTGACCGTTATTACAACAATAAGTATAATCCATCAAGAGAAACACGTGCATTCAATCATTATATAAATAACGCGACAATCACCGATAATTCGTTGGAGGAAATCATTCAAAATAAGTATTCGCAGTATTCGATTGCATTAAATGAAAGTATCAATAGAAGCGTATTTAAGTTGATAACAGATACCATTCAAAAAAAGTATAGGAATATTGACGATACCATAAAAATATATATAAGAGAGTCGATTGACGAAATGTTCGACCAAGGCGTTCAACAGTTGGATGCAACTATGCGTTCGGAAAAAATCGCAAACTTAGAGAGGTCTATCCATAAAATGATGAATGAACCGTCAAAAAGTTCGTCTCGAAGTCGAAAAACTTCATCTAAAGGTGGGAAACGTAAAAGTATGAAACATGGCCTAATTCAGAGTCTGCGAAAGAGTCTGCGCGGAAATCGCAAGCGTTAATAATGCCGGTCGTTTGTGATTTCACTTATTCATCGAATGTTTTGTTTTGTTTTGTTTTGTTTTGTTTTGTTTTGTTTTGTTTTGTTTTGTTTTGTTTTGTTTTGTTTTGTTTTGTTTTGTTTTGTTTTGTTTTGTTTTGTTTTGTTT
>Ga0214921_10001496_pt1 | contig 39722 bp, 35 predicted proteins | sample LL1505_MetaG_FD_177992 | JGI IMG/M metagenome (GOLD analysis project Ga0214921, IMG submission 177992) | Freshwater microbial communities from Lake Lanier, Atlanta, Georgia, United States - LL-1505 | ecosystem: Environmental > Aquatic > Freshwater > Lake | place: USA: Georgia | collected...
GGCTTATTGGCCATGGAAGTTAGACCTTCCACTTCTCCATCAAACCCGCCGGACGCAATGAGTCATAGCCCTCAAAAGGCTGGTGGATCCAAGGGTTGGTGGGCAGGTATTCAACTGAGAAATCTGGATCAAATGACGACACACCTTTGGTCCAAATCACAGCACTACGCAACTCGGTGATAGGTTTGTAGTTATTTTTGAGTTGGTCTAAAACGGCTTTGAGCGTATGGCCTGTATCTGCCAAATCGTCTACCAATAAAACACGCCCAGCAATTTCACCTTTGGGTGTGGTGATGAAACGGGCAATGTCTAAATGGCCTTGAATCGTGCCTGCATCTGCACGGTACGAACTGGTCGACATGATGGCGAGTGGCTTGTCAAAAATGCGCGATAAGATGTCGCCAGGTCGCATACCGCCTCGGGCTAGGCACAAAATGGTGTCGAACTCCCAACCAGATTGGTGAATCTTGATTGCAAGCTTTTCAATGAGGTTATGGTATTCGTCGTAAGACACATACAGGTGCTTGCCGTCTTCAGTCAACATGGTGGAAAGTCCTTTAAAAAGATGGCCGCCTTATGCGGCAAAAGGGTGACGTAACAAAATGGTGTGGTCGCGATCAGGGCTGGTCGACACCATATGAATCGGAACGCCTGTGGTGGCAGAAATGCGATTCAAATAGTGCTGCGCTTCGGGTGGAAGTTTTGCGTAATCCGTCACGCCCACGGTGCTAACGCTCCAACCTGGAATAGTTTCGTAAATGGGTTTGCAACGCGCAATCTCGTCGGCGCCCATGGGCAAGATATCTATTTTCTTTCCGTCTAATTCATAGCCCACACACAGCAACAATTCTTTGAGGCCATCCAACACATCGAGCTTGGTGATACACAGGCCACTCAAGCCGTTGACTTGCGCGCTACGCTTGAGCAGAGCCGCATCAAACCAACCGCATCGGCGTGAACGACCGGTTGTCACGCCTTTTTCAGCGCCAACCGTCGACATGTGATAACCCGGAGTACCTTCTTTTTCCCAATCTAATTCGGTGGGGAAAGGCCCGCCACCCACACGGGTGCAATAGGCTTTGGTGATGCCCAAGATGTAGTGCAACAGATTAGGACCTACGCCAGAACCTGCAGCGGCATTGCCCGCTACACAATTGCTTGAAGTTACAAAAGGATAGGTGCCGTGGTCCACATCCAACAATGTGCCTTGCGCACCTTCAAACAACAAATTAGCGCCTTGGACGTGTGCTTGGTTTAACTCCAACGACACATCGGCCATCATCGGCAAAATTTCTTTGGCATAGGCCATGGCTTCTTGGTAAACCGTTTCGAAGTCAATGGCAGGCGCATGCAAGATGTCGGTCAAGATGTGGTTATGCAATTCCAAGTTCTCGCGCAACTTGGTTGCAAAACGATCAGGATGCTTGAGATCTTGCACACGCAATGCGCGACGTGCAACTTTGTCTTCGTAAGCTGGACCAATTCCTCGTCCAGTTGTTCCAATCTTGGCAGTCCCAGCTTTTTCTTTGGCGGCTTCACGCGCAATGTCAATCGCGGCATGGTAGGGAAGAATCAACGGACACGCTTCACTGATGCGCAAGCGTGAACGCACTTCCACGCCAGCTTTCTCTAGGCCAGCAATTTCTTCTAGTAATTTAGTAGCTGACAGCACCACACCATTGCCGATGTAGCACTTAACGCCAGGGCGCATGATGCCACTAGGAATCAAATGCAGTGCCGTTTTCACACCGTTAATCACCAGCGTGTGGCCAGCGTTGTGTCCACCTTGAAAACGAACAACCCCCGTTGCGGTCTCTGTGAGCCAATCGACCAATTTACCTTTGCCTTCATCTCCCCATTGGGTACCAACGACAACGACGTGACGACCTTTGCTGATTTGCATGTCTATTTTTTTTAAGGTTAAGAATGGGGAAGATCGCGAACGACCCACTTGCCAGCAACGTGAACGAGTTCACGGTCGCAGTTGAATTCGTCGACTTCGCTTTCGTGTCCAGGCATGGCACAAACAACAGTTTCGCCTTGGCCACGCAATTGCGCTAACGCTTCACGTAAACCACCTTCAACACCCCAAGGTGCGCGAATAGCGGCTTTCAGTGGTTGCGCAGGTACTGCAATGACGAGTTCTTTTAAATCGAGACTAAAACCTACTGCAGGGCGTTTGCGCCCGAACACAGCACCTACTTCGTCGTAGCGTCCACCACGCACCAATGCATCGCCGGTTCCGGCCACATACATAGCGAATCGCACGCCGCTGTAGTAGCCATAGCCACGCAGATCAGCTAAGTCAAATGTGATGCGTTGTACGTGTTTGAAAGCATTGGCAATATGGCGGAGTTCTTGGAGTGATTGCAATATGGTTGGCCAAGCAGCAAAGGTTTTTTCCGCTTGGCTTAAAACGCTGATGTCCCCATACATCTGCACCAGTTCAATCAAAGCCTTTTGGATGTGGACTGGAAGACCTTTAGACAGTGCTTGAATGCCCGTTAAATCTTTAGAGGCCAGAGCTTGGTGCAATTGTTCCCGTGTCTCGGCACTGATAGATGCACCAGCAAGTAAGGCAGGCACGATGCGCGCGTCACTTAAATCCAGTGAAACTTGTTTCAAAGCAACTGCGTCTAGGCTCGTGAGCGCTAGTTCAATCACCTCAAGATCGGCTTCGAGACCGGCGTGGCCATAAATTTCTGCACCAAACTGCAGGGGTTCACGTGTCGCAAAAGGACGGTCGGGTCTTGTGTGGAGAACAGGGCCGCAATAGCAAAGCCGGGTCACACCCGCACGATTGAGTAAATGGGCGTCAATGCGGGCAGCTTGGGGTGTTGTGTCAGCGCGCAAACCCAGGGTGCGACCTGAGAGTTGGTCTACCAACTTAAAAGTTTGTAAATCTAATGCGCGACCTGTGCCTGAGAGCAGGGATTCCAAGTATTCGAGCAGAGGTGGCATCACCAACTCGTAACCGAAGCGACGCGCGGTATCGAGGTAAAGACGTCGGAGTTCTTCGATGTGCCGGGCCTCAGAGGGCAAAACATCAGCGATGTGATCCGGCAGGACCCAAGCAGACATGTGGTGTGACGGTGCTGTTAAAAACGAGATTTTACAGGTCTAAATACCCTGCTTAGCCCAGCCACCAAAGCAAAATAACCCCGCCTAAGACACAAGCCAGGCCAAAAAAACGGATTTGTCCGTCGTGCAGAGCTAACAATTGGGCCATTTTTTTGCGCCATCCGTCAGGAGATAGAAAGGGGAAAAGGCCCTCAAAGATCAGCATCAGGCCAAACGCCGTCCACAGCACGTCGCTGTTCAAGTCCATAGCACGTGCCTTTTACTTCTTAGGAGCGGATGATGCGCCGCCGCCACTACTACGCATGGCGTTAAAGAAGTCGCTTGAAGGATCAAGAACCATGAGATCGCTTTTTTTGTTGAAAGTCGCCTTATAGGCTTCCAAACTGCGATAAAACTTGGCGAACTGCGCATCACGGCCAAAGGAGTCGGCATAAATACGGGCGGCCTCTGCATCACCCTCGCCTTTGATCATTTGTGCTTCACGGTAAGCGTTCGCCACGGTGACCTCACGCTGTCTGTCAGCATCGGCGCGGATTTTTTCACCTTCAGCCGCACCAGTGGATCGAAGTTCATTAGCCACGCGTTTGCGTTCAGCTTCCATGCGTCGGTAAACAGATTCAGTAATGGCATCTACATAATCTGCGCGGGTAATGCGCACGTCAATCACATCCACACCCCAAGGCTTTGCACCTTTGACGGCTTGGAGAACTTCGCGCTTGACATCTTCAAGCAAAGCTTCGCGCTTCAAAGACAGTAGTTCTTTCACAGTGCGTTTATTTATTTCTTCTTGAAAAGCATTTCGCACGACACGGGAAAGTTGCAATGCGCCGGAGTTTTCATCTAAACCCACGTTACGGATATATTGTGATGGGTCAGTGATACGCCAGCGTGCGTACCAGTCAATTACCACGCGTTGCTTTTCAGCCGTCAACATCGGCTCAGTGTCAGCGTTGTCGAGCGTCAACAAACGCTTGTCGATATAGCTGACATTTTGGAATGGTGGTGGGAACTTGAAATTCAGTCCAGGCTCTGTGATGACGCTCTTGATTTGGCCAAATGAGTAGACCACGCCAAATTGGCGTTGGTCCACCACAAACAAGGTGGAACTTAGCAAGGCCAATACAGCCAAAGCAGAGGAGATATAAAAACCGATTTTGTTTTGATTCATGTTCGTGTCTCCTCGATCAACGGCTATCGCGGTCGCGTGAGCGGCCATCACGCGATCTAGCGTCTATGGGCGAGTTAGGACTTATGGGATTGCCTGAAGGCTCAGTTAAGGGTGCGACAGGTTGAGAAGAAGCCGCTGGGTTGCTTGCACCTGCTTGTTGGATGATTTTGTCTAGTGGCAGGTACAACAAATTAGAACCTGCCTTAGCGTCGATCAACACCTTGGTGGTATTGCTGTAAATCTGCTGCATCGCGTCGATATACATGCGGTCACGCATGACTTGTGGCGCTTTTTGGTACTCCGTCACCAAAGACTTGAAGCGTTGTGCATCGCCTTGCGCTTGTGACACGATGCGCGATTTATAACCATCTGCTTCTTGCTTCAAGCGCGATGCCGCGCCGACTGCACGAGGAACCACGTCATTGGCATAGGCTTCGGCTTCGTTCTTGGCGCGTTCACGCTCTTGACCCGCTTTGAGTACATCGTCAAATGCAGATTGAACTTGTTCAGGAGGGCGCACACCACCTTGTTGCAAGTTGATGCCAACCACCTCAATACCCACTTTGTATTGGTCCAAGATGCGTTGCATGATGATGCGAATACGCGGACCAATTTGGTCACGCTCATCCGACATAGCTGCGTCCATTTTCATTTTTCCGACCACCTCACGCACCGCTGTCTCAGCCGCTTGTACTACGGTGTCGGTCGGGTTCTTGGTTTCAAATAAATAAGCGCGTGCATCCGTTAAGCGGTATTGCACAGCAAATTTGATTTCCAAAATATTTTCGTCTTCGGTCAACATGGCAGATTCACGCAGACCAGTGGACTTGACGATGTTTTCACGTCCTACATCGACAGAGCGAATTTGTGTGACAAAAACTAGTTCTTGGCGTTGAATGGGGTATGGCATACGCCAGTTAAAGCCAGCACCCACCGTGGAGTGGTAGCGGCCAAATTGGGTAATCACCCCCTGCTGCCCTTCTTGCACGATGAAGAACCCTGTGCTCAACCAAATTGCCACGATGACTGCAAAGATGGCACCGATACCGAACTTGCCAATGTTGAAATTGAGAGTTGGGGGTTTTCCACCAACCGGAGGCTCTCCTCCACCGCCACCTTTTTTAGGTGAACCAAAAAATCCAGAAAGCTTTTTATTGAAATCACGCCACAACTCATCTAAATCAGGCGGCCCGTTACCAGTAGGCCGGTTGTTATTGGGCGGCGGTTGTTGAGGCGGTTTGTTTTCCTCTGGTGGCGTGCTGTTGTGGGTGTCTGGCTTAGATTGCGATGACTCATCGCGGCCCCAACGTCCATCATTCAAATTGAAAGCGCCAAGAACTCTGGAACGCCACGTTCCTGCAGTTTTGGGAGTTGTTTGTGAATTCATTCGCATGGGTTGTTTTTGGTCTGAAGTATGAATTGTGCCTAAATGCAAAAGCTATTTTTTTGACTCACGCAAAAGTTGCTGTTGTGGCAAGGTTTTGGCTCAAATAAGCCCTGAGAGCAGGAATTCCTTCACCCGTTTGCGCGCTAACAAAAATTCTGGGGGTATCAACCGCGTCTATGGAAAAAATATCCTGCATTTGCATAGGTTTTTTGTCATCAGACATAGCGTCCAATTTATTGAACACCAATACTTGCGGAACTTTGTCTGCGCCGATTTCAACCAGGACTTTGTGAACTTCGTCCATTTGCTCTAAGTAGTTATCGTTGGACGCATCGACCACATGCAATAGCAAACTCGCATCAGCGGCCTCTTGCAAAGTGGCTTGAAAGGCGTCGATCAATCCGTGCGGCAGATCACGAATGAATCCCACCGTATCAGATATCGAGACTGAACGACCACCGCCTTGGTTATCGCCCAAATAAAGTTGACGCGTGGTGGTGTCTAGCGTGGCAAATAACTGGTCTGCTGCATAAGCACGGGCTTTGACCAAGGCATTGAATAAGGTGGATTTACCAGCGTTGGTGTAGCCCACCAACGAGATGGTGAAGGCATCGCGCCTTTGTCGCTGTCTGCGTTGGGTACCGCGTTGGCGTTTTACTTTTTCAAGCCGTTCCCGGGTGCGCTTGATGGAGTCACCAATCATTCGCCGATCCAACTCAATTTGCGTCTCTCCAGGGCCGCCGCGCATACCAATACCACCGCTTTGACGCTCTAAGTGCGACCAGCGACGCACCAAGCGGGTACTGAGGTATTGCAAACGGGCGAGTTCCACTTGCAATTTACCTTCGTGGCTACGCGCACGTTGGGCGAATATTTCAAGGATAAGGAAAGTACGGTCATTGACTGCCACTTCCATATGACGCTCTAAGTTTCTTTGCTGCGCGGGACTCAAAGATTGGTCAAACAAAATCTCAGTAGCGCCATGCATCAACACCAACTCTTTGATTTCATCGGCTTTGCCCGAGCCTACAAACAAGGCGGCATCAGGCGCTTTGCGCTTACACACGATGCGTGCAACAGGGGTTAAACCGGCTGTTTCAGCCAACAACCCGAGTTCATGCAACTCAGCGTCAAAGTGAGGGGTACCAAAATCGACCCCGACCAAAATGGTCCGGGCAATGTCAGACGAAAGAGACTCGATCAAACTTCGGGCGAACTGCCAGTGCCATCAGCGGCATTGAAGTTCACGGCACGTCCTGGAACAATGGTGGAAATAGCGTGCTTGTAAACCATTTGGGTAACTGTATTGCGTAAAAGCACCACGTATTGATCAAATGATTCGATTTGGCCTTGCAACTTGATACCGTTGACCAAATAAATAGACACTGGGACGTGCTCGCGCCGCAGAATGTTTAAAAAAGGGTCTTGCAAAAGTTGGCCTTTGTTCTTAGTGTTATCGGTGTTCACGATATGCTCCGTGTTCGAATGTTGAAAAGAGTTGTCACCATACCACAGGTGGCATTGAACCCTATTCCCTAATTGTCTTTATCGCTGTAGGGATTATGCGAAGTCTTCATCTCGATTCGCAGCGGCGTACCTTCCAACGAAAACGCTTTTCGAAACCGGCCTTCTAAAAAACGTTTGTAGGAATCGGTGACATGTTCGAGCGAATTGCCATGCACCACGATGATGGGCGGATTCATTCCGCCTTGGTGGGCGTAGCGTAATTTCGGACGGAACATGCCCGCGCGTTTAGGCGATTGAAATTGAGTCGCCTCTAACAACAAACGCGTCAACACTGGCGTGGTCATTTTGCACATCGCAGCCTTGTAAGCGCTAGTTACAGCGCCCCACAAAGGCCCAAGACCTTGACGTTTTTTGGCAGAGATGAAATGCATAGTGGCGAACTTCAGAAATGCCAAACGCGTCTCAATCGAGCGCATCAACAATTCACGTTCGTAACTGTCAACTGCATCCCATTTGTTCACCGCTAACACCACTGCCCTGCCGCTTTCCAGGATGTAACCAGCGATATGGGCATCTTGGTCGGTGACACCTTGGGTCGCATCGAGCAAAAGCAAAACCACATTGGAAGATTCAATCGCTTGCAAAGTTTTGACAACAGAGAACTTTTCAATCGCTTCGAAGACTTTGCCTTTGCGACGAAGCCCAGCGGTGTCGATCAATTCAAACTTTTGGCCGTTACGCTCAAACGGCACGCTGATCGCGTCACGCGTCGTGCCAGGCAAATCGAAAGCAACCAAGCGCTCTTCGCCCAACCAAGCATTGATCAAAGTGGATTTACCCACATTGGGACGTCCAGCGACAGCGAGTTTGATGGTGCCGTCTGGAACTGCATCCGCATCTTCTTCTGGTTCGGCCAAGTGCAAAGGCTCGAGAGCCATCTCGACCATGCTACGAATCCCTTGCCCGTGAGAAGCAGACACCGGCAACACCTCGCCAAGGCCCAACTCATAAAACTCTACTAACTGCGCGCCCTCTTGCATGCCTTCCGCTTTGTTGGCGACCAAGAGGGTGATTTTTCCTAGTCGTCGCAAGTAGTTAGCGATATCGTGGTCTTGGGCAGAAATGCCAGCACGCGCATCCACCACAAACACCACCACATCGGCCTCAGCCACCGCTTGCTGGGTCTGGCGCGCCATTTCTTTATAGATGCCGTCTTGAGCATCGGGCTCAAACCCGCCGGTATCGATGACGATAAATTCGAGTTTGCCAAATTTGGCGTTGCCGTAATGGCGGTCACGCGTTAACCCCGCAAAATCGGCAACGATGGCGTCGCGGGTTTTGGTCAAGCGATTAAAGAGGGTGGATTTACCAACATTAGGACGGCCCACCAAGGCCAAAACGGGTTTCACTTCTATTTCCTCAGAATCTGCATCAAGGCAGATTCAAACCGGTAACGCGGCCTTCGCGGCTAACCAGCACGAAGACATTCGATGCTGCTACAGGCGCAGCAGCCAGCTCTTCGCCGTCCATCTTCAAACGGTTCAACAAGGCGCCATCGGCTAAAGACAGCACGTATACAAAACCACCGCTGTCAGCAATTACAACGCCCTTTGGAGTGACCAAAGGTGCACTCAGCAAACGGTATTTGAGTCGCTCGGTTTCCCAAACGCGCTCCCCGTCTTCACGGCGCCATGCTTGCACGACACCGTTGGCCAAGGGTGCAACGACTAAATTGGCATTGCCACTTAAACCTCGGTCTCCCACGGAAGGACGGGTCCACAGGTTTTGGCCTTTTTGTGCATCGATACAACCCACTTGTGCTTGGAATGCGCGCACGCACACCACATCGCCCACACGGTCGGACGGGCCGACCAGATCCACCAAGCGTTCCATGTCGTTGGTGCCGCGGGGTGTAGCAATGGCGGACTCCCAAACAATTACGCCATTTGTAGGGTCTAAACCAGCCAAGCGACCAGAGAGCCCCACCAACAAGGTGTTTTTGAAAGCTGCTAGGACACCCGCCTGCTTGAGCACGAGAGGCTCACCAGGACGCTGTTGGGTCCAAAGCTTTTGCCCGGTGGCGCCGTCATACGCTAAAACTGATCGATCAGCCGTCAAAACAAAAACGCGTTGGCCAGCCACTAAAGGTGGGGTGAAAGATTGTGCGGGTAATGTTTGGCGCCATTGCACCTTGGCGTCTTGCATCACCACCAACTGGTTGTCGCGGGTGACCAATGCAACTTGTTGGCCGTCGCTACCTACGCCAGCACTGACGGTGGTTTTAGGGAGCGTGAAGCGCCAAATATCTTTGCCTGTTTTGGCATTGAGCATGGCCACAGTGCCATCGCTGTTAGCTAGCGCAATGCGGTCATCGCGCGCGGCAACCGACAAGGGGAAATTGACCTTTCCTATTTGTGCAGTCCAAGCCGTGCGAGCTTCTTGCAAAACGGCGACAGGTGGAATGTCAACGGGCTTAGGACGCGAGGCAGAGCATGCGGCTAGCACCAACAAAGTGCTTAAAAATAGTAGTCGCCCTAAACGCAGAGTCAAAGCAGGCTTCACTTGGTAGCTTCCTTGATTGACTTCGCATCGGAAGCATTGGTACTTGCCTCAGGATCCGCGCCAAGCGCGGCAAGCTTAAAGGCAATCAAGCGACGGTATTGGGCGTTAGGCTCCATGGCTTTCCAAGCCGCTTGGTAATGCTTAATAGCCTCAGCGGTTTGATTGGTCAGCATATCGAGGTCACCCAAACGGTCTGCCACCAAAGGCTCAAACGATTCAGGGGATTTGGCGCTGAGCAATTTACGGGCGGCATCAAATTCTTTGTCTTGGATCAACAAGCTCGATAAACGCAAACGAGCAAGCGCCTGATAACCCTCGTCGGAGGCTTGGTCGATCACCCATTGCAGTTGTTCTCTGGCTTCTTTAGGACGCGATTTTTCTTGAAAAATACGTGAGGCTAAAAATGCCGCTTGGTGTGCATAAGTAGTCGAGCCAAATTTACTCTTGATGTCACCCACCGATCGCTCGAAAAGTAACAAGTCGCCCGCAACAGCTGCACGCTCTACAGTGTCAAACAAGGCGGCAGACTGGGCAGATTGTTTAGATTGCCAGGCTTGCCAACCCATCCAGCCCGCGTAACTACTCAGGATGCCGATCAGCAACCAAGTGATCAGATTGCCCCAACGCTTCCAAAAGTGTTTGAGGTCGTCGAGTTGTTCTTGTTCTTCGAGGTCGAGATGCGTAGCCATGGATTTCTATCGTTATAAATTCAGTCAGATTGTAGGCGTGCGTCTCAAGAGAGACGCTTGGTGACAAAAGTCGCTAAGCCTTCAAGAAGCGTTGTCTCTTGCTGGCCTTGGCCATCGCGCAAAGACTTCCAAGTCACCTCTTGTCTGGCGAGTTCGTCAGCGCCAAAAATCAAGGCAAAACGTGCGCCACTGGCATCGGCTTTTTTAAACTGCGACTTCATGCTGCCCAAGCCTTCGCCTGCGCCTGCGTGCATTTGCACCGATACGCCTTGACTACGCAAAGCATGCAAGGCTTCGAACACCAAGGGCATGGCAGACGCATCGGGCACGATGGCATAGACATCGGCATGCGTTGCAGTGGGTAATAAATCTTGTTCTTTCAGCAATTCCAAAACCCGCTCGACACCCAAAGCCCAACCCACTGCAGGTGCTGGCTTGCCACCGATTTGTTCTATCAAATAGTCGTAGCGGCCGCCACCACAAATCGTGCCTTGGGAGCCCAAGCTTTGTGTCACAAACTCAAACACGGTGAGGTTGTAATAGTCCATGCCACGCACCAAGCGTGGGTTGATGGTGTAGGAAACGCCACTTGCATCTAACAAAGCGCGCAACGTGTTGAAGTGGGCAAGCGACGCTTCGCCCAAAAAGTCCATCAGTTTGGGCGCGCCTTCAGCTACTGCTTGCATGGCTGGGTTTTTGGTGTCCAGAATGCGCAAGGGGTTGGTGTGTAAACGGCGCTTGGCTTCTTCGTCGAGCACATCGATGTGCTGCTCTAAATAAGCAATTAAGGCTTGGCGATGCGCCAAACGCTCAGGTGGTTGGCCCAAGCTATTGAGCTCCAAACGCACATCGCGAAGGCCCAGTTCTTGCCAAAGCGATTGGGCTAGCACGATCAATTCGGCATCTACCTCTGGTCCAGCAAAGCCTAAAGCCTCAGCCCCAACTTGGTGAAACTGGCGATAACGACCCCGCTGGGGACGCTCATGGCGAAACATCGGACCCAGGTAATAGAGGCGCTTAGGGCCTTCGTACAACATATTGTGTTCAACCACGGCGCGCACCACGCCAGCCGTAGCTTCTGGACGCAAGGTGAGGTGCTCGCCATTCAAGCGGTCTTCAAAGGAGTACATCTCCTTTTCGACGATGTCGGTCACTTCTCCTAAACCGCGCACAAACAAAGCCGTGGGTTCGACGATGGGCGTGCGCAAATTGCGGTAAGCGAACCGCTGCATAAGGTCGCGTACTTTGTCTTCTAGCCACTCCCATTGGGCTGACGCGGGCGGCAGCAAGTCATTCATGCCTTTGACAGCATGCAAAGCCGCAGGCTTAGCGGTTTTAGCTGGCGCCTGAGGGGCTTGCGATTGCGAAGTGTTGTCTGCGTCCATCCCTAATACCAATCAGCCGAAGCGCTTTTCAATGTAGTTTTCAACAATTTGGTGGAACTCTTGGGCGATGTGTTCACCCCGCAAAGTCATGGCTTTTTCGCCATCGATAAACACCGGTGCCGCTGGCGCTTCGCCGCTTCCAGGCAGGCTGATGCCGATGTCAGCATGCTTGCTCTCGCCAGGCCCGTTGACGATACAACCCATCACCGCCACCTTGAGGCCTTCCACGCCAGGGTATTTCGATTTCCAAACAGGCATTTGTCCGCGCAAATAGTCGTCAATCGACTTGGCCATTTCTTGGAAAGTGGTGCTGGTCGTACGACCACATCCTGGACAGGCGGTAACGCTAGGCACAAAACTGCGCATGCCCAAGGCTTGCAAAATTTCAGCGGCGATGACCACCTCTTGGGTGCGCGACTCACCGGGTTCGGGGGTGAGCGAGACACGAATGGTGTCGCCAATGCCCTCTTGCAAAAGAATGGACAAAGCGGTGGCCGAGGCCACGGTGCCACGCACACCCATACCCGCCTCGGTCAAACCTAAATGCAATGCGTAGTTGCAACGCTTGGCCAACTCGCGGTAGACGGCGATCAAATCTTGAACGCTGCTCACCTTGCAACTGAGCAAGATTTGTTGGGGTGCTAAACCCATATGCTCGGCCAACTTAGCGGAATCGATGGCAGAAGTAATCAAGGCTTCGTACATCACTTGCTTGGCTTCAAAGGGCCGTGGCCTTTTGGCGTTGGCGTCCATCAAGCTCGCGAGCAACTCTTGGTCCATGCTGCCCCAATTCACGCCAATGCGCACGGCTTTGTCGTAGCGGATAGCAGCCTCGATCATCTGTCCAAACTGTTTGTCGTGTTTGTCGCCCTTACCCACATTGCCGGGATTGATACGGTATTTCGACAAAGCCTTGGCGCATTCGGGATAGTCGGTCAACAAACGGTGGCCGTTGTAATGGAAGTCACCGATCAAAGGGACATGGACGTCCATGCGGTCCAATTGTTCGCGGATGTGTGGCACCGCTTGCGCAGCCTCTGGCGTGTTGACCGTGATGCGAACCAACTCTGACCCAGCCATGGCCAGTTCTTTGACCTGAATGGCTGTACCAATGACGTCTTCAGTATCGGTATTGGTCATGGATTGGATGCGCACAGGTGCATCACCACCGACGGTGACTACATGCTCGCCCCAGGACACACGGGCTTGCAAGGTGTTGCGAACACTGGGCACGGCAAAAGCAATAGGTTTAACGTCCATCATTTACCTCCGTGGTGTTGGTCAATTGGTTTTTAGCGTCTGTTGTTGGAATAGCCGCCGATTGGACCGGAGTGATGATCATATTGACCTCTCGGCCTTCGTTAGGGTCTGCAGGAAGCACCGTGGGTGTCAACGTCACGCCCGTAGCAGTTGGGTTATTTTTGTAAACAATCCAATGCTGCACTTCAGGCCAAACTGCCAACACCAATGCCAACATAAACAAACCCAAGGCAGCCCAGCGCATGGGGGTAAAAAATACCGTCAAACTAACAAATGTGGATTGCGGCAAAAGGGAAGGACGGCTTAGGGGTGAATTCAAGCCTTTTTCGTTTTTCTCACCTAACTTGGAATGGTCGTGGGTGGGCAACAACGCCAAAACAGGTGCGGCATCTGTTTGCAGTTGTCTGCAAACTGCCAGTGAAAGTGAACGGACAAACATGGCGTCGTGCAATTGGTCCCAAGCGTCGTTTTCAAGCGCCTCTAATTTAGCAACTGAGACGCGCAAAACAGCGGCCAAATCGATCAAAGAGACCTTTTGGTCGAGCCGGTAGTTGCGCAGCAATTCGCCAGCGGTAGTTGTGGGGGTTGGAATTTCTGAATCCATCATTTGTCATCGAATTTTCGCGCAAGCCACAAGGCTGCCTGAGGCGAGTTGGCAAAGCGTTGCGCCAATCGATCGCCAAGGGTATTCATTTCGGTATCTAGCTTCAATGTACGGGCCAACAACACGCCTAGCCACAAACTGGCTGGAGTTGCTTGCAGGCTAGTGTTGATACTGCCCAGCATGCGCCGCGCTTGGGGGGCATTGCCATCTTGCCAATCCAACATGGCCAACTCAAAACGTGCGGTAGGGTCATTGGGCGCAAATCCCAGCGCCTTCTCAAAACTATTGCGTGCTTGCACAGGTTGTTTGGCGCGCACTTGGCAGACACCATTGACCAACCATGTTTGACCTAATTGGCGGTAACCCGGTTGCGATATCGCCATGGCAAATTGGTACTGGGCGGATGAATACTTGCCTTGCTGACATAAAAACCAACCGTAGTTATGCAAGACGGCTCCTATCTCGTCGCCAGATGTTGATACGCGTGCAGTTAAGCGAATAGCCGTCTCAAAACTTTGTTGCGCCAAATCCATGGCGTTGTTGCGTTGGTGGATCAAGCCCAACAAACTATAGGCTTGTGCGAAATCGGGATCAATTTGAAGTGCCGCGCGGGTTTCTTGCATCGCCGCATCCATCTGTTCTTGCGCGAAATAGGCGCTGGCCAAAGTGACGCGTCGAATGGCACGTTGACGCACTGAGTCAGGCTCTGGTTGGGTCAACCGATCTATCTCAGCTTGCGAAGTGGCTCGACTGCTGCAACCTTGCATTTGCAATACCAACATACAGCCAAGCAACACCAACAAAATCAGACGCAGCCAAACTGAAAGCAAAGGCGCCATAGGCTGAGACACAGGCTTCATATGCTTACCTGCGTCAAGGGAATCACTTTTTGCTTGGCCATACGGCTTTGCACTTGGGTGCGGTCTTTTACATCGCCTGCTAGTTGGCCGCAGGCTGCATCGATATCGTCGCCGCGCGTTTTACGCACCGTAGTCACTATGCCCGCCTTGCTCAAAACATCCGCAAAGGCATTGACCGTTGCTGCGTTCGAACGGGTCAAACCAGACTCGGGAAACGGGTTGAACGGAATCAGATTGAATTTGGCGTGAATGCGTTTGCTTGGGTCGCGTGGCGACTGCACCAAATCGATCAGTGCTTGGGCGTGTTCAGGCTGGTCGTTAACACCATCCAACATGCAATATTCAAAGGTGATGAAGTCGCGTGGCGCATGGGCCAAGTAGCGGCGGCAAGCATCCATCAATTCGGCGATGGGGTATTTTTTGTTGAGCGGAACCAGTTGCTCACGCAAAGCGTCGGTTGGGGCATGAAGCGAGACAGCCAAAGCAACAGCACAGTCTTCACCCAAACGGTCAATCATGGGAACCACGCCCGAGGTGGACACGGTGACACGACGACGCGATAACCCATAACCGTGGTCATCCAACATAGCGTGCAAGGCAGGCACCAAGGCGCCGTAGTTTTGCAAGGGCTCGCCCATGCCCATCATCACCACGTTAGAAATCACACGCTCTTCGATTTTGAATTCGCGCCGCAAGGTGTGCTCAGCAAACCAAAGTTGCGACAAGATTTCGCCGCTGCTCAAATTGCGGCTAAAGCCTTGATGGCCGGTCGAGCAAAACCGGCAGCCAACAGCGCAGCCGGCTTGTGAAGAAATGCACAGCGTGCCGCGTTCTTCACTGGGAATAAAAACGGTTTCTACTGCGTCACCAGCGCCCACATCGAACAGCCATTTGACAGTGCCGTCGGCAGAGTCATGACGCGAAAGAGGCTTGAGCGGCGCAATATGCGCAGAGATTTTTAGTTTTTCGCGCAGGCTTTTGGCCAAGTCCGACATTTGGTCAAAGTCTTGGGCGCCCTTTTGATGGATCCAGCGAAATAGCTGGGTGGCACGAAAGCGTTTCTCTCCGAGTTGCTCACAAAAAACGGCCAAACCGTCGAGATCAAAGTCAAGCAGGTTGGCCGTCATGGGGTTGCAAGCGCAAGCGGGGCTTAGGCGCCGCCTATGGGCTTTTAGTAAACGTTCATTCCTGCGAAGAAGAACGCGATTTCGACTGCCGCTGTTTCAGGAGCGTCAGAGCCGTGGACGGCGTTGGCGTCAATGCTGTCAGCAAAGTCTGCGCGGATGGTGCCGGCGGCGGCTTTCTTAGGGTCGGTTGCACCCATCAAATCGCGGTTTTTGAGGATAGCGTTTTCGCCTTCGAGCACGGTGATCATGACAGGACCAGAGATCATGAATTCGACGAGATCTTTGAAGAAAGGACGCTCTTTGTGGACACCGTAGAAAGCTTCGGCTTCACCGCGCGACAAATGGGCCATGCGGGCAGCAACGATTTTGAGGCCAGCGGCTTCGAAACGGGCATAAATCTGGCCGATCACGTTTTTAGCAACTGCGTCTGGCTTGATGATGGAGAGGGTACGTTGGGTGCTCATGCTGGTCTTTTCCTGAGAGGGTTTTATGGGAACTTTTGGATGAAATTTATCGCGTCTTTGTCCAAGCCAGCTATTTTAACCCGCCTAAGGGGTTTGCCCTAAGGTCTGCGGGGTTTTGGCTTGCCAACCAAGCCTGCACGGAAGGCTTTTTCGCCGGCTTTCTTGCGCTGGCGCTCCATGGCCAGACTTTCGGCACCGATATAGCCCACGGAAGTTTTGAGAGGATCAGGCGCCGCACCCTTGCTAGGACGCGCACGCACCAAACGCTCAGGTCCACTGGATCTTTCTTCGGGCTGACGGGGTGTCGAAGGACGAGGACCCACGCTGTTTCCGCGTCTGCGGCTATTGGCGCGTTCTGCGCGGTTGTCTTGGCTCGGGCCACTTTGAAGAGGCGCTTTGGCTCCAGCGGCTTGCATCAAGGCACGGATATCGTATTCACGTAACTCGACAAAAGCACCCCGCTTGAGCCCGCGCGGCAACACCATGGCGCCGTAACGGATGCGAATCAAACGGCTGACCGCATGACCTACCGCCTCAAACATACGGCGTACTTCGCGGTTACGTCCTTCAGAAATCGTGACCCGATACCAGCAGTTGGAACCTTCGCCACCGCCCTCTTCAATCGAACCAAATTGGGCTAAGCCGTCTTCTAAGGTGATGCCGTCAAGCAAGCTTTGTTTTTGGTCGTTGCTGAGTTTGCCTAAAGACCGAACTGCGTATTCACGCTCCAAGCCAAAACGCGGATGCATGAGTTGGTTGGCGAGTTCGCCTGAACTGGTCAAAAGTAACAGTCCTTCGGTGTTCAAGTCCAAACGGCCGACCGATTGCCACTTGCCTTGGTAGAGGCGCGGCAAACGGCGAAATACGGTGGGACGGTTTTGGGGATCGTCGTGCGTCACCACTTCGCCAGCGGGCTTGTGATAAGCAATCACTCGGGGCGCAGGAGGTGCAATACGCACCTTGACCAACTTGCCGTGGACTTTGATTTGGTCGCCAAACTGAACCCGTTGCCCGACGTGCGCGGGCTCTTGGTTGACGGACACGTGGCCATCGGCGATCAGTCGCTCCATCTCGATGCGCGAGCCCAAACCCGATTGGGCCAAAACCTTATGCAACTTGGGTGATTCGGCTTGGGGCAAGAGCACGCGCTTGAGTGGCGCGGCGTCTTCTTTGGCAAGTTCTGCATCGAACTGACCAGACACTACGTCTGAGAACTCAATGCGAGGGGCTTCTTCTTCGTCTGCTGGGACCAAAGGGATGTCTTTGGGATCAGGCGTCATTGGGTTGGTTGTCGTTTTCTGACGTCGTGGCTTCTTCGGAAGCGTCTTCGATAGAAAGTTGTGCACTGTCTTCTTCTGCACTTAATTTCGCAAATGCATTGGCTTGCGCCTGTTCCGTGTCATAGACGGGCAATTGGTCTAGAGAGGCCAATCCCAGGTCATCTAAAAACTGTCGGGTGGTGGCAAACAAAGCAGGGCGACCAACAGTCTCCCGGTGGCCAATCACTTCTACCCAGCCTCTATCCTCAAGTTGCTTCAAAACCAGCGAATTGATAGTGACACCGCGGATATCTTCTAAATCGCCGCGCGTGACGGGCTGGCGGTAGGCAATGATAGCCAAGGTTTCCATCGCTGCACGGGTGTATTTAGGGGGTTTTTCGGGGTTCAGTCGGTCGAGATATTCACGCATCTCTGGGCGGCTTTGAAAGCGCCAACCCGAAGCAACTTGCACCAGTTCGACGCCACGTTGGGTCCACTCGTGTTGTAACTCTTCTAGCAGGGTTTTGATGGTGTCAAGCCCCAGGGCGTCATCGAACAGCACGCGCAATTCGCGTGGGTGTATCGGTTGGTGAGAGCAAATCAATGCGGTCTCAAGGACACGCTTGGCATCCGCGGTGTTCATCGTGAAGTTTCCGGGGTTAATCTAGACAGAGCCAAAGGGCTCAGCGCTTTCACAAGCGCGAGCGGGCATTCTACCCGCTCAGGTTTTGGCTAAGCCCGATTGCAAACCCAATTGGTCCATTAATTCGCGCATATCTGTTGGCACAGGTGCCTCAAACGCCAAGGACTCGCCAGTGATGGGATGGATAAACCGCAAGCGATAGGCATGCAGGGCCTGTCTGCTGATGCCCAACTGCATGGGTCCCGCATACATCGCGTCGCCCAACAAGGGGTGGCCGATATGCGCCATATGCACCCGAATTTGGTGGGTTCGCCCCGTATGCAAGACACAGCGCATTAAGCAGGCCTCTTCTTGCGAACTCAGGCATTCAAAACTGGTGTGGGCTGGTTTACCGGGCAAACGCTCCAGATCAACAACAGCCATGCGCAAGCGGTTTCGGTAGTCGCGTCCAATAGCACCCTCCACCTCGCGAAGGGGATTGGAAGAGTTCCATTTGCGGTAGGCCACTGCCAAATATTCACGGTGGACTTCTCTCTCAGCAATCATGGCGACCAAGGCGTCCATAGCTTTTCGCGTACGTGCCACCACCATCAAGCCGCTGGTGTCTTTATCAAGACGGTGCACGATGCCAGCTCGGGGCAGCATCACGGCTTGCGGGTCCAAGGCTAACAATCCGTTAAGCAAGGTTCCACTCCAATTACCAGGAGCGGGATGCACGACCAATCCTGCGGGTTTGTTCAATACCCGAAGGTCTGCGTCTTCATAGACAACTTCGAGCGCCATCTCTTCTGGTTTGAACGCTTGGCTTTGTGGCGTTGGACGCAAAACAACTTGGTAATGCTCGCCAGCTCTCACCTTAATAGAAGGTTTATTGATCAACCTAGCCTCAGGTAGGACACAGTTCACACAACCTTCAGCAAGCAATTGTTGTGAATAGCTACGCGAAAACTCTGGCAACAACTGCGCCAACGCACGGTCTAAGCGTTCTCCATGCATGGCAGTTGGAATCACCAAATCACGTTGCTCAAGTTCGGGGCCTTCTGCTAAATCAACGGTCTCGTCAGGTAATTCGTCTTGTAATGCATCTGACTGCGCAAGCAAGGTGGGCAGCAGTTGAGCCGATAGAATGGGTTGAATTTGCTTCAAGAGGATGGCCTGTGGTGATTAGTAACAAATTATCGGCTCTGGCGCGATGTATCGGCGTAGTGGGTGCGATTCTTTTAGGTGCATGCGCCATTGAGAACGATCTCACCAAATCTTGGTCGGTCGATAAGCTCTACCAAGAAGCCAAAGACGAGCTCGCTGCCGGCGCCTACGACAAAGCGATTGGTTACTACGAAAAACTGGAAGGCCGCGCAGCTGGCACTGCAATTGCACAACAAGCGCAGCTAGACAAAGCCTGGGCACAGTACAAAACCAAAGAGCCCGTGCAAGCCGTTGCAACTCTCGACCGGTTCATCAAATTGCACCCAGCAAGTCCGGCGATGGACTACGCCTTGTATCTCAAAGGCCTCGTGAATTTCAACGAGGACTTAGGCCTGTTTTCTTCCATCACTGATGAGGACGTGGCCGAGCGAGACCCCAAGCAAGCGAAAGAATCTTTTGAAGCTTTCCGCGAATTGACGCTGCGTTTCCCCAATTCCAAATACACACCAGACGCCAAAATGCGTATGGCTTTTATCAAAAATTCTTTGGCGCGCTCAGATGTCTATGTGGCTAGGTATTACTTCAAGCGTGGGGCTTATGTAGCGGCATTGAACCGTGCGCAAGCTGCGGTTCAAGAATACCGTGATGTACCTGCTGTCGAAGAAGCTTTGTTCTTGATGTTCCAGTGCTACGACAAGCTAGGGTTAGAAAAACTGCGTGACGATACGCGTCGTGTGCTTGATAGCACTTACCCAGACAGCAAGTTACTCTATCCAGAGCGTCACCAGGCAAAAAAACCTTGGTGGAAGCCTTGGTAGTCGTTACAGCTTGAGACTTTCAAGCGCCTGATGTAACTCTTCTTGTGTGTGGAGTTGACGCATATTTGGCATAGCCGCCATCAATCGCTTTCCATAACCAGTGGTTGCAAGCCGACTATCGCACACCACCAATACACCACGGTCTGTTTCTCGCCGAATTAAGCGGCCAGCACCTTGTTTTAGGGCAATCACCGCCTCAGGCACAAAGAAATCATTGAAGGGGCTTCTACCCTGCGCTTCTAGACGTTTACCGCGGGCTTCGACAATCGGGTCGTTAGGTGGTGGGAACGGCAACTTGTCGATGATCACCAATTGCAGTGCATCGCCTGGTACATCAAAGCCTTCCCAAAAAGTGGCGGAGGCAACTAGCACACAACCACCCTGCTCTGGCGTTGCGTCTTGAAATCGGGCCATTAATTCACGCTTGGGCCACTCACCTTGCATCAAGACTTCAATTCCAGAGCCTTCTAGTTGCTGCTTCATGGCGTCGCCAATCGATCGCAACGCACGTAGGGTTGTAGTAAGCACCAAAGATTTGCCACCCAAAACACGGACTGCATCGCTCGCAAGTTTGGCTACTTGTGAACTGTGCGCCGGATCGCTCGGACGCACCATGTCTTTAGGGACAAAAATAGAAGCTTGACTAGGATAGTCAAAAGGACTTTCTACACGCAAGACTTGCGCAGACTCTAAGCCGCAGGGTTCCGTGAACCATTTCAAAGTTGACTCATCGCCCAAAGTGGCTGAAGTAAAAATCCAGCTTTTGGGAGCGGATTGCTTGAGCAAACGCTCTCGCACGGTGTCAGCAATATCTAAAGGTGCTTGCATCAATCGCATTTGTGAGGATGTCACGTCGAGCCACCTCACAGTTTGAGGATCGCATGGATTGGCAAAGAGTGAAACGCGAGCCATCACATCCATCATGCGTTCTTGTAAACGCAAGAAATCTGGCGCAACTTCGATCACTGTCTCTAAAGATTGGGCAATGTTGTCAGCGGCTTGGTAAACGCCTTGCAATGCATGTTGCCAAGCATCATCAGGGATTCCCTCGGGTGTGGGCTCTGTCCATTTGATCTTGGTCGATGTATTCCGCTGCCCCACTAGCAAGCGTAAATCTCTGGCACTCAATTCAAGAGCTGACGCTAATCCTTGCCAATCCGCAAAACCACGTGCGAGTTGTAACCCGGTAGCAAGAAGGTCTCGGGTTAAATCCAGAAGTTGCGAGGTGCTGAGTTGTTGCCCTAAAAAGTTCACACCAGTTTCATTGAGTTGGTGCGCTTCATCAAACACCACAACGCGCACACTAGGTAGCAACTCCGCCATACCTGACTCACGCACAGCCAAGTCTGCAAAAAACAAATGGTGGTTGATAACCACGATATCTGCCGCAAGCGCATCGCGGCGCGCGTTATTGACGTGGCAGTTTTTGAATGCTGGGCATTGCGAACCCAAACAATTTTCGCGGTTGGAGGTGATCCACGGAATCAAAGACGAACGCTCATCGAGGCCGGGCAATTCCGCCAAATCACCGGTTTGGGTGGTCAGGGCCCAGATTTCGACTTTGGCTAACAAACGAACCACGTGGCGATCCGGCAAAGAAGCATCTTGCCTCGCCATTTGCATTCTGTGGGTGCATAAATAGTTGCTGCGTCCCTTTAGGAGTGCCAAGCGAATTGGCAAGTTCAACGCAGCAATTAATCTTGGAATGTCACGCGCAAACAACTGGTCTTGCAAAGCTTTGGTCGCGGTAGACAATAAAACGCGCTCGCCACTGAGCAAAGCAGGCACCAAATAGGCGAAAGTTTTACCAACACCGGTTCCGGCCTCCACGACCAAGCTACCACCTTCGTTGATGACATCTGCCACCGCCAGCGCCATATCGGTTTGACCCGCGCGCGGTTGGAACTGGTGGGTGGCTTGAGAAAGAATGCCGCCTTCTAGAAAAGCCTCTTGCACGCGATGGCGCAAAAGCTGTGTGTCATGCGTGCGGATCACTTAGCCCGCACTGGAGAAGGCAATGGATCGGCAGGGGCGTTGGTGCGTTCTTTCAAACGTTTTTCTGTATCTGCACGATGCTCAGCCGCTTCCCGTTGCTTGGCATCGAAATTTGGGCGGTTCTTGCCTTGGCTGTCATAGTCTTGTTTCTTTTGCTCAGTACGCTCTTGTCGGTCTTTTGCAGCTTGCTGCGCTTCTTCGCGTTGGTTAGCCGCTTCTTGTTGTTGCGCGTCGCTGGTTTTTTCAGCAGTCCGTTGTATCGATTCAAAGGCTTTGATTTGACGTTCTAGTGCATTGAATTTGTTTTCTTCCTTGCGCAAAACAGCCAAGACCACTAGTCTTTTATCGCGCGCCTTTAATTGACACCCCACCACATCAAACCTTTGGTAGCACTCACGCATAGCTTTTTGGTAAGTGGCATCCATTTCTTCACGCTTTTTTTCCAGGCGCGTGCTTTCTGCCAATCTTTCTTCATCAGAAGGTATTTCTGAGGCTGACAAGATTTGTGCAAAAGATGCGTTGCTACCCATACAAAGCAGAAGTAGAAAAGTAGCGAAGAATTTGTAATGTGTCATGTCAATGCCGTATCAACGACGCGTTTACCAAGGGCTAAGAACTCAGCTGATTGCATTTCACGCAAGCGAGACACTGTTCGCACAAACTCGTGCGCCAAGGGCCCTTCTGTATAAAGTTCAGCAGGTTGCACTTCAGCCGATAAGATGAATTTCACATGCCTATCGTACAAAACATCCACCAACCAGGTGAAACGGCGCGCCTCAGATGCCTTGTTAACTGGCATATAGGGCACATCGCTCAAAAGAACCGTATGAAATTGGGAGGCAATTTCAAGGTAGTCGTTTTGCGAACGCGGACCACCACAAATGTCTTTGAAGTCGAACCACACAACGCCGCCAGCTCTACGACGCGCTTTTATTTCGCGCGACTCAATGTTGAGCAAAGGATCTTGGTCTTGGCATTCTGCTAGTCGGTTGAAAGCATCCGTCATCGCGGCATCAGCTTGAGGACCTGTTGGGCAATGGAATAAATCCACCAACTCAAGAGTTTGCCGACGGTAGTCAGTTCCGTTGTCGACGTTGATCACTTCGAGCTGGCTGTTGAGCAATTCAATCGCGGGCAAGATGCGGTCGCGGTGCATGCCGCCTGGGTATAAATCGTTGGGCTTGAAGTTTGACGTTGTAATAAAACCCACACCATGCTTGAACAAAGAATCTAACAAGCGGTAGAGGATCATCGCGTCTGTGATGTCCGCCACATGGAACTCATCAAAGCAAATTAACTTGAAGCGCTTGGACATTTGCTCACCCAAGATATCCAGTGGGTCAGCATTACCTTGTAGTTCACGAAGCTCTCTGTGAACTTCACGCATGAATTCGTGGAAATGCAAACGGGTTTTACGAACGAGTGGAACAGACTCGTAAAAGCAGTCCATTAAAAAACTTTTACCCCTACCAACGCCGCCATATAAATAAACACCACGCGGAATATCTGGGTGATTGATAATTTTTTTGATCGAGTTCGAGCGCTTCTCTTTGTAGTGCGACCACTCTGTGGCACACCGCTCAAGCGCATCAATGGCACGAAGCTGCGCAGGGTCGCTTTTGAACCCTCTTGCCTTTAATTCTTTTTGGTAATTTTGATAGACCGACATTGCAATGCGTATTGTGCCTTGAAGGGAACTTTGATCGAAAAAAAGCCCGCTGTTAAAAGCGGGCTTTGAATCTTATTTATGCACGAATTAAAAATTCAAAGTGCGCTTATCCACAGCCAAAGCCGCTTCTTTTGTAGCTTCCGATAAAGAAGGATGCGCATGGCAAATACGCGCAATATCTTCTGCAGATGCTTTGAATTCCATCGCCACAACGGCTTCAGAAATCAATTCACTGGCCATGGGACCGACGATGTGAACGCCCAAAATCTCGTCGGTGGTGGCATCCGCTAAAAACTTCACCATACCAGTGGTGTCGCCTAAAGCGCGCGCGCGACCGTTTGCCAAGAATGGGAAGGTTCCCGCTTTGTAAGCCACGCCATCTGCTTTGAGTTGCTGCTCTGTGCGGCCAACCCAAGCAATTTCGGGGCTGGTGTAAATCACCCAAGGAATGGTGTTGAAGTTGACATGGCCATGTTGCCCAGCAATGCGCTCAGCCACCGCAACGCCCTCTTCTTCTGCTTTGTGTGCCAGCATGGGACCACGCACGACATCGCCAACAGCCCACACACCAGGCACATTGGTTTTGCAATCACCGTCGACCACGATGGCACCGCGTTCGTCTAATTGCAGACCAATCGCTTCAGCACCTAAGCCAATGGTGTTGGGTACGCGGCCAATGGACACGATGAGTTTGTCTGCATCCAGTGTCTGCGCTTCACCTTTGGCGTTGGTATAGGCAATAGATACGCCTTTTTTACCGTTGGTGATTTCACCGACTTTGACGCCAAGTTCAATCTTCAAACCTTGCTTGTCAAATGCTTTTTTAGCTTCTTTGGCGATTTGCTCATCGACTGCACCCAAGAAAGTGGGAAGGCCTTCCAAAATAGTGACCTCTGCACCTAAGCGACGCCAGACTGAACCCATTTCTAAGCCAATGACGCCCGAACCAATCAAGGCGAGTTTTTTGGGAACGCTACCGATACGCAACGCACCGTCGTTCGACAAGATATTGACTTCATCAAATGGTGTGCCTGGCAGAGCTCGGGCATTCGACCCAGTGGCAATGACGACTTGTTTACCAACAATCGATTCTTCTGCCTTGCCAGTAACTTTGATTTCAAAGCCACCATCAACTGCTTTGGCAAACGTTCCACGGCCATGGAAAAAAGTAATTTTGTTCTTTTTGAACAAATACAAAATGCCATCGTTATTTTGTTTGACCACGGTATCTTTACGGCCAAGCATTTTGGCTACATCCATCTTCACATCTTTGGCTGAAATGCCGTGGTCTGCAAAGTGGTGGTTGGCGTGGTCAAAGTGTTCGCTCGATTGCAACAATGCTTTGGAAGGAATGCAACCTACATTGGTACAGGTACCGCCAGGTGCTGGACCGCCCTCTGCGTTTTTCCATTCATCGATACACGCCACTTGAAAACCAAGTTGTGCTGCACGAATGGCAGCGATGTAACCACCTGGGCCACCGCCAATCACTACGACGTCGAATTGTTTACTCATGGTGCATTTCTCTTAGATAAAAAACGCCCCCAATAAAGGGGGCATTGCAAGCGGTTGATTAGATGTCGAACAAGAGGCGCGCTGGATCTTCCAAGGCCTCTTTCATCGCGACCAAGCCCAAAACAGCTTCACGGCCGTCGATGATGCGGTGGTCGTAAGACATGGCAAAGTAGTTCATGGGACGTACCACCACTTGGCCGTTTTCTACCATCGCACGGTCTTTGGTGGCATGTACACCCAAAATGGCCGACTGCGGTGGGTTGATGATGGGAGTCGACATCATGGAGCCAAAAGTGCCACCGTTGGAAATAGAAAAAGTGCCACCCGTCATCTCTTCGATGCCGAGTTTTCCGTCGCGTGCTTTCACGCCAAATTCAGCGATCTTTTTCTCGATATCAGCAAAACTCATTTGGTCAGCATTGCGCAAGATAGGCACCACCAACCCACGGGGTGAACCCACGGCAATACCAATATCGAAGTAACCGTGATAGACGATGTCATTGCCGTCAACAGAGGCGTTCAAAACCGGGAATTTCTTCAAAGCATGGACAGCAGCTTTGACAAAGAAGCTCATAAAGCCCAACTTAACGCCATGTTCTTTTTCGAAACGCTCTTGCATGCGCTTGCGCATATCCATGACAGGTGCCATATTGATTTCATTGAACGTCGTCAAAATCGCATTCGTCGATTGCGATTGCAACAAACGCTCTGCCACACGCGCACGCAAACGTGTCATCGGCACACGTTGTTCTGGGCGTTCACCCAAATTCACAGCGGGGCCGCTAACTGCAGGCAATGCTTTGGTAGGTACACCTGTTGGGATTACTGCAGCATTCGCTGGGTTGGCAACAGCTGACAAGACATCACCTTTGGTGACACGTCCGTCTTTGCCAGAACCTGCAACAGATCCTGCGGCCATGTTGTTGTCTGCCATCAACTTGGCAGCGGCGGGCATCGCAACACCTGCTTTGCTGTTAGATGCTGGTGCACTTGCTTGCGCAACTGGAGTAGCCACGGGTGCGGCAGCCTTTGCTGGAGCGGATGCTGGAGCCGCAGCAACTTTGCCGTCTGTATCAATGCGTGCAATCAATTGCTCAGCATTTACTGTCCCGCCATCAGCAACCAAGATTTCAGACAAAACACCAGCAGAAGGTGCGGGTACTTCAAGCACCACTTTGTCGGTTTCTATTTCAATCAAGATTTCATCTGCAGCGACAGAATCGCCCACTTTCTTTTTCCATTGCAACATGGTGGCTTCAGCCACCGACTCAGACAACTGAGGGACTTTCACTTCAACGATAGCCATATAAATCTTTCTGAATATTTCTTACTATGTTTATTTGGTGAGCACAAAGCCCTTGATCTTGGCGAACGCGCCATCGACCAACGCTTTTTGCTGCTCTTGGTGCAGGTGTGAATAACCGACCGCAGGCGATGCAGACGCTGCGCGTCCCGAGTAACCCAGTCGTTGACCGGCGCTCATGTTTTCGTGGATGTAGTGCTGCACAAAGAACCAAGCACCTTGGTTTTGTGGCTCATCTTGTGTCCATACCAAATCAGTGGCGTTGGGATATTTTTTCAATTCCGCTGCGAACGCTTTGTGTGGGAAGGGGTACAACTGCTCGACGCGCAAAATAGCAACGTCGTCTGCACCATTTTCTTCGCGCTTTTTAACCAAGTCGTAATAGACCTTGCCAGAGCACACCAACACACGCTTAACTTTGTCTGCCTTGATTGCTTTGCTCTCAGGTATCACCGTTTGGAAGCTACCTTTGACAAACTCCGATACAGGGGACGTTGCATCTTTATTACGCAACAACGACTTAGGCGTGAAGATGATGAGTGGTTTGCGTAAATCACGCACCATTTGGCGACGCAAAACATGGAAGATTTGGCTCGCCGTTGTAGGTTGAACAATCTGCATGTTCGTATCAGCGGCCAACTGCATGAAGCGCTCTAAACGTGCAGAGCTGTGTTCTGGGCCTTGGCCCTCATAGCCATGCGGCAACATCAACGTTAAGCCATTGACACGGCCCCACTTCACTTCGCCAGAGGCAATGAATTGGTCGATCACTACTTGTGCGCCATTCGCGAAGTCACCGAATTGGGCTTCCCAAACGACCAAAGTACTGGGGTCATTGGAAGCGTAGCCGTATTCAAAACCGAGCACAGCTTCTTCAGACAAGATGGAGTCAATGACGGTAAAGGGTGCTTGGTTTTCCGCCACGTTTTGCAACGCGACATAAGTACCGGTATCCCACTTTTCACGGTTTTGGTCATGGATCACAGCATGGCGATGGGTGAAGGTGCCGCGTCCGCAGTCTTCACCTGATAAACGCACTGGGTAACCACTGGCCACTAACGAAGCAAATGCCATGTGTTCGCCCATCCCCCAATCGACGGGGGTATCGCCACGGCCCATAGCAGCGCGGTCGTCATAGACTTTTTTCACCAACTGGTGAGGTGCGATCGTGGATGGAATTGTTGTGATTTTTTCAGCCAAACGTTTCCACTCTGACATCGGGATCGATGTATCGCCTGCGTCTGTCCACTTCTTGCCTAAGAAAGGCGCCCAGTCGACGGTGTACTTGGTTTTGAAGTTGGTCAACACAGGATCGTCGGTATGTTTACCAGCGTCCAATGCAGCACGGTAGGCTTTGACCATGTCATCGCCCAAGGTGTCGCCCAAACCTTGTGCCGTCAATTTGTCCGCAAACAATTTGCGGGTACCAGGATGAGCCGCGATTTTTTTGTACATCAACGGTTGGGTTAATGCTGGTGTGTCTTGCTCGTTGTGACCCAATTTGCGGAAACAGACGATATCTAGCACCACGTCTTTTTTGAACGTCATGCGGTAGTCCAAAGCCATTTGGGTGGCAAGCACTACGGCCTCTGGATCATCGCCGTTGACGTGCAAGACAGGTGCTTCCACCATTTTGACGATATCCGTACAGAACACGCTTGATCGCATGTCACGTGGATCAGAGGTGGTGAAACCGATTTGGTTGTTGATGATGATGTGCACCGTGCCACCCGTGGAATAACCACGTGTTTGCGCCAATGCAAAGGTTTCTTGGTTCACACCTTGACCGCCAAACGCTGCGTCACCGTGCACCAACACTGGCAACACTTGTGAGCCGTGTGGGTCGGCACGGCGGTCCATACGGGCACGCACGGAGCCTTCGACCACGGGGTTCACAATTTCAAGATGCGATGGATTGAAAGCCAAAGACAAATGCACGGGACCGCCAGCGGTGCTGATATCGGAGCTAAAGCCTTGGTGGTATTTCACGTCACCAGCAGGTAAGTCTTCTGGTGCAGTGTGGTCAAACTCCGCAAACAAATCGGCTGGCAATTTGCGCATGGTGTTGACCAGCACGTTTAGACGACCACGGTGAGCCATGCCAATCACGATTTCTTGCACGCCTTGTGCGCTGGCCTTGTGGACCAACTCGTCCATCGCGGCAATGAAGCTCTCACCGCCTTCAAGGGAGAAACGTTTTTGGCCCACGTATTTGGTGTGCAAGAAACGCTCAAGGCCTTCTGCGGCCGTCAGTCGCTCGAGAATTGTTTTTTTCTTTTCTGCGTTGAAATTGGGTTTGCTACGAATCGATTCCAACTTTTCTTGCCACCAACGCTTTTCTGCTTGGTCGGTGGCATACATGAATTCAGCACCTAAAGTGCCGCAATAGGTTTCACGCAAGGCGTTGAGCAAATCACGCAAAGACATGCTGTTTTTGCCGAAGAACGTGTTGCTGGTGTCGAACACGGTTTCTTGGTCTGCATCTGTAAAACCATAGAACGCGGGGTCTAGGTCTGGAATGGGTGGGCGCTCGGTACGCTTAAGTGGATCAAGGTCTGCCCAACGTTGTCCTACGTTGCGGTAGGCCGCAATCAGTTGCTGCGCAGCCGTGCGCTTGCGACCCATTTCGGCATCTGCGCTGGCCATGACCACGCGGGTACCACCGGCTTTGGCGCGTTCAGCAAACGCATTGATGACGGGGAGATGGGGCACGTCTTTGGCATTGGTGCCATCCACTGCGGGAACGTGTTGCAGAGCATCAAAGTACTCACGCCAAGAATCTGGAACGCTGCCGGGGTTGGAGAGATAGTTTTCGTACATCTCTTCGACGTACGGGGCGTTTCCGCCAAACAAATAAGTGTTGCCCGAATAGGCTTGATAGACTGACGTCTGTGACATTGCGCTGACCTCCGTTTCCCTTCAGGAAACATTAGTTGGTTGAAAAAACCCACCGCGACACGGCTGAACCGGATGGCGGAAGCGAAAGAGGTTGTATGAACCCCTAACACCCATCATTGTGCCACTGAAGTCGCTGGTAACGCTAGTTTGCTGTGGTTAAAAGACGAATGTGTGAAATTCCAATATCACCCGAGCACGTCTTGGATCTGCTTTAAGGCGAGCGGATCGTCCATGGTCGTCAAGTCGCCTGGGTCTCTTTTTTCGCAAACGGCTTGGATCGCTCGGCGCAGTAATTTGCCACTACGTGTTTTAGGCAAAGCACTCACAAAAAATACACGCGCGGGTCGGGCAACAGCACCGAGTTGGTTGTCCACCACCTTCATCACTTCGCCTTCGAGCTTTAAGCGAGCAGCTGCATCGCCAAGGGCTGAGGCGTCTTTGGCAATGGCAAACGCCATCGCCACTTGGCCTTTGAGTTGGTCTGCGACACCGACCACGGCGACTTCAGCGATATTGGGATGGCTTGAAATGCTTTCCTCGATCTCGCGTGTGCCTAAGCGATGTCCCGCCACGTTGATCACATCGTCCGTGCGTCCTAAGATGAAGAAGTAACCATCTTCGTCGCGCACCGCCCAATCAAATGTGCTGTAGACCATTTTGTTGGGTACGGTTTTCCAGTAGGTGTTCACAAAACGAGCGTCATCGCCCCACACCGTTTGTAAATTGCCGGGGGGCAAAGGGCCTTCGATGGTCAATACGCCCTTTTGGTTTGCGCCAGTGAGTTCTTCGCCAGTTTGGTCGTCGACCAGTTTGACGTCGTATCCGTAAACAGCTTTGCCAGGGGAGCCAAATTTACTTGGGGCTTTTTCTACACCGTTGCAAATTGTCAAAATAGGCCAGCCAGTTTCAGTTTGCCAGTAGTTGTCGATGATGGGCGTGCCGCCCAAGCCTTCTGAAATCCATTTGGCAGTGGGTTCGTCCAAAGGCTCACCCGCTAAGAACAAGGCCTTCAAAGACTTCAAGTTGTATTTAGTGAGAAGCGCAGGATCTTGTTTTTTCAGCACGCGAATCGCGGTGGGTGCGCTAAACATGACGCTGACTTTGTACTTCTCCACCAAGCTCCACCAAATGCCACCGTCAGGGCGGATCGGAAGGCCTTCATAAAGAATGGTGGCCATACCGCCAATGAGAGGGCCGTAAATGATGTAGCTGTGCCCCACCACCCAACCTATGTCGCTGGTGCAAAAAAATGTCTCGCCTGGTTTGCCTTGGAAAATATTCGGAATGCTGCTGGCCAATGCCACCGCGTAGCCACCCGTGTCGCGTTGCACGCCTTTGGGTTTGCCTGTTGTTCCTGAGGTGTAGAGGGTGTAACTCGGATGGGTGGATTCCACCCATTCGCAAGGCACTTGGGCGTTGAGATGTTTGTCACGTTCTTGCGCATAGTCAAAGTCGCGCCCTGCCACGCTGGCGAATTCAGACAAATGGCGATCAACCATCAAGACCGCTTTAGGCTTGTGGCTCGATAAGCTGATGGCTTCGTCCAACAAAGGTTTGTAAGCCACGACCTTGCCACCGCGCGATCCGGCGTCTGCACTAATAATCACTTTGGGCGTTGCATCTTCGATGCGTGTTGCTAATGAATGTGAGGCGAATCCGCCAAACACCACAGAGTGAATCGCTCCAATACGCGCGCATGCCAACATCGCAAAAGAGGCCTCGGCAATCATGGGCATGTAAATCAAGACACGGTCGCCTTTGACCACGCCAAAGTTTTGCAAGATAGCGGCCATACGCTGCACTTCTGCGTGTAAGTCTTTGTAGGTGTAGGTTTTTTCTTGGTCTGTTTCAGTAGAAACAAAAATCAGCGCGGCTTGGTCACCACGTTCTTTAAGATGCCTATCTATCGCGTTGTGGCACAAATTGGTGGTTCCACCGACGAACCACTTAGCAAAGGGAGGATTGGAGTAATCGCAAATTTGCTGGGGCTGGATTTGCCAATCCACTGTTTTGGCTTGTTCAGCCCAAAAATTGTCGCGGTCTTCGATAGAACGCTTATGAAACTGCGCAAAAGAACCCATGAATATGCCTCCCCATCTACGTTTTACTAATTTTTCAATTATGAGCAGGAAGGACTTGCAAGAAACTGACTTAGCGCAAAGTTTGCCTATTTAATGAGCGCTTGTATTTCCCTAAACGCATCCGATTCAGCGCTGCGCAGCCACTCGAACAGCACCATTTCAGTCGTCACCAGTTCTGCGCCCATGCCCGCCAATCGATCGAAAGCCGCATCGCGGTTACGTTCGGTGCGCGAACTACAGGCGTCGGTCACTATATAAACTTCAAATTCTTGCTCTAACAAATCAAGGGCAGTTTGAAGTAAACAGATATGCGCCTCAACTCCTCCCAGAATAATGGTTTGGCGAACGGAATCCGGTTCAGATTTTTTTTGTAAATGCTTGGGCAAGCTTCGGGCGTTACCAGCTTGCGCGTTGCGCGGTGGTGGCTTGAGCAATTCAATCAAACCATCCGCACATGCACTGAAACTCATTTTGGGTAAAACTGAACGGCAAAATTGCCGCACGTCACTAGCCAAGGGCCCAAGTTTTTCTGGGTTCTGCTCAGTCCCCCAAACAGGAACTTCCATCCACTGCGCCGCTTGTGCCAGTCGCTTAGCGTTCAGCAATACCGATTCAGCCTCAAAAATGGCTGGCATTAACCGCTCTTGGTAATCCACCAAAACTAGCTGGGATTCTTGGTCATCAATCAACATAAGTGGGCGAAAGTGAAATGAAACAGGTGGTTGCGCAAAGTAAACACGAGTATCGTGCATTCCTACCGCACTATAATCGTGCGCTTATGAAGTTTCGCCATCTCCTTATCGTCTGTTGTATTGTTAGTGCGCATGCAGCGCCTAACAGTTCGTCTTCTGACGATTTAGAAATCTATCTTTCCGACAGTGGCTTCATAACCAAGATTTCCAAAGTAAGCCAAAACGTCAGCAACAAAGCCTCTGATTTGGTTATGAATGCCATGGGGTTTTTAGGCGTTCCTTACCGCCGCGGTGGCTCCGACGACAACGGCTTTGATTGCAGCGGTTTTGTCCGATCCATGTACGAACAAACTTTGGGTAAGGTCTTGCCCCGCAGCGCACGCGAACAAGCGGATGCCACTGAAAAAATAGACAAAAAAGATTTGCAGCCCGGCGACTTGGTGTTCTTCAACACCATGCGCCAAACCTTTAGCCACGTGGGCATTTACGTGGGTGATAACAAATTTATCCATTCACCACGCCCTGGTAAACAGGTCAAGGTGGAAGATATGCGCCAGTCTTATTGGTTAAGCCGTTTTACTGGCGCACGCAGAGTGGACAACAGCTCTAGCTCTGACAGCTCTAAAAACTAAGCAGCTTTTTCGATCTGCGGCAGCGTGGCCAACAAGGCCATTCCCAATGCCATGACTCCAGCAGTCACCCATAGCGCTCCGTGAAATGATCCAGATGATTGCGCCATATACCCAGCGACCACTGGAGCAATCATTTGCGCTGAGCCATAACCCAAAGTAAATCGCGCCATAGCTTTGCCTGGATTGTTGGGCGATAAACGACCGACCATGGCAAGCGTCAAACTCACAATCCCAATGAAAGTAGCCCCGTAGCCAATGGCTCCTGCCATAGCTGCCAGCATAGAACCAGATACAGCAGGCAACAACACAGACAGTGTTTGCAAACCGAAGGCGATTAGCAAGGCTTGTTTGTCTCCTACCAATCTAGCAATGCGGTCCCACAAAAATACTGCGGGCATGGCAGCTAAGCCAACCATCGCCCACGCTAGGTGGCCTTGCCCAGCCAATAGAGGCTCGCGCTCCACAATCGCAACGGTGAAAGTAGCGCTAATCACAAACCCCCAACCTGCAGCGAAATAACTTGCGAGCATGGTCCACATCCATCTGGCGGGAATTGTTGGTGACGCGCTGGCTTCCAAAGAAGATGCAGTGATCGTCTCAGGCACTGGCGGACGCCAAGACCAAGCAGGCCATAAAAAAACCAAGCCAATGCAAGCAAAGGCTATCCATTGCGCATCCCAACTTGGCCACATGATCGACAGGACCCAAGCACCAAGCGCTGAAACCACGATCCCTAAGCCAATTCCAACAAAATGCAAACCCAACTCGGGGCGCTGGCCATTTCGCATCAACCAACCTAGCACCAAACCTGAACCCATCAACATACCCGCCGCACCGCACAAGCCACCTACATAGCGTGAAAAGGCCCAGACCCCAAATGATGGGGCAACCGCCATCAATGCCGTTGTCATCAAAGCCACCCAAAGACCAATGCTGTAGAGCCAATGTCGCCAGCGCACGTCATCTATCCAAGCGACTGTTATTGCGCCAGTCATATATCCAGCATAGTTAATGGCGGCTAAGACACCAGCATTAGCGTCATTGAGTCCCGTTTGCGCTTGCAGACTTGGTAACAAGGGTGTGTATGCAAACCGGGCAAGACCGATAGTCAGCACCAAACCACACATACCGCCGATGATGACTTGCCAAGGTTGGAGTTGTTTTTGGGTCAATTTGAAGTAAACAGCGAATAACTTTGCGCCAAAGTCTTGAAAGCAGTTAATAGTGGATTATGGATTTTTTCTGACACCAAAAGAGTCACCTCTTTGCCTGATAGGTGCATATGAATTAATCTCTAAACTCTCAACCTATTAGAAAATTTGTAATCGCCGTGAAATATCTTCTTGCACTTGACCAAGGCACCTCTAGTTCGCGCAGTATTGTGTTTACGCCTGACGGACACATCGTCGGCATGGCCCAACAAGAGCTTCGACAAATTTACCCCCAACCGAGCTGGGTTGAGCATGACCCACTTGAGATTTGGTCTAACCAACTCGCGACCATGCGTTCGGCTTTAAAAAATGCCAATATCCTCGCTACGGATATTGCTTGCGTTGGGATTAGCAACCAGCGTGAAACCACTGTGGTGTGGAGCCGTAAAACAGGCCAACCCATCTATAACGCGATTGTTTGGCAAGACCGGCGCTCAGAACTCGCATGCGCTAAGTTGCGCCAAGAAGGACACGACAAACTGGTGCAATCCAAAACGGGCTTGGTGATTGACGCCTATTTTTCCGGAACCAAATTGCAATGGATATTGGACAACGTCCCCCAAGCACGTGACATGGCAGCAAAGGGTGAACTGGCATTTGGCACTGTCGACACTTGGTTGATCTGGAACCTCACCAAAGGTCGTGTTCATGCCACTGATGTGAGTAACGCGTCGCGCACCATGCTTTTAAACGTGCATACCAACCAGTGGGATAGCGAACTCATGTCCATGCTGCATATCGACAGCAACTTGATGCCCACAGTACAAGCATCGTCGAGTGACTTTGGTGTCATAGATTCTGAGTGGCTCGGTTACCCATTACCCATTGGTGGTGTTGCAGGCGACCAGCAAAGCGCCCTATTTGGACAAGCATGCTGGCGGGCGGGGCAAGCAAAAAACACGTATGGCACGGGTTGCTTTATGTTGATGCATACGGGCGATCAATTTCAAACTAGCCATAACGGACTCATCACTACAAGCGCAGCCCAAACCAGTACCCAGCCTGAATTTGCTTTTGAAGGAAGCGTTTTTATTGGTGGTGCCGTTGTGCAGTGGTTACGTGACGGGTTACATGCCTTCAAAAATAGCTCGGACATTGAAGCGCTTGCGCAAACGGTGACAGATGCTGATGGTGTAGTCGTGGTGCCAGCGTTCACAGGCTTAGGGGCACCTTACTGGAATGCGGATGCGCGGGGTACGGTTGTGGGCATCACGCGTGGCACGACGATGGCGCACTTTGCGCGGGCCGCATTGGACAGTATTGCATTCCAAAGCACTGTGCTTTTGCAGGCGATGAGTAAAGATGCTGTGCAACATGGTGGCACGCCAGTTCGAGAATTACGGGTCGATGGAGGTGCTTGTGCGAACAACTTGCTCATGCAAATACAGGCAGATTTACTAGGTATTCCTGTCATTCGCCCTGCAGTGATTGAAACCACCGCTCTAGGTGCCGCCTACTTGGCGGGACTGCACTGCGGTATGTTCAGTGACTTGACTGCGCTAGAGAAGCACTGGAAGATTGACCGCGTGTTTGAAGCGCAGATTTCTCGTGATGAAGCACAGCATCGGATGATGCAGTGGGAGCGAGCGGTGCGGCAGGCGGTTGCCCATTAATTCTGACGAACTGCAACGCTAACCAGTCTGATATCAATTGCGGGTCGTTCACCGTGCGTAGGGTTAAGTAAGCCACTTCGGCTTCTACAAAATGCTTACGCAAAAAATTCAACCACTGTTTAAATCGTCCGGTCTGATGCTTGCGTGTAATGCGTTTTTGCACCAGGTTCCAAAAATACATCAGATGCGGCAGCATGTCTTGCCAAGTCTGTTGAGTCTGTGACTCTTGGTCCCCATAGGGATTAGATTTCCTATCAAATTTTTTCAGCGCCAAACCCAAACCAGGATTCGTCACCATCCCCCGCCCAATCATCAAATCATGGCAACCAGAGTCTTCTCGCGCACGCACAGCATCTTGCACATTCCATATTTCGCCATTGGCAATTAAAGGCACTTTGACATGCGAGCGGATATCCGCAATACGAGGCCAATAAGCAGGTGGACGATAGCCATCCGCTTTGGTGCGCGCATGAATCACGATTTCGCTGACACCGCCAGCTTCTAGTGCGAGGGCACATTCTTCTGCCTGCTCGTCATGGTCAAACCCCAATCGCATTTTGGCACTGACAATTTTTTCGGGAGGTACTGCCAACCGCACAGCGCGCGTAATGCGATACAAAACTTCTGGGTCTTGCAATAAGGCAGCACCACCGCCATGCCTGTTAACTTGCTTGGCTGGACAACCAAAATTTAGATCCACACCATCGCTTCCCATACTGGCCACTCGCGCCGCGTTGTCCGCCAAACAATTGGGGTCAGACCCCAATAATTGCGGGCGCACAGGAATGCCTGAGGGTGTTCGACCGCCGTTGAGTAACTCGGGGACTACGCGTATAAACGCACGCTGTGGAAGCAGGGTGTTGGTAACGCGAATGAATTCTGAAACGCAACGGTCAACACCACCAATGCGCGTCAACACGTCCCGCAGGACGCAGTCGAGCAGTCCTTCCATAGGGGCGAGGATGATCACAAGCGTCGCGCGTGTTGGTTACTTCTTGCTAGGTGGCAAATCGGTGCAACTGCCATGTGCCACTTCTGCGGCCATTCCAATGCTCTCGCCAAGCGTAGGGTGCGGGTGAATGGTTTTGCCGATATCGATGGCGTCTGCACCCATCTCTATGGCCAAGGCCACTTCACCGATCATGTCACCAGCATGTGTTCCCACCATACCGCCACCCAAAATCTTGCCGTGGCCGTGGGCTTCAGGTGAATCGTCAAATAGCAATTTGGTAACACCTTCATCGCGGCCATTGGCAATCGCGCGGCCAGAGGCTGTCCATGGGAACAAGCCCTTCTTGACTTTGATGCCTTGCGCTTTGGCTTGGTCTTCGGTCAAACCTACCCATGCCACTTCGGGGTCGGTATAGGCAACACTTGGAATGACGCGCGCATTGAATGCGGCTGCAGCCAATTCTTTGTTGCCCTGCAACTCGCCAGCAATCACTTCAGCCGCCACGTGCGCTTCGTGCACGGCTTTGTGCGCCAACATGGGTTGACCCACGATATCGCCGATCGCAAAAATATGCGGCACGTTGGTGCGCATTTGGATATCTACGTTGATAAAGCCACGGTCCGTCACAGAAACGCCCGCTTTTTCAGCGGCGATCTTTTTGCCATTAGGCGTGCGTCCTACCGCTTGCAAAACCAAGTCGTACACCTGTGGTTCTGGAGCGGTGCCCCCCTCTTGGGCTGCCGCGAATGTCACTTCAATGCCTTTGGCAGTAGCTTTCGCACCCACAGTTTTGGTGTTGAGCATGATGTTGTCAAAGCGGTGGGCATTCATTTTTTGCCAGACTTTGACCAAGTCACGGTCTGCGCCTTGCATCAAACCGTCCATCATTTCTACAACATCTAGGCGTGCGCCCAAGGTGCTGTAAACGGTGCCCATTTCTAAACCGATGATGCCGCCGCCCAAGATCAACATGCGCTTGGGGACTTCTTTGAGTTCTAAGGCGCCGGTACTGTCGACCACGCGTGGGTCTTCGGGCATAAAGGGCAGACGAACGGCTTGCGAACCGGCAGCGATAATGGCTCTTTTGAATGCCACCACTTTTTTAGTCCCGGTTTTATCTTGTCCTGTGCCGTTGGTTTCTTCAACTTCTAAGTGGTTGGCTCCGACAAATGCCCCATAGCCACGCACGGTGGTGACTTTGCGCATCTTGGCCATCGCGGCCAAGCCACCAGTTAATTTGCCGATCACTTTTTCTTTGTGGCCACGCAGTTTGTCGATATTGAGTTTGGGCTTTCCAAAATCCACACCCAAATCAGCCATGTGGCTGACTTCATCCATCACCGAAGCCACGTGCAAGAGCGCTTTGGAAGGAATACATCCCACGTTCAAGCACACGCCACCCAAGGTGGCGTATCGCTCAACAATGACAACGCTCAAGCCAAGGTCTGCTGCCCTGAAAGCAGCGGAGTAACCGCCGGGGCCACCGCCCAAGACTAGGACATCGCATTCGATGTCGGCAGATCCACCAAACGAGGCTGCAGTTGGCGCTGAAGTTGTTTGAGTATTTTGTGCAGAGGCGCTAGAAGTTGCTGGGCTAGCGGTTGTTACAGAAGCAGCTGCAACTGAAGATACGCCAGATGCGGCGCCACCTGCAGTGCTCGCCTCGCCCTCTAAAACCAAAACAACCGAGCCCTCTTTCACCTTATCGCCCAACTTGACGCGCAGTTCTTTCACCACGCCAGCGTGAGAAGAAGGTATTTCCATCGAAGCCTTGTCAGACTCCACGGTGATCAGCGATTGCTCGGCCTTGATGGTGTCGCCCACTTTGACCATCAACTCGATCACAGCGACTTCGTCGAAATCGCCGATGTCAGGTACTTTTATTTCAATCATTGCCATAATTTTTTCAATCTGCTTAGAGCAAGACGCGACGGAAGTCGCTCAAGATTTGTCCAAGGAAGGCGTTAAAGCGTGCGGCGGCTGCGCCGTCGATGACGCGGTGGTCCCAGGTCAAGCTCAAAGGCAGCATCAAGCGAGGCTGAAAGGCTTTACCGTCCCAGACCGGTTCCATCGTGCTCGTGCAGACACCGAGAATCGCCACTTCTGGCGCATTGATGATGGGCGTGAAATATTTACCGCCAATGCCGCCAAGGCTAGAAATGGTGAAAGTCGCACCCGTCATTTCAGCGGGACCCAATTTTCCATCGCGGGCTTTTTTGGCAAGTTCAGACATTTCTTGGCTGATTTGTAAAACGCCTTTTTTGTCGCAGTCTTTGATGACGGGCACCATCAAACCATTGGGTGTGTCGGCGGCAAAGGCGATATGCCAGTAGTTTTTGTAAACAAGGGCATCACCATCGAGCGAGCTGTTGAATTCGGGATATTTCTTAAGCGCTGCCACGCAGGCTTTGATCAAGAAAGCCAACATGGTGACTTTGATACCTGACTTCTCGTTTTCTTTGTTGGTGGACACACGGAATGCTTCTAGATCCGTGATGTCTGCATCGTCATGGTTGGTAACCGCGGGGATCATGATGGCGTTACGTAGCAAGTTGGCACCACTGATCTTTTTGATACGCCCCATTTCTTTGCGCTCGACTGGTCCGAACTTGGCAAAGTCGACTTTGGGCCAAGGGATGAGGCCAAGCGCTGCGCCGTCTCCGCCCGATCCACCTTTGGCGTTTTGTGCTTTGGTGAATGTCGCGCCAGACATGACAGACTTGGTAAAAGTTTGAACGTCTTCTTGGGTAATGCGCTCTTTGTTTCCAGTGCCCTTCACCTCTTCTAAAGGCACGCCCAATTCGCGCGCAAACTTGCGAACAGAAGGTGATGCGTGAGGCAGCCCAACTGTCGTTCCACCTGGAGCATGTGCTGGAGCAGCAATTGCCGAACCTGAGGCTAGCGCTAAAACTCCAGCAGACGTCGAAGCTGAAGTGGATGCTGATACAGCAGTAGCCGAACTAGTCGCAGGCGCTATTGCAGAAACTGTCGATGCGGTAGCTGGCGCTGCTGATGCTGCTTGGGCTGAAGCGACTGGTGCGGCAGCAACTGCCAACTCAACCCCATCCAAGATCGCCAATAAATCGCCAATATTGATCTTGTCACCCAACTTAACCTTCAGTTCTTTCAACACACCTGCGTGTGAAGAAGGAATTTCCATCGAGGCCTTGTCTGACTCGACGGTAACCAAAGATTGCTCAACCTTGATGGTGTCACCAGATTTGACAAAAACCTCTATCAC
>Ga0214921_10001497_pt1 | contig 39720 bp, 36 predicted proteins | sample LL1505_MetaG_FD_177992 | JGI IMG/M metagenome (GOLD analysis project Ga0214921, IMG submission 177992) | Freshwater microbial communities from Lake Lanier, Atlanta, Georgia, United States - LL-1505 | ecosystem: Environmental > Aquatic > Freshwater > Lake | place: USA: Georgia | collected...
CTATAAATATTAATCCTGAGAATATAGATAAACTAAACTTTACTCAAGTATTAAGGCTCATAATTCCATTGCTATTTATTTTACTCTTTTTTTTTTTAAATTTTAAAAGAAAAATTATTTTTTTTTGTAAAGAAAAATTTCTTATTTTTTATCCATTTATTGCTTATATTATTTTAGGAACTTTTTTTATATTTCTGCACCCAAATATTAACTCATATCACAATATATACTGGGGTATTCTAATGATTACACCATTTCTATATATATACTTATTCAAGAATAATTCTGAACAATTGCAAATATTTTTAATTTTATCTTTATTATTAATACTTTCTGCTTTTATTTATTATTTTTCAAAAATTATAATTCTTATGATTGAACAAAGAGAAATTATTCATTTATATGGAATTTCAAGCCCAAATTTTAGTTATAAAAACTCAAATGGTAATTTTGACCCCCGCTCATCTGGATTAGCCAGAATGTCTTTGATTTTATATATATCGTTACTTATTTATTTAACTGCATATAAAAATAAACCTCTTCACACAAATTTATTTATTATTGTTTGTGTAATTTTAGGATCCATTACATTAGCATTTCAATCAAGAGTAATAAATTTTATATTTATTTTTTTCTCATTTTTACTAATTATGTTTTTGTTAAAAAGGAAAGAATTATTCAGTAAAAAGTTAATTTTATTTTTAATAATTACGCCTATTATATTAGCTTCTATTTTTAATTCTGTTTCTTTTAAAAAAACGAATAACACAAGATATGAATTTATAAATTCAGAAACTAATTTTTTAAAAAAAAGTGGATCTATTATATCAGAAACAATAATTAGAAATGATAACAATGACAATTTTTCATCAAATAGATTTGAAATTTGGAAAAAGACTTTAGAAATATCAAAAAAAAATATTTTTATCGGCTATGGTTTTCAAGCTGATAGAAAATTATTAAAAGATTCAACACATAATATTTATCTTTATTCACTAATATGTGGAGGTATAATTTCGATGTTTGTAGTTATTTTTATCTCTATAAGAGCTACCTGGATATCATTTGCTATTTTATTTTATTTTACAGATTCAAGAAGTATATATTCTTTTTTCAACCTAGTTCCGCCATTTTTAATTTTACTATTTCTTCTCAGAGGAATTCTAGAAACTTCATACGGGATTTATTCTATTGATTATTTATTTTTTATTATATGTTTTTTTATTAATGAATTAAATCATAGAAAAAGCTTATCAAGTTAGAACTTTTATTTTAGAAAAAAAAACTATCATAATCAATTTTGCTGATTTTAAAATTCTAATTAAATATTTAGGATTGTGTAAAATTCTAATAAACCACCCTAAATAAAGATTATCTACAAAATCTGTGATTTTTGCTTGAGAACCGGTAAAAAATGAAATCGCCGCTCCTGTACATATGCTTACAGACCTACAACTTGAATTATTTTTTATATAAAGAGCCAAAGGCTCCTGAACTTCTCCAGCGATATTAATAATCACAAAGTCTGGTTTGTATTTATTTATTAAATTTAATAAATTTATGTCTACAATTTTTTTTTTATTATATATTGGACAAATATAATTTCTTAGTAATTTAAATTTTTTGGACTTAATATAATATTTATTTAATTTCATATCAATTTCGGAAGGGTCTAAAGATAAAATTTTTTTTTTCTTTAAATTTTCATCATTTAAAAAAAATTTTAAAAATTTATAGCCTGAAAATTTATGAAATTTAGAAAATTTTATCATAATCAAACATAAACAAAAAAAACCGCTATCAAATATTGCTACGGTGGATTGCTGTAAAGATTTCCTATAAATTATATTATTATTTATTTGGGCCAAAGAAGATGCCGCTGGAGCAACTAAATAACCTTTTTTTTTTATTAAAAAGTCTATTAAATAATTATAGTTTGAATCAATAAAATTAATCCCTTGAAATTTTAAAATTTTAGATGTCATTTAGCTTATTTGATCAATAATTTTTATAGTTTTCTTAACACTTTCATTCAAACTAAATCTTTTAAGATTTCTGCTTCCTTTCCTAACTAAGTTTTGTCTTAAAATTTTACTTAGTAAAATTTTTTTTAACTTATTCTTGATTTGAGTAATTTGATCGGGATCAAAATATAAAGCTGCGTTACTATTAATTTCTGGTAAAGCAGATCTATTAGAAACTACAACAGGCACTTTGTGCAGCATTGCCTCTAGGGTAGTTAAACCGAATACTTCACAATAAGACGAAAATACATAAGTTTTTGCATTTTTGTATAGATTTGCAAGTTGTTCTCTTTTTAAATTATTTAAAATAATAATCTTATTATCTTGAAAATTATTTCTAATATAATTTTTCACTTCATTAAAATATTTCTTATCTAATATTTGCATAACCAAAACTAAAGAAATAGAAAATTTAATTTCATCTATTAAATGTTTATAAGCTTTCAAAATATTAATAATATTATGATATCTCACGCATGAAATTATCGATAAAATATATCTATCTTTGTACCGGAAGTTTTTAATTAATAAAAAACTATTATTATCTAATCGAACGTTTCTTTTACCTATGCCTAAATATACAACTTTTATTTTTTTTTTTTTAAGTTTTAAAATTTTTATTATTTCTCTTTTGGCATAAAATGAATTTACAATTAAAACATTACAACTGAATATCGAATACTCCATCAATTTTTTAACAAAAAAATTTCGTATTAAGTTTCCAGGCATGAGATTGAAATAAACCCAAGGTAAATTTGAATGACAGCATAAAACAACTTTAATACTAAAAAATTGTGCAAGAATTGGGCAAAAATTTAATGGTGAATATAATTTTTTAATACCGAAATATTTTAATTCAAAAGGCAAAATAAATTGAATCCATAAAATTCTTATGAAGCTTATAGATAAAAAGTTTGGTTTTAATATAAATTTAATATTTTTATTTTTCTTAATTTCTTTATTAATTTGCGAATAATAATTCTTACATATAAATATTTTTATTTTATTTTTTAATTGCAGAGAATTTAATTCATTGCAAAAATTAATATTATAGGTTTTTGAGCCGCTACCTACGTTAGTCCCAATAAAATCTATTCCTGTGTAGTTAGACATTAATAATTTTTACTCTAATATTCATTTTTAAAAATACATTTAAGTGCAATAATTAAAAATTATTTAATAGATATTTTATTAAATTACTAATAAATACGAATTTATAATATCAAAACTAACAAAAAAAACATGATCGGTAATTCATGAGCATTATACTAGGTTTAAATGCTAATCACGCAGATTCTTCAGCGTGTTTAATAAGGGATGGAGAATTATTATTTGGAATAGAAGAAGAAAGGATTAATCGGGTTAAGCACTGGGCAGGTGTTCCAATTAATTCTATAGAAGAATGTCTTAAAGCAACAGGTGTAGATTCTTCAGAAATTACTGACATTTCATTAAATACTAATCCATTGTCAAGCTTTGGTAGAAAAAGTATTTTTTTTTTATCAAACTATCTTTTGGGAAGAAAAAAATATGAAATAACTGGAAGAATTAAAAAAAAATTATCAATTAAGACTTTAATTAATCAGCAATCTAAAAATTATTATTTTGGAAAAAAAACCAATATTCATTATATTGATCATCACATCTCACATATAGCTTCGGCTTACTACGCTTCTGGTTTTGAGGATGCGGTAGGAATTTCTATTGATGGTTTTGGTGATTTTTGCAGCCTATCTATAGCTAAATGCAGTCTAGATAATATTAAAATTGTAAAGAAGATCTATTTTCCACATTCATTAGGAATTTTTTATGAAGCAATTACACAGCTACTTGGATTTCAAAACTACGGTGATGAATATAAAGTTATGGGTTTGGCTTCTTATGGAAATCCTGAATTCTTTGATTTAATAAAAAAAAATATTTTTAAAGAAAGTTCTTTGTTTTGTCTAAATACAAAATATTTTAATCACATTAATAAAAATTTTGAATACAAATATTTAAATCAACCAAAGCAAAATAAAATTTTTAACGACGAAATATTTAAATTATTCAAAAAGGTGGAATTGCAGAATGACCAAAATTTCAGTAAATATAAAGCTAATATTGCATGCTCTGCACAAAGAATATTTGAATATTTCTTGAAAAAAATATGTGAAGTAATAAAAAAAACTAATATTTCAAAAAATTTAGTTTACGCAGGGGGGTGTGCTTTAAATTCATCAGCTAATAACCAAATTCTAATTAACAATTATTTTGAAAAAGTATTTATTCCCTATGCGCCTGGTGATGCTGGAGGTTCTATTGGATCTGCGCTAGTAACATTTAGAAAAGAAAATAAAAAAAAAAATTTTAAAAATCTTACAACCCCTTTTATTGGTTCAGCTTACAGCAATAAATATATCGAAATAATAATTAGCAATGAAACTAGACTTAAAAAATTTAAAGTAAATTTTTTTAATGATAAATTAAAATTAAACAAAATTGTCGCAAAAAAAATATTTGATGATCAAATAATAGGAATTTTTAATTCGCGAATGGAATTTGGCGCAAGAGCTCTTGGAAACAGATCAATCTTAGCTAATCCTTGCAGCCCAAATATAAAAGAAATAATAAACAAAAAAATCAAAAGAAGAGAAAGTTTTCGTCCATTTGCGCCGTCTATTCTTTTGGAAGAAAAAATAAATTGGTTTGGTAATAGTTGCTACAATCCTTATATGTCATGTGTAGAGAAAATTAATGATAATAAAAAAAATTTAATACCAGGAGTCACCCATGTTGATGGAACAGGTAGAGTCCAAACTGTTACTAAAGAATTTAATGAAGACTTTTATAATTTAATTAAATCCTTTCATAAAATATCTGGAGTTCCAATTTTGTTAAATACTTCATTTAATGAAAATGAACCAATAGTTAGAATGCCAGAAGAAGCAATTAATTGTTTTTTAAGAACAGAAATGGATGCGTTAGTCTTAGAAAATTTTTTAATTGAAAGGACTAAATATATTTAAATTGTAAATTTTTTGAAAAAATAATTATATATTTTTTATTTTTTTTATAAATATTTTGATAAATTGATAAAAAATAAAAAAATAAAGTTTTCTTACTACATTATAATAATTATAATTTTGAGAATTTATAAAAAGATTTAAACCAAATATAAAACTTTTAAATTGTTTAAAATTATTAATTGAATCTTCTTGCTTGCATAAAACAAAGGCATCTCTATCTACATACAATTTTATTCCTTTATTCTTTAATTTAATTGAATGTATTAAATCCTCACAAAAAGATTTTCCATTAAAAGGAAAAAAATTTTTCAAAATTAAATTTTTTTTTTTATGAATTACGCATCCTCCTAATAGCCAATCTACTTCGAAATATTTTGATAAAATATTAGAATTAAATTCTCCATAATAAACTAATGCATTATCAAAACTTCCCATTTCGTTTATTTTTCTAATAGATCCAAATAATAAAAGCATAATAATTAAATGTATTTTATATAAAATCGAATTTTTCTTTTTATGCAAAAAATTTCCATTAAAATCTTTATAAATAGGAGCAAAACATCTCCTAGAATCAAGTTGAATAATTCTTTTTATTAAAATTTTTATTGATTTTATGTTAATAAAAATATCATCATCAAGCTGTAATATTTGATTTTCATTGGCGGCTTTGAAACCTTGTATTCTTTGGTAAACCTGACTCCTTCTGTTGACACTCAATATTTTTACGTTTTTATACCTACTAATCATATGTTCTAAGTGATTTTTTTTATTTTTAGGTACAGATAAGATAATCTCGGAGATTTTATAATTTTTGTCTTTATTTAAAAAATCTATAACTTTTATCACTTTCTTGTCTCCTAAAGAGGGTATTACTATTGAAATAGGAATATTTTGCATAATGAATAGTTGTAATAATTTTTTTTTAATTTTTTATCAACTTTTTATTATATTAATAAATTTATTAGATTTGTAAGTTTCAAATAAACTTTTAATATATTTGGTTGTGTATCTTTTTTTTTTTTTTTTTTTTTTATTTTTATTTTTCTTAAAAATAAATATATTACTTAATTGAGATGGTTTATTAACAAAAGACCTCCAATGACTGCCGATAAGTGGATCAATGGAAATCTCATTTATACGATTAACATAAATTGGATATAAAGAATGAACTACTGCGTTATATACAACTGTAGAACCTCTATATATTAACCAGCTACATCGATTTAGATCTTTTTCTAAGTCAACATCTGAAAAATAAAAATTAGTGGGCAAAAAAGCATTTATAAAAGATTTCTTTAGAAAGTTTTTTTTGTTGATAATGGGATGAAGCCTAAAAAAAAAATTATAATCTTTATATAATTCTGCACATTTTATTGTAAAGTTGAACAAAAAAATAATTTCCTCATCTAATCCTTGCGGTGCAACTAATATATTTTTATTTTTTATTTTTTTTATTTTGGAATTAACAAATAAAATTTTATTTGAGCCTATATTAATTAAATGTTTCTTTTTTATAAGTAAATTTTTTATTAATAATTTGTTGATTTGCGTTCCAGAAGTTAAAATCTTATCTGGATTAAATTTGTTTATAGACAAAAACTTTAATGATTTTTGTAATGGAAAAATTACAGAATTAATATAGCCGATACATTTAGTATGTAAACTAGCATTCTTTACTGCAAAATAACTTAATTTTTCATAAGTATGCCCTTCATATGTTGATAGAAAATTTCTAGGTTTGTAGAACTTTATAATTTTATGAATAACATTATATATATTTAAATTTAAAAAAGTAGATCCTGAAAATATCTGAAACTTTAGATGTTTTATGAATCTTTTTTTTAATTCATTTTTTTCCTTTAGCTCTAATTTATAAATTTTAATAAACTCTTCTATTAACTTGAGTATGAAACGGTATTTTATAAAATATGAGTATTTTGACGATATTATTAAATAGTTCGGATAAAAATTTTTTAATTTTATATTAATGTCTTTTTCAGAATAATTTGTATGATTAATAAAAATGATTAAAAAAACAATTTTTCTTTTTTTTAAATCGTTAATTATGTGACTAAAATAAAGATCTTGCTTAAAGTCTAAGTTAACTAAATGAGATAACAAAACTAAATCTATTTTTTTTTTATAATTAGTTAATAAAAAATTTTTTTTTTTAAAAATTATTTTATAATTTAAATAAATAAAATTCTTAATGAAATTTAAATTAGTTGAAAAACAACTTCTATTTTTAAGAAAATCTTTATATTTATCTAAAAAAATATTTAGTGGCTTAACTAAATTTAAATAAGAATTTGAATAAGAAATTGCATTTAATTGTTTTTTGATCAAAAATAAATTGACTAATTTATTTAACTTTAGATATGTCCCTTTATTAATTTGGTTCATTTAGAAAAAAATTTATTAGACTGAAAATAAAAAATGAAAAAACTTAACTAAGATAATTACTTTTGTTAAACTCTGTCAAAATAAAATCATCACCTGTTCCAAGCATATTATTTAGTTTTGCATTTTTATCATTACTCCACACTAATACCTGTGGATCGTCATATAAAAAATCGCAATCTTTGCAGTAATCTATTTTATCAAACTCATTTTTTGAATGAGCATCGCGAAGTTTTTGATATTTTTCACCAAAATATATTTCTTCAAATGAATCTTTATCAAAATGTCCTAAAATACTTTTTTCTTCATTTGGTGGTCCCAATGTTTGGCAACAAGGGGTAACTGCTCCAGCACGTCCTCTTTCACCTCCGGCCCTTATAGTCAACTCAGGTGCAAATGGTCTTCCGCACGATCTTTTGCTAGAGGAATTTCTTAAATTTATATTATCATAATTTCCTGACCAATTGTGCATTTTCCATATATAAGATTTCATTCCTAAAAAATTAATTACATTTTTTTTATATTCTTCAACTTCAAAATCAATATTATTGTTATCAGTAATTAAATGATATGTCGTAAGATCACATTTGCTATTTGAAATTTTTATATATTCTTTTATTAGATTTAGATTTGACAAAATTAATTCAAAATTATCAATATTCATCCATTTTTTGTAGACTTCTTTATTGTACCCAATAACACTAATTCTTATAAAATCTATTCCCGCATCAATAACTTCTTTCATAAAGCTTCCTTTTAATCTTGCGCCGTTACAATACATGAAACATTTTAGATTTCTTTTTTTTACAGCTTTAACATAAAGCGCCAAATCTTTAGCCATAGTAGGTTCGCCACTACCTTCTAAATTAATTTGCGGGTTTCCATATTCCGGAACAATTTTATCTAAAATTTTTTCAAAAGTATTAAGAGACATTTTTCTCGTAAAGTTTGCACCTCTGCCAGGAGACGATTGTGGACACATCTTGCATGTATAATTGCAACCACCGAATACTTCCATTACAACCCTTTTAAGATTAATTTTAGAATGTCTCATTGTTAATTTTTAATGAATTTATAATATTTTTCATATCATTTATGCTTAACCATTGCCTGTTGTTATCGGAAGAATATTCAAAATAATTTGCTACTTTTTTACCTTTCTTAATTTTTTTTTTATCTAAATTCCATGAATATATAGAGGGTAATATTTTATAATAATTATTATAGTCATAAGTAAATTTAGAATCTTCTTTGCTGATTAAAGTTTCATGCATTTTTTCACCTGGTCTTATTCCAATAAAATTTATTTTTCTTTTTTTGTTAATAATTTTTGCAAAATCTATTATTTTAGCCGAGGGGTTTTTTTTAACGTAAATCTCTCCACCATTCATATCTGAAAAAGCAAACCAGACTAACTTAACTGCTTCTGGCAAAGATGTGAAAAATCTTGTCATATCGACGTCTGTTATTGTAAAATTTGAATTACTTCTTTCTTGTTCAATTAAAAAAGGAATAATAGATCCTCGTGAATTAATGACATTGCCATATCTAACTACTGAAAATTTTATATTTGAGTCTTTTGAATAACTATTGGCTGCTATAAATAATTTATCAGAACATAATTTTGTTGCTCCATAAAAATTAATTGGATTACAAGCTTTGTCAGTAGATAAAGCTATAACCTTTTTTACTTTTTTAAGTAAGCAAGCTTCTATTAAGTTCATTGCACCAAAAATATTAGTTTTTACACATTCAAAGGGATTATATTCCGATGATGGAACTATTTTTGTAGCTGCCGCATGCACAACTACATCTACATCATCTAAAACCTTCAATAATGAGTCTTTGTCTCTAACATCTCCTAAGACAAAATTAATTTTTTTTTCATGTAAATATTTTTGCGACATATAAAATTGTTTCATCTCATCTCTTGAAAAAACAATTATTTTCTTTGGATGAAATTTTTGTAATGTCATTTTTACGAACGACTGACCAAACGATCCTGTGCCACCTGTTACTAATATTGATTTATTGTAAAAAATTTTACTATTTAATTTCATAAAATAATTTTTTTAATTTATTAATTCGATTATAGAGTCTTGTATATATTTTTGTTCGTTGTATTTAAGATCATAATAGATGGGAATACTCAAGCACTCTTCATAATATTTTATAGCATTAGGTATGTTTTTTAAATCATATCCCATTTTTTTGTAAAAGGGTTGAAGAGGAATGGGGATATAATGAACTTGAGTATAAATTCCATATTCTCTAAGTTTTATCATTAACTCATTTCTAGTTATATTTAAATTTTTGAAATTGAATCTTAATATATATAAGTGATTAGAACTTTGATTTCTTGAAAATTTTTGCGTAACAAAAATATTTTCTACATTGGAAAAAAAATTGTCGTATTTGATTGCTAAATTTCTTCTTTTAGTTAAAAAATTTTCAATTCTAGAAAGCTGAGAATCTAATAATGCAGCATGTATTTCAGTCTGACGATAATTAAATCCTAATCGTTTCATCTCATAATACCAAAGATTTTTCTTATTATTAGTATAAGAAATTTTTTTATTCAAAAAAGATGTACTCTGTTGACCTATGCCATGGCTTCGTAGTTTTAATAACTCAGTATATAAAGATTTAGAATTTGTTGTAACAACGCCTCCTTCACCGGCAGCTATTGTTTTTACTGGATGAAAAGAAAAAACACAAAGATCTGAATATTTGCAAGAACCCACCATTGAACCGCATTTATATTTTGCACCAAAAGCATGCGAAGCATCTTCTACCGTAAAAATTTTATTAATTTTTGCAACCTTATAAATTTCACTCATGTCTGTAGGTAAACCAGCAAAATGGACGGGAACTATAATTTTAATCTTCGGATCTTTAACATTTTCTTTTAATTTACTTAAATCAAAGTTTAAATCTAAGTTACTAATGTCAGAAAATTTAACACTCGAGTCGCAAAATAAAGCAGCATTAGCAGTTGAAAGAAATGTTATCGGAGAAGTAATGATCCTAGATTTACTAGACAACCCCAAAGACAAATAAGAAATATGAAGACCTGCTGTAGCACTTGAAACTAGAACGGCATATTTTGAACCAACGTAATTTGCAATTTTTTTTTCTAATCTGGATATTGAAGAACCCTGTGTAAGTGATCCACTGCTTAATGCTTTAATAACATTAATTTTATCACTACCATTTATAGAATGTCGTCCGTAAGGAAATTTTTTAAAAAAAAAATTTTTTATTCTTTTATTGTTCTGTAAATAAGTTTTTATTTGTTCGTCTAAATCAGGAATCTTAATGCATAAAACTTTTTTTATTTTTTTATTTGATAAACTTAACTCTTTAGATCTTTCAGCAAAAAATTTAAAATTTTTTAATTTTTCTTTCTTTAATAAACTATAATCTAATTTACTAGATTGGATTACTTTTTTATAAAAATCATATTTTGAAACTCTATTATTCCCAACTACATTAAAAACTCCAGAAAAATTTTTTTCTAATAGTATAATTATATATTTGATTAAAAAACCTACATAAATTGGAGTGAAATAATAATCAGTAATTCCATAAACCTTTCTACCTTTATTCACATCATTCAAAACTTTGTCTAAGTAGTAGTTATTACTTGGAGAAGTGCCAAAAAAATTAGTTCTTATAATTAAACATTTAGAATTATTAAAAAGAATATCATCTTCAGCATTGGACTTGTGAAAAGCATAAACATTAATAGGTTTTTTTTTAAAATTTTCATTTTTAAAAGAACTTTTTTTATTAAATAAATGATCTGTTGAAATTTGAACAAATTTAATTTTATGGTCATTACAAATTTTAGAAAGATGTACAGGAAAAATATAATTCAATCTTTTGCTTATTTGAAAATTTTTCTCGCATTTGTCTATATTAGATAATGCTAAACAATTTATTATTATGTCGGGATTGATTTCTAAAATTTTTTTTGTGACTTCGGATAAATTTTTAGTAGCATTATTGTAAATGCTAACATATGTAACATTAGGGTAAAAAAATTTATTTTTATTGCGATTAAAAAAAATTTTACATTTTTTTTGTAAAAAAAAAGCGAAGTTAGATCCTAAGAAACCAGTACCTCCAAATATTAATACTCTCTTCATTTATTCATTTACTTTACTAAATTTTTATAGATCCAATTATCTAAATTCCGTGTGTTTGAAATTAGCTTAATTTCACTTTCTCTATAAAATCGATCTAATATTATAGATTTTGGATCATAATAGCATGTTTTTTTGTTTAGAGAACAGGCCAAAAGTGCTGGTGATGTAAATGGTATTGAAACTACAGCATCTGAAATTCGAATTACACTCATCGCAGAAATATCTTTATCTAAAATTTGAATTTTTTTATTTTTAAGACTTTGTAAATACTCATAATACTTTTTTGAAAAAATATTAAAATTTTTATTTCTCAATTTAGATTTGATTATAAGATTAAAATCATATTTATTTTGTAGAAAAACCAAATCATCTATAAATTTTTTACAGTAAGTAAATGTATAAATATTTTTCGGATCAGAGAATACTGAATAACCATACAAATTCATCGGATGAACATCAAATATTGATAGTGTCTTCTTTCTTTTTTTTAAAATAGAATTTTTGCCTTCAAAAGGTATAAAACTGTATGGTGATATTAAATAATCAATTTTTTTATTGGTAATTTTTTTAAAACGTAAAAATTGATTTTTGTTCCAAAATATATATTTTTTCCATGATTGCAGGCCAAACCCAATAATATTATTTAAGTCTTTAAATTTATTTTTAGTATTTATTGGAATAAAATTATCCGAATAGAAATATAAATAAACATTATTCTCTAAATTATTCTTTTTTATATAAGTCCATAAAGGTTTATAAATTAAATCTGAATTACTATAAAAAACGTATTCTGGAAGTAAATTTTTTTTGTAATTAAAAAAGTTAAAAAAAAATAACTCCTTAAAAAATAAAAATAGGTCATTTTTTTTAAAAAGTCGTAAAAATAAAACCTTAAAAAAAAGAAAATTTAAATAGATTAGTAAATGTAATTTATTTAATATGGTTAAATTTTTAATATGATCGTCATAAGAATAAGCAAAAGAATATTTATTAAGAATGTTTTTTACAGAATTTTTTATAACTTTACTTAAAAAAGTAATGAAATCTGGAAAAAAAGTTTTTTCAAGTTTTTTTGGAATATAAAAAGACGATTCATTAAAATAAATAACTTTTTTAGAATTTGATTTAAATAAAAAAAAAAAAACAACAAAATATGTTTTAATATAAAATCTAAAAAAAAAATTAAGAGAATAAATTGTCCATAAAATTTTTGATAAATAAAAATTTACTTTTACACCACACTTCGATATTTCATGTAACCAATCTTTTGGCAAATAAAAGTAAAAAGTACTTTCGTTTGCAAGTGAATTTATTAATTTAACATTAAAGTTTTTATTGTAATGAATTAATCTACTATACAGAAATTGACTATAGCTTTTGCTAAAATCAAATTTGTAGTCTTCTTTATTATTGAATCTTAATTTTATTATTTTTTTTTCGATTCTTTTTTTTATTAAAAAAAAAACATAAATCTTATTATTTCTACAAATATTAAAAAAAGATTTAACAATTTTCTTTTTGTTATTAAATAACATTATCATTTATAATTTGATGATTTTATATAATTGAATATTCATCAATACAGTTTGGCTTTTTAATTTTTTTATAATTTAAATAAAATAAAAAACTCTTTACAAACCGACTCTTAACCCTGAAGCCTAAACTTTTAAATAAATTTATTGATCTAAGATTATCTGAATTGATGCCTGCAAGATAATTATTAATTTTATAAAAATATTTTAGAAATTTTATAACACCATATAAGAAATATTTCGAATATCCTTTGTTTCTTATTTTTTTTGAAAAAATTAATATTCCTATAAAAAAATTTTTTTTTATTTTTTGAACACCAATAGTACCTATGAACATTTTGTTAAATTCTAATAAAAAAATAATTTTATCTTTACTTCTATTAATATTTTTTAAGTAACGTATTTGATCTAAGTAATTTTTCGTTTTATAAACTATAAATTTATTTTTTTTTAATGAACTTACATAATTATTTAAAAAAGATTTATTTAACTTATTTTTATTAAAGTATTTAATATATAAATAATTCTTGTTAGATAATTTAATAACAATTTTTTTTTTTGATATCATAGTATTTGATTAAAAATAATTTTAATTATACTTCCACTCTCGTGGGTCAATTAATTTATTTTTTTTCGAGAAAAATATACGTGGAACTTTTATTCTCTTTTTATAGCCCTCTACTATTTGTAATAATTGATTGCTATTATTAAATCCCACAATTAAATAATCTATTTCTTTAATATTTTTTACAAAATTAATACAAGCTGAAACTTTTGAAACTTCGAATTGTTTACACCATAAAAAAAATTTATTAAATTCTGTCTTGTATTTAAAAAATTTTTTGGGTATTTGTCTCTGCAACAATAAACCCTGCAAAAATATTGATCTAGCAAAAATTAAAATATTTTTTTTTTTTATTTTTTTGAGTAAATTATTTTTTAAAAATCTTTGATCCATAACATTTACTGGAATTTGAATTAAATCTACATCTAAAATTTTCAGTACATTTTTTAACTCTGTTGGAGAATATACAGAGACCCCTATTTTAGATATTAACTTCTTTTTTTTTAATTGGTTTAAATAATTAATAATAATTTTACTTTTATTTGAAAATAATACTTTAGTATCATGTATCATCAAGCAATAAATTTTTTTTAGTTTTAAAATTTTTAAATTTTTATTAAAAACTTCATTCAAGTATTGATGAAAAAAAAAAATTTCACTGAATTATTAAATTTTATTTTTGATATAATATTTAGTTTTTTTAATTTAGATCTTGATAATCTTTCTTGACTAATTCCATAATCTAAAGCTGTATCTATATATTTAATCTTATTTTTTTTAATAATCTTTTCAATTTTTTTAAAATCATTTTTTTTAATAATAGAGTTATTCAAGACTCCATAACTAGATCCTAATTGAGCTGTACCGATTGCTAATTTTGTCAAATGATTTAGTGGTTAAGTTTATTAACAAATAGAAGTTTTAGAATTATTCAATAATTTATTTAAATTCAAAATAACCCTATCTTCATAATTAATCCTGTTTAAAAGAATATTCTTTGAAAAAATTGAATTTAATTCTTTATTTTCTGTCATAGAATAATTTTTATTTATTATATTCATAAAATTAATAAAGCATTTTATAAATTTTGTTTTACTTGAACATTTTATAAAATGTCTGCTTTTTCTAAATGACACCAAATATGGAGAGTTGGCACTAGAAACAGAATCAAATTGAGAACTATTGTTATCAGCTAACAATAATAATGGTTTTTTGTAATACAGAGACTCTAACCCCATTGTTGAATATGGAGTGATAACTCCTTTTACAGATTTTAAAAAATAATAGTTGTTTTTATGCCTATCTTCAACGGAACTGTCATCTATGACTATGATATTTTCATAATTTTTTAAATTATCCCTATTTCTGTTACTATAAGGATGCAATTTATAAAGAATTTGTATTTTTTTTTTATAATATAAATTTATAAAATTATTTAATTCTTTTAAAAAAAAATCATCATTAAAATTCCATGTTGGTGAAACATAGGCTATATAATCAATTTTTTTATCAAGAACTATTTTGTTTTCAAAATTTAATTTATTTCTATAATAATTTAAATTCATTTTTTTATGCTTTTCAAATCTTAAAGATCCAACAGATATTGAGGGTATTTTATGAATTTTTCTTGAATAGTAGGCTGTTATAGAACCCCAAGTTAATACTAAATTAGGTTTAAATAAATAAGGTTTAGTTGTTGTAGCATCCCAGTTACCCTGTAAAAGAATAGACTTACATTTCTTAGTTTTTGAAATATAAAAAAAATCATCAGTATAAGAATCTTTGGGAGATCCATAAACTAAAATTATATCGTTTATTTTAATTTTTTTTATAAATTCCGGTATAGAAATTCTTAAAAAGAAAGTTAATATTTTTATTATAAAATAATTTAATTTTAAAAAATTAACCAAGTGAGAAAATACATATACATATAAAGAAAGTTCCAATCTATGATATAAATATTTATTATATATTTTTTTTTCTAAAATTAGTCGTTTTAAAAAATGAGCTATATTCCAAATAATCAATCTAAAAGAATTTTGATTATTTAATAATACAATATTAATTTTTTTAATTTTTTTTAAAAAGAAAATATTACTTTTATTTATAAAATCATTCTTCAATATTAGAGTTAAATCATAGTTTTTATATAATTTATCAATAAGATTAGAGGTAGATATGTCCTCGAGAGTTGATTTTGAGTTTTGAATATAAAAAAATAACTTGTTTTTCAATGAAATAAATAATTAATTAAAGTTATAAATATTTAATCTAAATTATTGAATAAATAAATAAATGAATCAATTAGAAATTATTGCTGAAGTAAGTCAAGGTTATGAAGGTAAGGAATCATTAGCAAAAAAATTTATATCATCTGCAATTATAGCAAAGGCTGATGCTATTAAATTTCAATTAATATACGCCAATGAATTATCAACTAAAGATTATATTCATTATAAATTTTTTAAGAAACTCGAGCTTGACATTAAATTTTGGAAATCATTAAAAAAAATTTCTCAAATTAGAAAAATTAAATTTTATTTAGATATATTTGGTTATAAAAGTTTAAAGATTGCAGAAAAAGTTGGTGCAGACGGTATTAAAATTCATCCCACTGATTTAAATAATTATAGATTACTTAGAGAAATTAAAAAGTCAAAAATTAAAAAAATTTTTTTAGGGATTGGTGGTTCTTATGCGAGCGAAATTTGTAAAGCAATAAAAATTTTAAAAGGTAAAAATATTGTAATAATGATTGGCTTTCAGTCCTACCCAACTCCTAACAACACCATTCAAATTCAAAGAATTTATCAGATTAAAAAATTATTAAAAAATATAAAAGTTTTATATGGTTATGCAGATCATTCTGTAGATACGAATTCTTTAATCCCATGTTCTGTAGCAGTAGGATCAGGTGTAAATTATATTGAGAAACATCTAACATTAAATACTAAAAAAAAATTAGAAGACTCTGAAAGCGCTATCTTAAGCAATGATTTTAAAATTTTAAAAGAAAACCTACTTAAGGCGTATGATTCTTTTAAGATTAAGAATAATAAAAAAAATAAATTTTATATGTCTCGGGAAGAAGAAAAATATAGATCGACCGTTAGAAAATGTTATGTTTCTAATAAAAAAATAAAAATGGGTCATAAATTTAAAAATGATAAATTTTTAACTCTTAAAAGAGTAGGCACAAATAAAGGAATTTACTCTTTTAAAATTATAAAAAATAAATCATTAAAAATTAATTTGAACAGAGATCAGGCTATAATTAAAAGCATGTTAATTTAGAATGAGAAATTTAGTTGCCGCTTTAGCTTGTAGAAATAATAGTACCCGACTTTATGGGAAACCATTGCAATTACTAGATATAAAAAAAAACATTTCAGTAATTCAACACATAATAAATCAATTAAAAAAAAAAAAAATTTTTAAAGAAATAGTCTTGGGCATCTCTAAAGAAATAGACAGTGAAATCTATGTTCAGTTAGCAAAGAAAAATAATATAAATTATATTTTTGGTGATGAATTTGATGTTTTGAGCAGACTAATTCAATGTGGAGACAAAACTTTTGCTACCGATATTTTTAGAATTACAACTGAAAGTCCATTTCCATTCTTAAAAAATTTAAAAAAAAAATGGAAAAGTCATATTAAAAATAATTTTGATGCTTCTTTTTTCGACCCAGGTATAGATGGTTGTGGTTATGAAATTATAAAATTAGAAGCTTTAAAAATCTCGCATCGATATGGTAAAAAAAGACATAGATCAGAACTTTGCTCATCTTATGTTCGTGAAAATATTAATAAGTTTAAAATAAATTTTTTAAAAGTACCTAATTTTTTAAAAAATAATAATTTAAGATTAACAATTGACTATCCAGAAGATCTGATAATTTGTCGGTATTTTTATAATTTAATAAATAATAAAAAAAAAAATAATTTTTCTTCAGCTATTAATAAAATTAAAAAAGATAAATTAATTGATTCATTATTAAAAAATATTAAATATAAAAAAAAATTTATTTAACTACTTGTTAAATATTGGTTTGATAATACCTCCATTCAAAAAGTAAGTCGCTCCCTGTTTTAGAGCCTTCTGATATATATTTAGAGCATTTTCAAATGCATTTATAAATTTTTTTACATCTTTATTAGAATGTGAAAGCGAAGAAACAAAAGTTCCTTGAAATAATACTCCATTTTTGATCATTTCTTGAATAAACAAAGTTTTATATATTTTAGAAATATTTTTCTTATTATCACAAAACTCAAAACCAACGAGCCAAGGACATTCTGTAATTAAGATATAATCACCTAAATTTTTTTCTTTTATTAAATTAGAACATTTCTTTATAATCAATTGGCAAATTTTATAATTATGTTTAATTACTTTTTTTTTAATAAAAATATCAATAACTTTACTGCCAGCCGCCAAAGAATGGGTTTCGGCTCCATGTGTCGTTGAAATTAAAAAAACTTTTTTTTTATTATTTAAATCACCAAGACTCATTATATTTCTTTTTCCTGTTAATGCACAAAATGAAAAACCATTACCTACTGATTTTCCCCAGGTAGCAAGATCAGCATCTAAATTATACTTGGTAATCACTCCTGGAAAGGCAAACTTAAATCCTGTAACCATTTCATCTAAAATAAATATCGATTTGTAGTGATGAGTTATATCAATAGCCTGTTCTAAAAAACTCCTTGGGCTATTAATGCAACCACAATTATAACCACAATAATTTTTTAGTGGCTCAGTAATAACACAAGCAACTCTATGTGAATATTTTTTTAGTACTTTTTTGAGACTATCTAGATTACAACCTTTAAAAGTAATACTTAGCTTTGATATGTTTTTTGGAACGCCCAAATTAATATTAGTTTTCCCAATAAACCAATCATCATAACTATAAAATGGATGATTATCCGGAAATAATACTAAATCTCTACCGGTAAAAGCTCTTGCTAGTTTTATAGCCGCTGTCGTTACTGTAGATCCATTTTTAGCAAATTTAATCATTTGGTGTTGTGGTATCAAATTTAAAAACTTTTTAGCCACATCCAATTCTATTACTGATGGTCTACTAAAGTTAACGCCTAAATCTAATTGTTTATTAATAACTTTAATTACAGGCCTATAAGCATGGCCTAAACTTACAGAACTTAACCCCATTGAAGAATCTAAATAAGATCTATTGAAAAAGTCGTAAACTGTTGCACCCTTACCATATTTAATTAAAGCTGGTACATTTGATGAAAACTGACTCGCTGATTTAGAGTAAGTATGCGCTCCACCAGGAATGTAACTTAGTAAAGATTTAATAAAGCTCTGATTCTTTTTGTAAGACTTTTTATTTTTTTTCATAAAAAATGTTAAGGTGCAAAATTAAAGTTAAATAATAAATATAAAATTATACTAGTATCTTCTGCTAATAAAAGAATTAGAAATAGATAATTTTTTTAACAACTTGTTCTTAATTAAGTCTTTATTATCAATAATTTTATGAAGATGCTGACCGATAGTAAAATAAAAAGTAAAAGAATCTCTTATAGAAGATTCTAATTTTCGATTAAGTCTGTGTATTATATTTGTATCAAATAGCATTGCACTACCGGCTTCTGCAATCCATTTAATTTCATTCTGATTATTTATGCTCTCATCAGAATATCTGCTTTTAAGATAATCTTCACAATGCTCGAAATGCGAACCAGGTATAAAACTAAAATAGTTATCATTACTAGTAACGTTTGTAACATAGACCATAATTTTAAGTTGAGAACCCCTTGTATCTTTATGCCAGTCAGCTGGTGAGTGAGTTTGTGATTTGATGTTTTTATAATCAACTGGATAAATTCTTCTTAGATCAAAATCAGAAAAATAAATTTTTTTTCTAAAATAAGAAGACATTAAGTTAATTAAATTCTTATTAAGAATTATATCCAAAATATCCACAAAATTATCTATTTTATCAATCTTATGAAATTTTGTCTTTTCTATGTAAGATGCGTTTTTAATATTTATTTCATAAGATATTCTTTCTGATAAAGACTTACACAAATCTTTATTTAAAACAGTTCCTAAGTCTAAATAACCATTTTTTTTTAAAAAATTTATCTTCTGTGCATTTTCAGTATCAATTCTTGAATAATTAGAAAAATTAACAAAATTTGTGAAATTTTGTAAAAAAGTAGCCATAGATGTTTTTAAACTTTTAAACATGATTTTTTTGAAATTATAATAATTTAATTATTATATTATTTATATATTTCAAAAACAATAAACTTTAAATTTATTATAATGATTTCTTTAACAATCTTTGATCAGAAAAAAGTAAGGTTTCATCGCAATATTTTTTTAAACTTTCCAATCTATGAGAAATAATAATGATTGTTGTTTTTTTAGACAATTTTTTAAGTGATTTGAAAATTTTTTCTTCAGAGTTAATATCTAAATTACTTGTCGACTCATCAAGAATTAAAATTTTTGGCTTCTTATAAAGAGCTCTTGCGATACCAACTCTTTGTCTTTGTCCTGCGGATAAAATAAATCCATTTTCACCAATAATTGTATTAGCCCCGTTTGGAAACTTACTTATAGCATCACTTAAGTCAGAATATTTTATAGCCCTTTTAAGAGCTGAATGATTAATGTTTTTAATTCCAAATGTTATATTATTAATTAAAGTATCATCAAACAAAAAAATGTTTTGTGCTACATATCCAATATTATCTTTCCATAGATCTAGATTAAAAAATATATCTTTTTTACTATTGTCTATTAATATATTTCCTGCGCTTGGTTTCAATAATCCAGACAATAAATCAACAAAAGTGCTTTTGCCAATTCCACTTTTTCCATAAATCCCAACTAAAGAATTTTTTTTTATTTCTATATTGAGATTATCAATAATTCTTTTTTTATGTGTGGGATAAGAAAAAGATAAATTACTCATTATAATCTTTTTTTCTAAAGTTATTTTTTTTAGATGCTTTTTTTTATATTCTTTTTTACTGTCTAATTCTGTAATTAAATATAAATTTTTAATTAAATCAGATTTGTTTTTAAAATAAATAAAATTGTAAATAAGCTTTTGAGTAGTAGGTAGTAATTTATATGATATCAATGCAACTATACCCAAAGATGTTAACAAATTATTATTATCAACACCTAAAAAAATACTGAAAATAATGAACAAACAAAAAGACAAAATTAACATAAGTTCCAAAAATAATTTTGGCAATGGGTTATATAAATCTTCTTTGTGTGTAATTTTCAAAAAATCTGAATTAAATTTATTGAATAATTTTAAATAGAAATTATTCAAATTATTAATTTTAATATCTCTTATAGAGTTTAAAATATTCGAAATATTTTTGTGCCTCAAAACAGATTTAGAAAATCTGTCTTTACTATGATTACTAAATTTGCCGGAAACTATATAAATGTAAATATAAAGAAAAAAAAATAATGCAAAGAATATCAATATCGTATTAATTAAATAAAAATATAAAAGAATAATAAAAATTATAAAAAGAAGTAAAAAATCTACGAATAAGTTTATTAAAATTATTGAGAACGTTCCAAATTGAAAAACTTCATTAATTCTACTATGCAAATATGAAGTTCCTTTAGACTTAAAAAAAATATAATCTTGTTTTAGATAAGTTCTTAATAATTTATTACTTAAAAATGATGTAATCAAAATTGAAAATTTAACTTTATAATTATTAAAAAAAATTAAAAAAAATGCCTTAGCGATAAATATTAATCCTAATAATATGCAAAAAATATATAATAATTCACTATAGGAATATTTATCTAAAAAAAAAAAACTTAAAAAAGGTTTAATTTTTTCTGAATTTGTTAATGACATTATTATTGGCAAAAAAATGCCTATGCTTAGACTTTCTAAAAGAACAGCGATAAATATTAAAAAAAATAAAATAATAAATTTTATTTTAAATTCAGAAACTATTGAAAGAAAATAACTTAAAAAAGTTTTTAAGTTCAAAATAATTTTATAGAAAAACATTTGTAATAAATTTTAGCCGAGGCAGTAACATTAAGCTTTTAACTCCCACCTTCCCCAATTGGTGACTGATGTTTTTCTCTCGTTTACTGTTTTTTTGTTAATAACTGGATCAAAATAAAAAGAATCATTAGTCAAACTAGTAGTAGAAATTTCTTCAAATACACAACCTTGTCGATCAGACCAAAATTCATGCCAAATTCCTGGTTTTATATGAATATTATCACCAATGCTCAAAAGATATTTTTTATTATCTATAATGCAATAAAGTCTTCCATACACTATAGTGAAAGTCTCTTCTTTAATTTTATGAAATTGTTTTGGGTGTTTCTGTTTAGGTAATAAAACAATAATTTTTTTACAGTATTTTTTATTTACTATATTAAATAAGAATGCGCCAAATTTTTTAAATTTATTCATTCCATAATGATGTGATATCTCCATATCAAAATCAGTGCCTAATTTAATATTAGCATAATTAAGCAGGGCTTTAACTTTATGAATCGATTGTTTTAATAAGAAAGTTTTATCTTTTTTTTTAAAACTAACATCATTAAAAAATATGGGCTCGTTTATTCTAATATTTTTTTTTAAAATTATTCCATCAGTAAAATTACTTGATAAAATTTGCCTTTTTTGTGCTGGAAATAAAAATGATATATCTTTTAAATTAATTTCTGAATTTTTTTTAAGATTTTTATTTGCATAAACTCCTCTTGATAACAAAGATAATGAGTTTTTTTCTTCATTGGTAATTGTTTTGATATAATTTCCACTTATTTGTTTAATTTTTTTAAAGTTATCAAGCCACTTCTGATAAACTTCAGGTGTAGAAGAATAATTATTTAGTTTATATTTTTTATTGTTAATACCAATATGTCTTTCAAAAATAGACGCTCCATATGCATAAGCTAAAGTTGACGGCAAAAAATTACTTGGATCTTCATGAGTAGACCATCCAATTTCAACGTCTCTATACCTTGCTTTTAAATTTTTTATAAATTGCAAATGAAAATCATTATCCTTTGTTGGATAAATAGAAATACAGTGCATTAAAGAAAAATTTTGACCCTTATGTTGCATAAAACTAACAATCTTATCAATCTCCGTTAAATCAAGGCCTCCCGTAGAAATAATTTTGGGTATTTTATTCTTGGAGACTCTTTCTAAAATAGAAAAATCGTTTGAAGAAACACTAGCTATTTTAATTATGTCAAAATTTAAATCTTCTATTAAGCTGACGGATTTTTCATCAAATGGAGTACATGATGTTAAAATACCTTTTTTTTTAATTAAAAAAAAAAGATCTTTAAAATTTTTAGTACTAAATCTGGTGCTTTTAAATCGAGTTATATATTTATTGTTATTTAAATATTTATCATCAGGGTGAATATAAGTATCTAAATCCCGAAATTGAAATTTTATTGTAGCATAAATTTTATTAATTAAAATTATTTTTGAAAAAACATCTATAATTTTTTTTGCGTGATTATAATCCCCAAAATGATTATTAGCTAAATCTAATACAAATAAATTTTTAAAATTTTTAAATCTCATCTTTGAAACAATTTTTAATTATCTTAACAGTTTTTATAGCATTATCTAATTTAATGTTGGAAAATTTATAATTCTTTTTATTGCTTCTTTCTATATGAGACAATTCTGCAATAAATTCATCTGCGCGATTTTTTTTAAACAATTTAGTGATTTTTTTATTTCCGCTATTATAAATGACCGCATCAAAACTTTTCTTATAATTATGTATCCATTGAATTTTTAAATTATCACCAATAATTACAGCATTCTTATTGCTCTTATTAGAAATTAAATCAGTATTATAAACTGATCTAATTTTTTTAGAAAAAAAATCAATCAACGCATAATTATCATACGACAATTTACTCTTCTTATTAAAATTCTTATTAAAATTTATAATTTTAGTGATTTTAAATTTTTCTAATTTAGAAAATAATTCAATTATCAAAATTGTTAAATGCAACCCATGGGAATGTTCTTGTAAAGCACCTCCGCCTCTTTTAAAATTTCCTAAATAACTATCATACTCACTTTTTAACCAGAAATGCGCCTTCAAAATTCCATCCCATCCTTCGTTCCATGATACACTTAAAAAATTTAATTTTTTTTTATTATTTTTAATTAATTCTAAAAAATATAATATTGATTTACTAACAGAGTGATTATATCCACAATAGATATTATTTTTATTTATTTTTTGAAGATCTGTAAAATTTTGGTTAAAAGAACATAGTGGTTTTTCGATTAAAATTTTTTCAAACTTAATACTTTTAAAAATTTTATTAGCTAAGCTAAGATGTGTTTCTGGTGGAGTACCAACTACAATAAAATTAAAATACAGACTGCTTTTAAAAATATGTTTATACTCAATTAAATGTATTTTATTGTTCCACTTTTTATACCTTAAGGGAAAAATTTTTTCTTTCATTCTTTTAATAGCAGAATTATCAATATCTGTGACGTAAACTTCATAATTTTTTTTTAAAGAAGCATTAGTAAAATGATTACCAATAGATCCTGCTCCAAAAATTAAAATTTTTTTTTTCATTTTATAATTTTTTTTAATTTTAATAATTCTTTATAGGTATCGAGATTAACAATATTTCTATTTATCAAAAATCCCAAAGAGTTTCTAAAGTATATATTTTTACTATTACGAAAACTTGAAATTTTAAATATATAGAATAGGCCATTTCTACAATAAACTTCTTTCAACTGTTGTCTAGCGAATATTTTTTTTCCTTCTTCACTAAATAGTTTTAAATAATTATTTTGATTTAAGTTGAAAACTTTTAATGGATGATTCTTTAAATCAACTTTGCTTATAGAAATAATAGCATTAACTTTTTTTTGAGTATTAATAATTCTCATAGCCTTAAAAATTTCCTTTACCTTTCTTAATGGACTAGTTGGTTGAAGATAAATAATATATTTATATTTATTACTAATTTTATTAATATCTTTGAGACAATAATTAATTAATTTAAAATCACTTACTTTATCACCAGATAATTTTTTATTACGTTTTAAATAGTTTACTTTATTATTTTTACAGATTTTTTTAGCTTTAATCGAATCTGAAGACACAAAAATATCATCCTGTGCTAGAATTTTTTTGCTAAATAAAATTGCCCTTTCTAATAAACTAATTTTATTAATCTTAATAAAATTTTTATTCTTTATACCTTTGCTACCTTTTCTTGCAGGAATTAGTATTAAAAAATTTTTCATTTTATTAGATATAATAAAAATATATTATATACTTTTAATCAATTTAAATTAATTCTCAAATATGAATTTTAAATGAAAAATTTTAAAATTTAATTTTTTTGACAATATTTGCTAATTTCAAAGAATAATTAAAATTTTTTGTAGAGTAAAAAAAATTTATTTGATTATCAAAATTATTTTGAGTTATATTTGTTCTGGTTTTTTTTTTGTAAATTTTTCTAAAAATATTTGTTAAATCTTTTATATTTTTTAACTCTATTAATCCAGATATCTTTTTTATTCCATGAAGGTGAGTAAAGAATTTATAAATTAAATCTGGACTTGAAGGATTGAAATTTTCCTTATGGCATAAAAAAATATATTCTTTTCTAAAAATTAATGATTCCAATATCATTGTGCTATTGCCTCCAATGCAAAATAAAGAATTCCCCAACAATTTTTCGAAATAGTAATTATAATTATTTTTTTTAAAATCTATTTGTTTGATATAAAATTCAAAAAGTTGAGTATCGAAAACAATATTTTTAAAGCTACATTTCAGCCCTTCGGCAAACTTATATTCAAAACCAGGATGAGGTCGATAGATGATTTTTAAATTTTTATATAAAACTTTGTTATCTTCTATTTCTTTTTCTAATATTTTAAGAATGGCAATTTCATTAATATATCTTAAAGAGCCTACAAATATTACGTAAGGAAAATTATAAATATTTTTTACTTTCTTATTTCTAATTTGAAAAAATCTATCAAATTTAGGATCTCCTAGTATATAAACTTTATTAGTTCTAATATTTTGTAGTTCGATGGCATGTTTTTTTGTTTGCTCTCCCCATACAGTTAAGGCATCTGGAGGATATAAAATAATTGTTTTGCTCGAAATATTGTCCCACGAATCCATTAAAAATAAAGTCTTTGCTTTAATTTTATTTTTAACTTTAGCTATATCAAATATTTCAGGTTCGCTAAAATTAGTTGGATAAATTAATAATTCGGGTTTTATATCCTCTAAAATATTATTTAATTCAGAATTTTTTGAATCTTTATCAATAAATTTTTTTTTATACCAATTATAAATTATATCTATTTGGAATATGACATTTAAAAAATAATTCAAAAAACTTCGACTAGTAAAAAATTTATAAATTAAATATAAGAAATAAAAATAAGGAACTTTTATTCCAAATTTTAAATATTTTTCAAAAATATTATTTTTTATAAACTGAAGTATATCAGGAAAACTTTCTTTTGTTTTAAATAAAAAAGTTTTAGATTTAAAGCGACTCCTTGACATGGAGTATAATATAAAATTTTCGTAAATTCTATTTAGTTTCTCATTACCTCTATAAGAAAAATATTTTTTTTTTACTTTAAAAAATTTTAATAAATTTTTATTTATTACATATGTAACACTATAAGATTTTTCTAATTCTAAAAAAGATTCCAAATATATATATTTAAAATACTTCTGATGAGTCAATATCACTGCAATATTTTTCATATTGACTTTATTATTTTATAATAATCTGGTCTTTTTTAGTTGATGGTAAACCAGAATTGAAATTTTTTATTCCATATCTAGTTTCAACTCTTACTCTATCATTAAAATGTGGTGTGGAAGCTTCAATAATAGTGCAGTCTGACAATGCTTCTTCTTGATGAATGGCTCCCGGAGGAAAATGAAAAGACATTCCAGGCTTTAATATTTTTTTAATTAATTTTCCTTTACCATTTGCAAATCTAATTAATAATTTTCCTTTTAATAAATAACCACACTCATTTTTTTTTCTATGATATTGAAGTCCTCCTTTTTTTCCTTTTTTAATAAATAAAATTTTTAAAGTAAGTTTCCTTGGTATTAAAACTAGTAATTTCTCAATTCCCCAATCTCTTTTACCCACATTTATTGATTTAGGAAAAGATACTTTGGTATATTTTTTTTTCATATAATTTAATATTTTTTAATTAATCTTAATTTCTTGAGCAAATCCTTCTTCAATGGTAAATTAGATTTTATTGGGTATGGCGATTTTTTATTAATTATTTTATCAAAATACACAGGTGCAATTCCATACCCTGGCCTAATTATTTTTATATTTTTATCTGAAAATTTTTCACCTCTTTGTATATTTTTGCAAGCATAAATTGACCTTCTAGATAATCTATTTTTATATTCTGATTTACTAATGAAAAAATATTTTTTTCCCATTACTAAAAAGCTTTTATTTAAGTCTTTTATATATTTTTTTATTTCATTTCCTTTTAAAGAAAAAGCAATATCAAAACCCTTCTTGTCTCCGGGCAAGGCTATATGTTTTTCAATAACTTCTGCTCCAGCGACAACTGACGCCATAGCAACACAATTATCAGTCGAATGATCAGAAAAACCCACGGTGCATTTAAATTTTTTTTTTAAAATTTTTATATTATTTAAGTTAAAATCTTCTAATTTTGAAGGATAGTTAGTTACACAATATAATAAGATTACCTCTTTCGCTCCATTTGTTTTAGCAACATTATAAGCTAACTCAATTTCATTCATAGTTGCCGCTCCAGTCGACATGATAATAGGTTTTTTTGTTTTTGCTATTCTTTTGATTAAAGGAGTATGAATCAATTCAAATGACGCAACTTTATAAAATGGACAATCCAGGCTTTCTAATAAATCTAGTCCTGCAGTGTCGAAAGGGGTGCTAAAACAAATAATGCCTATTTTTTTTGCGTAATTAAATAAATCTTTATGCCACTCAAATGGCGTTTGTGCCTTAAAATATAAATCCCATAATGTGTAACCTTTCCACAGGCCAGTCTTAATTTTAAAATCTTTATTTTTACTATCTAAAGTCATAGATTCTGGAGAATAAGTTTGAAACTTTACAGCGTCAGCACCATATTTTTTTGCATCATAGATAAGTTTTTTTGCCCTAGCTAAACTACCACCATGATTTGCTGATATTTCTGCTATAAAAAATGGTTTTTTTATATTTTTAAAATTCATTTTCGTAATATTAGTCTCATTAGTCTTCCTATTCCTAAATCATGACAAGACTTATAAAATTTATAAGCTTTTTCAAAACCTTGATCTAAGATAAATTTATTAATTCTTATTCTGGCCAAATGTGCATTTTTACCTAGGCTTGTATTATTTATATAATTTTTTTTTCCTAAAAAAAGATACAATTCAATTGGAAAATCTGAAAAACAATCTAAAGCCTTAAGTTTAAACTTATTGAAAAAAGGTAAAATATTTTTATTATTAAAATAATTTAAATGAACAGGTGGAGAAAACCAGTAATTTTTTTTAATTAACTTGTATTTTTTTATAGTATCCTGCAATAAACTAAAATCATTAGGAACCTGAATAAATAATAAACCATTTTTTTTTAGCTTACTCAAAACATTCTTAATTAATTTTTCTGGGCTAACCACATGTTCTAAAACATTTTGTAGAGCAATAATGTCATACATTTTTTTATTTTTTAAGATTTTATTTAAAAAATTTTTCGGGTTCTCCTCAATAAAATAAGGATAAATAATTTTATTAAATTTTAGTATCGGTTCTTTTTGGTAATCAACTCCTAATACATTAAAATTATTATTTTTTGCAGACTTAAGTAGAAACCCTTCTCCTGAACCAATTTCAAGAAAATTAATTTTTTTTTTATTACTTATATACTTATTAATTACCCAAATAATCAATTCAGCATCTTTTACTTTGTTAAGAATCTCGTTTTTTGAATAAGTCTTTGAATAGGTAAAAGTAGTTTTTTTTTTAAAAAAAATTTTTTTATAAAAATCATCTAAAAAAACTTCTGATGGTCTTGGAAAAGCCTTATAAAATAATTTTTTATTATAAGTATAATTCATAAAATAATTTATTTATTATTTAAATATTTAATTACTCTTTCTAATGAATAAAGATTTTTAATTTTAATTAAAGCATCTGAATTCTTTTTCATTTTAACGTCCTTAAAAATCCCTTTTAATATTCTTATAGTTAAAATACCTTTCTTATTACAATTTACAAAATCTTTATAAGGATTATCGGCAACATAAATAATTTTATTCCAGGAAACGTTCTCGATATCCTTTATAATTTTGAAACACTTAATAGATGGCTTTACATAACTTTGTCCGTAAAAATCTGTGTAAAATATTTTTTTAAAGAAATGTCTTATTTTTAATGCATTAATTTTTTTTTTTTGGACTGAATATTTTCCATCTGTGATAATATATTTATTAAAATTAGATAAATAATTAAGTATATATTTAGAATCTTTTCTTATAGAAATTTTTGGATTATGAGATCTATAAACATTTATCAATTTTTTTACACTACATTTTATCTTTAAATCTTCGCACAAATAATCAAACACTTTTCCTCTGCCATAAACTTTTAGTAAATGTTGAAGTTTTTGAAAAATAATTTTTTTTTTTAACTTAAATTTCATTGATATATAACTAGATACGGATAAGAATCCACTTCTTACAAAGGTTATTTCATCGTACAGAGTTTCGTCTAGATCAAAGATTATTATCATTATTAAATTAATTATAATAATCTGTTGGAAATCTATATTGCGATAAAGATTTTTTTTTATCAGTATAAAAATTTAAATTTGGTTTGGGAAATAAACTCTCTAGCAGAGCCCAATAGATTAGATCTAAACCATAATTAATTGAATGCGTTGATGCCCCCCCTATTCTAGTATTGCATTCAAGAATATATAATTTTTTATTCAAAATTTTTCCTTGTATCATTACGGGTCCACATAAATTTAATAAGTTTATATAATTTTTAATTTTCTTTTCTAGTGACTTATTATTAATAACAGTAGAAATTTTTGACTCACCATCAATAATCAGTTTCCTCTCCCTAATCACAATTCCAATTACTTTTTTATATTTTGAAACATAACAATCTGCACTAATTTCTTTGCCACTAACATGAGTTTGTATAATAGGATTATTAAATTCAGGTAAAAAATTTTTAATTTTTGATCTTTCTAAATTCAAAATAACTTTATTTTTTATAAAGCCAAATCTTTCTTTGATCACAAATTTTTTTTTATAAGAATAAATTTTAAAATTATTCTTCTTAAATGTTTGAATAACTGGAATTTTTTTTTTTTGACAAAAATTATAGAATCTCAACTTGTCTAAACAATTTAATATTGAATAATATGAAGAAATCATAACATGTATGTCATTCTTTAAAAAAAAACTCTTATATTTTGACCAAAATAGCAATTCTGCATCTGATGTAGGTATAACAAAAAAGATATTATTTTTTCTTAATATATGTAAAATTTTAGTTAAATTTTTATCTATGCAGACAGGTAATTGAAAAAAAAAATTTTTGAAATAAACATTATAAATTGAATTTTGCGAATTACTAACATAAACATTAATTTTTTTAGACTTAATTTTTTTTTTAGCAATTAAAACTTTATTAAAAAGTGGAAACTTTTTATCAGTGAATGAACTAATTAAAATATTTTTAATTTTTTTTTTTTTCATAATCAATTATTTTTCTAATGCCTTCAATTATATTATGATAAGGCTTGAATTTTATTGTTTTTTTTAAACAGTTAATATCAGCAACAGAATTTTCGATTACCACTTTTGATTTTATTTTTTTTATCTTAACATTTGTTTCAAAAATAAATTTTAATTTTTTTAATATATAAGAAATTGATATAGATTTGCCATATCCTACATTTATAATTTTAAATTTATTTTTAATTAAAGCCATTCTTATAAGACTTTCAGCTGTATCTTTTGAAAAAATATAATCAAAAGATGATTTTTCAGCGTAAACTATTAATTTTTCTTTTTTAATAATGCTTCTTACCCACCTAGAGATAATATCTCTTGAATTAGCTCCATATCCTCTAAAAATTCTTGCACAAACTACGGATATTCTAGAAATGTGTTTTGAAATAAAAAATAACTCTTGCTCATGATATAACTTAGATGCTGCAATTAAATTTCTTGGATAAACAATAGAATTTTCTTTTAATTTTACTGGCTGGTTACTATTTTTATTTAAATAATTCTCATCTGAATAAATCAAGTATGTAGAAGCAAATACGATTTTTTTAATCGATCCAACTTCAGAAAAAATTTTTAATAAATAATTACTTAATTTTATATTATTATGAAAATTATTTGAGAAAAAATTGTAACTTTCATAAGTTCTTTCATAGGTTGCAGCTAAATGAAAAAAAATTTCAGGTTTAAAATTTATTAATTCTTTTTTTGTTATAGTATTTAAATCTCCAGTTCGATATTTTACTTTGCCGTCAAAATCTTTTGGGCATTTCTTAAGATCTCCCACAAAAATTTTTGCGTTTAATTCTAAAAGTTTAAATACCAATTCGCGGCCAATAATACCTGCTCCTCCACTTATAAAAATTCTTTTATTCTTTAAATTAATTAATTTTTGCATGTATAATAGACGAGATTTGTCGATTTTTTTTTATATAATGATTTTTTAGAATTCCTTCTTTTTTAAAACCATTTTCTTCAAGTAGTTCTATATGTTTATTTCTATAAGAAAAAGTATCAGTATATATCTTTTTTAATTTAAGAAATTTAAATGCCACAATTGAAATATTATGAAAAAAGAATTTATGATAGTATTTATATAGGCTATCTTTTTTAGCTATTTTTGGGTCAACCAAAAACGATATTTCAGCTCTTTTATCTTCCCAAGAAATATTTGAAAGACCTCCATAACCTATGAGATTTTTATTTTTTCTAATAACCAATATTAAAATACTAGGTTTTTTTTTTAAACAACAATTCTTATATAGCCATTTAAAATATTTTTTTTGTTCGTTTTTCGAAATAATACTGTTCTGACGTAAAATCTTTCTTTGTTGGTTTCTCCAAAGTCTTAAAAACTCTATATCGCTTGAATAAATCCAATCAAAACAAGGGAATTTTGTAGTAATTTTTGAAAAATATTTGTATTTATAAAATAATACCATACTACTTAATGTTTAACTTAAAATTTACTAACTTAATAATTTTCATAACAATATTATAAAAGTATAAAAAATATTTATAAAAACGTCCATGACTTATATTTCTTTTTTATTAAATAAAAATATCAAAAACTTTAAAATGTTTATTTTTAACATTTTTTTCAGACCTAATTTATTTTCTTACTTTAAAATTTGCGGCACTGAAAAATATAAAGAAGCATATAACGCATTATGTGAAATAATTGATAAAAATAAAGTTTCTTCGATATTAGAAATTGGAATTGGAGGTCATAATGAAAAATATTCTGGTGGTAATTCTTTATTAGCTTTAAAAAAATATTTTAAGAATGCCACTATTGTGGGTGCAGATATCATTGACAAATCATTTTTAAATAGCTCAAGAATTAAAACCGTTATAGTTGACCAGGGTAATCAGCAAAAAATTAATCAATTAGGAAAAAAATGGGGAAAATTCGATATTATTATCGACGACGGAAGTCATTTTACTTACCATCAAAGAAAAAGTTTCTTAATATTATTTAAATATTTAAACAACAATGGATTTTATATTATAGAAGATACTAATTCGTCATATCGTAGAGCGTATGGTGGTTCGCCTGATTTAACATTTAAAAATAATAATATTACTTTTTTTCAAAAATATATTCACGTAATAAATAGTAAACTTCTATATAAAAAAAAAATTATTAATTTAAAAAAATTTATTAATATAGATAAATTCTTATTTTTTCCTGGGATAATAATTATACAAAAAAAAATTAAAAATCATGCAGTCGCTGATTATAAATTTTTAAATCAAAATTTAAATCAACTCAACAAATATCATATAAAGAAAAAAGGCATTACTTCAGAAAAAAATATTAAAGGATATTTAGAAAGAGCAAAGATTTAAAAAATTAAACTCAATCCTAGTTTAATAAGAATTTTCTACCTAATGGCGAAAGTATTTCTTTCATGGATTCTTTTGTAATAGTAGACAAAATTGATCTTTGAAGTATTTCTAGATTTATTAATTTGAATATATCTTGATAGCTAATCTCATTATCTATTTTAATGTTTTTTGCTATTAAAAATTTATTAAAATTCCAAAACGTAGGGTTTGAGATATATTTAGAATAATTCCTAGTTCCTTCTTTTTCTTTGTTTATAAAGTTACCATACTTTTTTATCGCTAATTTTCTAAATAAATATTTATTTTTATATTTATTAAATTTCGAAATTTTAAATTTTGCATGCAAATTAAGACAGAATCTTACTAAGTCTAATTCTAAATACACGTTACGCATTTCAATTGATTCGTGCATGGAATACTCGTCTGAATGTGGTAATGTACACGTCTGCAAAAAAAACTCAGTATCAAGAAAATTATTAACTAATAATTTTTTTTCTTTTTTATTTTTTATAAAAGACAATTTTTTTAATATTTTTGCTTTTGACTTAACTATATCCTGATAAAAAATTTTTTTTTCTTTATTGCTAATATTAAATTTATTTTTTAATACTAAAATTTTATGCAAACCGTAAGGTGAGTTATTTTTTAAAGAGCTAAAAAAAGTATTATAACCTGAAAAATACTCATCAACTCCATCTCCTCCTAATAATATTTTGTATCCTTTTTTTCTTGCAAATTGACATAAATTTTTCATAGGTGGTCCACCCCCCCAGCGAGCCGGGGAAAGGCTTTCTGAAACCAAACTTACTAAGTTATTTAAATAATTTTTTTTTTTTTGTTTTAAAAAAAATAATTTATTTTTTTTTATATTATTAATTTTTATAATTCTGGGAACAATTTGTGATAACTTTTCAAGTCTATTGGAAACATTAGTAAATACAGCAATTTTTTTTTTTATTTTTTTAAAATAATAAACAAGTAAAGATGAATCTATTCCTCCGCTACAAGTGATGGCCATTCTGGCGTCACTGAATGAGTGTTTTTTAACAGCATCAAATATTTTTTGATCTAAAAATTCTAATACTTCATTTTCAGTGCTTGTTTTGGATGTTATATAGTCTTTTTTATTAAATAAACTTATTGGTGAAAAATATCTTTTTAAATTCAGTTTATTATTACGATATGTAAAATAATAACCGGCAGGTAATACAGCAATAGATTTAAAGAAGGTACTATTTTTTTTTATAATTCCATTTGAACAGAGATAGTGTTTGCATTCTTTGATACTAATTATTTTTTGACTAGTTTTTAAATTTCTAAAAATGGACTTAATATTTGTGGATCCAATAAATTCTTTTTTGTTTTTATAATAATAAAATGGTTTTTGTCCAAAATGATCTCTGGCGCCACAAAAAGAATTTTTTTTGTTATCATAAAATATAAAAGAAAACATTCCTCTAATTAATTTTAGAGTTTCTTCTAGTCCTTTATACTTAAGTAATTTATACAAAACTTCTGTATCTGAAAAAGTATTAAACTTATAACCTTCCGTTATTAATTTTTTTTTTAACTCTAAAAAATTATAAATCTCACCGTTAAATATAAGATAGTGGTTTTTTTCTGAATCAGTAAATGGTTGATTAGATTTTTTTTGTAAATCAATTATTGAAAGTCTAGAAAATGCTATTAAAACTTTTTTTTTTATTAAATATTGAAAATTATCAGGTCCTCTTCGACTGAGGTCTTCCTTTATTAAATTGATAAATAACTTATTTTTTTTTTGTAAATTATTTGATTTATGAAAATAAAAACCACACATATCTTTAATGTCGAATAAATAAAGAATTTTTACTTAATTTATATTCTCTCCATAATAATATGGTACATGCCGCTAAACAATTCACTAGAAGAAAGACTGGGATAGTTTTTATTTATTTTTTTCCAAAATAATTTATTATTTTTTATTTTGTCCAGTGCCTCTGGCAGTTTTTTAAAAGGTTCAGTAATATTAATTTTCATAACAAAATTATATTTAGTTGCAAGTTGTATTAACTCATTGACAGTAAATCTAGGATAGGACAAATCATTAAAATAGAATCTTATAAATTCTTTATATCTGTCCTTGTGATAAAATTTTACATAACTGATCATTTCTTTATCGTTTAAAAAAACATGACCCCAAGGAATATAAGTTGAACTATACCTATGTGCGCCTAAATAAGAAAAAAAAGATCTGTGCTTAAAATATAATATAGATCCTTTTTTAGTAATTTTTTTTAACTTAAGAAATAATTGATCTAATTGACTTATGTGTTCTAACGCTTTTAAATAAATTATATCATATTTTTTTTTTAATCCATCCACCTTTAGAGCATCAATTTTATAGAACTTATATTTAATTTTTTTTCTTTTCTCTAATTGGATTGGCTCGGGATTTAAGGAAAAGGTCTCTTGTTTTAAAAGATTGTTATAATGAATCAAATTTAAACTTTTATTTGATGATCTAGAAATTATATAATCAATCTCTTTCATAATTCTTTTAAATTCTGATTCAGAATTATGTTTTTGCCAACTGGTAGCATGTTCTCCATCCAAAAAAGGATCTATCCCATGAGTATATTTAATTTGTGTATATTTAGAAATTAATTTAGGAATCATTCCGTTTCCTGTTCCTATATCTAAAAAATTTTTTTCTTTTAAATTAATTTTGAGTAACTTAAGTATTGAAACTATTTGATGAAACTGAAGTATCACTCTTCCTATTTGTGCATTAGACAAATTTGAACTTGGTTTACTTTGCCAATAAAAAGTTCCTTTGGTAGCAGGGTTTAAAAATTTTATAAGATTATTTTTATTAACTAAATGATGGTAAATAAAATTTTTTCTTCTCATATAATGAGTTATATTAAAATCAATTATTTAATCGCTAAAAAGCCCTCAAAATTGAGAAATTTTAAAACTGTTATGATATCTCTAAATCCAGATCTTCTGAGCATTTGAAAATTAGCTGCGCTACTATGTGGCTCCATTACTCCTTTTAGGCTCATAGATTTGTTTATTATTTCCTGACATGAAAAACCCTGATCTAATTTATATTCATTATAAATTTGCATAATCATATCCTGAAACCTTGCGTCTGGCGCCCTTACTTTTTCAAAAATAATAAATGCACCACCCCAATTTAAACTTTTATAAATTTTATCAATTATTTTTTGTCTTTTAGAAGGATTTATAAACTGCATAGTATAAAAGGAGGTAATAAATGAAGTTTCTTTAAAGTTAAAATCTACAATGCTTTTATTTAAAATTTTAACTCTATTATTTTTTAAGTTATTTTTTTTTGCAACTTTGCACATTTCATTTATTTCATCCAAGCCATAATATGTATGTTTCTGAGAACTCGATCTTAAAGATAATGATTTTAGAAAAATTCCTGTGGAGCAGCCTAAATCATAAATATTTGTTTTCTCATGTAAAAAAAAATCTGATAATTTTAACGATACTTCATGAGACCATTCATATAAAGGTATTGATTTTTTAATATGAGTATCAAAATTTACAACTGTTTCACCACTAAATTTCCAGTCACTGGTAGAGGCTACAATATTGTCTCCCACAAATTTATTATTGGGATTATTGTAATTTAATTTTTTTTTCATAAAGTATAATATGACTTAGTTATATTAAATAATTAAGTTTTTAAAAACTAAAGATAGTTTAAATATTAGTTGCGCAATCAATTGCCATCATATTTTTCAAATTTAATGATTTTTCTATACTTCATGGATGAACTAGTTATTATATATTCTTGGAACCTTTTAAGATACTAAAAAATTTAATTTTATAAAAAAATCTTAAATTTATTAACTTTAGTGCTAATGTAGGTTCTATATCTAAATAATTTTTTGAAAAAAATATGAAATATTTAATAAAAAAAATATTGTATTTTTTTATTGATCTTTTAGATTTATTTTCAAAATTTTTCGCCTATTTTTTATCAATATTTTCTAATGATATCAAAAACTATATTCTCAACAATTTGTATGAAAAAATAAAAAATAATGAAAATATAAAACAAAAAATTATATATCGAAACACACAAGGAAAAATATTAAATTTGATATTTTTTATACCTAATAAGATCTGTAAATATAGAGTTGATTCTTTTAAAAAAAAAGAACCTGAAACACTAAGATGGATAGATGAATTTGGAGGCAAAGGAACATTATTTGATATAGGTGCTAATATTGGATTATTTTCTATTTATTATGCAATTAGCAAACCAGGAAATGTGTATGCTTTCGAACCTTCATCAATGAATATAAATCAATTAATAAAAAATATTAATGTAAATAAATTACAGAATAAAATTAATATTATACCCAATCCAATTTCGAACAAAAATATTCTCGGTACTTACAATTTATCTTCTGAAAAAAAGGGAGCATCTTTTTCAAGTTTTGAATATAATAAAGAAAAAAAAAGTTTATTATATTATAAGAATTTAGGTCTATCCGTTGATTTTTTACTAGATAATAAAATAATCAAAGAACAACCCTCAATGATAAAAATTGATATTGATGGAAATGAAGAATTGGTATTAAAAGGAATGATCAAAACACTGAGGCACCCTAAATGCAAAACTGTTTTAATAGAACTAAGCAATTTATATATATGAATACAACAAATAAAAGTATTAAAATTCTCTTTAAATTAGGTTTTAAACTAAATAAAAAAATGAATGGTCATTTAATAAATAAAAAAAATAATAAATATTTTAATGCAATATTTGTAAAAAAAAATGTTTAAATTTAAGTAAAATTATGTAATGAATTTTAAATTAATAGCGTTAATTCCAGCTAGGTCAGGATCGGAAAGAATTAAAAATAAGAACATAAAATTATTAAATAAAAAACCTTTATTAGCGTATTCTATCTTGTCAGCTAAAAAAACAAATTTATTCGATAAAATTATAGTATCAACAGACTCAACTAAATACAAAGATATCGCTGTAAAGTATGGCGCTGAAGTTCCTTGCCTTAGAAAAAAAAAATATTCTGGCTCTAGTTCTCCAGATTTTTTTTGGGTTAAAGACTTATTGGAACATTTTGAAAAAAAAAATATTTTTTTTTCTCATTTTTTTATTTTAAGACCAACAAGTCCTTTTAGAACTTACAAAACAATAATTAGAGCTTGGAGAAAATTCTGTAATAGTAAATGCGATTCTTTAAGAGCTGTAGAACAAATAAAACAAAGACCAGAAAAAATGTGGACTTTAGATCAAAATTATCTAAAGCCTTATATTAAAAAATTAAAAATAATTAATAACCAGCCACACTACAATATGCAGAGCAAAGTTTTTAAAAAAATATTTATACAAAATGCATCTTTAGAAATATCAAAAGTATCTGTCCTAAAAAAATATAAAACTATTACAGGAAAAAAGATTGTCCCATTTTTTACAAAAAATCATGAAGGGTTTGATATTAATGAAAAACAAGATTTTAATATGGCTAAAATCTTAGTAAAAAAAATTATTTTTTAATAAAAATAATAATTTTATAATTTAATATTTTAATTATAAAGATAATTTCTTTATACTAAACATTTACAAATATATTATTGTAATATTCATATGACAGAAATTCTAAAAAGAAATTTAGATCTGAGGCCTATAATAATTGCTGAGGTAGGGCAAAATCATCAAGGTGACGTACAGCTTGCAAAAAAGTATATAAATATATTTGCAAAAGCTGGGGCTGATATCATAAAGTTTCAATCAAGAAATAATAAAAGTTTATTCGATTTTGCTGCCTATAATGCAATTTACAATAGTGAAAATTCTTTTGGCAAATCCTATGGTGAGCATAGAGAAATTCTTGAATTAAATAAAAATGAATTAATAGCAGTTAGGAAAGAGTGTAAAAATAATGGAGTTGCTTTCATGTGCACTCCGTTTGACGAAAAAAGTCTAGATTTAATTTGTGAAGTTGGAGTTGATCTTATTAAAATTGCTTCTTTTGATTTAGGAAACCTTCCTTTTATAAAAAAAATAGCAAACAAAAAAAAGCCAGTTATAATTAGTGTTGGGGGAGGAAATGATAAACAAATTTTAGATAGTGTAAAATTGTTAGAAAAAAATAAAATTAAGAATATAATCTTGCATTGTGTCTCGGAGTATCCCTGTGAACATAATAGACTAGACCTTGAAAAAATAAAAAAATTAAAGAAAAAGTTTCCTAAGTCAATAATTGGTTCCTCAGATCATTATAATGGAATACTATCTGGCCCAGTAGCATATCTTCAGGGAGCAAGAGTTTTTGAAAAACATGTAACTTTAAATAGAGGATGGAAAGGGTCGGATCATAGTTTTGCATTAGAGCCTGAGGGATTTAGAAAATTTGTTAGAGATATTCAAAGAACTCCGTTTATGATTAAATCCAAACCAACAAAACAAATAGGAAAAGAAATTGTATTTCAACGGCTTGGAAAATCAATTATAGCTAATAAAAAAATTATAGCCGGAACAAAGATATCAATAGATGATCTTTCTGGAAGAATTTTTTTAAAACAATATATCCCAGTTAGAGAAAGTAATGTAGTTATAGGAAAAATTTCTTTACGTACTTTTGAAAAAGGGCAAATTATTAAGCGCTGCGATTTGAAATAAAAAAAAATCTTAAAAACATTGAAATTTGTATCAATTAAAAATTTTATCAGTGCATAAATCAAGCCAATTGAGCTATTAGTAACGGTAAGCTTAACGTGTTACCACGCTTCCACACCCGTCCTATCAACGTCGTAGTCTACGACGGCTCTATAGGAAGAACTA